>Ga0306926_10003640_pt1 | contig 15996 bp, 15 predicted proteins | sample flu12Cox44000178_FD_203759 | JGI IMG/M metagenome (GOLD analysis project Ga0306926, IMG submission 203759) | Lab enrichment of tropical soil microbial communities from Luquillo Experimental Forest, Puerto Rico - flux8day.12C.oxic.44.000.178 (v2)... | ecosystem: Environmental > Terrestrial >...
TCAATGTATACAACAGTAACGTTAGGGCTGGTGCATTCATTCAGAGTGCCCAGATCCCGAGCGGTTACTTCAGCTAATTGTTCTCCGTGAGAACAACTCCCCTCGAGTTGTTGTCACGGTCCCAGGGGCGTACGGAATACGGGAATATTTTCGTACGCCCCCTACAAAAACCCCTACAAAAAAGGAAGACACATGCTGGATCTCGAGCCTTTGGGCGATCGCGTGATCGTGAAGCGCATGGACGAAGAAGCGGAAATGCAGCACGGTTTGCACGTCCCGGAAATCGCGCAAGTGAAATCTTCGAAGGGCCGCGTGGTGGCCGTCGGCGAAGGTCGCTTGATCGGCAACGCCATTGTGCCGCTGCCGCTCGAGGTCGGCGACATCGTGCTTTTCAGCAAGTACGGTGCGACGGAAATCTCGCTCGATGGCGATGAATATCTGCTCTTGCGCTTCGATGAGATCTACGTGCGCCAGCGGCTCGTGGCAGTGATCGATCCCGAGTTCAAGTTTGAAACGCTGCAAAAGATTGTTCCATGACCTGGCTGATCCCCGCGATGGAACGCCGCGAGTGCCCTCGCGAATACCAGGAGCACATCAACGCGATCGGCGGGATGAACCGCTTCGGCGGCCCGAATTTCAAATGCGTCTGGGGCCAGAACGAAATCATGCTCGCCTACGGCGCGGACGCCAACGGCAAGATCGGCCAGCACGTGATCCTGAAACACGGCGGCGTTCCGGCCTGGTTCATCGATTGTTGGAAGCCGCCCGAATGTTACGGCACGCCGGAGCTCTGGTACGCGCTGACGTGGAACTGGGAAAGCGATCTCCCACAGATCGGCGAGTTTCCCTGGCGCGGAGCCTACGAGCTCGCGCCGTTCAACCTGTTCGTGCGCACCTTCGATCGCGATGTGATGAAGATCGATGCCATGCCGCTGACGCACTGGCTCATTGATCTCATCATTCCGAACCTGCTGAAGGATCTCGAGACCACCTGGGAACAACGCAAGGCCGCGATCCGCAATCGTCTCGCCATGCAGCGCCAGCGCGCTAATCAACTGGCCATGGAAGCCTATCTCGATGCCGGGCTGGCCTTCGGCGGCCGCGCAGGCACGCACGAATCGAACCACGAACGCTGGCAGCAGCGCATCCAGGAAAAACAAGCCGGGATGAAAGTCTCCCGCGATGAAATTGTCAGTCAGATGGGCCTAGGACACAGACAAATCAGGAGAAAATAAAATGCCGAACGATACAGAGATCGCTATCCGAGAAGCGCGCATGCGGGAAGCCGCGATGAACGGCATACTCGTCTACACACCGGACAACGCCGCGCTTGCGCACGATCCGCCGTACCAGGTTTATATTTTCAATCTCGGTCCCATGAAGCACGAGGTGCCGAAAGGCTCTCTCGGCACTTTCACGATCCACGCGTGCGAGCCTGGCGAGGCTTATTCGCAGCCTCTCGTGCTTCCTTCCATCACGCGGGACAGCTACTTCGTCGAGCAGGAAATGAAAACGCATTCAGTCTCCGGCGAATTCACGGCGCAGGACATCGTGCATCCGATGACCGCCGGTGGAAAAACGTGGTGGAGTTTCGGCGCCAATCTCGATGATCTCGGGGTGTTCTGGACGCGCAACAATCCGCCGTCGGAGGCGGAGCTCACGATTGCCCGCGGCAAAATGGAAGTCACCTACCGCAAGCTTCTGAACATGGCCGCCTCGCTCGAGGCCACCAACAAGCTCGACGACATCACGCCGCTCATGCGCATCGCAGCGAGCTATTTCGGTGAAGACCGCGCCTGGAATCGCATCTACAAAAAGACGCTCGAGTGTCCCGGCTGTGGCGAACCGAGCAAGGCGGGCATCATCCGCCATCCTTGCGGCTATGTGTTCGATCCCGATCGCGCGCTCGTCGCGGGCATGATCACGGAAGAACAGCATGTGCAGATGGTGAAAGCGCGCAAACCTGCTAAGCGATAATCGATCTTCGAGGAGCGGCGACTGCACCTTCTGAGCACCTGATCTCAGCAAGGAGGTCGGGGGCGCGAAAGCGCTTCTCCCGCTCCTCGATGCACTTTCTGAGGTGTTATGACGCAAGTTCAAGAGAGCACCTATCCGATTGCCGAAGATGTCATGAACCTCGCCCGAGCCATGATCAACGACATGATCCGGGTAACCGGCGGGATGATCCTGACCGATACGGCTCCCTTCGCGAACCCCATGCTCAACAGCGCGATCCGCAAGACGCAGCGCTACCTCGCGAACAACGGGCTGCTCTCGAACGTAGTCGATAACGCCATCCTGACGCCCATCACGCCGGTCGCGAATCTGGATCCCGGCACACAAGTGTTCATCAGCGCGCTCGGCTACTACGACGGAACTACGACACACAGCCAGCCGGTGCTCCCACCCGATCTGATCCTTCCGCTTTCGCTCATGCAACGGCAGACGGGCTCCGGCGCGCAGTTCACGCCGATGTATCCGGCAAAATTGCCGCTCATGTCACGAATGCCGGGCCAGTTCTTTGGGGAGTGGGAGTGGCGCAGCGACGCGATCAATATGGTGGGATCGGTGAACACCATGGACATTCGCGTGCGCTACGAAGGCCGCTTGCCGCGCGTTGCTGTGGCCGCTGATTTGACGAAGACCACCATCAACATTCGCGACGGCGAGGATGTTCTCGGAGCTGCCGTCGCTATGATTTATTCCTTCAGCCGCGGATCGGCGCAGCGCGCGGAAGCGAAAGCGGTGTGGAAGGAAGAAGCGGACGAACTCATCAACCGCTACGTGCGGAAAGATCAGCGCATCGCCGTGCGCCCGGCTGGATTCCGCGCCGGTGAAGGCACGATCGACGGCGCGCTCTCAGGAGATTACCGCTAATGGCTGCTTTTCGTTACGACGGGCGCGTCCAGGACATTATCGGAAATGCGATCGCGGGCGCTTCGATCGCCGTGCTCACGCAACCGGCCAACACCTCGACGCAGCCAGGATCTCCGCTGGCATCGATCTTCGCCGCGTCGTTGCAGAACAGCGGCAGCCTCACGACGGCTTCCTGGTCAAATTTAACTCAACAAATCACATTCGCCTTTAGCGGTTCCGTTCCGGCCGACGTCCTTGCGGGTTCTTTTCTTCTCGTCGCCGGGGTGAATCCTACGGGCTACAACGGCACCTGGCAGGTCGTCAGTGTTTCTGGCCTGAACGTGGTAGTGACCACGCCGTACACGCTCGCGCCGATCACGAATCCTGGCACGTACATCGCCGGTGGCACGGTCACGAGTTCAGTGCTGCCCAATCCCTTCGCAACGGACACGCTCGGCAATTTCTTTTTCTACGCTGCGGCGGGGATCTATACGGTACAGATTTACGATTCGCTCTCGCGCATCACGCCGCTTGTGCTCGCGGACCAGAACGTGGTGGCAGGCGGGGGATCTGGCAGCGTCACGAGCGTAGCGCTCGCGATGCCGGTCGAATTCACTGTTTCCGGTTCGCCGATCACCACAGCTGGAACCATCACAGCGACGAAAGCGAACCAGAATGCGAATCTGGTTTACGCCGGGCCGACTTCGGGCGGCGCCGCAGCGCCAACGTTCCGAGCCTTGGTGACTGCGGATCTTCCGGCGGGAGCGGGCACGGTTACGAGCGTCGCGCATACGCTCACCGTGCCCGGCATCTTCAGCTCGGCCGTTGCAGGATCTCCCATCACGACCTCGGGCACGCTGGCCGACACCATTTCGCTCGTCAATCAAAACGCCAATCTCGTCTGGGCTGGGCCGAGCTCGGGATCTGCGGGCCCGCCAACGTTTCGTTCACTCGTGGCGCAGGATCTCCCGAACGTTTCCGTCAGTCTTTCAAGCGCACAGATCTTGGCGCTGCAGACGACACCCGTCACGCTCGTCGCGGCGCCAGGAGTCGGGTTCTCGATTATCCCGACGATGATCATCATCAAGTTTTTGGGTGGCGGCATTGCGTACACCGATGCCGGGGGAGCGGTGAGTTTCAGCAATGGCTCGATGAGCGCTTCGCTCGCCTCGAATGCAATCTTTCTCGTGACCACCAGTCCGAATAGACGCATTCAAAGTTTCCCGTGGCCCGGCGCCACCGACACGGCAGGCAATCCACCTTCCGATGACAATGCAGCCTTGACCATTTCGAAAGCGACGAATCAGTTCGCCGCCGGAAACGGCACCGCCACGGTGCTCGTTTGGTATTACGTAATTTCCACCTAAAAGGGAGAAAAACATGGCCACCGCAACTTGCAAGTTTGTTCCTTCTGGAGCGAGTCCGACGATGGGATCGTCGGTCGATCAGGACACCGTAGTGTATTTCGGCAGCGTGACCTTCAGCGCGGCGGCCGATACTTACGCCACGGGTGGCTTGCTTCCGGCCACAGGGTTCGGTCTCATCAATCTCGGGCCTTATTCCGATCGTACTCCGATCGTGTTCTGGATCGAGTCGCTGAACGGTTCGGGTTTGTGGTACGCCTGGAACGTCGCAACCGGCAAGCTCAAGATTCTCGCGGCTGCGGGATCAGGCACGGCCGGGGTAACGGAAATCACAAACGGCACCGCACTCAGCGGCGTCACGCCAAACATCTTTACCGACACCGTCAGTTTCGAGGTTCGTTTCCCGCGCAGGTAATCCATCGTGGACAACGTTCTCGAGACCCAAGGCGTGCCGCTTACCGTCTTCGGCGGCGCGATTCCCGAAATGGCACCGGAGGACATTCCCGAAGGGGGATGTCCCTGGAATCAGGACGTCGACTTCTCACCGGGCAGTGTGTTCACGCGCGGCGGCCGCCAGAATCAGGTCACCTTCGGCAACCTCGCGGTGACGCACACGCCGCACCTCGGCAGAAGTTTGCCGGGTGCTTACGCGCCGACAGAAGCCGCCTGGGGCACGCCACAAAATATCAGCACCAGCACTCCTGGGACGTACGCTTCGGTCAGCCTCAACACCAGTCCGATCGGCGGAGGATACGTCGACGGAACCACGCACGGTTCCGGCACCGTTGCTGTTCCCGCCACGCCATTCACTTTTCCCTCCATCACGCTCAACATCAACAGCGCCAACACCACCGCATTTTTCGCGTTTTGTTGTATGCCGCCCGCCGGGGGCGGCACGCTGTTCAATCCGCAAATACCCGCAGGATTTTCGAACTTCGCATCCGTCGGCTCGAACACCGTCATCGCTTACAAGAACATCGCCGCTTCCGGCCCTCTTACCGTAGCGGAAACGTTCAACGGAGGAACGAGCGCCAGTGAGAACTACGTTCAGACGTTGACCGCCTTCGGCGGCACGATCGCTTACGTGCAGCTCGGAGGATTCGGCAATAATTCCGGTGCCAGCGGCGTGCTCACCTCGATGGTGGGAACGGCCGCGGGAAACTCTCTTTTGGTCTGGGTCACCGTTCCGTTCGCTTACAGCGGGAACATCACCAATCAAGCTTGCGGAATGACCTTGAGCGACAGCCAGGGAAACACCTGGTATCTGCTCGATCATATCTTCAACACGGACGTTGAAATCCTGGTCTTTTTGGCTCCCAACATTCCCGGCGGCAACGTCACCGTTAATTGGGCGAACTACAATCCTGGCCTAGCCGGGCCAAGCTTCGAATTTCACGCCGACGAATGGACGATCGTGCCAATCCCCGCCGGGGTGCCGCACAGCCAGGTCCTCGCCGCCTCGACTTACATCCCGGCAACGATTCCGAACACCGCGACGGTGTTGGGCATGCAAGTCGTTTTGGGCGGCCATCAATCGACGCTCGCAGCCGGAGTGAATCTCACGGTCACGACCAATCGAAACGATTCGCCGATCATGACGACACAACTGCCGATCTCTGACGGCGCCGTGATCGTCGGCACCAGCACGTCACAGTGGGGCACCACACTGACCCCGGCAATGCTGAACGATCCGAACTTCGGCATCAACGTGGTGGCGAACTCTCCCACGGCGCTGGCCAGTTTTTCCATCTACGGTGTGCAGCTCCGCATCTTCATCACTCCCAGCCCTCCCGCAAATTTCAACTGGGTCAAAACCTACGAGCAAACCGACGGCGAGATCGATACGCTCGCGCTCGATGCCAATGGTGTGCTCTGGGACGAGGACGTGGACACCAATCCCACGGTTTTAAATTCCATCTTCACGACGCTGTTGCCGAATACTTACGCGAAGGGTGTGACCTTCCAGGACATCGAATACATCGCGCTCAGCAATCTGCAGAACGGCACCGATGTGCCGCGGCAGTGGAACGGCACGAACCTCGATCGCATCTCCATGGTCGGCCCTGGCGCGGCGCCGACTGCGGCGAGCTCCGGCGGGGCGGGCAGCAACACGACGGCGATCCAGACGATCACGCAAGGCGCGCCGGTCATGCTGCGCCGCATCGCGTGGGGCGCCAGCACGAATGCGATCAACGACAGCACGCCTGGCACAACACTCGTCGTTTACGGGGAAGGCAAAACCGGCGCGAACACCTATCAATCTCTTCCACCCTACACTCCGAGTTATGGCCCAGGCACAACCGTCGTACTGAGTGGCATCCCGGTCCCCTTCCCGCTCAAGTGGGGCGCCACGATCAATGCGAATCTGAATCAGACTTATACGATCAATCAGGTCACTACGGCAACCGTCGGCGGATCGGAACAGGTTCCTGTCTTCACCGTGCCCGCGCCGTTTTCCGCTTACGGTTACTCGAGCGATTTCGGCAGCGCAGGCCCGCCGCCGACAAGCAACTGGTTTTATCAGAGCGCGATCGCCACCATGACCATGCAGGCGCCGCTCGCGAATATCGGCGTTGGCTCGACGATCTCGATCGCGGGCACAGGCGGCGGTCCCCCTGCCGGTTACGACGGGAACTTCACGGTGCTCTCCGCGCCGAACACCGTGCAGATGACCATCAACAGCTGCCAGCTCACCGGCAACATCGCCACATACTCTTACACCCTCGTGCCGCCGAGCCCTGCTCCTGCCTTCGGTCAAATCGTCTCCATCCAAAATTGCATCCCGCCGATTTTCAACACCGCTGGACCGGGTGTAGCCATTACGGCCGTGTCGGGTGGTTCACCGGGCGGCACATTCTCGATCAATCTTTCCGGGCCTGATACTTCTCCTCCGGCACCGATCAGCCAGGCGGGAAACAATGCGACGGCTACGGTTGCGGGAACCGTTTTCACTTTCGACGCGACGAAGATTGTCGGCAACAAAAGCGGCGGCACCGTCGTGCAGCAAGGCCAGATCATCCAGGGCGCACGCAAAGTCTGCTATTGCTTTTTGACCAGGTCTGGTTATCTCACGCAGCCTTCGCCGATCTTCAACGCCAACATCACCGCGAGCGCCGGAGCCATCACGGTCACTGGACTTGCGACCGGCCCGCCGAACGTCATTGCGCGCGTGGTGTGTTTCACCGGCGCTGGGGGCGGAAACTTTTTCTACATCGCGCAGCCGGTGAGCGTGACGGTTGCTGGCGTAACCACGAAGAACGATTCGACGATCGTGCAGGACAATACTTCCACGTCCGCAACGTTCAGTTTTAGCGACAACGTTTTGCTGAACGGCATCGCCATCGATATTCCCGGCAACAATGCGTTCAACACCATCGAGCTCGGCAGCTGCCGCGGACTGCTCACTTACGCTTCGCGCGTCTTTGCCTGGTCGGAACAGATGAAGATCACGAACCTGCGCAACTGGAGTTTCGATGGCGGCTTCTCCGGCGCCGTGATTCAAGGTGCAAACGTCACGCAGCCGCTCGGATGGTCGCTCGATGCCACGCAAGGTGGTGGCGGCAGCCTGGTGCAAAGTAGCCCGGTCTTCGGATGGTCCTACCAGATTTCCAACACCTCGGGCATGACCCAGACGACTTACGGCATGCTCACGCAGAACGCCTACCAGGACGAATTCGGTGTGGCCATCGTACAGGCCAGCACCTTGTACTCGGTACGCATCACGGCCAGTGTGATTCCTGTACCAGGTTCCGGCAATTTGGTTGTGGATCTTTTCAGCCCGAAGCTCGGCGTATCCCTCGGGACTTTCAGTGTTCCACTCGCGAGCATGACGACCGGCATGCAGATTTATTCCGGCACGCTTTTGACCAGCATCCTGCAGCCGGTGCCGAACGATTTGATAATCAGGCTGTGGGCGCAGAACATCACGAACGGCACGACCATCGCGATCGATCGCGTCGAACCCTTCCCCACACTTGGGCCGGTGCTGAGCACTGCTTTCAAGGGCAGCTATGTGAACAATCAAGAAGCCTTCGATCTCGTCACCGGCGTGTGCGGCCCGGCGCAGAATATGCAGCCGATCAACGGCGGGATGGTGCTGTTCGATTTGCTGTACGCGCTGAAAGAGCGTAGTTGGTACAGCACGAGCGACAACGGCGTGACCGAGCCGAACAAATGGAATTGGAAAGAGGTCTCGGCCAAAACCGGCACGATCGGAATCAACAGCTACGATTGGGGCGAAGGCTGGGCGCTTACCGGCAATCGTGAAGGAATTTTCTTTTTCGAGGGCGGCGAGCCGTTAAAGGTTTCCCAAGAAATTCAGCCGTTATGGGATCTCATCAACTGGACGTACGGCTATACGCTGTGGGTGCGCAACGATCCCGAGCAGCGACGATTCACCGTCGGCATTCCCATCGCGACACCGAATCCCTACATGCCGGAATTCCCGGTGAACAATAATCCCACGAGCCCGAACGTGGTGCTCATGTGCAACTACCGCGAGCTCAATTCGGGCGCCGCGATCGCGCAGACCGGGCCGATTCGCAGTACTTTCAGCGGCCGCTTGATGAGTCCCGAACCGGCGAGAAAGTGGAGTTTCTGGAATCTGCAGTGCCCCTACAGCGACTACATTTCGCGTGCCAACAATAATTGGCCTCAATGGTTCTGCTCGGGCTACGCGGACAGCAAGATCTATGCACTCCAGGCTTCACAACTTTCTGATGACGGCGCGGCCATCAATTCGTTCTGGATTTCCTACGGATTCGTGAAGCCCGAGATGGCGGATGCCAAAGGCCTGGGACTTTTTCGCATGGAAATGCCTTATATCACGATTCTTGCCACAGGTAGCGGAAACTTAAATACTTACGTGTATCCCGAAAGCCCCCTGAATCCGGCCTTCGCGCTTGATCCATTACCGTTGCCGACGGTGAGCCAGGGCGATCTCGAGCTTGGCGTAAATGTAAAGGGCCAGCGCTTTTTCATTCGTGTCGGCACGAACGCCGTGGGCTCCGCATTTCGCGTTTCGAAATTGGTTGTGCCGCTCATCGCGGACACCTGGTCGCCAATCAGGGGCTACAACAACGTCACCGCATGATCGATCCGACACAGTACCTCAAACAAATCAAGAACCGTGATCCGAAGCTGGGCATGCTGCTGGAGGCCTGGATCGACCAGGTCTCGACCACCTTCAATCATCTGGGCATGACGACGACAGGAAAAGTCGACAAGCCCGCGCAGCTCGCCGGTCTGAACGTGGCGGCGGGTTCTGATCACGTGCATGTGACCATCACGGACGGCGCGGCCATCAACAAGAACGTGCAATATTTTGTCGAGTACGCGGTAAACGATCCGAGCTTCGCCGCTCCGCACGTTGAACACCTGGGCGCTTCGCGCGGCAGGGTGCTTGCGCTGCCCGCAAAAGACGGCGGCGCGGTCGTGCAGCAATATTACTTCCGCGCTTATAGCCAGTATCTAGGCGGCGATCCGCAGTCTAAGCATATCTATTACGGCACAAGATTCGCTCCGACGGCGGTGACGCTTTCGGGATCGTCGCAGTTGACATTGCTGAGCTCCACCGGCAGCGGCACGGGGCGCGCTGATGGCACCCAAGGCGGAGCTGGCCTGGGTCTCGTGATTGAACGGCCGCTCGTCGGGCCGAAACGTTCCCCGGCGCCGAAGGTGACGTGATCCGCAACTACAAGCCGGAAGATCTTGCGGCCATCGAGGCTATGGTGCCCGGTGATGTGGGCTACAAGATGCCGCAGCTCGAGCACCCGTTGATGCTCGTGCGCAAGGTGCTCGTCGACGAAAACGATCGGCCGCGCATGGCGGTGTTCGGACGGTTGCATGTCAACGCGCTGCTTTTCGTAGACCACGGATGGCGCGGGCCGCAGGAACGCCTCGAGGCATTGAAAGCTTTGCAGACCGCGGCGATGGACGAGGCCAGGGACCGCGGCCTCGACATCGCCACCACGCAGGTGGATACGCGCTTCGGCGCGCGGCTGCTGGAGTTTGGTTGGATCAAAGGCTACGGCGAGATCTACTTCCATGATCTATAAACACACACGAAGACGCGTACGGTTTGACGAGCTCGGCGGGTCCGAGCCCGTTGCGGGAATCAAGAAAGCCACAGGTGCGGCACAGTCCGCGGCAAGCACGGCCGCGAAGACTGGCGGCGAGTACGGACAGCAGGCACAAAATATCGGTGGGCAACTCGTGCCGCAATTGCAGGCCGATGTCACGAATCCGCAAGGTTTCACGCCGGTGCAACAAAATCAGCAGCTCGTGAAGGGTCTTGAAGGCGCTGGCGGCGTAGCCAGCGGGATCGTGGGAGAAGAAGCGCTCAAAGCTGCGCGATCACGAAACATTGGAGGGTCCGCTGGAGTCCTGGACGAAGCGGCGCGGGAGAAGATGCGCACCTCGGCCGGAGTGGGGCTTGATATCGCCACAAAGAACGCCATGCTGCAGCAGCAGCAACGCGCGAGCGCGCTGAAACAACTCGAGGGACTGTACGGAACGAACGTCGGTGCGCAACTGAAAGCGCAGTCGCTCGTACCCGAGGATATCGATGCATGGGCAAAGGCGAATCAGACCGGCTGGCTGCAGAACGTGGATGCGACGATCCAGGCGATCAGCGGTGCCTACGGAAACGTGAAGGCATAATTTATGGCCAGAGATTTTCAAAGAGATCTACCGGACGACGATGAAGAACAGCTTCAACGCATACGCGAGCGCGCTGCGATTGATCCGGCCGCGGCCGCCGCAACGCTTCCAACTACGGGAGCTCAGCCCGCGACACCGGGAACGCTTCCGCGCGCTGGCGCAGTCGAGAGCATGCCGCCGCCGGTACGGCCAAGAACGGATGACGATGCGTACCTTGGCACTTTGCAAGAACGCGCAAGAACGCTCCAGGGACAACTTCATCCTGAAAAGAAAACCGGCTGGGGCCGCGTCGGCCAAGTGCTCGGAACGGTGGGCCAGGATGTCGCCACGGCCGTGGCACCGCGCATCATGGCGGAGATTCCCGGCACGCAATTCAACCGGCAATTGGAACTCGAACGGACAGAGCGTGCACTCGGCGAAGAACAGCAGCGCCAGGCTACACGCCAGGAAGCGACCGAACGGACCGGCATTGAACGCGAGAGACTCGGAATTGAAAGAGCCAAAGCCGGATTGTCGAAACTGTTGACCGGCCCGGAAAATGTTCGTGAATACACCGACGAACAAGGGCAAGTCCATCGCGAACGTGGATACGAACAACCCGGTGGAAAAGTCGCCTGGGCGGAAGAAGGCACACTACCCACAACGGGTGGAGCTCCGAGCGCACCAGGAGGTGCAACTGCTGGAACATTGCCGAGTACGCAAGCGCCCGCGCCGTCGCCAGGGGCAGCGGGAGCTCCTCCACAACCGATGGCTGCGCCGACTCCTCCGGCGCCTGCTCCGCAACGAAAGTACACTTACGGTGCTGAACCGAAACTAACAGCTGAGCAGCAGCTCGAGCAGGAAGTACGGCGCATCGCGCAGATTCCTGAAGAGCAACGCACACAGAAAGATCAGGAATTCTTCGCCGCGAATCAGGCGGCGTTCGAAAGTAAGCTGCCGATCGGCCGACGCGCCGATGATTACAACAAGATGGTTTCGCAGATTGTTGCAGGAACGAAGATTCCGCCGGGCAACTACCACATCGACCCGAAGGATTCGATCGCTGATGCCAAAGGCATGCTCAAGCAGGCGCGTGATGCAGTGGAAGAACAACGCAAGACGCAGGCGCCATTCGTACAGGAAGACATTCGTGATCGGCGCACACAAGGTTACGCGGTAAATCCGCGCACCGGCGACGTGGAACTCACCAACAAGTACCAAGCCGAACGCGAATGGAAGACTCCGTTTGAACAGGTTACCCCGACGCAAACCAAAGCTGACGCAAACGTGATGCGTCAGCTAAACGATGTGCAGCTGAACACTTCGCGATACAAGAAGTCACTCGATGCCATTCCGCACGATATTTCTCCGTTGGCCGCGACGAACATGTCGAACATCTTGAGTGATCAGCAGTTGGGTTTGCGACTCGAGGTGATGGGAGCTGGCCTTGACGTGGGGATGTTCAACAAAGCGGTGAAGGATCTATCCGTCGCGAGTTCCTGGAACAAACTCGATGAGAAGGAAAGAGAAGCGCTCATCGGTTACATCCGCGCCAAGACTGCGGTGATCGCTTATCAACGCGCGCTCACCAACAGCGGACGATTCACCGAGAAACAATTGCAGCTCGAGATGGGGAATATTCCGTTACCGTTCGTGGGTTCAACGGTTGCAGATGCGCAACTGGGTTCGTGGCAAGAAAATATCGACGCTGCGGCGCGCGGCATGCCGACGAATCTTCCGGGCATGATGCATCCGAAGTTTTATCGGCAACAACTCGAAAGAGAAGCGCCGACAAAAGCGGAAGGTGCCGCCGCAACTGGAGCTCCGCCCGCGAAAGGCAGATGGAATCCGGTCACCGGACGGAGAGAATAAATGGCCGACGACGATCTCGAGGTAGTGCAACATCCCACGCTCGGGCCGCTTAAGTTTCCGAAAGACATGCCGCCCGAAGAGCGCCAGCAATCGATCGATCACGTGCTCGTCCAGAAGTACGGACTGCCCGAAGGCACAAACCTGCGCGAGCAGATCACGCACACCGACAATCTGGACGCGAAGCCGGACATTCAAAAATTCAGCCAGGCTTACGAGGAAGCGCACGCTGGGGAAAAGGAAAGTCTCGGCCACAAGATTTTACGTTACACGGGACTCGGGGAAGGTGTGCTCGCCGGAGGCCAAGGTTGGCAGGGTGCGCTGGCGCCGCGAACTGGAGAGGAACTGGCTTCTCCGTTTGTGATGGGCGGGCTCGAAGCGATCGGAGCGGGCGTCAGCGAAGCCGCTGCGCCATATCTGAAACGTGTCGGCGAACTGTGGAACCGGCCACTGCCAGGTCGCGCACCTGGTGAGACGCTTCCGACAACCGCACCACGGCCGGGGCCAGCTCCGGCGGCCGAGGCGCCGCGTCCAACACCTCCGCCATTCAAGGGCATGCCGGTGCCTCGCATGGCGGCCGAGCTTGGCCCGCCGCGAGCCCCAATACCATCGGCCGACGTACAGCTGAACGAGGTGGCGCAGCGGCTCTTCCGGCGCAATTACGGGGATCTGTCGCCCGAAGAGCAGGTAGTGGTGGCACGAGGAACGGGCGGCGGAGCGCCTGAGGGAGGCGAACGCCGGGTGCTTAGGGGGGTAGCCCCAGGAGTTGTCGAACGTCGCGCTGAGGCCATGCCATTGCCAACCAAGGCCCCTCTAGCCCCGACAGGAGCGCCTCCCTTCGAAATCTATGAGCAGGGAGGCATACGCTACGCCAGGATGCCAGGCGTGAACGACGTCTCGATTCCCCGGCGGCTGACCGATCCGGCCGAGATCAACGCCTACGTCCAGGAGAAACAGGCTCTGCAGCGCCAGGGTGTGCCATCTCTCGGCGGAGCTGGTGGAGCTGGCCCACCGGCAGCCCCGCCACCGACGACTTTGCCATCGACAAGACCAGGAGCACCGCCGACTACGCCGCCTGCCACGCTCGATGAGATACTGCGCCAGGCGACCGGCCAGAAAGAGCTCGAGCGTGGCGTACCGATCGGAGAGCAACTACGGGGACCAAGCGGCGTGACTGAGAGACCACCACCGGAAGATCCGATCAAGGCAGAATTCCCTGACGCTGCGGAGCGCCAGATGGTGCGCGTGAATGGTGTGGAGCTCGGCCGGGCGACGCGCGGCAATCCCGAGCTCCTGCGTGAGATCTCCAATCTGAAGAACTGGGAGATCCGCGAAGCCGCCGTCAACTCAAAGATCGATCTCGGCACACAGCATGTGGGGAGTAGGCAAGGTCTCGGAGCTGAGCAAGTCTCGCGGCAGCAGCTCCTCGATCGCATGATTCGCGAAGGCGTGAAGCCGGAAGATATTCCGCGCCTGGCGCGGCCCGAAACGCGGCCGATCGGAATCGAGAATCTGAAAGAGGGCGACACGTTCGTCGACGACAAGGGCGAGCCGCGGCGCATTGTCGAGATCACCAAGGGCGGCAAGATCCGCACGGCCGATGGCACCGCGCGCGAATACGAAGGCTCGATCGATGCGCACGGGGATCTGAACTCGCCGACGGCGCAGCTCGCAAGGGGCGGCAAGTTCATTCCCGGAGGGTCGACGATTCCATTGTGGTCGAAGCCGCTCGCGTTTGAAGAGAAACCGCGCGTGGCGGATCTGGCTCAGGCGCTAGCGGAACGCCAGCGCAGGCAGGGTTTGCGTCCGCTTTCTGTGAGACAGAAGCCGCAAGCGGCGATGGAACGCGCCATGGCGATCGGCGAGAGCGAGCTGGACTTCCAGCGCAAGCGCGCGAACTCCGGCGAAGACTGGTACAACGCGGACATGAAGTCTTACGACGACGCGATCCGTTCTGCGCACAAGGATATTGGCGACAACGACGACCGCCTGACGATTGCGAAAGCCATACAAGCGGAGATGAGTCTCGGCAACAAAACTGTCGGCGCAATCAAGAACACATTGAACGCCATCGACGCCTGGCGCTCGAGCGGGAGAATCCCGCTGCGCAATCCTGAGACCGGAGGGGCCTGGCCGAACGGAAAGTTCAACGCGTACATGAATGGATTCCAGAACCTGCAGAAGCTGATCAGCGCCAAGGGAGAAAAGGGCGCAGCGCGCTGGCTCATGGAGCAGCATCCGGTTTCGGAATTGCGCGAGTACCGGCCGACCGTTGGCGGCAAAGCCACGGACATGCAGCACGGCGCACTGATTCTCGGCGACAAAGCCGGGCCGTTCTTCCTGAACATGATGGGCGTCGACGCGCGATTGACTACGGATTTGTGGTGGAGCCGCACGTTCAACCGCTATCTGGGCACACCGCTCAAAGACGGCCGCTTGATTGAAGCGCCGCGCAGTCCCGCCGAACGCTCGCTCATGGAAGATTTCGCGCGCACACTGGGGCAGAAGAAGGGCCTTGAAATGAAACAGGTCCAGGCGATATTGTGGAACTATGAACAAAGCCTCTACAAACTCCACGGCGTCAGCGAAGAGCAACCGAGTTACGGGCAAGCAGCCCGGGCTCTTGTCGAAGAGCGAGCACGACGAGCAAATGCGCCAGGAGGCGGCGAAACTCCAGGCCGCGGGGCAAATGCCCCCGCTCGAAGAAGTGCTGGGAGTCTTCCAGCAGGTGGCAGAAAAGCACGCTAAGCGGGGCGCGATCACTTTGCACCCGCCAGCAAAAGTGCGTTAAAAAAAGGAGAAAATCATATGAACGTTGGCGATCCCGTGAAGTGTGTTGGCAGAGTCAAGGAAATCATCGATCCGTCGGCGATGGTGCAGACCGACGACCAGCCCGGAAACCCCGGCCGGGAGATCTGGTTCAAGCAGACCGATCTGCAACCGAACGAAACCGTAGCAGCCGCCGTAGCTGCTGCAGCTACAGAAGGAAGCGGTTCGGACAATGTACAGCCCGTGGATCCGCACCGTCTCCGAGATGTCGCCGAAGCGAAAGCGGTACATAAAGCACACTCTTCGTAGTTAGTAGTCGCTGGGGCAAAAAGGGCCGGAGATCTTAGGGATCTTCGGCCTTTTTCTTTTCTAGCGTGGCACCGGCATGCTCGAGGAGCGTGAGCGCAAGCAAGTGGGCATTCTCGCGGGACATCGTCCACCAGGCGAGCGGCCGTGCGAAGTCGATGCGCACAATGGCGCCCTTGCTCGACACGCGGAT
>Ga0306926_10003641_pt1 | contig 15994 bp, 13 predicted proteins | sample flu12Cox44000178_FD_203759 | JGI IMG/M metagenome (GOLD analysis project Ga0306926, IMG submission 203759) | Lab enrichment of tropical soil microbial communities from Luquillo Experimental Forest, Puerto Rico - flux8day.12C.oxic.44.000.178 (v2)... | ecosystem: Environmental > Terrestrial >...
CCGCACCTCCTGGCCCTCCTCGCAGGCCATCCGGTATTGCCGGCCGTTGATGGTGACGTTGATGTGGTTCATGAGCCCTCCCCCGCATCGAGCACGGCGCGGATGGTGCCGATCGCGGTATCCAGTCGCTCCGCGATCTCGCGATTGACGCGCTCCAGCTTGCGCGTCTTCACCAGCGAGCAATCGAGTTCGTCGGCAAGCCGCGACCGGTCCGCGCCCAACGCCTGGATCCGCGCCGCCAGTTCATCCTCGTCGCGGTCGGCGTCGCGCCGCCGCTCGACGGCGCGCTCCAACCCGTCGAGCGCGGCCATCAGCCGCCGCGTCGCGGCGTCGATCTCGGACACCGGTTCGGGGCCTGATGCGGTCATGGCGGGTTTTTCGCTCGTGACAGACAGCGCGCAACCTCCCGTGAACCCCCGACGCCCGAGCAAAATCGGCGGTCTAGTGTCCCGGTTCTGACATTCGTATCCGTCGCGGCAGGTTCGTTTACGAAGGTTAGAACCAAAGGTACACTAGCAACTATTGGATTCTAGTGTGGTTTTGGGTTTGACCTTCGCGTTTCGAGGACTCGCGGCGATACTCAAGCGAATATCAAATCCACCACACTAGCAAGCGTTTAGAGCGGGAAATTTACGTGGCAAGCGAGGCGAGCGCAACGCCGGTTCGAAACTATGCACTGCCTAAAGTCAAGGAAACCGGCTATTCGAAAAGACCATGCCTAAACAACGAATTAAAGCGCGACCGCGATTCGGTGCAAATGATCGCGTCCGCCGCATTCGCGTCCCCTCCCCCGCCGTCCCGCCCGGCTAGCAACTTTTCCGCGTCAGAAGGCGTTTGACTGGCTTGGACCGACGGAAATGAGGTGCTATCCAGCCCCGACTTTCCCGTTGCCGACAAGGCTTTCGTCCCAAGGCAATTGCATCTCCCATCCAGGCCAAGCACCTCATTTTCAGGCGGAATTTCACCATGACGAATGTCGATCACTCCCGTATGGCCAACGCGATCCGGGGGCTTGCGATGGACGCCGTCGAGAAGGCAAAGTCCGGCCATCCCGGCCTGCCGATGGGCGCGGCTGACGTCGCCACCGTGCTGTTCACGCAATTTCTGAAATTCGACGCCGCCGATCCGGCCTGGCCCGACCGCGACCGCTTCGTGCTGTCGGCCGGCCACGGCTCGATGCTGCTCTATGCGCTCCTGTACCTCACCGGCAATTCACAGATGACGCTCGATGAGATCAAGCGCTTCCGCCAGGTCGATTCGCTCACCCCGGGCCATCCGGAAAATTTCCGCACCAAGGGGGTGGAGACCACCACCGGGCCACTCGGCCAGGGCATTGCAACGTCGGTCGGCATGGCGCTTGCGGAACGGATGCTTGCGGCGGAATTCGGCAAGAAGATCGTCGACCACCGTACCTATGTTCTTTGTTCCGACGGCGACCTGATGGAAGGCGTGTCGCAGGAAGCGATCGCGCTCGCCGGGGTCTGGCGGCTCAACAAGCTGATCGTGCTCTACGACGATAACGGCATCTCGATCGACGGTCCGACCTCGATCGCCGATTCGGTCGATCAGGTGAAGCGGTTCAAGTCGGCCGGCTGGGCGGCCGAGTTGATCGACGGCCAGGATCCGAAGGCGATCAGTGCTGCGATTGCGCGCGCGCAGAAATCCAACAAGCCGTCGCTGATCGCCTGCAAGACCACGATCGGCTACGGCGCGCCGCACAAGGCCGGCACCGCCAAGGCTCACGGCGAGGCGCTCGGCGCCGATGAACTGAAGGCCGCCAAGGAAAACCTGGGCATTTCGCTCGAGCCGTTCTCTGTGCCCGACGACGTGCTGAAGGCCTGGCGCGAGGTGGGCGCGCGAGGCGCTGCCGCGAGCAAGGAATGGCAGTCGCGTTTTGCCGAATTGGGAAGTCGCAAGCGCGCCGAGTTCGAGCGGCGACTGCGGCACGAGCGCCCCGCCTCGCTGGCAAAGGCGCTGCGCGCGCACAAGAAGGCGCTGCTCGAAAACCCGCTCAATGTCGCCACCCGCAAATCCTCGGAGGCCGCGATCGAGGCGATCGCCGCCGCAATGCCGATGGAATTCGTGGCGGGCTCTGCCGATCTCACCGGCTCCAACAACAACAAGGCGAAATCGGCGGTCGCGTTCTCGGCGAAAACCCCGAAAGGCCGCTTCATCCATTACGGCGTTCGCGAGCACGGGATGGCGGCGGCCTTGAACGGCATCTTCCTGCACGGCGGCTTCGCGCCGAACGGCGCCACCTTCCTGATCTTCACCGATTACGCCCGCCCGGCGATGCGGCTCGCCGCGCTGATGGGCACCGGTGTGGTCTATGTAATGACCCACGATTCGATCGGGCTGGGCGAGGACGGCCCGACGCATCAGCCCGTCGAACATCTCTCCGCGCTGCGCGCCATGCCCAACATGCGGGTGTTCCGTCCCTGTGACGCCGTGGAGGTCGCCGAGTGCTGGGAACTCGCGCTCAACCGGACCAATGGGCCGACGGTGCTGGCGCTGACCCGCCAGAACCTGCCGCAACTGCGGACCTCTGCGCCTTCAGACATTCCGTGCAGCCATGGCGCCTATGAGCTGGTCGCAGCGCAAGGCGAAGCGAAAGTGTCGCTGTTTGCCACCGGTTCCGAGGTCGAGATCGCGGTCAATGCGCAGAAGCAACTTACCGAACGCGGCATTCCGACCCGGGTGGTCTCGGTGCCCTCGCTTGAACTGTTCCTGGAGCAGCCCGCCGAGCGTCGAGAGGCCGTCATCGGCAAGGCGCCCGTCAAGGTGGCGATCGAGGCCGCCGTCCGCTGGGGGTGGGACGCCGTGATCGGCAAGGCTGGCATCTTCATAGGCATGCACGGCTTCGGCGAAAGCGGGCCGGCCAAGGACCTTTTCAAGCATTTCGGCATTACGGCGGAGGCTGCGGTTAATGCAGTTCTGAAGAGACTTGGGTGATGGTTGAGCTTGCCGGCAAAAAGGACTAGCTAACCTTAATCTAGTAGAGCCTCGTCCGGCCGAACCGGGCGATTCGCCGTCCAAATCTCTGGGGGAAAGCGTATCCCCTCGGGGACGACACCACTTTAGAGGAGAAACGAGCATGGCAGTCCGGGTCGCGATCAACGGATTTGGCCGTATCGGCCGTAACGTCTTGCGGGCGATCGCCGAGGCCGGCCGCAAGGACATCGAGGTGGTCGGGATCAACGATCTCGGTCCGGTCGAAACCAATGCGCATCTGTTGCGCTATGACTCCGTGCATGGCCGCTTTCCCGGCACGGTGACGGTCGAAGGCGATTCGATTAGCCTGAGCAACGGCACGGCCCACAGCGGCAAGATCAAGGTTTCCGCCGAGCGCGATCCGTCAAAACTGCCGTGGAAACAACTCGGCGTCGATATTGCGCTGGAATGCACGGGCATCTTCACGGCGAAAGAGAAGGCTTCAGCCCACTTGACCGCGGGCGCCAAGCGCGTGCTGGTTTCGGCGCCGGCCGAGAACGCCGATGCAACCATCGTCTACGGCGTCAATCACGAAACGCTGACCAGGGATCATCTCGTCGTTTCCAACGGCTCCTGCACCACCAACTGCCTCGCCCCCGTTGCCAAGGTGCTCAACGACACCGTCGGCATCGAGAGCGGCTTCATGACCACGATTCATGCGTACACCGGTGACCAGCCGACGCTCGATACCCTGCACAAGGATCTCTATCGGGGACGCGCGGCCGCGATGTCGATGATCCCGACCTCGACGGGAGCTGCCAAGGCGATCGGTCTGGTGCTGCCGGAACTCAACGGCAAGCTCGACGGCGTCGCCATCCGCGTGCCGGTCCCGAACGTCTCGGTGGTCGATCTGAAGATCGTGGCCTCGCGCAAGACCACGAAAGAAGAGATCAACGAGGCGATGAAGCGCGCCAGCGAGCAGCAGCTCAAGGGCATCCTCGGCTACACAACCGCGCCCAACGTCTCGATCGACTTCAACCACGACCCGCATTCCTCGACGTTCCACATGGACCAGACCAAGGTGCAGAACGGCACGCTGGTGCGGGTGATGTCCTGGTACGATAACGAGTGGGGCTTCTCCAACCGCATGGCCGATACCGCGGTGGCGATGGGGAAGAAACTATAACAAATCATTCGTCATGGCCGGGCTTGTCCCGGCCATCCACGTCTTGACCCGAGGAAGAAGTGGATGCCCGGCACGAGGCAGGGCACGACGCGGGAAATTTGGCATGAAACAATTCCGCACCCTCGATGACGTCGACGTGAGGGCCAAGCGCGTGCTGCTGCGCGTCGACCTCAACGTCCCCATGGAAAACGGACGCGTCACCGATACCACGCGACTCGAACGCGTCGCGCCCACGGTCACGGAATTGTCCGGCAAGGGCGCAAAGGTGATCCTGCTTGCGCATTTCGGCCGGCCGAAGGGGCGCGATCCCAAGGAATCGCTCAGGCCGGTCGCCGCAGCGCTGTCGCAGGTGATCAGGAAGCAGATCGCCTTTGCCGACGACTGCATCGGCGAAGTCGCCGAAAAGGCGATCGCGGCGATGAAGGATGGCGATATCCTTTGCCTGGAAAACACCCGCTTCCATAAAGAAGAGGAAAGAAACGATCCGGCCTTTGTCGCCGGTTTGGCAAAGCTCGGCGACATCTGGGTCAACGACGCCTTCTCGGCGGCGCATCGCGCCCACGCCTCGACCGAAGGGCTCGGCCATAAATTGCCCGCCTATGCCGGTCGTACCATGGAGGCGGAGCTCTACGCGCTGAACAAGGCGCTCGAGGCGCCGAGCAGGCCCGTCGTTGCGATCATCGGCGGCGCGAAGGTATCCACCAAGATTGATCTGCTTGAAAATCTGGTCAGCAAGGTCGATGCGCTGGTGATCGGCGGCGGCATGGCCAACACCTTCCTGCACGCGCAAGGCGCAGGCATCGGCAAGTCGCTGGCCGAGAAGGACCTCGCCGCCACCGCGCTGCGCATCGTCGAGAAAGCGGCCAGTGCCAATTGCGCCATCATCCTCCCCGTCGATGCCGTGGTGGCGTTTCAATTTGTCGCCAACTCGCCGTCTCACGCCTATGGTCTTGATGCCATACCAGCCGATGGCATGATCCTCGACGTCGGGCCGCAATCGGTGGCGCGGATTCGCGCGGCGATCGATGATGCGGCAACCCTGGTCTGGAATGGTCCGCTCGGCGCGTTCGAGATGACGCCGTTCGATCGCGGCACCGTGCTCGCGGCAAGACACGCGGCCGAACGAACGAGAGCGAGCAAGCTGATTTCGGTGGCCGGCGGCGGCGACACGGTCGCGGCGCTGAATCAGGCTGCCGTCGCCGGTGATTTCACCTATGTTTCGACTGCAGGCGGGGCCTTCCTGGAATGGATGGAAGGCAAACCCTTGCCCGGCGTCGAGGTTTTGAGAATACGCTGAACCGGATCGGGCATTGCTGCCCCAACTCGGAGAAAAGGATGGCTCGGATCACGTTGCGCCAATTGCTCGATCACGCGGCGGAGCACGAATACGGCGTGCCGGCCTTCAACATCAACAACATGGAACAGGCGCTCGCGATCATGGAGGCTGCCTCCAGCCTGGACGCTCCAGTCATCATCCAGGCCTCGCGCGGCGCGCGCTCCTATGCCAACGACGTGATGCTCCGGCACATGATGGACGCCGTCACCGAAATCTATCCGCAGATTCCGGTCTGCGTGCATCTCGATCACGGCAACGAACCGGCAACCTGCATGACCGCAATCCAGGCCGGTTTTACCTCGGTGATGATGGATGGCTCGCTGAAGGCCGACGGCAAGACGCCGGGCGACTGGGACTATAATGTCGGCGTCACCAAAAAGGTCACCGACATGGCCCATCTCGGCGGCATCTCGGTGGAAGGCGAGCTTGGCGTGCTCGGTTCGCTCGAGACCGGCATGGGCGACAAGGAAGACGGCCATGGCGCGGAAGGCAAGCTCTCGCACGATCAGCTTTTGACCGATCCGGACGAGGCGGTGAAATTCGTCAAGCAGACCAGGGTCGACGCGCTGGCGATCGCGATGGGCACCTCGCACGGCGCCTACAAGTTCACCCGCAAGCCGGACGGCAATATTCTCGCCATGAACGTGATCGAGGAAATTCACCGCAAGCTGCCGAACACACATCTGGTGATGCACGGCTCATCCTCGGTGCCGCAGGATCTGCAAGACATCATCAACGCCAATGGCGGCAAGATGAAGCCGACCTGGGGCGTGCCGGTCGCCGAGATTCAACGTGGCATCAAGAACGGCGTGCGCAAGATCAATATCGACACCGACAACCGAATGGCGATGACCGGGCAAATCCGAAAGGTACTGAAAGAACACCCGGAGGAATTCGATCCGCGCAAATATCTCAAGCCGGCGATGGAAGCGATGACCCGGCTGTGCAAGCAGCGGCTTGAAGAATTCAATACCGCAGGCAAGGCCAGCAAGATCCGGAAAGTGTTGCCGACGGCCGAGATGGCCAGGCGCTACGCCAAGGGCGAACTCGATCCGAAGGTTGCTTGAGCCAAACGCCTTCCTCACCTCGCCCGGCTTGCGGGGAGAGATCGGCGCGGAACGTGCCGGCGAGGGGACGCTCCGCGAACACTCATGTGGAGACCCCCCGTCACCCCAACCCTCTCCCGGAGCGGGAGCAAACAACCGCCTCCACCCTGCGACGAACTTCAAACTCCTCTTTTGCCCGAGAAGGGTCTATTTTGGTCGCCAAAATCCGAGCGCGTGCCGGAGGAGTTTCCCGATGAATATCGCCGATCTCAACAAAATCGCCGTCGCCATGGTAACCCCGGGCAAGGGTATCCTTGCAGCCGACGAATCGACCGGCACCATCAAGAAGCGCTTCGACGCCATCAAGGTGGATTCGACCGAGGACAATCGCCGCGACTATCGCGAGATGCTGTTCCGCTCGCAGGAGGCGATGAACAAATATATCTCCGGCGTCATCCTCTTTGACGAGACCATCTGGCAAAACGCCAAAGACGGCACGCCGCTGATCAAGCTGATCGAGCAGGCCGGCACCATCCCCGGGATCAAGGTCGACGAAGGAACGCAAGCCTTGCCGAACTGTCCGGGCGAACTCGTCACCGTCGGCCTCGACCGGCTCGCCGAACGGCTGAAGAAATATTACGAGCGTGGCGCGCGATTTGCGAAGTGGCGTGCGGTGATCGACATCGGCAACGGCGGTGGCGGCCATGCCATTCCCTCGATGACCGCGATCCGCGTCAACGCCCATGCGCTGGCGCGCTACGCGGCGCTGTGCCAGGCCGCGCAGATCGTGCCGATCGTCGAGCCGGAGGTGCTGATGGACGGCGATCACGATATCGACCGCTGTTATGAGGTGACGCAGCGCGTGCTCAACAGGACGTTCCAGGAATTGCGCGTGCAGCGCGTTGCACTCGAGGGCATGATCCTCAAACCCAACATGGCGATCGCCGGCAAGAAATCCGCCAGGCAGGCCTCCGTGCGGGAAGTCGCCGAGAAAACCGTCCGCCTCCTGAAAGCCTGTGTGCCGGCGGCCGTGCCCGGCGTCGCCTTTCTTTCCGGCGGACAGTCGGACGAAGAGGCGACCGCACATCTCAACGCCATCAACGCGATCGGCAATCTGCCGTGGCGCGTCACCTTCTCCTATGGCCGCGCGCTGCAGGCCGCGCCGCAGAAGGCCTGGTCGGGCAAGTTCGAAAACGTCGCTGCCGGACAGCGGGCCTTTACCCACCGCGCGCGCATGAATGCGCTGGCGAGCACCGGCAAATGGGCCAGCGACCTCGAAAAGAAAGCGGCCTAGTGGACTACGTACCTGGCCGCGAGTTTGAAAAGCGAATGTCAAATCCAAACTCCACTGGAATCCAGCGTTTGCCAGAGCTCCTCTGATTCCGAAGTTCGAATCAGAGGCGCCCCAATAGTGTTCGAACTTCGGAATCGGAGCTCCAGATTTGGCTGTAAAGCCTGTTCCAACCCGCCCCCGGCCGCGCCTTTATCTCGCAACACCGCCTGTGGAGGATCCGCAAGCCTTGCTGGAAAAACTGCCGCCTCTGCTTGCGCAAGCCGACGTCGCGGCGGTTCTGCTGCGGCTGAAACCGAGCGACCCGCGCACGCTGATTTCGCGCATCAAGGCGCTCGCGCCCGCGATCCAGGAGAAGGGCGCGGCGCTGCTGCTCGACGGCCATGTCGAACTGGTGGCGCGTGCTGGTGCCGATGGTGCGCACGTAAGTGGCATCGAAGCCTTCAAGGATGCATTGCCGACGCTGAAGCCAAGCCGCATTGCGGGCTGCGGCGGATTGAAGAGCCGGCACGATTCGATGACGGCGGGCGAACTCGGCGCGGATTACGTGCTGTTCGGCGAGCCCGATGAGGGCGGGCAGCGGCCGTCGGTCGAGGTAATCGCCGAACGCCTGCAATGGTGGGATGAATTGTTCGAACCGCCCTGTGTCGGTTTGGCGGAAAGCTGCGAAGAGGCCGGCGAATTCGTTCGCGCAGGCGCGGATTTCGTGCTGGCCGGCGACTTCATCTGGGCCGATCCGCGTGGCGCCGAGACCGCGCTGAAACAGGCCGAGCAGAGGATGCGGCAGGCGCACGCGGCTGCATTCGGAATGACCAGGGCAGAGCGGGGATAACGCCGGAATGAAGATACTGCGCGCGATCCTCGCCGTCGCATTCGTTCTGGCGTCGACGGCAAATGCGGTGACGCAAACGCCGCCGGCCGCCCAGCCGCCGCCGGATTCGAGCAAGCCCGCCGCAAAGCCGAAGGCAAGCCCGACACCGTCCGCGAAGAAGCCCGCCTCAACGCCGCAACCCGCCTCGCCTGCCGCCACGGCGACACCGGCGCCCGATGATCCCAATGCCGATCTCGTCTATGGCGCCTATCAGCGCGGTTTCTACAAGACCGCGTTCGATCTTGCGACCAAACGCGCGCAGGAGAACAGCGACCCGAAGGCCATGAGCATGCTCGGCGAACTCTACGCCAACGCGATGGGCGTCAAGCGCGACGATGCCAAGGCTGCCGAATGGTTCAAGCGCGCCGCCGACCTCGGCGATCGCGAGGCCATGTTCGAGCTCGCAATGCTTCGCCTTGCCGGCCGCGGCGGGGCGGTCAATCGCGAGGAAGCGGCGAAATTGCTGGCATCCTCCGCCAAGCTAGGCAATCCGAAGGCGGCCTATAATCTCGCCTTGCTCTATCTCGACGGGCAGACGCTGCCGCAGGATCTGCGTCGCTCGGCGGAATTGCTCCGCATCGCAGCCGATGCCGGCAATCCAGAAGCGCAATACGCGCTGGCAACCTTTTACAAGGAAGGTACCGGCGTGCCCAAGGACGCCGAAAAGGCCGCGCGCCTGTTACAGGCGGCTTCGCTCGCCGGCAATGTCGACGCCGAAGTCGAATATGCGATCGCGCTGTTCAACGGCACCGGCACGCCGAAGAACGAAGTCGCCGCGGTCGCGCTGCTGCGCAAGGCGGCCAAGCACAACAATCCGATCGCCCAGAACCGCCTCGCCCGCGTGCTCGCCAGCGGACAGGGCACGCCGGTCGACAGGGTCGAGGCGCTCAAGTGGCACACGATCGCAAAAACCGCCGGCAAGGGCGATCCCGAACTCGACAACGCGTTCTCAAATCTCGGCCCGGAAGAACGCGCCCGGGCGGAAGCGGCGGTGCGCAGATGGTTCGGCACCAGATGATCCACCTTGATTTGACAACGATCCCGCTAAGCGATTAATCCCGCCTACTCCCGGACCTGGCACCAGGTCGCCTTCGAGCCCTTGCTTCATGCTGCACTCAGCCCTTATCAACGTCATGGTGAAAGCCGCCCGCCACGCCGGCCGCAGCCTCAAGCGCGACCTCGGCGAAGTGGAAAATCTCCAGGTGTCGCTGAAGGGGCCTGCCAATTTCGTCTGCCGCGCGGATCGCCGCGCCGAGGAGATACTCTACGAGGACCTCGCCAAGGCGCGGCCGGGTTACGGTTTCATCGGCGAGGAAGGCGGCACGCGAGAGGGCGCGGACAAGACCCACACCTGGATCGTCGATCCGCTCGACGGCACAACCAATTTTTTGCACGGCATCCCGCAATTTGCGATTTCGATTGCGCTACAGCGCGAAGGCACAGTGATCGCGGGCGTGATCTACAATCCCGCCAATGACGAGCTTTACATTGCCGAACGCGGCAAGGGCGCCTTCCTCAACGATCAGCGGCTGCGCGTCGCCGGCCGGCGCAAGCTGAGCGATTGCGTGATCGCCTGCGGATTGCCGCATATCGGGCGCGGCGACCACGAATTGTCGCGCGCCGAGATGGCCGAGCTCCAGAACCGCGTGGCGGGGCTGCGCCGGTTTGGCGCAGCCTCGCTCGACATGGCCTTTGTCGCTGCCGGCCGCCTCGACGGCTACTGGGAACGCAACCTTCAGCCGTGGGATATGGCGGCCGGGCAGATCATCGTTCGCGAGGCCGGCGGCATCGTTTCCGGTGTTGCGGGCGATGACGACCCGCTCGTCACCCGCAACGTGATCTGCGGCAACGAATTCGTCCACGCAGAGCTGGTGAAGATTTTAAAGCCACTCGGGACGTGAGGCCCTGCAAAGCACTATCGACCGGCTCGGCCGGCGCTTTTCTGGTTCGTCATTGCGAACGTAAGCGAAGCAATCCAGCAAGTCGGTGCAGCGTATCTGGATTGCTTCGGAGCTCACGCTGCTTGCAATGACAATTATCTCCAGTTGCCCTTTCCTGAAAAATTAACCCGCCCTTATCCGGTAGTGGCAGGCGTCACGCTCAACTTCGCCGGCATGTTCGAACGCGGCCGGCGGTCGCGAGGCACCGGCAGGTTGGAAATCATCAAAAATCCCGTTAACCGCCTGAGGCTTCAAAGCTTTGCGCAGGCGGGTGCCTCCGTTCACGCGGAAGTTCCAGGCGCTTGCGCCGGTTGATCTTAAGCAGCCTTTTTTCTCGGGCGCGCTGTGCCATATTGTTGCCACCCGAAAAGCGGCTTCTCGCAACGGAAGACACCGGCAATGGCTCCAGGCCCCTCCTCCCGTTCCCAGATGGAAATCGAATTGACGAAGCTTTCCTTCCCCCGGATTTTCCTGGTGCGGATGTTGGTGTTCCTCGTGCTGTGCGCGTTGATCACGATCGTCCTCTACAAGCAGATCATCGCGGCCTTTTTCGCCAACCCCGGCCTCAACGCGCTGATCGGCGCGGTGCTCCTGATCGGCATCATCCTGTCGTTTCGCCAGGTGATCCGGCTTTATCCGGAAGTCGCCTGGGTCAACAATTTCCGAATCGCCGATCCCGGGCTTGCGATCGACCGTCATCCGACACTGCTGGCGCCGATGGCGGCGATCCTGGGCGGCGAGCGCAGCGGGCGGATGATCATCTCGCAGCAGACCATGCGGCACCTGCTCGATTCGATCGCCACGCGTCTCGACGAAGCGCGCGACATCTCCCGCTACATGACCGGCCTTCTGGTATTCCTCGGCCTGCTCGGCACCTTCTGGGGCCTGATCGAGACCGTGGGCTCGGTCGGCAAGGTGATCGACGGGCTCAAGGTCGGCGGCGACGCGGGCGCGCTGTTCGATACGCTCAAGGAAGGTCTTGCCGCGCCGCTCGGCGGCATGGGCATTTCTTTTTCGTCCTCGCTGTTTGGTCTTGCCGGTTCGTTGATTCTCGGCTTCCTTGATCTGCAATCGAGCCAAGCGCAAAACCGCTTCTACACCGACCTCGAAGACTGGCTGGCTTCTACGGTACGCAGCTACGCCGGCGAGACGGGAACGGGCGGCGAATTGCAGGCTTCGGTCGACCGGTTGCGGCAGTCGCTGGAAGAAGGTGGCGCGAGCCGCGGCACCACGGCAGCCATGGCCAATCTGGCCGAAGCCATTCAGGGCCTCGTCACCCACATGCGCACCGAGCAGCAGATGATCCGGGAATGGGCCGATGGACAGGGCGAGCAGAACCGGGAAATCAAGCGGCTCCTGGAGCGGCTCGCGCGGCAGCCTGAGAAGAGTTAGCGACGGGCTCCGACATGCTGGACCATGTCACCATTGGCGTTACAGACATCGAGCAGTCGACGAGGTTCTATGATCGGGCGCTGCGTCCGCTCGGGATCTCGCGGCTCTATGCGGAAGGGCATCGGTTCGCCGGCTACGGCATTGGCCCCAAGGCCTTCTTCTGGATCGGAATGCGCGAAAGTTCCCAGACCGGCGCACATATAGCCTTTGCAGCAAATGACCGCGCCACCGTGGACCGGTTTTACGAACAAGCCATCGCGGCAGGTGGCAAGGACAACGGGCCGCCGGGAATACGGCCGAATTACCATCCGAACTACTACGGCGCGTTCGTACTCGATCCTGACGGTCACAATATAGAGGCGGTTTGCAACTCCCCGCAGGGATAGCGCCCAAACATGCCCGATTTAACAAGGAATGAATACTGATGGCCCTGGCACGTGCGCGACGCGAATCCGGTTTCAATTACTGGCCAGGCTTCGTCGATGCCTTGTCGACCCTGGTGCTCTCGATCGTGTTCCTGCTCTCGGTATTCCTGGTGGTGCAGTTCTTCTTGTCGCAGGAGGTCAGCGGCAAGGACAAGGCGCTCATGCAACTCAATGCCAAGATCGCGGAGTTGAACGATCTGCTTTCGCTGGAGAAGCTCGGAAAGATCAATCTGGAAGACACGCTCACGCAGATGCGGGCAGGCTTGGCTTCGGCCGAATCCGAGCGCGACCGCGTCAAGGGCCTTTACGAAGGCCTTGCGGGAGCGGGCAACGACGCCGCGGGGCGCGCCGGCGAGCTCAACAAGGCGCTGGAATCCGAAAAGCAGGTGACGTCGCGCGCGCTGGCACAGATCGAGGTGTTGAATCAGCAGATCAGCGCGTTGCGTCGCCAGCTCGCTGCGCTCGAAGAGGCGCTCGATGCTTCCGAGAAACGCGACCGGGAATCGCAAACCCGGATCGCCGATCTCGGCCAGCGGCTCAACGTCGCGCTGGCGCAGCGCGTCCAGGAATTGTCGCGCTACCGCTCGGAATTTTTCGGACGCCTTCGCGCCATTCTCGGCAATCGACCCGACGTTCGAATCGTCGGTGACCGCTTCGTGTTCCAGTCGGAAGTGTTTTTTGACACCGGGCAGGCGCAGCTGTTGCCCGAAGGCCGCGCCGAACTCGACAAGGTTGCGGCTGCCCTGATCGACCTCGACAAGCAGATCCCGGGCGAAATCGCCTGGGTGCTGCGGGTCGACGGCCATACCGACGTGCGGCCGATCAACAGTCCGCTGTTCAAATCGAACTGGGAGCTGTCTTCGGCGCGCGCGATCTCGGTGGTGCAATATCTGATTTCGCTCGGCGTGCCCGCGCAACGGCTGGTCGCGGCCGGCTTTGCCGAATTCCAGCCGCTGGATATCGGCGTGACCGAAGAGGCCTACAAGCGCAACCGCCGCATCGAGCTGAAGTTGACGGAACGGTAAGTTTCATGTCCCGGACAAGCGAGTTGCGCGAGCGATGATCCGGGACCCAGATGTATGCATTGAAAAAGATTCTTTCGATGGGTCCCGGGTCTCGTTTCGCTCGGGCTTGCCCTCGCACCACTCGCCCGGGACACGATGAGTTTGCCCTTCACCCTGCGCCCCTATCGCGCTTCCGACGAGGACGCCGCGATCGCGCTGTGGTTGGCGACCTGGCAGCAGGCCTATCCGTCAATCGATTTCGCCGCCCGCCTGCCATGGTGGCGCGAGCGCTGGCGTGGTGAACTGGTGCCGAATGCGGCGGTCATCGTCGCGGAGCAACAGGACAGACTCCAGGGATTTGTGACTATCGACCAACAAGGCTATCTCGACCAGCTCGTGGTCGCGCCGGATCATTGGGGTTCGGAGCTTGCGACGATGCTGGTCGACGAGGCAAAACGGCTTTCGCCCGGTTCGATCACGCTGCTCGTCAATACGGATAATGCGCGCGCGATCCGCTTCTACGAGCGCAACGGCTTTGTTCACAAGGGCGAGGACGTCAACCCGGTCTCGGGCCACCCGGTAAAGAAGATGGAGTGGACGGCAAAGGCGAGCTGAGTGCGATGAGCGGGGGAACGATGACGCGAACCGAACTTTTGACGGGCTCGGCGACCTTCCTGGCCGTACTTGTTGCCGGAGTTTTGTCGAGCACGTGGGTCGATCGGCACTATACCGGAGCCGCACAGGTGCCGTCGGCTTCCGCATCGGCCTGCGTCAGCGAGGACGGCTCGTGGAAAAACTGGATCTGGGCGAACGTGCCGATGCTTTCGCCGAAATGCCCGCCTGATAAGTAACGACTTCCTCTTCCCTCCCCCGCGGAGCGCGTGGGGAGCGTCGCCGGGGTTCACGCGCCCTCGAACTGCAGCCGCGCCAGCCGCGCATAGAGCCCGCCTGCCGCAACCAGCGACGCGTGGGTGCCCTGTTCGACGATGCGGCCCTGATCCATCACCATGATGCGATCGCACGACAGCACGGTGGCAAGGCGATGCGCGATCACGAGCGTGGTGCGGTGACGCATCAATTCCTCGAGCGCGGTCTGCACCAGCGTTTCCGACTCCGCATCGAGCGAGGAAGTCGCTTCATCAAGCAGCAACAGCGGCGCATCGCGCAGGATTGCGCGGGCAATCGCGATGCGCTGGCGCTGGCCTCCCGAGAGCGTCACGCCACGCTCGCCGAGCGGCGCCTCGAAGCCGCCGGGCAGACGGCGGATGAATTCGCTGGCATGAGCGAGATCGGCGGCGCGCTCGACGTCGGCATCGCTCGCCTCGGGACGGCCGAAGCGGATGTTTTCGCGGGCGCTCGCGGCAAAAACCACCGGTTCCTGGGGCACCAGCGCGACGTGCTTGCGCACCTCGGTGGGATCGGCCTCCCGGATCGGCACGCCATCGAACGAGATGGTGCCGGAGGCCGGGTCGTAGAAGCGCAGCAACAGATGAAACAGCGTGCTCTTGCCGGCTCCCGACGGACCGACGATCGCGACTTTCTCGCCCGCGCGTACCGAGAAGGAGACGCCGTCCACGACGAGCGTGCCGGGACGCGCCGGATAAGCGAAGCGCACGTTTTCCAGGCCGACATCGCCGCGCGCGGGCTCGCTCAAGGCGCGGGGCGAGGCCGGCGCCGATATTTCTGACTTGACGTGAAGGATTTCGAACAAACGCTCCGCAGCGCCCGAAGCGGCCGAGACTTCGCCCCAGACTTCGCTGAGCTGGCCGAGCGCAGCCGCAGCGAACGCCGCATAGAGCACGAACTGGCCGAGCCTGCCGGCGCTGATCACCCCGGTCAGCACGTCGTTCGATCCGATCCAGAGAATCACGACGACGCTGGTGAAGACGATGAAGATGATGATCGCGGTGAGCACGGCGCGAGCACGCGTCGAATTGCGGGCAGCCTCATAGGCCTGTTCGACTTCGCGGGCAAAGCGCGCATTGGCGAGCCGCTCGCCGGTATAGGCCTGCACGGTGCGTATCGCGCCGACCAGCTCGGCGGCATAGGCGCTGGCGTCCGCCAGCGTATCCTGCGCGTTGCGCGACAGCCGCCGCACCCATCGCCCGAACGCGACCAGCGGCAGCACGATCAGGGGAATCGCCAGCAGCACCAGGCCGGAAAGCCTTGGGCTCGTGATCACCATCATCGTCGTGGCGCCGACAAACAGCATGAAGTTGCGCAGCGCAATCGAGACCGAAGCGCCGGCGGCGGATTTGATCTGGGTAGTGTCGGCCGTCAGGCGCGAAATCAATTCGCCGCTGCGCGAGGAATCGAAGAACGCCGGCGACAGCGACATCAGATGCGAGAACACGTCGCGCCGCACGTCGGCGACGATGCGCTCTCCGATTGTCATCACCAGGTAGTATCGCGAGGCGCTAGCGATCGCGAGCACCGCCACGACGGCGATCATGACGCTGAAATAGCTGTTGATCTTCGCAATGCCCTCCGGCGTGAAGCCAAAGTCGATCATCCGCCGCACCGCGACCGGCACGATCAGGGTGGTCACCGCCGCAATCGTCAGCGCGATGAA
>Ga0306926_10003642_pt1 | contig 15994 bp, 16 predicted proteins | sample flu12Cox44000178_FD_203759 | JGI IMG/M metagenome (GOLD analysis project Ga0306926, IMG submission 203759) | Lab enrichment of tropical soil microbial communities from Luquillo Experimental Forest, Puerto Rico - flux8day.12C.oxic.44.000.178 (v2)... | ecosystem: Environmental > Terrestrial >...
GCACCGTCTGCCGGTGACGCGACACCCTCGCGCATCGAGGGAACGAACTGGCCGACCTAATGCTCCGATTCGCTCCCGCTCGCTCCCCCAGTGCTGGCTAGGCCATGCCGCAACGTGCACTGAACTGGTGCCAGCGCGGCTGACCGCGGGTACCCACGGTCAGCCGCGCCTCATGGCACGCGGCCCGGCAGATCAGGGACCGGGCAGGGTTGCGCGGCCGGTTCACGCCGCTGGGCAGCCGCCGATGGCGGCGCAGGAGGGGACGGCATGAACCGATCGCGCTGGGCAGATGGGGCCTGAGAGGGAACGGCGGCACGCTGACCGGCGCGGTCGCAGGCACCGGCGGCAACGTCTACGGCAACACCCCCGACGACATCGTCAACGCCTAGCAGCCCAGCGGCACAGAGCTTTCCGCATGCGGCCCTGATCGGGTCTGTCTAGTGGAGTTGGCCGTCGCCGCGCCGGGGAGCCGGGGTTGCCAGGACGCCTCCGCGAACCTTGTAAACGACAGGTCAGCGGTCCGAATCCACTCACCGGCTCCGCCTTCCAAATCCACTAGCCGCATGAACGCGCCCGGACGGGTCAGGACAGGCCAAGCCTGCGCCGACGCTGCCCCGGCACGCGCCGCCGCTTTTGGCTGGTGACCAACTCAGCGGGCCGCTTGGGTGCCGATCGCACCCGCAGGCGGCACCGGCCCTTGCCTGCATGTGATGAAAATTGGCAGCCGTGGGCGTGAACCGGACGCATCTCTGGTGCGTGTTCGTAACTAGGTGATGTCTCGCTTTGCTGGCGCTTCGCCCTTTTGGCGTGCGCCGGATCGAGGAAGGAAGCGCAGATGAGACCGATTCCGGTAAGGCAGGTACGTGGCAGGTGGCGGCTGGCTGTGCCGGGTGCGGCGCTGGCGTTGCTGGCACTGAGCTTCGCCGGCGCGGCAGTGCCGGCCGGGGCGTCGGTAACCGGTCGGGCCGCAAGCAGCGCCGTGCAGGGACTCTCGCCGGGGTTCAACCGGCCCGGCAACATCCTGATCGCCGACCAGTTCAACAACCGGGTGATCGAGGTGACACCACGGGGCGGCATCGTCTGGCATTTCGGCCTGGGCCCGACCGACTTCAGCCGCCGGTCGATCATCGGCACCAACGACGCTCAGCGGGTGGGCGATTTCACGCTCATGGCTGGCACCGGCATCCCGCCCGGGGTTGATCCGGTGGCACCCAACGGCGTTGCGGACAACAGGGTCTTGCTGGTCAATCCGGCTGGGAAGGTGGTCTGGCGGTACGGGCGGTTCGGCGTGGCGGGTTCTGGCCCGAATCAGCTCAACACTCCGGTGCAGAACACGTGGCTGCCGAATGGGGACGTCCTCATTACCGACCAAGCCAACGAACGAATAATTGAGGTCCGGCCATCCGATAACGGCGTGGGCGGGAAGATCGTGTGGCAGTACGGGACGACCGGCACGGCTGGCAACGGTCCCAACCAGCTCAACAACCCCAACAGCGCCGAGCTGCTCCGCAACGGGCATGTCCTCATCGCGGACGAGAACAACAACCGTGCCATCGAGGTGCAAAAGACCGGTTCGCTGGGGGGGACCATCGTGGCTACGTTCACCGCCGGCGGCACCACCTCGGGCGTAGCGTTCGCCAGCCGGCTTCGTAACGGCGACACGCTCATCACCGACTCGAACAACAGCCGCATCGTCGAGGTGGACGGCAGCGACAATGTCGTGTGGCAGTACTTCACCAACACCGACCCAAGCAGCAACCCCGCCCCCCTGCCCACGCGGGCAGTCCGGCTGAGAAACGGTGACACGCTGATCAGCGATCAGTTCAACGCCCGGGTCATCGAGGTAACGCCTGGCAAGAGCATCGTCCGTCAGTTCGGGAACCTGAACCAGCCGGGCTTCGGCACCTCATCGACGCAGCAGGGTCTCAACGAGCCCTACGACGCCAAGGTGATCGGCGATTACACCGGCCTGACACCCCCGTTCGGATTTGGCAACGACAACTGACCCCGCTCGCATCCCGCCCGCCGTGCAGGCCCGCTGCGCGGCGGGCGGGCCTGCACGGGTCTCACGCAGGCCGGACCCGACTAACCAGTGATCACATCGTGGCGAGATCGTAGGCCGCGCCTAACGGTCAGGCCGTCACCGGTCACAGCAGCGGGCCGAAGACCGCGCGCGGCCGGGCCGGGTGTGCCAGTCCATTCGCGACGGGTTTGCATGGCTCTTGCTGGAACGCCCGTCGCTCAGAGGGCCGAGCTCCATAGCGGGGTTGGAGCGGCGTGGTGTGGTCACCGGCGTCATGGTCAAGACTGTGGGCGTGGAATTCTTCTGCTACCACCGCGACCGGCCCGGCTCTGAGACGCTGCGCGAGGAGTTGTTGCAAGAGCACTGGTCGTACATGGACCGGTACCAGGCGCAGATGATCGCCCGCGGCCCGACCTTCGCCGGCGACACGCCTACCGGCAGCGTGCACATCATCGGCCTGCCCGATCCCGCCGCCGCCCGCGCGTTCGCCTTCGACGAGCCTAACTACCAGGCCGGGGTGCACCGGGACGTGCTGCTGCGCCGGTGGCGCAACCTGCTGGGCCGCACCATGTGGGACTTCCCCGGCGGCCGGACCGGTGGTAATCGCTACCTGGTGCTCGGCTTCGGCGCGGGACCGGCCACCGATCTTGCCGTGCCGCCGACGGGGACGAGTTGATCGCCTACGGGCCGCTGCTGTCCGACAACGGCGCCACCTGGCTGGGCACGGCGGTGCTGGTCCGGGCGCAGGACCAGCATGCGGCACGTGCCGTCCTGACCGTGGACCGGTACGCCGGCATCGAGGTGCACAGCTGGCAATTCGGCGGGCGGCCGCCATGATCGGTGGAGGTCAGCCTTCAGCGGCCCCGGAGGGCGTGCTGCGGGGCGCCGTTCCAGGCCGGGCACGGGCGGAAGGCTTGGCAAAAGTCTTGGCGGGGTGTCGGATCGACACGGGTGCGTTCGTGGAGAAGGTGAGCGGCAGCCGCCCGGGCTGCCCGTGAGCAGAGGAGCCTGGGATGGCGCTGTACCTGATCGCCTTCAACGACGAATGGGTGCCCGACCTGACGCTGGATGAGCTGCGCGAGCGGGGCACGTCCGCCAGGGCCCTGATCGAGGAGATGACGGCCGCCGGTGTCTTCGTCTTCAGCGACGGCGGCCTGGACGCGTCGACCGCTGTGTGCAGCGTCGACCCGAGCAGCGGCTCACCCGTCTTCACCGACGGGCCGTTCGTCGAGTCCAAGGAGCACCTCGGGGGTTTCGCGGTGGTTGATGTGCCCGACGATGCCAAGGCGCGGTATTGGGCCGGCCGGATCGCGGTCGCGGTCGGCTGGCCGCAGGAGGTGCACCGCTTCCCGCATCGCATAGCACTGAGCGCTGACACGCAGCCTGAAGCCCTGCCGTGACTTCGACATTCGGGCCGCTGGTGACTAGCTCCCGCTATTTTCCTCAAACCGCCGGCTGAGCCGCGGGCTGCTCATCCGTTACCGCCCCGTACAGGCCCGGCCGGCGGTCGGCCAGCAGGTCGTTGTGCTCGGTGATCCGCTTGTCCGCGGCGGCGGCCAGATCGCAGCTGGCCGTCAGCACCGCTGGCTGGTCGGCCAGCAGCGGCCCGGCCAGCGGGTAGCCGCTGGGGGCGGCGATGACGCTGCCACCCACCCAGGAGACGCCGCGCTCAACCCGGCACCGGTCGGCGACGGCGATGAACACCCCGTTGGTCGCCGCGCTGGCCTGCACCTTGACCACCTCGGCGGGCCGCTCGCCGGCCGGGACCGCCGCGGCCGGCCAGTTCACCGGGGCGGCGATGAGATCGGCACCCGCCAGCGCGGGCAGCCGCACCCACTCCGGGAACTCCAGGTCGTAGCAGATCATCACGGCCACGGTGCCGAACGGCAGCCGGACCAGCGGGGGTGGCGCGCCGCCGGGAGTGAAGACGAGCTTCTCGGCGTCCCATAGATGGGCCTTCCGGTAGACAGCCAGCGTGCCGGACGCGTCCACCACTGCGGCGCTGTTGTACAGCCGCCCGTCGTTGCCCAGTTCGCAGAAGCCGCCCGCGATCACTGTCCGGTGCCGGCCGGCCAGCTCCTGCCAGCGCCGCAGGGCAGGATGACCGGCCACCGGGGATGCCAGCTCACGTGCCTCCGCGGCGCTGGCGAACACATATCCGGTGTCGGATAGCTCGGGGATGACCACGAGGTCAGCATCCTGGGCAGCCGCCTGGGCCACCGCCTGCTCGGTGGCGGCGGCGTTGGCGGCCAGCTCGCCGACGCTGAGCCCGAGCTGGCAGACCGCGATGGTCGTCATGCTGCTCCCTCCTCAGCCCGGCAGCAACAGCAGCTTGCCGGTCGTGCGGCGGGCGGCCAGGTCGTGATGGGCCCGGGCTGCCTCGGCGAGCGGGTAGGTGGCACCGATCCGGACCGAAAGCCGGCCGTCCCCGATCCAGCCGAACAGCTCACCGGTCCGCCACAGCAATTCCTCTCGGCTGGCGAGGTAATGCCGCATGGTTGGCCGGGTCAGGAACAGCGAGCCGCCCTCGGCCAGGTCCTGCGGCTCGACCGGCGGCACCGGCCCGCTGGCCCCGCCGTACAGGACCATCATGCCGCGCGGCCGGAGCGCGGCCAGGCCTGCCGCGAAGGTGGCCCGGCCGACCCCGTCGTAGATGACGTGCGCTCCGGCCCCGCCGGTGACGCCCGCCACCGTCGCACCGAAGTCCTCGTAACTGGCGATGTGATCGGCTCCGGCGTGCCGGGCCAGGTCAGCTTTGGCCGGGCCGGAGGTGGTGGCGATGACCGTGCCGCCGCGCAGCTTGACCAGCTGGGTCAGCAGCAGCCCGACCCCGCCCGCCGCCGCGTGCACGACAGCCACCTCGCCGGGGGCGACCGGGTAGGTGCTGTGACACAGGTAGTGGGCGGTAATGCCCTGCATCATGACGGCGGCGGCGACCAGGGTATCTACCCGGTCCGGGATAGGGACCGCGGACGCGGCCGGGATGACCGCCCGCTCGGTGTAGCTGCCCGGGGCACTGGCCCAGGCGACCCGGTCCCCGGCCGCCAGCCCGGTCACGCCGGCACCCAGCGCCGCGACGGTGCCCGCGCCCTCGGAGCCGAGCACGAACGGCGGCTCCCGGCGGTAGGGCGGCCGGCCTTCCCGGGCGTAGATATCGGAGAAATTGACCCCCGCCGCGGCCACGTCCACGAGCACCTGGCCGGGGCCAGGCACCGGCTCTGGGTAGTCGGCCACTGTGAGCACATCGGGCCCGCCCAGCTGACTCGCCAGCACCACGCGCATGCCCCCATCATTGCCGCTCCGGCGCGGGCTGCCCAGGCGGACACGGCTGGCTATGCTCGCCGGGTGCCCGCGTCACCGGTCCGTTACCGTTCCGCCGACGAGGACAGCGGGCGGTGGGACGGCTTCCCGTTCCGCCCCGGCGACATCGTGATCAGCACCCGGTCGAAGAGCGGCACCACCTGGATGCAGATGATCTGCGCACTGCTGGTGTTCCAGACACCGGACCTGCCCGCGCCACTGGGCCAGCTGTCACCGTGGCTCGACTTCCTGACCACGCCGCTGGCTGAGGTGCTCGCCCGGCTGGACGCGCAGCGGCACCGCCGGTTCATCAAGACCCACACCCCGCTGGACGGGATACCGCTGGACCCCCGTGCGACGTACCTCGTGGTGGCCCGGCACCCGCTGGACATGGCGGTGTCGCTGTACCACCAGGGTGACAACATCGACCGGGCGCGGATGCAGGAGCTGACCGGCCAGCCGGTGCCCGCCGGGCCGCCCCGGCGACGCAGCCCGCTGAAACAGTGGCTGCTCGGCTGGATCGACTCCGAGGACGACCCGCGGGAGGAGATGGACTCGCTGCCCGGCGTCATGTGGCATCTGTCCGACGCGTGGGCCCGCCGCAGCCAGCCGAACGTGCTGCTCTTCCACTACGACGACCTGTCAGCGGACCTGGCGGGCCAGATGCGGCGCCTGGCCGGCGAACTGGGCATCACCGTCCCCGGGCCAGCCTGGCCCGGGCTGGTGCGGGCGGCCACGTTCGAGCAGATGCGGGCCCGGGCCGACCGGTTCGTGCCGGGCGGTGGGGTGCTCAAGAGCAGCGCGGCCTTCTTCCGGCGGGGCAGTTCCGGCGCTGGGCGGGAGCTGCTCACCGATGTTGAGTTCGCGCACTACCTGGCCCGGGCCGCCCAGCTGGCGCCGCCGGACCTGCTGGGCTGGCTCCATGCACCCGGCCATGCCCGGGAATGACCGAGGGCTGGCCACGACCTCCCGAGCGCGTCCCGGGCCGGGCTGATCGGCTGTCCTGACGCTGGCTCAGGCCCGCGGTCGCGGCCCTTGCTCCGCTCAGCCGGGCACCCGGCCGATGATCCAGCCGAACTCGGAGATGATCCGCACGCCAATGCCGTCCGCATAGAGCGGCCGCAGCGCCTCGCGCAGTGACCCGGCGAACTGGTCATAGCCGACGTTCTGGATGGCTGGCCAGGACGGGCCAGCGGCCGCGAGCGCCCGGACGGCCAGGTCAAGGTCGGGCAGTTCGTTGACCACTTGCACCGTGCCCCGGCCAGCGAACTCCAGGCCCGCGTCACTGAGCATCTGCTCGGCCACGCCGGGCCGCCCGGTATCGCCCTGGCTGGTGAAGGCGGCGGCGTGAGCGGCGGGCGACAGCTCAGCCAGAGTCGCGAAGTAGGGCATCAGGCCCATGCGCCTGGGGGCACCCCAGAACGTGATTCCGACCAGGCCCCCCGGCCGCACCACCCGGCGCGCCTGGATCAGCGCATCTTCGCATCCGGTGAAGATCCCGTTGAAGCTGGTCGCCACATCGAAGTGGCCGTCGTCGAACGGCAGCGCGTACATGTCGCCGGTCCGGAAGTCACCCGCCGGCGTGCGGGCACGCGCGATCGCGATCAGCTCCGCCGAGGCGTCTATCCCCGATACCTGCGCGCCACGGTGGGCGGCGACACTGGCCGCGTAGCCTGAGCCACAGGCAATATCGAGCAGTTCCGTCCCGGGCCCAACACCGGTCCGGTCAAACAGCTCATCGTTGGCGTTCCGTGCGTATGGCTCGCACAGATACGCCCAGTCGGCCGCCCGTTCGCCCCACGCCTGGCCCGATTCAGCCCAGCCCACGCGCCTCACCTCCGAATTGGGAACCATCAGCCGCGGCAGGCAGTCACCGGTCGGCCGCCCAGCTGGGGGCACGGCCACCGGGCCGGCCGGCAGCGCCCGGTCCCCGTCCCCTCCTGTACCGCTGCTGGCGATCAAGTGTCAACCGGGACCTGGTACGGCGTCCAGTGGCGGTCTGCGCACTCGATCCGGCACGCGGCACCGCCCGGTGCTGGCCGCTCATCCCGGGCCTTGACTTTGTGAGGCAAAGCGAGCTAGCTTTGTAACACAAAGCCAGGGAGGTGGCGGCAATGAAGGCGGGAGCTGACATGAAGGACGACGCGGGCATGGATGAAGCAGCCGGCATGGATGTGCAGCAGGCGGCGGCCATCCTCCGGCAGGCGCGTGAGCAAGCCCAGCGTGAGCTGGCGGTCCGGCGGCCAGTGCTGTTCATCACCTGGGGCCTGGTGGTGCTCATCGGGTACGGCGCACTCTGGCTGTCCGTCCGCGGGCAGCATCCCTTCCACGGGCCGACGACACCAGCGGTGCTGACGCTGGCTGCGCTGTTTGTGGCTGCCGTGGTGATCACCGCGTGGGTGGTGGACCGGGCGACCAGCGGCGTCGGCGGCCCATCGGTGCTGCAGCGGGGCATCTTCGTGCTGGCCCTGGCCGCCGGGGGGTTTGCACTGGATATCTTTCTCCACGCGGTGTCCCAGCCCGGCACCGACCGGACGCTCCTCGTCCAGCTGGCGGCGGCCGCACCCTTGCTGGTGGTGGGCCTGGTCTTCGTCGCCAGCTGTGCGGCCAACGGCGTCCTGGACTGGCCCCGGCTGGCCGTGGGCCTGTGGCTGCTGGCGGTGGCGGCCGAGGGTGCCTGGGCCGGGGTGGTGACCTACCTGGCCGTGTGTGCGCTGGCGGGCGGTGGCGGGATCCTGCTGATGGCAGCGATCGAGCCGTGGCTGCGCCGCTCGTGAGCGATCACGGGCTCGATCCCGTGATCCACGTCCCCGCGCGGCTGCGCATCGTGGTAATGCTGGCGGCCCTGCGCGAGGGGGAGGACCTGTCCTTCACCCGGCTGCAGGACCTGATCGGCCTGACCCCCGGCAACCTGATCACCCACCTGCGCAAACTCGAAGACGCCGGGTACGTGATGACGGACAGAACCGGCAACGGGAACGCCGCGCGGACATCGGTTGCGCTCACCCACGGCGGCCGGGTTGCGCTGGAGCGCTACACCGCGGCGCTGCGGCAGTTGCTCGATTCCGCTGGCCCGCGCTAGCGCGCGGCTGCGCCCCGGTTCAGCCGTTGTGGCTGATCAGCGGCGTGCGTGCCGGTCGGGCAGGACTCCCCCGATGATCCATAGGATCGGGAAAATGAAGCCGATGAGACCGAGCACCCAGTGGCCCTTGCGGAAGCTGAGGACCGCAAAGACGACCAGCAGCAGCAGATAGATGAGGCCTAGTAGGATCCACCCGCCCGTGCCTGACATGGGCTCCCCTTTCGCCTGGCCATACCCGATGAGGATCGCATACGCCATGTGCGGCCTGTCGCCGGGTGCTCGCCAACCCTGGGGGAGCATCCTCAGCCCATCCCGCCGGCCATCCCGCTCGCCTGATCCACGAAGGACCTGACATGAGCACTGACCTGGACCTGACCCGGTTCAAGGCACTGAGTTTCGACTGTTATGGCACTCTGATCGACTGGGAATCCGGCATCGCCGCCGTCCTTCGGCCCTGGGCCGGTGAGCAAGGACTTGACCTGAGCGACGAGGAACTGCTGCTCGCCTACTCCGGGAACGAGGCGGCCGTCGAGCGGGAAACGCCGACGGCGCTCTACCCCGCCGTCCTCGCCGCCGCGTTCCGCCGGACCGGCGAGCAGCTCGGCAAGCCGGTCAGTGACGAGTGGGCCCGGCGGCTCGGCCAGTCGGTCCCGGACTGGCCGGCGTTCCCCGATTCCGCGGCGGCGCTTGCCCGGCTGGCCAGCCACTACCAGCTCATTATCGTCTCCAACGTGCACCGCGACGGCTTCGCCGGCAGTAACCGGCGGCTGCGCGGAACCTTCGCCGCCATCATCACCGCCGAGGACGTCGGCGCGTACAAGCCCGCCCCCAACCACTTCCGTGCCCTCGACGCCACGCTCGCCGAACTCGGCCTGGAACATCAGGACCTGCTGCACGTCGCGCAGAGCCTCTTCCACGACCACGTCCCAGCCCGGCGGGAAAATCTGCCATCGATCTGGATCAACCGGCGCCATGGCCGCCCTGGCTGGGGGGCCACCCCAGAACCGTCCGAGGCGTGGACCTACAATCTCGAGTTCACGTCCATGGCCAGCTTCGCCGACGCCGTCGATCAAGCTTTCGGCGCTGCCGCCAGTCACAGCGCCTGAGCCTGGCTCTGCCGGGTTGTGGAGCCGGCCTGTCTGCACGCCGTGGCAGCCGGAATCGCGCGTGCCGGTGGCCGGCGCGTGGCAGTACCTGGCGCGGTGTCGCCGATGCCAGCTGAAAGGGGTGCCGTGCCTGACCTGAAACTCGAACTGCACAGCAATCTCCGGGCCAGCCGGGCCACGATGTTGTCCAAGCTCGACGATCTCGGTGAATACGATCGCCGCCGCCCGATGACGCCGACCGGCACGAACCTGCTCGGGTTGGTGAAGCACCTGGCCGGGCTCGAGTATGGATACCTGGGTGAGTCGTTCGGCTACCCGGCCCCGGAGACCATGTCCTGGATAGAGGACGGCTCGATCTGGCAGGACGGCGACATGTGGGCCAAGCCCGACGAGTCCACTGAGTACATCACCGGTCTCTACCGTCGCGCCTGCGCTCACGCCGACCGCGTCATATCCGCGCTCGACCTGGAGGCGCCGGGGTCGGTGGCGCACTGGCCCGAGGACCGGCGGAATACGACCCTCGGCGTCCTGCTCATCCGGATGGTCGCCGAGACGGCCCAGCACGCCGGCCATGCCGACATCATCCGGGAGCTCATCGACGGGAAGGGCGGCCCGGATCAGGATTCCATCGACGAATCCACCTGGCGGGAGTACGTCCGCCAGGTTCAAGCCGCAGCCGACACCTTCGCCACCGGTTCCCGCGCACAACCGCCGCCTTGAGCCGCCGCAGGGCGTCGGAATGGGTGCCCCCAGAGACGGATACCCGGGTAATCATGCCGGTCGCGGTCAGAGGATGTACGGGACGAGCATCTTGGTGCTGCGCTTGTAGGGCGGGTAGTCGGCGGGGAAGAGCTTGGCCATGTTGCGCTCCTCGACGACCGCGCTGAAGAGGAAATAGGCGCCCACGATCACCACCGCAGCAAGCAAGTAGGGGCTGACTGCCATCGCCGTGCCAAGCATGGCCAGGATGATGCCGCTGTAGATGGGGTGGCGGATCTTCCGGTAGGGGCCGGTCGTGACCAGTTCGGAGTCGGCCTTCTGGGACATCGGCATGCCCCAGTTGCGGCCGAGGTACACCCTGGCCCAGACGGCGAGCGCCAGGCCCAGGACGAAGAGCGCCAGGCCGATACCGAGCAGCCACGGATTCCGGGTAGCCGCCTGATGGCCCTTGACGACCCGAAGCCGGAGCAGGAGCAGGATGACGATGATGATTCCAACCCGGATTGCGGCACACCCTGTCCACCGGGCCTGGCCGGCTTTTGCGGTGAGCGCCATCACCAGCCAGTAGGCCCAGAAGACCAGCCAGCCGAGTCCGATGATGACGTCGATCGCTTTCACTGCTCTCGCCTCCTCCCGGCTAGGCCAGCCCCAGACCGCCCGCTCAGCGGCGACCGCCGGACCCCGCTAGGGCGGGCCAGCCTTGGCGAGGATCCGTTCTGGTGGCCGCACTCTCAGCTGCCAAGAGTCCTTCGGCGTGCCCTCGTCCCGCCTCAACGCTAGGCAGGTGCCTGGCGCTGGCCCAGTGCGGCAGATCCTGTCCCGGGCGTGACGGATGTCATGACGCTGGCGGCGGCTGGGGCAGTTGCGGCCCAGGCGAGCGGTCATGCCCGGGTGAGCAGCGCGTCGAGTGGGTGCGGCAGCCGGTCCAGATCCACTGACCCGGCGAGCAGGCGCGCATACCGGAGCTTGCGGCCGGCGCCGCTGCCCAGGAACCGCCGCAGCTGTGCCCCGGCGGGCTGACGCCGCCACTCGGGCTGCCCCTGCAAGGCGCGGAACGACCCGAGATCTCCCTGCGAGTCAACCAGCGCCTCGACCCGGGCGGCGCCGATCGCGCGGATCAGCTCATCTTCCAGATCCTCGACGCAGACGAAGAAGCCCAGTCGCTCTATGCCGGCCCGCGTCCCGGGCGAGCCGATACCCGCGCTGGCCAGCGCCCGCCGGACGACGTTCTCCTCGCCGGCATCGCACAGGCCCGCCAGTCTCAGGCCAGCTCCAGCGGGGCCGAACTGCATCAGGTAGCGCCCCATTGCATGCACGCCGCCGGTCGGCAGCACCACGACGCGCTCCGCGGCAATGTCCCGGCCGCGGCGGGCGGCAAGCGTATCGACCGCGATCTGGTCGCTGACGCCTTCGACAAGTATGACGGCCTCAGCGGCCGCCACCTTAGCCAGCGCTCGGGCCGTGGCCTCGGTCGCAGCCGCCGGGCCGTGCACATAACCGGCCAGCAGTCGGCTGGCAAGCTCACGGCGCCTGGTGATGTCCATCAAAGTCGCTTCTGTCCTGCGCCAACCATACCGAGCCGATATCCGGCCGGTGACGAGGCCGGCGGTGGCAACCCTGGGCCAGCAGCCCGGCAAGCGGGCGCAAAAGTCCTGTCGGGTTCGTAAGCGCCAGCCCCCGGGCAGGCCTTCGCCATCGGATGACGTTGCGTATGCCCGCCAGCCGCATCAGGGCTCAGCCCTGCGCACTTACCACCCGGGGAATATTCAGTGGCCAATGCTGCGCTGCAACCTTACAGTGGTGAATGCCCACGGAAAGGAACTGCACGTGACACTCCGGTCAGCGCATTTTGAGCGGGACGGACGGTATGCCCGCATACCCGCGTTCTCGCGAGTCGGCGCTGCCCTGGTGCGCAACGGGCAGCCTCCGGGGGCGGTCACTGGATAGGCGAGAGTCACCAGGCCCAGACCAGAAGCCGCCCGCCGGGAAACCCCCAGCGAGGCGGTTTTTCAATTTCATAGACGGTGCTGCGGAAGGGCACGCAACCGGCCCCAGTCCCGCCGGGCGGGCCCGGCTCCTCACATCGTGCAGGCACCACCCTCCGGGGTGAAAGTGCTGGCTGATTGATAACTCCACAGTGTGAGCATCATGCGCAGGCCTGGGATGAAGGGCCGTGAGCCCGGCTCGCCTGCGCTCATATGGCGGGGGCACTAGCGACGAGTGCCCCCGCCCCGCGGGCTGCTAGCTCCAATTGGCCAGAGCAACTCCCTTGCAAGGAGAAGGATCTCGGTTCGAATCCGAGGCGGTCCACCAGCGAAACGGCGAACAGCACGGGATGTCGCGTAGTGGCAGCGCGCCTGGTTTGGGACCAGGCAGCGGGAGTTCGATTCTCTCCGTCCCGACGCACGGCTCTCTAGCTGAGATGGATTAGCGTCCGCCTGAAGAGCGGGAGAGGCAGGGTCGGTACCTGCGGGAGCCGCCGGGCGGTTATAGCTCAATGGCAGAGCCACACTCCTCCAAAGTGCGGACCGGGGTTCGATTCCCCGTAACCGCTCCACTCATTCCCCGGTGGGGTAACCGGCGGGCCGCCAGGCCCTGGCCCTCGTTATCTCAGTTCGATCCTGGCTGGGGAACGCGCCGCCGCGCACGGCTGCGGCTCCGCCTTCGTACCGCGGATGGCCCGGGTCGGCACCGGGTGGCGGCTCCACCCGGATGTCGCGTCATGGCAGGGCACCATCTGGCCATGGCAAGTCCGGTTCCTGGCATCCGCTCTTAGGCCGCTCTAGCCCAATTGGCAGAGGCGCTGCGCTCAGACCGCAGAGGTTCCGGGTCCGAATCCCGGGGGCGGCACCACTCCCGGCCCTTCCGCCCCGTCCTGGTGCCGGCGGCGGGCCTGACCGGCTGCCCGCGCCCGACTGGACGGGCACCGGACTTTTAATCCGGGCTGAAGGGGTTCGAGTCCTCTGGGCAGCACGACGACCGCTAGCGGGCGGTGATCTTCTCATTCTCGCGTAGCTCAACGGGCAGAGCGTCCGGCTGTTACCCGGAAGACTGCAGGTTCGAGGCCTGCCGCGAGAGCCGATCAGCGCCTCGCGCGGTACCAGGCGCCCGTCGTCCAACGGACAGGGCACATGACTACGGATCATGAAATGGGAGTTCGATTCTTCCCGGGCGCGCCATCGATCAGTAGCTCAGCGGCAGAGCACCGGTCCCACACACCGGCCCGCGCAGGTTCGAGTCCTGCCTGATCGACTGAGGGTGAACCGAAAGGCTGAGGACCCAGACTGTGAATCTGGGCGCTGCGGGTTCGAGTCCCGTCACCCTCCCCCAGCGCCGGTGGCACAGCGGCGACTGCACCTGGCTGTAGACCAGGCACACCACACGGAGGTTCGAGTCCTTCCCGGCGCACGTTGCTCCATGGTCACGGGGACAGGACACTGCCCTCCGAAGCGGCAGCGCGGATTCCCTGAATCCTAGGCACCGCCGGGTTCGGTCTCCGGCTCCCCGGGCCACAAGGTCACCGCACGCCCGGCGGCCTCGCGGATCGCCGCGCCGTCGAGTTCCACCCGGATCTCGGCCACCCCATATTGGGGCCAGGATCCGACGAAGGTCACCGGGCCGGGTGGCGGCAGCGGGTGTACCCAGAAGTCACCATCCCACCTTCGGGGACTCCCGCGGCTCCCGCATTCGAGCATGACCAGCCGCCCGGGATCGGTGTCGTCTTCGGCGAGCGAGCGCGCCGCGTGGGTCGCGGTCCGGCGCCCATCGGCATACATGAGACCCAGCCGCAGCACATCGCCGGGCACCTGCCTCCCTCGCCACGGCACGCACGGTTCGAGCGGGTCGGGCCCGCCATGCCCGGTCTCATCCGGGTGACGCAGGCGGGTGTGCAGGGCAAATTCAAACCCGGCCGGGTAGGCGCGGATACTTCCGATCGCCACGGCGACCTGCTCGGTGCGGATCAGCATCACATCCGCCGGCACTGACCCGGGAATCACGGCGTCGGGCGGCGTCCAGGGCGGGCGGCGGCGCCGCTGGACTGGCGCAGGCGGTGGCGGTGGGATCGAGTCAAAGAAGCTCATGCCAGCAGATTGGCACCATCTGGAGCCACCCGCGACCCCACGTCCTTGCTGCAAGGCCACACTCCGAATGGCGGCAGCTGGGGCTGGCCTCGACGCCACTGCCAGGGCACGTGATCCTGCCAAGGAGTACGCCCTGGCCCGCCTAGCATGGCGTCGTGCCCGTTTACCTGTTCGCAGGGATACCAGTCAGCGACTACGCCGCAGCACTGGCCTGGTACCAGAGGTTGCTCGGCTCCCCGCCATCGTCGTACCCGAATGACGCCGAGGCCGTGTGGGAACTCGCCGAACACCGGCTGATGTTCATCGTCCATCAGCCCGAACATGCCGGCCATGCAAGGCATACCGTCATCGTTGATGACCTCGACGCCCTGGTGGCAGGCATAGCTCAGCGGGGACTGGAGCCAGCGAAGCAAGAGACCTACCCGAATGGCGTGCGCAAGACCACCTACGCTGACCCTGACGGAAACGAGATCGGGTTCGGCGGGCTGGCGTAGGCTTTCCGGTCATTGAGTAGCGCGCTAGGCCGGGGGGAGCTGTGGGAAGCCTCAGGACCTCCGTCGCGATCATCGGAGCTGGCCCGGCTGGCCTGCTACTGTCGGAGCTTCTCTACCGTCGCGGTATCAGCAGCATCGTTCTCGAGAAATACAGCCGATCACACGTTCTTTCCCGCATCCGCGCCGGTGTACTTGAGCAAACGACAGTCGACGTTTTCCGTGCGAACGGCCTGTCAGCAAGGATGGACCGGGAAGGTCAGCCCCACGACGGCGTGAAGATCGTGTGGGCGGGGCGCGACGGATTTTTCATCGATATCGCCAGGCACGCCGGCAAGCGCTTCCTGACCTATGGCCAGGCAAAAATCCAGGAGGATTTGTTCGAGGCTGCCGACAGGCGGACCGCCGCAGTTCTGGCCGAGGTCGACGAGGTGGTACCGGAGAATGTGACGTCCACGCGGCCGAGCGTGCGCTTCCGGCACAACGGTGAAACGGAAGTACTCGAATGCGACTTCATCGCCGGCTGCGACGGCTTCCATGGCGTTTCCCGGATTTCGATACCCCCAGCCGAGCGGCGCGAGTTCTCAAAGGATTATCCCTTTGGGTGGCTGGGAATTATGTCGCCGACCCCGCCGCTGCCCGACCTTATCTACGCCAATAACCCGCGCGGCTTCGCACTGGCGTCCGCCCGCGGTCCAAATCTCAGCCGCTATTATATCCAGGTGCCTCTCGACACGCGGATCGATGACTGGCCAGATGAGCGTTTTTGGACGGAACTCAAGGCGCGTTACCCGCCGGATCTGGCGGATAGCATAGTCACCGGCCCTTCCATCGAGAAGTCCATCGCGGCGCTGCGCAGCTTTGTCTCGGAGCCGATGCGCTATGGCCGTTTGTTCCTGGCTGGCGACGCGGCCCACATCGTGCCACCGACCGGCGCTAAAGGGCTCAACCTGGCAGTGTCAGACGTGTATTATCTGTCGCGTGCCCTGGCGGCCTTTTACGATGAAGGCTCGATGACCCTGCTCGACTCCTATAGTGACACGGCGCTGAGGCGGGTCTGGAGCGGGGTCAGGATTTCGTGGTACCTGACCACCCTGCTGCATCGGTTTCCGGAAAGCAGCGACTTCGACCAGCGGGCACAGGAATATGAGCTCGAATACCTCAAGACCTCACTTCACGCCCAGATCGCT
>Ga0306926_10003644_pt1 | contig 15989 bp, 19 predicted proteins | sample flu12Cox44000178_FD_203759 | JGI IMG/M metagenome (GOLD analysis project Ga0306926, IMG submission 203759) | Lab enrichment of tropical soil microbial communities from Luquillo Experimental Forest, Puerto Rico - flux8day.12C.oxic.44.000.178 (v2)... | ecosystem: Environmental > Terrestrial >...
ATGGCCGGAGACAGGTCGACGGGACCAGCTCCAGTGCGCTGCAATTCGCCTGCTACCGCTTTGGCATCGAGGAGGTCGAGCAGTTCAGGGCGGGCGGTGAGCAGTTGCCAGGCGTTGATGGCGCCGACGTGTTCGGTGAGATGGTTCCGAAGGTATGGGCTAATGGTCGTTCGATCGCGTGCCGCTTGATCAAGCAGCGCGTTGACGATCCGCCGTTCAGCCGATTGCTGCTTGGCCTCTGGCCGCATGCCGGACGGGACATCAGTCGTCATCGGCCATGTCAGCCTTCCTGTAGTACTCAGCGAACGTGCGATGTGCCAGTCGGTATACGGACTGGCCGTTCTCGGTGTCCAGCATCACGTAGGGCGCTGCACCCTCCAACGCCTGTGCCACAGCGGTATCCGAGATCGGCGCCCCGGAGATAGCACGCGCAGCGGCGGCCCAGATGCCGTCGGTACGGGGGAAACCGTTTCCGCGAGCGTAGGCGAGAGCATGGAGGAGGGCTTCAGTCGCCGGTGCCGTCTTCTTGTAACGGCGAACGGCGTACGCGAATACTCCGCGATGACCGCTTCCGAGGAGATCCTTGAGCGCGGCTGGCGACTGGGCCAGTTCTGGGTCAGCACGGATCTCATGCACGGCCAGGCGCGCGAACAGGAATGGCTGGTCGCGTCCGCCGATCTCTTCGGCGATCAACGCCGCGGATGCTATCGGCGGTGCCACGGTGAGGCGCCGCTTGACGTATGTAGTGACCGCAGCGGGATCAGCGGCGAGCTGAATCTGCCGATCGGTTTGGGCGCCGAGTGCGTCCAGGAGCACGCGATCGGACGGCGTCGGGGTGTCAGGGTCTTCTAGCAGTGATTGTCGCGTGCCGACCACTACGCGTACACCGGGTAGGACGGCAAGGCTACGGAGGAGGCCTGAGGCGATCTTGTAGGGATCGCGGGACTCATCGAGGGCATCAACCACAATCGTGAGCCGCCCATCTATTTGCGCCTTGCGGGTGACTTGGTCGACGAGTCGATCCGGGTCGTTGCTGCTCTCCAGGCCGAGCCCGGCGGCGAGCGCTGCGGCGCTATCGGCGAAGCTACGGCCGCTCAGAAGCAAGGCCAGGTTGAAACTCACCCCTTCCGGACGAAGATCGACGCTGCCAACTTCATAACCCGCCTTGACTAGCGCCTGCATGAGACCCTCGTCGCTGCTGGCCACTAGCATTCCGAGCAGGGCCGACTTGCCTGAACCTGCGGGGCCGGTGACCACGAACAGGCCTCGTTCAGCGCTTTCCAGCCAGCGGGCCACTCTGCGGCGTTCCGGCTCCCGGCCGGTGAAGTACCAGGCCGGCTCGTTAATCTCGGCACCCTGCGCTTTGGCGTAAAAGTGCGTGCCTATGTCACCGGGCCGGTTGAGAAACCTGCGCAGCTCGGCGTGAGTATCGACGGGGGCGGTCAGCGCCGGCAATTCGTTCGCGCGGAGCGGCAACCGCGCTGCGGGGCGGAATGCGTCGTGGACCAGGTTCAAGCCCTGCAGCTTGTCGTCCAGGCGTCGCAACAACTCTTTCAGCGGAACGCCATCGGTATCGTTACCGTTGAATCCGTCAAGAACTTCAGTAAATATATTGGCGAACCTGCCAGCAAAGGCTGCCCCTTCCTCGGTGGTGCCGATGATCCCGAGATTACGGGGCAATTCCGGTGACTTGAATGAAGACCAGATCTTCGAGGAGCCCTCCCCAGAGCCGCAAGTGTCAAGCACGACCAGCACCCAGGGATCATTATCATCACGCAGCCGACGCCGTTGCTGAGCGCGCAGAAATTTGTAAATGGCATCGCCCGGAAATGCCTGGCCGATCCCGAGTGGCGGCTGGCTATCGGCCAGGGCAAGCCAGTACTCGTCATCAGAATATTCGCCATGGCCGACCCAGTACATGACACACGGCATGTCCGCCTGGTCAGACCAGGTATCGAGCTGTGCAGGCAGGCCCGCTTTCGTTGCCATTGGCGTCCACGCTTCTACATCCGCGCCATGCAGGAGAAGGGCGTGCTCGACAGCTACTCGACTGCGTTCGGCCTCGTTCACGGTCCATGTGTCGTCCACGTAATGGCTCAGCCCGATCGTGAAAAGCCGGAAGCCGGTCACTGCATGGCCCACACGAGGATGAGTTCTGATACCGCCGAGAAGCCGCCGGCTTTTACCTCGACCCGGTGAAGTCCCGGCCGCAGGCCGGCCCGGGTGAACAACAGGCTCCCGTGGCGAGGCGTGCCAGCTGCCCAGCTTGTTCGTGCGCCGGTATCCAGATCGGTACTGGTCACTTGCACGCCGACCGGGTCGCCGGTACCCGACACCTCCACGTCGATGACTTGGCCGGCGCGTGCGGCGGAAGGGAGGTCGAGGCCGATCGGCCGGGTCCCCAACGGCGGGCCGGTGTCCGCGCCGATCAACTTGTCTCGGACGAAGGTGATCGCTTCGGCGACCTTGGCCAGGGCCCCATGTCGCTGAGGCAAGGGAAAGGCGGTCGCGCCCAGTGGCGCCGCTGCTTGCCGGTAGACCGTGCCGTCGCCGCCGTGATCGATTCCCAGTAGGGTCCGCTCAAAGTGGCATCCACCGGAACTGATCGAGAGGCTCTGAAGCGTCGGCTGGTCAGCGCCGACCAGCACGCTTATCGGTACGGCTGATTCTGCGCCGGCAGCTTGGTCCAGCCGGGAGGATCGGTCAGACGCTTCCGCAGCGAGTTGCCGACTTGCGCCGACCGCGGCGACGTCGTCCGGTTTAAGCAATCGCAGCGGTACCGTCGCCGCGTCAGTTGTCCCAGTGTGCGCGGTGACGCATTTGTAGCGGGGCAGCAGGTCGTACACGCCAGGAGACGTCACAGCTATACGGCGCGCCGCGCGCTGCGGGATCGGCGCGCCCTGACCCGTCGCCAGCATCTGGACCGCCTTGACTGCACCAAAGTAAGGCGTGCCCAGCGTGACAATACGCCGGACGAGCGCTCGCGCATTCTCTACCTCGGTCGCGTACCGAGCCACCAGGCCACCCATCGAATGGGCCACAAGCACAATACGCACCTCAGCCGGATCGGCATATCCCTCTGAGGCGACTATGGCGCGCCAGTTATCCAGGTGCTCGCTACAGCGCTTCGCGAGCAGTTTGCCGTTGTACTCAACTGACAACCGCCAGTCATAAGCGAACTCGCCGACCGCGCGTGGATCAATGGCAACCTCATCACTGAGGCGTCTGAGCAACGCCGTGTACGGCTCGATCCCATGCAAACCCGGCATGAATGCCGGGACTCTCAGCAAGCGACTCGGTCTCAAGCGGGGACGCCCGGCAAGATCGTCGTCGGTGACCTTCAATCCATCCATACGACCCGTGACCCAAGCCACGCCGAGAGCCCGGACGCTCAAGCCCCACACGACTGTGCCATCCACATCGACCAGCTCACTGCCCATGATGCCGGGCACCAGGAGAACAGCGTCAGTTGTCGTCGGCATTAGGTCACGCGATCCCACAGAAGAGAGCGTAGAACCTGGTGTGCATGATGACCATGCGTCCAATAAGCACGCAGGACTCGCTGCTGCATACATTCCAGCGCGGCTGGCTCATGCGCTCGGCTGCGCCGTTAGTTCTCGGCGGCGCTCGGCTTCGGGCCAGCCGAACGCAGGCCACCGAGCTTGCTGAGCAGGCCGAACCACGTCTGGGCGCCGGGGACCAGCGCGATGATCATGATAAGGAAGCCAATGAGGACCAGCACGAGCTGCCAGAAGGAGTTGCCGTGCTGGCTGAAGATGCCGCGCTCATCCATCCAGTTGCAGTGCGCCTTCGGTGCGGTGCAGTCGCGGACGGTGCCCCATCCGATCGGCAGGCCGACCGCCGCTGCGGCCGACAGCTGCGACTGGAGATCTTCCAGGCACGCCTGGCGGTACTGGCCGGCCGGGCACTTGCCGCCGTTCGCCGCCACGGTGCTGATGGCCGCGCTCACCGCACTTTGGGTGTATAGCGTGCGCCCGATGGTCAGCGCGTTGATATTGAGCAGCACCACCAGGATCGCCCCGACCACCACGGTGATGATGGCGACGTGCCGCTTGTACCAGCCGGATACCCGGTCCATGTGGTCGCCGTACCAGTGCTCGACCAAGGCCCGGAACCGGTTGACGTCATAGGGGGCGTTGCTGGCCAGGGCCTGCAACGATTCTTTGAACGGCAGCCCCGCGGGCAGCGCGTCGATGTTGCGGCGGATAGTGACCATCGTGATCTGCTCGGCCGCATCGGGTTGCAGTAGGTCGAGGACGGCCTCACCGAACGACCTCGCGGAAATGTAGGAGGGCAGGCTCCTGCGCTGGCGCCACACTCCCCCCGCCTGCCAAGTCTTCATCCTGTGCAGACGGCCGGGCCGCTTGGCGGGCATGATCGTAAGTTGGCGGCTTGTAATCTGCCCGACCATACCCTGGCTGCTCAGAATCGGGCCGCCGAGCAGCGCGCCAGTCACTGACGGCGCTGCAGGGATGGCCTGCGCAATAGGGTCCGCGGCTGCTGGGGCGAGCGCCGCGCCCGGTGACGTGCTGCCCTGCAGCAGACCCCGCATGAGCTGGTAGTCAGATTCGGCCCTGCCCAGGTCCGTGCTGACCCCGCCACTGTCCACGAGCTCGCGCAGGCCAGTCAACAGGTACGCCGCGCGCAGCCCGATGAGACGGGCGATCAGCTCAGTGACCGCCGACGCAAAGGCGGCGGTAACCGCGAACACGAACGTTAGCCCGATGGCCAGGTCAATAATCCCGGAACTTGGCACTGCCAATCCCCTCCATCACGGCGGTCATCGCGCCTGTCGCCGATCGTCCTCCCTTCACCCTCGCGCGACGTACACTTCCGCGAAGATTCTTCGCTAGACGTTGAAGTTGAACATGACTGAGGTATTGCACGTCGCTTTCCATCCCGCCAGCGAAGTGCGACCGCAGGGGCCTCCGCGGCCCTGCCACTCGCCGGGCACGCCTTCGCCGTGACTGGCTCGGCGTGGGCCCGCCTGCCGCCTGTCCTACGTGCAGGCGGTTTTTCAGACCCGTACGACTGTCCAGGTGAAGGTTGCCGAGCCGCCGACGCCGTGGCTGTGCGGGTTACCGCTTCTGGGCGACCCCGCACCAGGCGGTCACCAGCGGTGGGCTGAGCGCGGTCGACTCGGGGCGCCACTGCTGTGGCTGGACCACGTGGGGATCACGGATTAGTCAGCCACTCCGTTCCCGCAGGTGGGACGATCCCTTCCAGCTTGCTCTCGCCCAACTCGATCAGCTTCGTGCCTACGGCTATATTGAGCGCTCCCTCGTGTGCGAGCCATTCCGCAACGCTTCCGTAATTGCGTGACCTCGCGACGTCGAACAGGGTCTGCTTCCCGTCAAAGGTATGGACGTTTCCGGGGGTCGGTGGCGGGTCAGGCGTTGGCGTGGTGAACCCGTACATCTTCTCCAGGTCGGCCACGCTCATCCCGTCCGCGCTGTTCAGATCGGACGGGCCGAAGGGCTTCGTCTTCGCGTTGTTCATGTACTGATGCGCGTACTTGCCGGGATAGCTGGGATTCGAGCCGTACGCCGCGACGATGATCTTGACCCCGGGAGGCTTCTGCGGCCAGAGAGCATTCAGGTCGAACGTGTTTCCGTAGCCGACTACGCGGCTAGCGTTGCCCAGCCAATGCGCCAGTTCGTTGAATTGCTCGTTGATTGCGTCCGACTGGTTCCCGGAGACTTGTCCGTTGACCGATTCCACGTCGACCATCGCGACCATTCGGCTGTCGGGCTTTCCGACACGGCTCATCAGCAGTTTGGCTCCGTCAAAGCCTGGACGGTACAAGTAGTAAACCATAAAACCCCAGAGCTTTCCGGAATGGATCGCTGCACGGGCCCACGCGATGTTCTGGGTGAAGTGGTGGTCTTCGTAACTGCCGTCGTTGGAACGGAAGCCGAGGAAGTTGTACGGGTAGGAATTGTCGGCCGGCACCTGGAACTCCGAGATGTCGGACCAGAGAGTGTTAACCATCTTTCTTCTCCTCGATATGCTTGTTTACGGTCTCCTCGGCTTTCTCGATCGTCCTCCTTTTCGCTTTGAAGCCACACTTGCACCTGGCGATATAGTTCCACGAGTCGCTCCACCTTGGTGCCCTGGAATGGTGGGATTGCCGACTGCATGGCAAGCTCACACCTTAGGTTCCTGTTCTGCTAAGCCAGCGCTAGCAGACGCCGTCTCAGGGCTCTTCGTTGCCTGCAGGTCAGGTGTGTACTTGCGCGCGCTTTGGTAGAACTCTTTTATCCCGTGGTCCAGCTGGCCGAACAAGACCTTGTCGCCTTGCATTAGCGACAGCGGGGCCTTCTCCACCTGTGGATCCCGCAGCAGCGTGTCCATCGACCCAGTGGTGAGCCAAAAATCCCGCAACCCGCCCAGGTTCACGCCGGCCGCGCTCGACAGCCCGAGCAGCGCCGCATTGAATCCGCCCGCGCTGGTGCCCGACAGGACGTCCACTGTGACCGTGGCGTTCAGCAACCTCAGCAACCCCCAGTACAGACCACGGCACCGGGCATCGAAGTCAACGGCTTGGCCGCCACCTGGCCGACCGTCAGCAGCGTCGCACACATCGGCGTCCGCATTAGCGCTGCCAGATCCGGACCGGTCCGCGCTGACCGGCACGTTACCCCGCTGGCGGTAGTTGCTGGCCTCCTGAAGCAAGTTCATCTCCCGGGCAACCCCGCCCATCCATACGGCCAGGCTCACCCCACCCGACATCGCGACCGCGAACCGGACCTCCTGGGCAGTGAGGGCATCCCCGGACTCCACGGCTTGCCAGAGGGGATCGGCAGGAGCCGCCCCCGGCATGGCCGTCTCAGCATTCACCGCTTTGCCCGGCCAGTCCGGCGAAACATCGTCAGAAATAGGACGAGTCCCTGAATCCACAGCCGCCCCCCCATAGAGCGTATCGACGTGGTTACCAAAACTGTACTGCCTCGTGAACACTCCGGCTAGACCGAATGAGAATTCACTCGGACGCGAAGAAGTGGTGGCAGACAAGTTTGTTCGTTCAAAGCAAATTGAACGGCCCGGCGAGTCAGCGGCCTCCCGAAACTCCGAGGCGGTCCACTTGGCCGCTATCGCCCGCTGTGACAGCTTGTGCACAGCCCGGTAGGCGACGATCGCCACCGCTACCTCAGGCGTGAGAGTTGTGCGCTCCCACCTACGCCCACGTTCCTCGCGCCCAAGGGACGCGAGCACATGAGGCTAGGTCAGGGCCCCACACGGCAACGCTCTCCGCAGCCGTGAGCGCCAAGGTCCAGCCGTGCCAACGTAAGCCTCGGGCGCCCCCATGACCTCCGCGGACGTAGCCGGATAGAGCGCGCGCGCCAACTCCGGCGGATTGTGGCCGACCAGGCAAGACAGCGTCCCCAGACAGACCGGTTACGCCGTCCGGACCCAGCGGCCGGATCGCCAGCCGACCTCATGCCGACTGATGGAGAAGGTCAGTGAGTACGCGCGCCGAGGCGTCCAATTGAGCGGCAGAGGGAGTCGCGTTCCGCGCATGAACATGTGCAGACCGAACACTGAACCGCCCCGGTGAGTCCGGAGACTCTGATGTTCCCCCAGTTCTCCGGAGTCGGGTTGCTGGATGATCACTCATCTAGCAACTCGTGGAGGACGGTGTGCCCAAGCGTTACCCGGCGGAGTTCCGGCGGAAAGTCCTGGATCTGGTGGCCTCTGGCCGGCCGATGGCCCAGGTCGCCTTCGACCTGCAGATCAGCGCGCAGGTGATCTATCCGTGGCGGCGGCAGCAGCTGATCGACAGCGGCCAGATCCCGGGCATGACCAGCACCGATCACGCTGAACTGGTCGCGGCGCGGAAGCGGATCGCCGAGCTGGAGAACGAGCTGGCGATCCACCGCCGGGCCGCGGAGCTGCTCGGCGATGCGGTCTCCCCAAAAGGCGGTATGAGGTGATCGCGGTGATCGCCGCCGAAGGCCTGCCGGTCCAGCTGGCCACCCGCGCCCTGGGCGTGTCCGCATCCGGGTACTACGAATGGCGCGGCCGGGCACCGTCGGCCCGGGCGGTGCGGCATGCCTGGCTCACCGAGCAGATCCAGGCCGTCCACCTGGCCTCCCGCGGCACCTACGGATCCCGGCGGGTGCACGCCGAGCTCACCCTCGGCCTGGGCATCACCGTCGGCCACGGCGCTATCGAGATGCTGATGCGCCGCGCCGGGATCAAGGGCCTGCCCGGCAACCGCCGCCCCCGGCCCCGGCACCAGAGCCCCACCGCCGGTGACCTGGTGCACCGCCAGTTCACCCGCCCGCGCCCGGACCAGCTATGGGTCACCGACATCACCGAGCACCCCACCCGCGAAGGCAAGGTCTGCTGCGCCGTCGTCCTCGACGCCTTCTCCCGCCGGGTCGTGGGCTGGTCCATCGATGCCTCCCAGACCGCCGCGCTGGTCACCAGCGCCCTGGACATGGCCATCCGCAACCGCGTCGCCCAGCCCGGCGTGGTGATCCACTCCGACCCGCCAATCGCGCGGTCGATGGCCCGCCCGACCGCGCTGGCAATGGGATCAGCACGACCTTGGTGCCTTTGCCGCACACGCGCAGCACCCGGTGGCCGTGCTCCTCGGCGAGGTCGGTGATGTCGGCACCGGTCGCTTCGAAGATCCGCAAGCCGAGCAGGCCGAGCATGGCCACCAGGGCGAAGGCGGACGGGTCAGCGGACTGGCGGGCGGCGGTGAGCAGGGCCCGAACTGCAGATGGGTGAATCCCAAGGTAGGCGATTCTGGAGGCACTGCGGGCCGCCGGACGTGCTCGGCCGGGGAGTGCTCGAGCAGACCGTCGATGACGCAAGTCTTGTAGAACCCGGCTACGACCGAGAAGCGCCGTGACACGGTGGAGGGCTTGAAGCAGCGGATCTCTTGCATCCATCGGATGTACAGCTCCAGGTGCGGGCGGTGTGCGGCCAGCGGGTCCAGGCCGCGCTCAGTGCACCAGGATAGGAAACAGCGCAGGTCAGACTCGGTGTGCTCGCGGGATGAGCCCGTGAAGCGGGAGAGATAGGCGGCCACTGCCAGCCGGAGTTGGTCAGTGAACGGCACCAGAGGATCGGATGGGACGGACGGCAGGGCCGGTGAAGGTAATCATGCCCAGACACTGCGCGTAGTTTGTGCGGCCGCGAAGCCCGCGATGTGCCAGGCGCGGCAGAAACGGATGCCGCTGGTCCTGCTTCACAGTGACGTTGGTGGTAATGGTGTACTGCTTGGGTGACAGCTGCGTGGCACACTCGTTCGCAATGGACGGCCGCCACTGATTACCGCCGGAGGGGCAATGTCGGCAACGGTGCTACAGGCTTGGATTGCAGCGATTACCGCGTTGCTTGCAGGGGCACTGGGGATCCTGAAGTACTTCAGCTATCGGACGCGCCGAGATCGAATCTCGCTTGTGGGACAGGCGTTCACATCGACAGTTGAGGGCCTGAGTTCAGACGCCGAGGCCAAGAAGCTGGCCGCCGCAATCTTGCTCCGCCGGTTCTTCGACAAAGAAACGGAACAGGGTGCAGCGGGTACTCCCTACGAGCACGAGGCAGTCGCCGTTATCGCCGCTCTGCTGCGAAACACACCGACAGGGGAGCTCCAGAAGCTGCTCGCAGATGGACTGGCCTACGCTTCAAGCCTTCGCGGGGCAGACTTGCAGGAGTGTAATCTGAGCCGGGCCTACTTGGGCAAACGGCCGCGAGCCACCGTAGCGCACTCGAGCTTGCGACTGCTCGTTGCTGGGCGCCGGGGTCTGCCAGGGCTTGGCGGTGGAGGGAATGGGCAGCCGAGTGGCCTTGGCCTGGCCGTACCGATTGACCTCACCGAGGCGGACCTGTTCCACGCCGACTTGACCGGCGCGTCCTTGAGGGGCGCGACGGCACGAAACGCAGTGTTCTACACAGCCGTGGCGCGGCAGACGGTGTTCGAGGGGGCGCATCTCGAGGGCGCCGACTTCCGCGATGCGGAGCTGGAAGGTGCCCGGTTCACCGGAGCTTGGATCGAGCGCGCGAGGTTCAAAGGAGCGCATCACGTTCCGCAGCATGTGTCACGGCTGCTCGATAAGAGCGGACAAGTTCCTGCGGGTGAGGGGATGCCCGTCTCGGCGGTCTGATACCGGACCCTTAGCCGGGATTTCTGGAGTCTGAGCCGTACCGGCCAAGCCAGGTCCGCCGATGGGCCTGACATGGCCTCTGATCCCGCAGGCCTTGTTTCATCGGATACCCTTGACCGTCCCCTGTGGTCGACGCGCCTCTGGCGGCATGAGCGGGCATTGCCGGTATGAGGCAGGCGTGTATATTCATGCGGCCGGATGCGCTCGTCACCCTGCCGAAGCCGTTGCGTGCGGCATTCCCTCTGGACGCGCTTATAGCCGCCTGCCAGCCGATTCCGTTTATATGGGTGGCTTAGCGGAGTTTGCCGTGGGCATACTGGTGTTAGGCATCGCTGGTCAGCGCGGCGGCAAGCGGCAACATGCTATCCGCTGGCAGCTGAGTCACCCGTCGGTCTTGTGTTCAGGCCGGTGCATCGCGATGCCGTGAGGGTCGGCCTGGGTTGGGGGGGCCATGAATTCGTGGTTCGTGTGGATAGCGTTCGTGCTGGTAGCCGTCGTGCTGGGCCTGATAGCTTATTGGTTCAGCCTTCGCGTGCTCCGGGTGGTAGCGGCTATTGTCGCCCTGGTTACGGCGGCGTACCTCACCTGGTATGGCTTGACCCATCCGGCGAAGCCGCCCGGCGGTCTTTCCGACGCGTTCGCCTGGGGCGCTGACGAACTCGTCCGTGCCCTTTTCTACCTTCCGCCGGTGCACCCGAGACCTTACGTTCCCGGGTCTGTATGGATCGGTTTGCTGGTCATTGCCGTCTTGCTGGTGATCGGCTACCGGGAACTTGAGGCTTTGTCGCAGCATTGCCATGCCCGCTGGCTGGACACGTCGGAGCTTACCGTCGCCGGCCAAACCAGCCGGTCCGGCGACGGCAAGGATGCCCGGACAGACACGCAGCGCCATGACCAGCAGACCGACCCGTCTGGCGAGGGCAAGGGTGCCCTAACAGACGTGCAGCGCCGCGACCGGCTCGCCGCAGGGCTCAAGTTCTGGCTTCCTGCGGTGGATGTGCGCGCGCCGGCCATCTTGCCCGGTGGCAGCAGGTCCAGCGCGCTAGCGTCCATCGCCGAGGCCAGCGGCGTCGATGGCAGTGGCCTGGCCGGGGCAATCATCCGTTTCTTCGGGATGCTGTGGCCGAGCCCGCGCCGGGCCCGGGTCCGTGTATGGGTGGACGGCGCCGCCGTTCTGGCAAAGGTCGACGCCCCTGCGAAGGTCGCGGTCAGCCTTGACGACCCGGGAACCGGGGCGAGCATCGGTACCAAGACCTTGGCCGCGGACAGTCTCGACAAAGCCGCCTGTGTGGCAGCTGGCTACGTCGCCCAGCGCATCTTCGCCGGAGACCCCACGGCACCGCCTTGGTCCATCGGCACGGCTGACGGCGGTGATCTGGCGGCCATGCTGCTCGCCCGGTACGAGCGCGTCCATGAAGAATCCCCGGAAGAGGTCAACACGGCCCGGAACAAGAGGATCGGGTTCCTGAAAAAGGTTGCGTGGAGTAGCCAGTGCGCTGGCGTGGCCCGGTACGAGCTGGCGCATCTCTATGACCTCACTCGCCAGCATGTCAGCGCTCTCGCACTGCACGCGAGTAACCGGGAACAGTATCCCCGCTTCTACCGCGGACGCTACCGGCTCGCCATGTCGCTTGAGATGGTCGCGAGTTTGGATCTTGGAACGATGACTGAGGAAGAACGGGCCACGTTCGACAATGAGCGGGATACATTCAACGATGTACTCAGAATCCTGGACCGGTGGGATGGGACAACTGATGAAAGCAAGAAGCATCGCGTCGAGAACCACAAGTTTGTACTGAGCATCGACCTGAGATGCTATTTGCTGAATGCCGCACAGAAGGAATTGAAGAAGATTCGGAAATATCTGACGCTGAGGGATGTCATCTGGACGTCGTTCTGGCACCGTAACGAGCGCGGGGTACTCAAGCCGTACTGGCGGCTGCGGCAGCGGCAGAGTTTTCATGACGGCGTTTACCTCGCCCAGCTTCTCGTGGCCGTGCGCCAGACTTTGAACGACAAGAAGAAGGCCCCCCCGCTGCCTCACCAAAAGGTCCTGCGGATTGCGACTACGATCGCGGGTGACGGCTCCTATATCGCGAAAGTCTTGGAGAACCCGGACACGCCAGTCAAGCCTCCGGAACAGAAGGATCTGCCCCAGATGGACAAGCGGCTGCGCACCCGCCGCTGGCCCCGGCAGTACAGCACCCCGTCTTGGCCAGCCGCGTACAACCTGGCCTGTGTTTACGCCGCCATTTACGCGCACCGTAACCACAAGCTCGAAGCCTGTATGCGCGAACCCGGTGAGGACCAGGCACAGCCCGCCGCCGAGCAGATCAAAAACGAGTTGCAGTACCTCGTCGGGAAGGTGGTCACCAGCCTGGAGTTCGCTATCAACAACCCCGAGTGCGAGATGGAGCGCCCGTCAGAATGGATAAACAGCGATCCGGACTTCGGTTGCCTGCGTTCCGGCGACTATCTGTTCTCCAAGGACTTCAACAAATTCCTGGCCACCCAAGAGAAGCGAGAATATTCATGACTCGCCATGGACCGTGGCTGGGATTCTCCGGCTGATCGGCCTATCCAGCCTGGCGGGGTTCGTTATCACCGAGACGGGACCACATTCGCTCAGCGTCGAGGATGAACTACCAACGAAGTCACCCACACGCTGGACTTTAGGCTGATCGAATTGCCTCGGTTATTATGGGAGCGCCCGAAATCGCCAGGGTAATTCAGTCGACCTCAGAGCGGCAGATGAGGACGAGCCCGGATAGCTCACTGCATGAATATTCAGCGGGTGCAGGTCATCGCGCGCGGATTGGTCCAGCGGTCGATCGGCTTTCGCGCGCGTTTGCAGCTCGGTCGCTGCCGCCGGCAAGCGGATCCGCAGGACACTCTGGTCATGGCGCGGCGGGCGACGCGACTCGTGTGGGTATTGACGCGTTACATACGTTCCGTCACCCAGCGGCGTTGATCAAGATCGGCATGAGACGCATAACCGCCTCGGCTGTGTCAGCACAAGTGCTACCGCGGCGGTGCGATCTTGCCGACCATCCACTGCTCCAGCTCGCGCTCATCCTCCGAGGAGAGCTCCAAGCGCGCGTTGACACATAGTGTCTTGAGATTTGCCACCCAGCCGTCGCCGAGTTCCTTGGCGCTAACGCCTGGCACCAGGGCGACACCGCTGTAGATCAAGCCGTTGGTGACGAAGCTGATCGCATTCCTGCTGACCGGCGCATTGAGCAGGTCCGTGCGGTCGCGGACCCGTTTGGGGGTTTCATTGCGATCGAACGGCGATGCCCGCAGCTCCTCCGCCAGGGCGAAGAACAGCGCCGTGTAGCGATCGGAGGTGAGGGCAGGTGCGCCGGTGACCGCGCAGATCTCCTGCAACAGGGGAGCGAGGTCGGGTGCTGGTTCGCGCCTCGGAATGTCCGCTGCCGTGTGCCGAGCCGGATCGTAGACGTATCCGGGCGAGGGGTTTGCCTCGTAGACGAGGTCCTCGACGTACAGTGCGAGGAAGGCGCGGAATGCGCCGGCACCAAGCCATTCGGTCTCCTTCAGGTGCGGATCAACCGCGAGTGCCGCCTGCGCCGCCGCGGCCGACACGATCGGCCGGCCGGCGGCCCTCACCGCGGCGCGAATGGCCTCGGCAATCGCTTTGATCTCCCCGGCCGCCCCAACCGGTGTGCGTGCCGCCGCAGCTCCGCGAGCGCTCGGCGACGGAGCTACCACGAGCGATGTCCCAAGCTCCTCATCCGCTGGCTCGGTCACGACGGTGTCTTCACCAAGGGCCGCATCGGCCAGCACCTCAGGTGACACGAACGAGTCGCATACGGCGCGGTAGGCCGCGGCGCTAAGACCTGCAGTTAGCAGCGTGACGCGACGGTCCTGCGCGCGCAGTCGGTACAGGATTGGGGTGAAGTCCGCGTCTGCCGACGCGATCACGAACTCTTCGTAGACGAACGAACCCTGCAGCGCGTCGATGATGTCGAGGACCATGTAGATGTCTGCGCTGTTCTTGCCTTGACCAGTGAGCGGCGGGCAGTCGACAGCGCGGAATCCGGCCCTCGTGTAGATCGCGCGATACGTGCCAAACGCCGCCGGGTTCAGGTAGACGTTGCGCACCAGGAACCGGCGCCGCCCAACCGCGCCGCCATCCCCTCCGTTCTCGAGCCAGGTCATCCATTTCGACGGTTCGGTAGCGAACGCGTTTGCCGCGTTCTCATCGAGCTTCTTCAGACCGAGGTAGATGTTGTCGAAGTCCACGAAGAGTGCGACCCGCACTGGTGCTCGTTCGCCTTCATCGCCTGCCATCTGCACCCCTGAGCTCGACTCTGGTGAAGGACGCTAGATCACTATGGTCGCTTTGGGCACCCGTGGGAAGCAGCAGCGTCAGAGCCAGCAATCCGCCCGGCACCCGGGGCTGGCGGCCTCCACGAGCGCTCTTACCCAACAACGGCAGCGAGCAAGACATCCGACCCACCAAGATCCGGTTGAAGATCGCCGGCTGTCCGATCCGATCTCTACAGTGCTGGTGTGAGAACGATCGGTGTGGACCTGGCGGCCGAGCCGACTGGTACAGCGATCGCCTCGATCGAGTGGTTGCCGGAACAGGCCACGGTCAGTGGTCTTGTGATCGGAGCTGATGACGGGCAGGTCATCGACGCCGTGCTCGGCGCGGACAAGGCGGGCATCGACAGTCCGCTGAGGTGGCCAATGTCGTTCGTCGAGTTCGGCACGGCACATCGCGATGGTCATGTCAGCATCCCTGCGGACGTCGATAGCCGCCGATGGCGGCGCACGTTGGCCTACCGGGCCACGGACGAGGCCGTCCGCCAGCTGACCGGTCTGATTCCATTGACTGTGGCCGCCGATCGCATCGCGCACCCGGCCATGCGCTGCGCTGGCTTGCTGGCGCAGCTGGCCCGGCACGGGTACGCGGTTGACCGCGGCGGGACCGGACTGCTAGTGGAGGTCTACCCGGCAGCCTCGCTCAAGCGGTGGAATCTCCCCCACCGGGGGTACAAGCGGGCACCCAACGTAGCCAAACTGGGGCAGCTGGTCGACGCGATCCTGGCCATCGCGCCCTGGCTCAGGCTTAGCGAGTTCGACAGCGTCTGCCGCCGATCCGACCACGCCATTGACGCCATCGTCGCAGCCCTCACCGCGCGGGCTGCACACCTCGGCCGAGCCACCATCCCGCCAGCTGGCCAGCGCGACCTAGCCGCCATCGAGGGCTGGATCGCCGTGCCCACGTCGGAGCTGCCAGACATCATCTGAAACTATCGACACGAATCGCGGCAAAGGAGGGCATGTCCACGCATGGCAGAGCTGGATGGATATGCAATCCGGGTAGCCCCATCGTTGAACCGCCAGCCTGTGCGGATAGCGGCTGCTCTTCGAAGCGCTTCGTCGGCAGCACCGAGCCCGACCTCCCGCCCTTATGTGGCACGGCCATCGATGTGCTTGTGGGAAATTATATGCCCATAAACGATGCAGTCAGGTGTCCTGCGTCGCCGCGAGGGTTATTGCAAGCAGTTCCGGCGTGGCGTCAGCGAGTTTGATCGAGCGTCCATCTGGCGTCTTGACCTCGACAGTCGGGGAGTCGTTCCGAGCCGCCAAGCGCTTCTTAAGTGCGAGGAGACCATCAATCAACTTTGCAACGCCTGCGGCCACCGCCAGAACGGTAATTGGATCTATCACACGGGCATTGCGCCAGCGTGTAACCTCAAGATCCTTAAGTGTTTCCTCAATTGCGGCAATCTCTGAATCGCTGCGAGACTCAATGATCAATTCGACCTCTTGAATGTCTGTCATCGCCCCCTCCTATGCCACTAGTCCGATACGAAG
>Ga0306926_10003645_pt1 | contig 15986 bp, 17 predicted proteins | sample flu12Cox44000178_FD_203759 | JGI IMG/M metagenome (GOLD analysis project Ga0306926, IMG submission 203759) | Lab enrichment of tropical soil microbial communities from Luquillo Experimental Forest, Puerto Rico - flux8day.12C.oxic.44.000.178 (v2)... | ecosystem: Environmental > Terrestrial >...
ATCCGGCGCAGCATCGCTACCGGACGGGATCTCGCGTTCGCTTGGGCGCCTGCGCGTGATCCTGGGGTCTTCGTGTACCTCGATCCCAAGACCATGTCCTGTCCCGTGCCCGAACGCTTCCGCCAGTCCGTAGGTGGCCAAGACCTCTCTGGCTGCCGCATCGATTGCGAACCGGGACGTTCCCGGCACCACGCACGCGATGGCGCGGTCATGCGCCTCGAGTACCGCCTTGTGCACCTCGCGCGCGCGAGGCGTCGCCCGGCCGACCGCCACCGTACGGGTGAGGTCGACGCAGTATGAGTCGTAGACGCCGCCGAAGTCCAGCACCACGAGGTCCCCTTCGACGAATCTTCGCTCGCCGGGGTGTGCGTGCGGCAGCGCCGCGTTGGGACCGCTCGCCACGATCGTATCAAACGCAGGCCTTGTGAAGCCGGCTTCGTGGAGCCGAACATCGACCGCTAAGGCCACCTCTCGCTCCGTGCGGCCGACGCGAATCTCACTGGGAACGGCTCGCGCGACCTCTGCGAGCCGATGCGCCGCCTCCCGGAGCGTGGCAATCTCGAATGCATCTTTTCTCAGTCGCGCGCGCTCGACGATCCCTTCGGTTGGGATCAGCTCACGGGATGTGGTGGCGTGCGGCAGGGCGGTTGTGAGCCAGTTGTAGCGACTGACGGTCAGGTGCGCCGCCTCGAAGCCGACCCGCCTCGCCGGCAGCGAAGCCACGAACTCCGCCAGCGTCGCGTCGTATGAGCCGTCGACTTTCACCAGATCAAGCTCGGGGCACCGATTGGCGGTGCCCGCAAGGTCGGCCACGGCCGTGACGTACCGGAAGTCGGTTATGAAATGGACTGCCGACGCGGTGAGCACGACAATCGCCGCGGTACCGGTGAAATTGGTCAAGTAGAGAATGTTGGGCAAGGATGTCACGATCAACGCGTCGAGGTTCTGCTCGACCAGCGCCTGGCGAATCACGGAGTGCCGCGCGCTAAGCGCGGCGGTCGGTGCGTGAGACATCGATCGCGTCCAGCCACGTCTGCAGCGCCGCCACCAGACGAGTGGCGCGGTCTCGCGAGGGGTCGAGCGACCCCGGCGTGGGTGGGACGCATGATACGGCATCGACGGGCGCCTCTGCGACGAGCGCCGGCACCTGGACGACGGACGTCGGCGGCACGGTCGCCCCTTCGCGCGCGGTCGTCGCCGGTTCGGGTTCAAGGGCGCCTGCGAGATTCGCCACGATGGCTTCGAGGTCCGGGTCGTTCGGCGCGAGGACGAGGGCGGTCTGATAGTACTTGAGCGCCTCTCCCGACGCTCCTCGGCGTGACGAGATCTCGCCCAGACCTCGCAGCGCGGCCAGATTGTCGCCCGCGTTGGTCAGCACTCGCTCTAGCTCGACCTCAGCGTCGTCAAGCTGGTTGAGCTCTAAGAGCGCACGCCCGAGCGTGACGCGAGCCGACAAGTAGGACGGGTGCGTACGCAAACCGGCGCGACACGTGTCGACCGCCTCTTGGAGCGCACCTGAGCGGCGGAGCTCCTCCGCAAGCTGCGCAAACGCAATCGACGCGGGGTCTTTTTGGATCAAGCGCCGGAGATCGTCGATCCGCGGGCTGTTTGCCATCACTGAAAGCCGCCGCTTCTGCGGGCAGGGCGATCCCCGAGTTGCGGCACGGCGACGAAAATGGGTGCCGCACGGCGAAGGGACACGACGAAATGCCACTCGCCTCGCCCGACTCAATCCGCTTCAGAGCCCAACCGCCCCCGCCGCTGGCGTCGAGCTGGCGACCGGGGTTCTTTGGTCCTATCGGTGAGAATCTGCCGTTGCGGTAGTTGCCAGGTCCCCCACGTTAGCCTGCCCAATTGTGCTGTGCCGGAGGTCTTTCGAAGTCCGGATTGTTGGGACCCCTTTGGTTGAAATTGGGAGTTCGGTGCTTGACAGTGCCCAGAAAGGCATGTATGCTTTGGGTTTACCGTCGCCTGGACCTGCCCGACTGAAGTGCTGTCCGGGCGGGAAATCCCCACAAGGCCCGCGGGCTTGTCGCTCGCGAGTAAGCTCCGTTTTTGGCGCGCCTGACGCGCGCAAGGACAGTATGTCGTCTACGTTTATTCCCGGCGCCGAGGCGGCGCTCGCCGACAAACGCTGGCACATCATCGACGCGGACGGGCGGGTGCTCGGCCGCATCGCGACCGTCGCGGCTCGTCTGCTCCAAGGCAAGCACAAACCAAGCTATACGCCCTTCCTGGACACGGGCGATCATGTCGTCGTCATCAACGCGGCCAAGGTGAGGCTGACGGGCCGCAAGGAAGACCAGAAGATCTATCGGCAGCACAGCGGGTACGAGGGCGGCCTCCGCGAAGAGCGCGCGCGGATCGTCCGGCAGAAACGGCCGACGCGCCTCGTCGAAGAGGCGGTGTACGGCATGTTGCCCAAGACGAAGATGGGCCAGGCGATGTACCGCAAGTTGAAAGTGTACGCCGGTCCGGATCACCCGCACGCGGCGCAGAAACCAATCAAGCGCGAGGTGAGATAACGTGGCAGCAGTCGAGTATTACGGCACGGGCCGCCGGAAGACATCCACCGCCCGAGTGTTTCTTCGCCCCGGCTCGGGAACGGTCACAATTAATCGCAGGGCCTTCGACGCGTGCTTCCCCACCGAAGCGCTGCGCACGCAAATCCGGCAACCCCTGACCCTCACCGAGACATCCGACAAATTCGACGTGCTGGCCACAGTCGCGGGCGGCGGCGTGTCCGGCCAGGCGGGCGCGTTGCGGCTGGGCATCGCTCGCGCACTCGTGGAGTACAACGCGGAGTTGAGAAAACAGCTCAAGACCGAGGGCCTCCTGACGCGCGATGCGCGCGCCAAGGAGCGCAAGAAGTACGGCATGGCGGGAGCTCGCAAGCGCTTCCAGTTCAGCAAACGTTAAGGGAGGTATTTTGGCCGCGATTGCGATGACAGAACTGCTGGAGGCGGGGGTTCACTTCGGCCACCAGACGAAGCGCTGGAACCCGAAGATGAAGGAGTACATCTTCGGCGAGCGGAACGGCATTTACATCATCGATTTGGGCAAGACCGTGAAGCTGTTCCGCGAGGCCGAGGAATTCGTCACCAATCTGGCGGCGAGGGGACGGACGATTTTGTTCGTCGGCACCAAGCGTCAAGCGCAAGATGTGATCGCCGAGGAAGCGCAGCGCTGCGGGATGTTCTTCGTGAACGAGCGCTGGCTGGGCGGTCTCCTCACCAATTTCGCCACGATTCAGCGCAGCCTCGGCCGTCTTCGCGACCTGGAAGCGATGGCCACCGACGGCCGGTTCGACACGTTGTCCAAGAAGGAAATCGCCCGCAACGAAAAGGAACGGCGCAAGCTGGCGAAAAACCTCGAGGGCATCCGGATGATGTCGCAGCTGCCCGACGCCGTGTTCGTGGTCGACACCAAGAAGGAAAAGATCGCCGTCGACGAGGCGCGCAAGCTGAAGATTCCGGTGATCGGAATCGTGGACACGAACTGCGATCCGGACGAAGTGGACTTCGTGATTCCCGGCAATGACGACGCGCTCCGCGCCATCCGTCTGTTCGCCTCGCGAATCGCCGACTCCGTCATGACGGGCCGCGATATGAAACAATCGATCGACGCGGAGAACGCACGGCAGGCCGCGGAAGAAGCGGCCGCCAACGCGGATTCCGACCCGCGCCGGGCCGCACGCCCCCAGCGCCGCGCCCGCGAGGCGGCCCCGGCATCGGCTTAACCCGTCGAACCGAATCCTTTCGGAGGCGTCGGCTTCCAAAAGGAGCCCGCGCCCTTTTGTGTACCCTCGGTCAAGCGGCGCGCGCGATCGGCGCGGCTGCGTTTTCGTGCAGACACTCGGAGAACTGAAATGGCGACGAACCAAGTCACGGCAGACATGGTGAAGAAGCTCCGCGACCAGACAGGCGCGGGAATGATGGAGTGCAAAAACGCCCTCGTCGAATCGAACGGCGACTTCGAGGAGGCCACGACGATCCTTCGAAAGCGCGGGCTCGCCAGCGTTGCGAAGAAAGCAGGCCGGACAACGAGCGAGGGGCTCATCGGGAGCCGGCTGTCGGCAGACCATTCGACCGGCATCCTCGTGGAGGTCAACTGCGAGTCGGACTTTGTCGCGCGAACCGACGACTTCCGGCAGCTCGTGGAGGACGTGCTGACCGAGATCGACAAAGCGGGTGACGCCGCCAACCCCGAGTGGCTGAAGGACCCGAATGCCGGTGTTCTGAAGCTCCTCGCCGTCAAGATCGCCAAGCTTGGCGAGAACATGGCGGTCCCGCGCTTCGTGCGCTACTCGGGGCGCGGCTATATCGGGCAGTACATTCACGCGGTGGGTGGCAAGCTCGGTGTGCAGGTGGAGTTCAGTGGCATCACGCCCGCCATCCGGGAGCGCGACGATTTGAGGGCGCTCGTCAAGGAGATCGCGATGCACATTGCTGCGGCGAGCCCGACCCCGCAATACGTCTCCCGCGACGCGGTGCCCGCCGACGTGCTGGAGCGGGAGAAGGCGATCTATCGGGCGCAACAGGAAGGCTCGGGCAAGCCGGCCCATGTCATCGACAAGATCGTCGACGGCAAGCTGGGCAGCTACTATCAGCAGTTCGTCCTGCTCGAGCAGCCCTCGATTCGCGACCCGAAGCAGTCGGTCAGGGAGGTGATCACGGCCGCCAACAAGGCGCTCGGCGCCTCCGTCGGCATCACGCGCTTCGCGCGGCTGAAGGTCGGCGAACTCACCGTCTGAAGCCTGTCATGACGGGTGGCGATGGCTGAGGGGACGTGGCAGATGGCGCATCGCACTCGTCGATGGCTTGTCGCCCATTAGCCATGAGCCACGAGCCATGACTATAATCACGGCTCGTGACCTCCTCGCCGTCGGCCCCTACCTATAAGCGCGTTCTCCTCAAACTCTCCGGCGAGGCGCTCATGGGATCCCAGAACTACGGGATCGACCCGGCCGTCGCGACGCAAATCGCGCGCGACATCGCTGAGGTCCAGAGTCTGGGTGTCGAGACCGCCATCGTTATCGGCGGCGGCAACATCTTTCGCGGCGTCGCGGCGAGCGCGCGTGGCATGGACCGCGCCACCGCGGACTACATGGGGATGCTCGCCACGGTCATCAACGCCTTGGCGCTTCAGGACGCGCTCGAGCAGCAGGGCGTCGTGACGCGCGTGGTCACTGCGATCGAAATGCGCGCCGTCGCCGAACCGTTCATCCGCCGCCGGGCGATCCGACACCTCGAGAAGGGGCGCGTCGTGGTCTTCGGCGCCGGGACGGGCAACCCCTATTTCAGCACCGACACCGCCGCCGCATTGCGCGCGATGGAGATCAAGGCCGACGTGATCCTCAAAGCGACCAAAGTTGACGGCATCTACGACGCCGACCCCCTGGTCAAGCCAAACGCCACGCGTATCGATCGCATCTCCTATCTTCAGGTCCTCGAACAGGGGCTGAAGGTCATGGATGCCACGGCGATTTCACTGTGCATGGACAACCGGCTGCCGATCGTGGTCTTCAACCTCAGGACGCCGGGGCACATCAGGCGCGCCATTTCGGGCGAGCCCGTCGGATCGCTGGTCACGGCCTGACACCCGAGGATATATGGACGTCAACGATCTCAAGAGTCTGTTTTCGGAAGTGACCAAGCGAATGACGACGCACGTGGAGCACGTCCGTCACGAGCTGGCCGGCGTACGGACGGGGCGTGCGTCGGTGACGATCCTCGATCCGATTCACGTGGACGCCTATGGTTCGCGGATGCCGATCAATCAGCTGGCCAGCCTTTCCGTCCCCGAGCCCTCTTTGATCGTCGCGCAACCGTTCGACCCGTCGCAGCTGGGGGCAATTGAGAAGGCCATCCGGGCGTCCGATCTCGGCCTCAACCCCGCGAACGATGGCAAGGTCATCCGGATCCCCATCCCGGCGCTGACGGAGGAACGCCGGAAGGACCTCTCGCGGCATGTGCACAAGCTGGCGGAGGACGGACGCAACAACATCCGCGGGGTGCGCCGTGAAGCGAACGAACGGCTCAAGAAGCTCATGAAGGATCACAAGATCTCCGAGGATGACGAACGCAAAGGGCTCGACGAGGTCCAGAAGCTGACCGACGGCCATTGCCGGCACGTCGACGATCTCCAGAAAAAAAAGGACGCGGAGCTGCTCGGGAAGTAGCGTCTACCGCATGTCGTTTTTCACGCATCTCGAGTGCAGCGTTCCGTGCGGGGCGCCTGCGCTCGACCCTCATCAGAAGCACTTTCTTTGCCAGTGCGGCGCGCCGCTCTTCGCGCGCTACGACCTGGACGCCGCTCGCAGGTGGTCACCTGACTCGCTCAAGGGACGCGCGCCGGCCATGTGGCGGTATCGCGAGCTCCTGCCGCTCTTCGACGGCGAAGAACCTACCACGCTCGGCGAGGGCCTGACCCCCCTCGTCCACGCAAAGGCCCTCGGCGCGCTGATCGGGCTCGATCGTCTGTACATAAAGGATGAATCGCTCAACCCGACGAACTCGTTCAAGGCGCGAGGTCTGTCGGCAGCGATTACCCGCGCGCACTACCTCGGGGCAACGACGGTTGCGCTGCCGACAGCCGGCAACGCGGGCAACGCCGCGGCCGCGTACTCCGCGGCCGCCGGCCTGGCGTGCGAAGTCTTCATCCCGAAGGACGCCAAACGCCCGTTCGTCGACGAGTGCCGACTGTACGGTGCGCACGTGACGCTCGTTGATGGACTGATCACGGATGCCGGCCGCCTCGCCGCAGAAAAAGGCGCGACCCTCGGATGGTATGACGTGTCGACGCTGAAGGAGCCGTATCGGATCGAGGGCAAGAAGACGATGGCGTTCGAGCTGGCTGAGCAGATGGATTGGACATGGCCCGACTGGATCGTCTATCCCACCGGCGGCGGCACGGGTATGGTCGGAATGTGGAAGGCTTTTGAGGAGATCGAGCACATTGGCTGGGTGACGCCGGGCCGCCGGCCGCGAATGGTGTCCGTGCAGGCGGAGAATTGCGCCCCCATCGTTCGGGCTTTCGAGCGGGGCCTCGAAAGAGCCGAGCCCTGGGCGGACGCGGCGACCATCGCGGACGGACTCCGCGTGCCGCGCGCGATTGGCGACTTCCTCATCCTGCGCGCCGTGCGCGACAGCGGCGGCACGGCACTCGCCGTTCCCGATCGTGAGATGGTCGACGGGATGCTCGCCATAGGGGAACACCAGGGTGTCAGCGCCGCGCCTGAAGGAGGCGCCGCCCTGATCGCCGTCCGCCGCCTGGTTGCAAGCGGGTCGATCAAGCGGCACGAATCGGTCGTGCTTTTCAATACGGGCGGCGCTTTGAAATACCTCGACGTGCTCAGTCCCCGAACGTAACTCCCAGCGCTCTGGCCGCCAAGAGCAGATCGTGATCGAGCGGCACCGTCCGCGTCTTGCCGACGATGTCGTCGAGCCGGCGCGCGACGATGTCCGGTGGATCGAAGGCGACCATGGTGCCGAACTCACGACGCTTGACGAGCTCGATGGCCTTGGCGCCGAAACGCGTCGCCAGCACACGGTCGAAGCTCGTCGGCGCCCCACCGCGCTGCAGGTGACCGAGGACCACCGACCTGGTCTCCTTGCCCGTCTCAGCGGCCAGCGCCTCGCACACGCGGGCGCCCATGCCACCAAGCCGCTCGACGAACCCGTCATGCGCCGCGGCAATCAGCGATCGGGTGCCGCCCTTGGGGCACGCCCCCTCGGCGACGACCACGATGCTGAACTTGGCGCCCCATCGATCGCGCTCACGCAAGCGCTCGGCGACAACGGAAATGTCGAAGGGAATCTCGGGGATCAAGATGGCGTCCGCGCCGCCGGCGACTCCGGCGTACATGGCGATCCACCCGGCGTAGCGGCCCATGACTTCAACAGCAAGGATCCGGCGGTGCGCTTCAGCTGTCGTGTGCAGCCGGTCGATCGCGTCGGTCGCGAACGCGACCGCCGTGTCGAAGCCGAAGCAGTTGGTCGTGCCGGCGATGTCGTTGTCGATCGTCTTCGGGACGCCGACGAGGTGAATACCCCGGTTGCCAAATGCGTGGGCGATCGCCAGCGTGCCGTCGCCCCCGATGACGATCAGGGCGTCCAGCCCCATGCGCGCGAACATCTCGACCACGCGGTCCGAGTAGTCATGAGTTCCCTCGGACGTGCCGACGGGATATGCGAAGGGATTACCTCGATTGGTCGTGCCCAGGATAGTCCCGCCGAGCCGAAGAATCCCGGTGACGTCGCGCGGAGTCAGCACGCGAGATCGTCCCTGCTCGATCAGGCCGTCGAAGCTGTCCTCGATGCCGACGCACTCGATGCCGCTGTTCCACGCAGCCTTCACGACCGCGCGGATCACGGCGTTCAGTCCGGGCGCGTCGCCCCCGCCTGTCAGCACGCCGATTCGGGTGATTGTGCTCATTGAGTCGAGTGTAACAGCCATACCCTCGTGGTAAACTTCAGGTTCGGCCACATTGGGCGGCTAGCTCAGTTGGGAGAGCGCCGCGTTCGCAACGCGGAGGTCGGGAGTTCGAGCCTCCTGCCGTCCACCAGATTTCCTCAACAAATTACGCCACACCGATCGCCGCCCGCCATGGGCGACGGCGCGTGTGCTCACAGTGTGCTCAATTGCCGGCGTTGACACCGTAGTTACGGGCGCGGCGACCAGCCGATCGAACGTTTCCAGCGCGGCGCGCTTTCGCTCAATCGGCGGATGCGTGTAGCGGTCCAGCATCCGTTTCGTCAAGTGGCCGACGAGCTCCATGATCGTCGCATCATCGATGCCCGCCATCCGCATCCGCGTAATCGCGGTGTTTGTGCGAATGTGCCGGTCCGACTCGTGCTCACGGTGACGCCGCGTAACGTGAGTGCTGTCGCGAGCTCAATCGCGAGGCTCCGGCGATCCCGGTCGATTGGGCGGCCTTGTCTGCCTGCGCAGCGGTCAATCTCGACCTGCAGAGGGCTAGCGCCATGGCCGCGTGCTCACACACGCGGACCACGTGTTCCCAGGGGCTCGTGATACCGAGTATTTCGCCGAGCGAGCCATCGGTCATCAGTCGTCGCCGGACAGGCGGCGGTATCTGGTCGGCCCTGTGAATGACCGCGCGCAGCGCCCGGATCAGCGGGATGAGTTCACGCGCAATGGTCTCCGGCGCGCGGCGCGGTCGTGATGCCCCTTGGAGATGAGCGCCGACGCACGTCTGCAGTGGTGAGATCAGCGACGAGGTGTCCGCTCCGAAAATGTCCCGGAGCTCCGCTTGTGCCTCGTGTGAAAACACGAACGTCTCTGCGGAATGCCGGCGTGCCATCGTTCCTCTTGGCGATGCCTCTGAGTAGGAGTCGCCGCCGAGCCGGCAGAGGAAACCGGCCTTCGCGCAGGTTCATGAGGCCCACGCTTACGGCGGCGAGAACAGTCTACGGCGCTTGTTGCGCAGCCGCGTAGGCGTCGATCGAATCGACCACCACACGCCACATCGGGCGCCCCTGGCCCGCAGACAGTTGACGCAGCGCCGCGAATGTCGCGAGTGGGGTGACGCACTCCCCAGACTCGATGCTCGTTTCAGAGCCGATCAGCCAGCGTGTTGCCAAGCGACAGCACAGCTGTGGCGCGGACATCCGACAGTTCTCCGGAACGATTGAGCTTGACCATCGCATCGAGCGCCTGCCTGAGGCGCTGGCGCGCGCGCTTGGAGTCTCCGCCCGTCCATGCGTCTCGTGCGCGGAAGATGTCGCGCAGGGCTTTCTCGGCCTGGCTTCCGTCGATCCCGGCCAGCAGTCGTCCAGCAATCGCTTCCAGGCCGATGAACAGATCCTCGACTCGCAGTTCGGCCTGCCACAGCGTCGCTTGGCGCGCCGGGCCAAAAGAGCTTCCGGTCGTGCGCCAGCCGACGATGTTGCCGGCTTCGTCAATGCCCCGCGCCTCGCCTGGACCCAGGTCCTGGAGGCCCCGTGCTTCATGCCAGACGAAGGCATGCGGCTCGCCCAAAACATTGATCGTGCCGACGACGTAGCCGGCCTCGTTGACGTCAAACGCTTCACCCTGTGCCGGCGTAATTTGAATTGCCGTGCCGTCGCGCCACGCGAGAGGGTAACCGGACCGGCCGCCGCTCCGGCCTACGGCAAGCGACCTGTCGCTAATCGCGTTGACGATGCCGAATCCGAGGTCTGTGACTCCGCCGTCTGGTCGCCAAACAACGGCTCCCTGGAAGTCATCGCAAAACGGCCGCAGATCGAGGCAATGCCAACCCGCCACCACGCCATCGTTGCGAATGGTACGCGCTTCAGACTCCGGGGCAACCTGGCGCGGCGCCCCCGGATCGAGATACTCGAGACCTGTCGATGGAGTCCAGCGATACGCGAAGGGGCAAAGGAAGCAGACGGTGTTGAATCCGACCACAGTAACGGTGGTGGCATCGTTGATAGCGTAAGCGGTTCCGAGCGAGATCCGCGTCGCGTCGTCGTCCAGCCACAAGAGACCCCACGGCACCTCGGGGTCTCCCCACCAGTCGCCCACGACCTCATCGTTGTTGTTCACGGCCAGCGCGCGGCAAAACGGGAGCATGTCCGGCCTACCGACACAAAAGCGAGGGCGCTCAGGCCGTGCTGTCCAGATGAGGTCCTGCAGGCCGGCACTCGACCAGCGGAAGGGTATAAAGGGATCGATGGAGTTCGTGACGTGGCGGCTGCCGACGATGGTTCCGATGTCATTGATTCCGTACGCCAAACTAGGTGTTCCCAGCGTTGAGGAGAGGTCGATGGCCGTCGTCGGAATCCGATCGCCGGGCAGGTTTGGAAGTTGCTGAGCTCTGAGACCGATGCTTACCAAGACTACGACCGCAATGGCGACGGCCGAGCGAAGCATGTTCATCGTGGCCTCCCTGGGAATTGCGCGGAGAATAGCGCTGAGCCAGCGCCGCTGCAAGGCCAAAATGCGACATCCGCGAAGGCTGCCGCTTGGGTAATTTCTCGCGAGAGACTAGGACGGACGCGGAGACCTACTCGTGCAGCCGACGGACTGCTCGAACCGCCCGCCGCTGCTCTTCGCTGAGACCAGGCGCCTCCTCGGCAAACGCGCGGAGCGCATCACTGATGACGCGCCAGCGGGGCCGCGAGAGTACTCCGGAAAGGGCTGTTAAAAGCGCCACGTCGCCATCAGGGACACGAATCGTGAGCTGGTGATACTCGGAGCTCTTCTCACCGGGCTGGAGGCCTGTGGGGCGCCGCCCGACCCGGCCGCGAGGCTTTCCTGGCATGGGCCGCCATTGTAGCAGAAATAACAGCACGCATCAGTAATAGCTCTTGACAACAACAATAACGGGGGTATCCTGGTGTAGATGCTGAAGAACGTCGCGATTCTGCCGAGGCTGTCTGCAGGTTCATCGAATCCAAACGCGCGATCAAACCCGAAGTGATCAGCGATCAGAACCGTGGCAAATACTCCCGTAATGGAACTCACTGCGAACGCGACCGGAACAACGGCAGCGGAAACCGCATGACGACGCAGCCGGGGAACCATCAGAAAAATCACACCAAGGATCGCGGAAAGGAGCACGAATGGGGCGAGGTAAATGACCTGCAACTTTGCCGCGATCTGGACTGAGGCGCTAGTCGGAGCGCCAATTGCGCGTTTTGATGACCATCCGCTCACAGCGATCGGCGCCCAGGTGCTGCAGGTAATCACCCACGACGAAAAGATGATCACCGGCCGGCCGCACGTCGTCCTCCCACCCACCACGATCGGCGCGTCAAACATCGTCCACGACGTGACCGAAGAGGAGATGAAGGCCGGAGATGAAGGCCGTGCTGAAGCGCGTCGGATTCAAAACAGAGTAGATCCGCGCGGTCCGATCGACCTCGACCAGTTCAGCATAACCGTGAGTTGAGGCGGGTGCGCCTCGCGTACGATGTTCAGAATGAACCGACTGCCGTCCGGCGACACGTCGTACTGAGCAGGGTCCGGCATCGTGCGTCCGTAGCCCGGCCCCACAAGGATCGGCGCGTCAAAGAGCGGTTCGGGTCTGCCGAAATTGGTGTTGCGCCCGGAACTGTTCACCGCGACCGATATGAGCTTGGACGGGGGCGACAAGTAGAACAGCTCCCGGCCATCGCCGCGCCAGCGCGGTTGGGTGCCACCGCCGACCGAGAGCTGTCGCGGGACGCCGGGCGTTGGGAATCCAGTAACAAACACCTCGCGGCGGCCGGATTGGTTCGAGCTGAACGCGATGAAGTGGCCATCGGGCGACATCGCAGCATGTTCAATCTGATAGCCGGGATCGAAGTAGGTCGCGGGCTTGCGGTCGGGACCCATGACCACGATGTGTTGTGTCTCCCGCGAACTGTTCTGCATCCAAACGGACGTCTGGCCATCAGGTGTCGATCCTGAGAAGTACATCGACTGCGAACTCGCCGCAAAGGGTTCCACCGGCCCACCCGTCGCATTGGCGATGTAGAGATCGACATTCGCGGAAGGGCCGCGCGCCGACGAGAACACGATCCGGTTTCCGTCCCTGGACCAGGCTGGAGCGGCGTCAGGGGTTCGTAATTGGCCGGAAATCACACGTGTCGACGCACCAGTGTCGACGTTCAACGCCCACAGTGTGGAAACATCGTGCTCGACCCGCACGAACGCGACGCGCTGACCGTCAGGCGACAAGCGCGGGTCAAGATTGAATCCAGCCTCACCGAGCTCTTCAAGCACCTGCGCGTGTCTGTCCGTCCATGCCAGCTGTGTCACGGACGCGTTGAAGCGCCTGACGAGGACAGAATCGGCATTCGATAGCGAGAAGGCCGCCTGCCCGACCACGACGGTTGCCACGTTCGTCGCGACGGTTGTCGGATCGCCGGCGAGGCGGCCAGCGACGGGATCGAATCGTTGAGCCAGCAGCGTGAAGCGATCCGTGAAGAACAGCATCCCGCCTGCAAACTGAGCGGCGTTCCCGCTTCGCACGATTTTCCGTGGATGCGAGGGATCGTCGAGCGAGACGAGCCACACTCCATTCTCGTCGGCGTTTCGGTGGATGACGAAGTACGTCAGCCGACGATTTGGCAACGGAAACGGGAACCGATGGCTGGTCTCTCCCTGCTCGGCTACCAGGCTAGTGAAAGGGACGGGATTGCCCCCCGCTGCCGGCACATGGACGAGTGCCGTGTAGACGTCCGGTGCAAACACGATTTGACCATCGACCATCCATGCCCCTCCGCGCCCGCCTGGCGCATCGCAGATCGTGATCGCCGTTAATCCGCGAATATCGATCCGTTTCAGCTTCCGATCGGCGAAGAAACCGACCGCGCGGCTGTCGGGTGCCCAGAACGGATACGATGCGCCCTGTGTTCCTGGTAGAAATCGGCCGGCGTCATCGTCCAACCTGCGTAACCAGAGCTGCGAAGGACCCCTCTCAGGTGTAGCGACCGCGACAACATAATCGCCGTCCGGCGAAATCGTAACGGATCTGTCGAATGTCCAGCCCGCCGGAGCCGCGACATCGAATCGGACGACTGGCAGCACGCGATTCTCACGTCCGGCCGCCAGATACCCGATGGATACCGCAGCAGCCAAGCCGATCGCGATCGCGGCGGCAATGAGCCAGCGGCGCTTTGCAGACGAGGCCAGACCTGACGTCCCCGGTATTGAGAGAGCGGCGGCATCGCGCGTCCAGCGCAGCTCGATCGACAGGTCATGGGCGCTCTGGAACCGGTCGTCAGGATTCCTAACGAGACAGGTTCGAACGAGGCGATCGAGTGCGGACGTTTGTAGCTCGACGGTGCCAACGTCGGGCGGGGCACCCGACATGATTGCGGCAATGAGCTTCGGCTGCGTGTCTCCGTTGAATGCGCAGGTCCCGGTGACCATCTCGTATAGTACGCACCCAAATGCCCAGATGTCGCTCCGCGTGTCGGCCTCGGTGCCTTCAAGCTGCTCCGGCGCCATGTATCGAAGCGTGCCGAGAAATGTTCCTGGGGCTGTGAGGGTCGCAGGCGCCTTTACGGTGCCCGTCATATCTCCGCCGCATGCCTTAACACGCGCCAGGCCGAAATCGAGCAGCACCGCGCCCGCTTTCGTCACCATGACGTTCGCAGGCTTCAGATCCCGGTGTACAACGCCGACCCGATGCGCGCGCTCGAGCGCCTCGGTAATGTCGATCGCCAAGCGCAGCACTTCGTGCAGCGGCAATCGCCCCCGCGCCAGCCGCGCCGCCAGCGTCTCCCCCTCGAGGTACTGCATCACGAGGAAATCGATGCCGCGGTCGCGGCCGACGTCGTACAGCGTGCAGATGTGCGGGTCGTTCAGCGCCGCAATGGCTTGCGCTTCGCGCTCGAAGCGCTCGCGCCGCGCTGGATCCGCCGAGAGCTCTGGCGGCAGGACCTTGATGGCGACCGCCCGGTTGAGCCGGGTGTCGCGCGCCCGATACACCTGGCCCATCCCGCCCTTGCCGAGCAGCCGCTCGATGATGTAGGGACCCAGCCGGTCGCCCGGCGCCAGCGCGCCGGCGGTCACGATCTCAGTCAACATGGCCGGGTCCGCCACCATCGCCAGCAGTTCACGGCGCAATTCGGGATCGTCGCAGCGCTCCATGACGAAGTGCTCGCGATCGCCGGGCGGCAGATCACCTGCCGCGACGAGCAGCGACTTGGCGCGTTCCCATTCCGCCGCGTTCACCGCTCACCCTTCATCCGGCGGCCCAGCCAGAACCTCGCGGCCGCCACTTCCCGCCTGACTGTCGCGGGCGAGATCTTCTTGATTCCCGCCACCTCTTCCTCAGTCAACCCGCCAAAGTATCGCAGCTCGACAATCTCCGCCTGACGTGGATCGAGCGCCGCCAAGGCGGTGAGGGCATCGTGCAGGGCGAGCATCTCGAGATCCGGCCCATTCGAGGGGTCGGCCAGTTTCGAGACTGACCGATCCGTCCGCGCGAGCAGGCCCCGCTTACCGGCGCGCCGCTTTCGCGCGTGGTCCACGAGGATCTGCCGCATCAGCCGCGCCGCGATCCCGAAGAAATGGGCGCGATCCTCCCATTGAACGTCTCGCCCGTTGATCAGCCGCAGATAGGCTTCGTTCACGAGCGCCGTCGGCTGGAGCGTGTGATCGCCGCGCTCACGCCGCATGTACGCGGCCGCAACACGGCGCAGCTCGCCCTGGACACCAACCACGAGGCGCTCCTGCTCCGCAGTCGTCCCGGTCCCCCACCGTCCCAGGAGGCTGGTTAAGTCGTCCGGCGGCGTCCCGGGACCCATGGGCATCAGGAACTAGGGAATTAGACGGCCCTAAGGTAGCGCGTTCCACACCCTCACCAACCTGGGAACTCTGGCTGGGCACCCATGGGCCAGCTGCCAGCCGCGTAACGTGCGACGCGGTGATGAGCGGTTCCTCCCTCGGTCCGCGCACGTGCGGGCCAGGGAGGGGCCATGGGACACAGGACCGCGCAGGTCGGGCTCATCGGAATGGCCGTTGGAATCCTCGTCGCTACCGGTACAGGACAGGCCGGCCCCCAGTCGGACCCGGTGCCTGAGCGGTGCGCCGCCCGAGATGTCATGCCGCTACAGCTGCGTCCACTTGACTGTCGCCTGGCCGTGGCCATTGCAGACGGCCTGAAGCGGTCGGCGACCTTCCGACAGCTCGTCGAAAGGGTGAGCACGCTGAACGGAATCGTCTATATCTATCTCCAACAGTACGTGGATCCGCATACGAAGCGCGTCCTGGACGGCGCGTTGTCGCATTCGGTGACCACCGCGGGCGCACACCGTGTGCTCCAATTAATGGTGGGGGCCGCGCAGGGGGACCGGCCGATCGTCATCCTCGCGCACGAGCTGCGCCACGCCATTGAAGTCCTCGAGGCGCCCGATGTCTCGACCGAAGACGCCGTGGATCAATTGTTCGAGCGGATCGGCACGCATTCCCACAGCGGCGTCGTGGAGACTCAAGCGGCCCTCGACGCGGAACGCGCGGTCAGACGCGAACTCTCGCAGCGCGACTAA
>Ga0306926_10003648_pt1 | contig 15985 bp, 12 predicted proteins | sample flu12Cox44000178_FD_203759 | JGI IMG/M metagenome (GOLD analysis project Ga0306926, IMG submission 203759) | Lab enrichment of tropical soil microbial communities from Luquillo Experimental Forest, Puerto Rico - flux8day.12C.oxic.44.000.178 (v2)... | ecosystem: Environmental > Terrestrial >...
ATCTCCGCGCCGTCGCGAATAATAGCGATGCGTTCCGGCAGTACGCCCTTGGCCAGGATGCGCTCGTGCATGTCTTCGCCGAGGACGATTACACAGTCAGCCCGCCCGAGCGCCCAGCGGTGCAGCCTTTCCCACAGGCGTGCCAGCACGCCGGGCGCGACGATCGAGCCGCCCACGGCCATGTCGGGATACATGTCGCGGATGTTGTAAAAGTACGGTTTGCCTTTGAAGAGCGCGACGAATGCACCGACGATGCCTGCAAAAGGGGGATCGGTCATCGCCAGCACCGCGTCAGCGGGCGTAAGGAGCGCGCGCGGTATCACCAGCGCCGCATAGGTCAGATAATTCACCACCCGCCGCTTCATCTCTAGACGGGGAAAATCCGTCGAGCCGACGCGCACCATGCGCACCGGAGCTCGGCCTTCGGTGCGGTAGAGTCGCCAAGCGCGGCGTTCGGTAGGATCGTAGGAGGGCCGCCCGCAGAGAACCGTAACCTGGTTGTTTTTTGCCAGAAATCTGACCACGGTTTCGGCCATTGTTGCCGTGGCGGAGGTGTCCGGCGGGTAGTAAAGATTCAGCAACAGAATGCGCACGGCAAGATTGTACACGGGAGCGATTACGTGTTAGTAAGAAGCGCCGCCCTCTTCTCCTCGACCGCTGCCGCCGCCGGCGTTTGAGAGGGTAATGCAGATACGCTGGGGCAATATCCTGCCGTTTATCGGCCTGGCGCTGTTCGCCATGGTGAGCTACCAGTCCGCGCGGGTTAACGACCAGCTGCAGCACTCGCCAAACCGCTACTTTTGGTGGTCGTCGCTGCGCTTGGACTCGGATCCCTTGAACCAGCATCCCAAACCGCCCGAGCGCTGCCTGTACGATCCGGGGCATTGCGCCAACTGGGATGTCTCGCCCCGCCGCAACCCGCCCGGATGGCTCGACAGGGCGCTGGTGCTGTCGGCGTTTCCGGCATTTCTCACCGGCTTCGCCTTGGTTCTTCTGCTGGCGCGCAAGGGCGTTAACGAGGTTATGACCTTCATGGTCTCGATGCCCATGCTGCTGTATGGCTGGTACTACCTGGTGGGCTGGCTCATCGAACGCTGGATCTCCGGCCGCAGGCAGCGCAAAACTGTCGCTTTCAGAATAACCTGAAGCCCGGAGCGAAGCGAGCGCGCCGGCCGCAGCAGGTCCGGGCTACCGGCGGGTAATCAAAAAGTCGCCGAGCACCAGCGCGTCCATTTGCGTGCGCTCAAAACAGTCGATGGCTTCCTGTGGCTTGCACACGATGGGCTCGTTGTCGTTGAACGAGGTGTTGAGCACCACCGGCACTCCGGTCTGCCGCTCGAACTCGCGGATCAGTTTCCAATACCGGGGATTGGCGGCAGGCGTAACCGTTTGCAGACGCCCCGTGCCGTCCACATGCGTGGGGGCGGGGATCTTATCGCGCTTCTCGCGCCTCACCGCATAGGCCATGGTCATGAACGGCGAAGGATGCGCCTGCTCAAACCATTCCGCGGTTTTCTCGGCCAGAATCGACGGTGCGAACGGCCGGAAGCTCTCGCGATGCTTGATGCGCCGGTTGAGGAGGTCTTTCATCTCCGGGCGGCGCGGGTCGGCCACAATGCTGCGGTTGCCGAGGGCCCGCGGTCCCCATTCGGCGCGCCCTTGGAACCAGCCGAGAATCTTTCCCTCGGCAACCATCGCCGCGGTTTTCTCTAGCAGCTCCGGTTCCCCTAGTTCGCGCACCATGCATCCGTTTTCCGCCAGGCGCGCTTCCTCGACCGCCAGGCGAATCTCCTGGCGCGAGAATTCCGGCCCCCAGTAGGCATGCTCCATCTGGAATCTGCGGGGATTGCCGAGCAGCTGGTGCCAGACAAATTGCGCCGCGCCCACGGCCAGCCCGGCGTCCCCGGCCGCCGGATGCACGTACACGTTCTCGAAACCGGTGGAGCGTGGAATCTTTCCGTTGGCCACGCAGTTGAACGCTACTCCACCCGCCAGGCACACCGACTTCAAGCCGGTCTCCTCCGCGAGCCGGCGCAACATGCCCAGGTACACTTCTTCGAGCCGCGCTTGCAAGGAACAAGCCAGATTCTTGTGCCGCTGCTCGATCGGAGCCTCCGGCGCGCGCACTGGCCCGAATTTCTTGGCCATCTCCTCGGAATACATCCTCCCGAGCACCGGCATTTTGTCCGCTTCGGCCCAGCTCATCTCCGGCCCGGTCCGATGATGAGTGAAGTATTGCAAACCGAGATGAAACCGCGTTCCGTTGGAGCGCACGATTTCCCGAAATCCCTCTATAAACTCGGGATCACCGTAGGCCCCGAGCCCCATCACCTTGTACTCGTCGCCGAACTTCAGAAATCCGAGGTACTGCGTCACCGCGCTGTAATAGAGCCCCAGAGAATGCGGGAAAGCGATAGAGCCGAGAATATTCATCCGCGGCCCCAGGCCGGTCCCCCACATGGAACTCGCAAAATCTCCCAGCCCGTCGGCGGAAAGCAGCGCCGCTTGCTCAAACGGCGAACAGTAGAACGCGCTGGCCAGGTGCGCGACGTGGTGTTCCACGCGGTGAAACTTTGCGCCTAGCTTTTCCGGATCGGCATCGCAGGCGGCGGCCAGCGCCTCGCGGATCCCGGTGAACTTCCGCAGCACCTTCCAGCGTTCCCGCGCAAATGACGGCATGCGGAGCGCATAGAACAGCTTCCTCCCCAAACGTGCGTAGGGGTCGCGGGGCACCGCCACGTGGTCCACATCGGCTAACGTGATTCCGGCTTTTTTCAGGCCGTAAAGAATCGCCCGAACGGGGAATCCCGCGGCGTACTTTACGCGGTTGAAGCGTTCTTCCTCCACCGCAGCGACCAGCTGGCCGTCCGATAGGATCGCCGCCGATGCGTTTCCGTGATAGGCGTTGATGCCGAGAATGTTCATCTCGAGTGGCGGCTGGATTAGAGTGTAACCCAGGTAGGGAGGCGCTCAGTCCGCCGGCTCCGCTCGCTGCCTGCGCATCCATTCGTTCAGCACAAAAATGGCCCAAGGCCGCGACCAGGTCGTCCTTCCCGCCAGGAAAGATTGCCACACCGAACCGATGCCGCCTATTTTCAGGAACGCGCGAAGCGGCGGCGTCAAATTCGCGAAACTCTCCGCCAGCCTCGTTTTGAGCGGGCCGCGCAGCCACTGTTCCCATGGCAAGGTGAACGTGCGCTTCCGTTGTGCCGTAATCTCCGCCGGCAGCAAGGTCCCGAGCGCCTCCACCAGCAGCGCTTTCTGCACGCCGTTTCGCTGCCGCGCGCGCTCCGGGAGCGCGCTCACAAATTCCACCAGCGGCGTGTCGAGCAACGGGACACGCACCTCGAGCGAACGCGCCATGCTCACCGCATCGGTGTCGCGCAGCAGCGTGCTGGCCATGTAGGAACGCATCTCGAGCCAGCTCACCCTCCCCACGTCGCCCATCGAACGGGTCTGATCCGCCGCACGCTCGAGCCACCCGAGCCACGTCGGCTCGAGCGACCCGTCCGCCGCCACGCTGCTCGGCCGGAACCGCGGCTCCATCAGCTTTTCGATCTCTCCCGGAGGAAACAGCGCTCGCGAAAAATAGTACTCATGCGGGAGGCGAGTCGAATCCCGCCACACCGCGGCGGCTTTGCGCGCTGCGTCCGGCGACCGCCCGGCCCGGAAGGCACGAAGCACAACTCCCGCGCTGGCCTTTCGCACTCCTGCCGGCAGCATCTTCGCCGCCCCCGCTACCCACGCGAGCCGAGGGGTATCCGCAAAAGTCGAATATCCCGCGAACAGCTCATCCCCGCCCAGTCCCGAAAGCGCCACTTTCAACCCCGCCTGCCGCGCGGCCCAGGAGACAAAATACGTGTTGATCCCATCCATCGTCGGCTGGTCCAGCGCCGCCAAAGCTTCATCGAGACGCGCCGGAATCTCGTGGCCCTGTAAAGCCAGCTCACTGTGTTTCGTACCGCAGCGCGCTGCCACCGCTCGCGTCAGCCCGGATTCATCAAACGCCGTTCCCGGAAACGCCAGCGTGAAACTCTGTATCCCCGCATGCTGCCTTGCGGCCAGCGCCGCAATGGCGCCGGAATCGAGCCCGCTCGACAAGAAAAGCCCCACCGGCACGTCGGCAATCAAATGCGCGCGCACGCTGTCTTCGAGCAAAGGCCCGAGCGCCTTGGCCGCAGAGAGAAAGTTCCGCGGCGCGCGGGGATCTTTTGCCGCCGGGCTGCGCCCGGGATCCCACCACGCGTGCGTGCGCGGCAACCGCCGCCGATCCGGGATGTACAGCAGGATGCTGTGCCCCGGGGGCACCGAAAACACGCCCTCAAACAGAGTCACCGGCTCGCTCACGCTGCCGAACAGCAGATAGGACGTCAGCGCATCCTGCGACACCGTACGCGAGGGAATCCCGCTGGCTACGAGGGCCCGCACTTCCGATGCGAACGCAAATCCCGCCGGGGTCTGCGCGTAGTACAGCGGCTTGATGCCCAGCGGATCGCGGGCCAGAAACAATACCGGCCCGGCGTTGTAGTGCTGGCGAAAATCTATCAGCGCGAAGGCGAACATCCCGCGCAGCTCGCTCAGGCAGTCCTGGCCCCACTCTTCCCAGGCGTGCACCAGAATTTCCGTATCGGAAGCGGTCTCGAAGCGGTGGCCGCAGCGCCCCAGTTGTTCCCGCAACTCGCGGTAGTTGTACAGCTCGCCGTTGAAAACCACGGCGATGTCGCGGGTTTCGTTCCAGACCGGTTGCTGGCCGCCTAGAAGATCGATGATCGCCAGCCTGCGCATCCCGAGCGCGAAACCGGGAGCCCGTCGATCGTTGACCAGGAATCCTTCGCCGTCCGGCCCGCGATGCTCCATCGTCGCAGCCATGGCGCGCACACACGCCGCTGCGTCACTGCTGGTGTTTTGGAATGCGACGCCGCAGATTCCGCACACGCCGCCATTCTATCTCAGGCGCAGCGGGAAATGGGCGCCGCGCGCGGCGCGCCACTAGAAAGTCTCCCGGCCGTGCGCATGGCGACCGGCCCTATCCGGCAGGAGCGGCAGGTTGCGCGCACCGGCTTTCAGACCTTGGAAGCAGGAGTCGCCAGCTTTTGGTACAGCAGTTCCATCTGTTTTACCGGCTCTTCCCAGCCGAGACGGCTGGCCGCGCTCTTCCCGCTTTGCGCCAGACGCTCTCCTAACGCTCGGTCAGACAGGATCTCCCGGATGGCTCGCGCGACCTCGGAAGCTTCGTGACGCACTACCATCCCGGCATTGCCTCCGAGCAATCGGGCCACCCCGCAATTCTCCGTCAGCACCACCGGCACGCCACAAGCCGCCGCCTCCAACGCTGCATTTCCGAAATTCTCGTTCTGCGATGGCAGGACAAAGACGTCCGCATCGCGGTACGCGCTCCATTTTTCCTCGCCGAGTACGGTCCCGGCGAAGGTCACGCGCTTTTCTAATCCGCGTTCCGAGGCCATCCGCTCCAGTCGTGCCTGCATTCCCGATTCATCCGGTCCCACCAGCGCCAGTCGCAGCTCGCGGCCGTTCAGCTCGCGCGGAAGCTGCGAAAACGCTTCCACCAGCAGGTCGGGACTCTTTTTTTCCGAGAGCCGGCCCAGAAAAAGAACCACCAGCGCTTCGCCCGGCAGCCCGTGTTTCGCTCGGAACTTCCCCCGCGCCGGCAGTTCCGAGGGCGCCAGCACCCCGTTGCGTCGCAGCAGGATTTTCTCCCGGGCGATTCCTCCTCGTCGAACGCCGAGTCCTCCGGCCACCTCCCGGGCTTCCTGCTCCGACGTGGCGATCACCGCCGCCGCTCCAGCCAGCATTTTCTCTCCCCAGATCGCGTGATACGCCTGCTTCAGCGCGATGTTCCGCACGATCGGCAGATACATTCCGATGGGCTCGACTACATAGGGGATGTTGCGCTTCTGGCACGCGCGCGCCACCGCCGGCCCCAGCAGATCGTATAAGCCGAAAATATGCACGATTTCGAACTGTCCGATACGCGCACGGCAATAGCGCTGTACGGCAGGATTCCAGCTTACCGCCCGGTAGCGCCCCCAGGTCGGCAGGTAGATGCTGAGCACGCCGTTTGCTTCTAGCGTCCATCCGAACGGGGAACGCTTCACCGCCTGCTCTCCCGGCTGTGTTCCCAGCCGCTTTTCAAATCCCCAATCCGCCGAGAGCACGGTGACGCGGTGGCCGCGCCCGCTGAGCCCTTCCGCTAGCGCTTCCACTTTCACCGGCGGCCCGCCAAATTCGTAAAACGGCGCGTAGGTTTGCGTGACGCTCAGGATTCGCATAGTTCGCGCAGGATTCTCCGGAAGGACTTCCGAAATACGCTGAAGCGAAACTCGTCTTCCACCCGCTGCTTGCCCCGCCGGCCCATTTCCTCGCGGAGCTTCGGGTCCTCCAGCAGCGTCTCGAGCGCCGTCGCCAGCTGCGCCGCGTCGCCGTGCTCGACGAGATAGCCGGTCTTGCCGTCTAGGATCACTTCCGGAGCGCCGCCGTGCGCTCCGCCGATCACCGGCTTGGCGCAGGCCATGGCCTCCAGATACACCAGCCCAAATCCCTCGCCGCGACTCGGGAGCGCGAAAATGTCGCAGTGCCCGTAGCACGCCGCCAGTTCCGCATAGCTCAAGCCGGAGAGAAAATGCACGTGCCGGCGCACCCCGCTTTCGTCGGCCAGATCCTCGAGCCACCTGCGGTCGTCTCCGTCGCCGACCGCCGCCACTTGGAGCTCCGGCCACCGCGTCAACAGCCGGGGCAGCGCTGTGATCAGCGTATCCATGCCTTTGTACCGCTCGTCCGCGCGCCATCGTCCTACCGTCAACACCACCTGGCCTTGCGGAAAATTCGCCGGAGGCGGGCTTTTTGCCGCACGGACGGCAAGCTCCTCGAATTGCGGATCGAGCCCCCACGGCAGCACCCGGATTTTCTTTGCCTCGACTCCCTGGTCCGCCGCGACATGATCCGCGGTGTACCGGCTCGGCGCCAGCACCACGTCCGCGCTTCCGAGAGCGTTCCGCCTCAGGCGCGGCAGCGGCTGCCACACTTCCACGCCGTGCGTGGAAACCGCGGTTTTCAGCCGCGGCGCAACCCAGCGCATCACCCTGGCCACCGGCCCGAGATTGGGGTGCCCGGCAATGACCACTTGCGGCGCCCCCTTTCCTTTGCCTCGGGCGCGCCCTGCCGTGCGCAGCGCTGCCCTGAGGAAATCCCCTTTTCTGCGGTCACTTCCGGTGAACACAATCTCGCGTCCGGTCACGTCCAGCCGTTTCAGATCCGCCTTGTCGTTCAGGCTCAGAATGCGGCATTCGAGGCCGCGGCTCGAGGCAAATTCCGTCAGTACCGCGGCCATGTGCCGTCCCGCGCGCTGCACGCCGCCCGGCGCATCCAGTTCTGGAAACAGTCCGATCAGCACGCGCCGAGTCTGCCTTGTGCGGGCCGGGTTCCGCAAGTGGCACGGCGCACGCTCTCTAAGGCGAACCGCAACAGGCCGCTCGGGCGCGGGCCCGTTTCTGGCGCTCAGCAGGGCCGCTGGCTACCGGCGCCCCGCACCATCGAAGAATAGCGGCACCAGCTCCTCCATCCGGTCCAGGTACACATCGGCCGGATATCTGCCCCGGTCGTGCACGCCGAACCCAAAATTGACGATTGCCGAAATCATCCCGGCGTTGCGTGCGGTCTGCACATCCACCTCCGAGTCACCCACCATCACCGCCTCCGCGGCGGTCACGGCAAACTCCGAGAGCACCGTCATCGCCCCCAGGGGATCGGGCTTCTTGGTCGCGAAACTGTTTCCGCCGTAAATCGGCTTGAAAAACTCCGCGAGCGCTAGCTCCTCGAGGATGCGCACGCTGGCGTTCCGCGGCTTGTTGCTCAGTACCGCCATCGGAGTGCCCCGCAGCCGCTCGAGCGCTTGCCGCACTCCCGGATAGGGCCGGGTGTGGTCCAGCAGGTGCTCGTCGTAACAGTTCAGGAAAAATTGCAGCGCGCTTTGTAGCTCCTCGGGCGTCGGCCGACCGCCGAGCGCGCGCGCGATGAGCAGGGGAGCTCCCGAGCCCACGTAGCTCCCCACCAGCTCGGTCGGCAACGCTTCGCGCCCCATGGCACGGAGCGTTAGATTCACCGCCAGCGCCAGATCCTCTTGCGAATCGATCAGCGTCCCATCCAGGTCGAAAACCAGCGCCTTCACGTTTCCGCGAGATTTCTCATGCATATCGTTTAATTTTAATACCCGCGTCGCATTCACCGCTCGCGTTCGCGTAAACTATTAGATTCATCTCGTGTGCCTCAGAGCACTGGAGAATTCATGGCCCAGGTACTCCCGTTTCGCGCCTACCGCTTTAATCCCGAGGTCGCCCCGTTTGAGCGCGTTCTTACGCAGCCCTACGACAAGATTTCCCCCGCGCGCCAGGCGGAATACTACGCCATGCACCCGCACAATCTGATCGCGGTCGAAAAGGGCCTCTCCTTTGAAGACGACACGCCGGAGAATAATGTCTACACCCGCGCCACAAACAAGATCGCAGAATGGCTCGGCGATCACGTCCTGGTCGAGGATCCCGTCCCCGCCTTCTACGCCTACAGCCAGGAGTTCACCGTTCCCGGCACCGCCCTAAAGCGCACGCGCACAGGTTTCATCGGCGCCGGCCAGCTGGAGGACTATTCCGCGGGCATCGTTTTTCGTCACGAACGCACGCTGTCCGGGCCCAAAGCCGACCGCCTCGAACTTCTCCGCCACAGTCGCCTGCAGACCGGCCAGCTGTTCATGCTCTATTGCGATCCGCAAAAACGCGCCGACGCGATCATCGCCGCAGCGGAGACGTCCGGAGCTCCGATAACCGAACTCGCCGACGAATACCGCGTGATTCACCGCCTGTGGCCGATCACGGAGCCGCAGCATATTGCGGGCATCCAACAGGCCATGGCCGATCTGAAACTGGTCATCGCCGACGGCCATCATCGCTACGAAACCGCTCTCAATTACCGCAACGAGCGCCGGGCCGAAGCCGGCGCTGCCGCCAATCCGCAAGCGGACTACGAACGCTCGATGATGACCTTCGTCAACACGCGCAGCGAGGGCCTCACGATCCTCGCCACCCACCGCGTCGTCAGTCGAGTCCACGACTTTTCCTGGCCTGCGGTTCGGCGCTATCTCGAGCCGTGGTTCGCAACGGAAGTCTTCCCCTTTTCGGACGCCGCGCAGCAGGCGAAGGCAGGCTACCAATTGCTCGAGCGCCTCGCGGCTAGTTCCGCGCAGCGCTCTATCGGTGCCTATCCCGCGGCGGAAGGCCCGCGCGCGTTCTATCTTTTCCTGTTGCGGCCCGGCGCCGATCTCGGCCAGCTGCTGCCCAACGTTCCGCGGCCGCAGCGCGAACTTGACGTGGTGCTGCTCCACGACGGCATTCTCGAACCCGCTTTGGGCATCACGCTCGAGGCCGCGGCCAAGGAAATGAACCTCTCCTACGAACGCGAAGCGTCGGCCGCCATCGCCGCCGTCGATTCCGGGCGGGCGCAGGTCTCATTCCTAATGAATCCCGTGGACGTCGAAAAAGTCGTCGAAATCGCGACCGCCAACGAAGTCTTGCCGCAGAAATCCACCGACTTCTATCCCAAGCTCCTGAGCGGCATCACCATGTATCGTCTGGACCCCTGAAAACAAAAAGGCGCGCTCATGCGCGCCTCCTCGACAAGACTTTGGGCAGCTGAAAACGGCAAACCGCTACTTGGAGAAGCTGGCCACCGCCGCCGCTTCGGTGTCGAACACTTCAAATACCGTCAGCAGCTTCGTGATCTGCAGCACTTCCTGGAACTTGCTGCCCAAGTGGCAAAGGCGCAGCGATGCGCCCTCCTTCTTCGCGGTATGGTGCGAGGCCACCAGCGTGCCCAAGCCCGCGCTGTCAATGAACGTGATGTTGTCCATGTTGAGCACAACTTTTTTCTTGCCTTCGGCCAGCAGACTCTTCACTTTCTCGCGGAGCGCGTTGCTCTCGTCGCCGAGCACGATCCGCCCGTCCAGCGCGACCACCGTCACGCCATCCACTTCGCGTTGCGTCATTTTCAATGCCACGTTCTTTTCCTCCTCATTCCCTAGCGGATTGGTCGGCAACCTGTCCCGGAGCCCAAAAGCATACCACTCTTGACCACAGGGTTTGCAAAAACAAACGCCTGTTACCCCTGCCTATCGGGGCGAACCCGCGGTCAGTAATAGTCCGCGCAAGACATGTAGTAGCCGCAGATGTTGCAGATCAGCTTGCAGCGCCGCGACTCCAGCCGTTGCGAACAGACCGGGCAAAATCGCGAAACGTCCTCGTCTCCTGTGACGCCGGCGGAAAGACCCGCGGTCGCGGAATTCGCGGCTGGCTCCACGGCGCGCTCGGGCGCTACGGCTGCGGCGCCGGGCCGCTCAGTTTCGCTTGGCAGTCTCAGAGGAAACCGCGCACGAAAATCGGATGCGCCGATGCCCTTCACTCCCGGTTCCATGGCGGCACCGTTTATAGCACAACCCTGTCAAATCAGGGTAGCGCGCTCCCGGTCGCGGGGGCGCCGCCCGCCCGGATCACCTGGCAAAACCGTTCTCTCCTGGCGGGGTTTTTTTGCTCCGCGGAGGAACCTCGTGACATACTCCGGGCTTCTCTAGGCCAGGCGCCGGTGTGGCCGTTCGCGCCGGAAGGCTTCGGACGAATCTCGGGGTAGCGAGAGACACATGAGCAGATTCCGCGTGGAGAAAATAGCAAACCGGTTGCTTGGTCGGCGGCGGCGACCGGCCGCAGCGCATGGCCTGGCGCCGGAGGACCGCGCCGCGGTCTTGCCGGCGAAGCCAATCCCCCGACACCCCGGCTGGGCGGTTGCGCTCCTTTGCTGCGCCATGCTATCGGGCGGACCGGGTGCGCTATCCGCGCCGACCGTCGAGCCGATTCGGCTCGACCCGCACAATCCCCGCTACTTCTTGTTCCGCGGACGACCGACGGTGCTCATCACTAGCGGCGAGCACTACGGGTCGGTCATGAACGTCGACTTCGATTACAAAAAATACCTCCGGACGCTGGCCGCGGACGGACTCAACTACACCCGGCTGTTCGGCGGAAGCTACGTCGAGGTGCCCGGCAAATCGTTCGGTATCGCGCGCAACGATTTGGCGCCCGGGGCCGGGCGTTTCCTGGCACCGTGGATGCGCAGCGATGTTCCGGGGTATGCGGGCGGCGGTAACAAGTTCGATCTGTCCCGCGTGAACCCGGAATATCTTCGCCGCTACAGCGACTTTTTGGCGGAAGCCGCGCGGCTCGGCATCGTGGTGGAGATTTCGCTGTTCTCGTCGACCTACGGAGACATGCAGTGGGACGTCAGCCCGTTCAACCCCGCGAACAACGTCAACCATACCGAGGTCAGCGACTGGAGGAAGCTCAACACCCTCGAAAACGGAAACGTGCTGGGATTCCAGGAGCGCTACACCCAGAAGCTGGTCGAGGTCGCCAACCAGTTCGACAACGTCGTCTTTGAAATTCAAAACGAGCCGTGGTCAGACCGGCCCGTTCTTGCGGGCGTCATCAACCCTTATCTGGCGCGCCCCGGACGCGACCACTACCCCAACTCGATTGATCTCGCCGACGAGGCCTCGCTGGCATGGCAGGAGAAAGTCGCGGAATGGATCGTCAAAGAAGAGTCGCCGCTGCCCTACCGGCACTTGATTGCTCAAAACTACTCGAACTTCCGCTTTCCGGTGCGCGCGCTCTTGCCGGGCGTGAGCATCGTTAATTTCCACTACGCTTACGCCGAGGCGGCGCTGTGGAACGAAGGTCTCGACAAAGCCATCGCCTACGATGAGACCGGGTTCCTCGGTCCTGATGACGCTGCCTACCGCCGCGAGGCGTGGAATTTCCTGCTTTCGGGCGGCGCCGCGTTTGATGGCCTCGACTATTCGTTTTCGCCGGGTCACGAAGACGGCAGCGACGGGCCGCCGAACGGCCCGGGAGGCGGCAGCGCGGCGCTCCGACGGCAACTCGGCATCCTAGAGAGATTTCTGACGGGGTTTGCCTTGCCGGAGCTCCGCCCCGACCGCGAAGTGGTGAAGCACGCGGCGGGAGCGGTCGCGAGAGTGCTTTCGAGCCCGGGGCGGCAGTACGCGGTGTATCTCGATGGGAGCGGCCCGGCGCAACTGACGCTCGAGTTGCCGCAAGGCCGCTACACTGCCGAGTGGATCGATGTGGTCTCGGGGGGCCGCTTGCGCGCGGAGAGCTTCGAGCATTCTGGAGGAACGAAGCTGCTCGATTCGCCCAAATTTTTAGAGGGCATCGCGCTGCGCCTGCTGCGCGAGTAACCGTCGGCTGGAGGAGGCTCAGAAAGAAAAACCGTGCCGCTAAACATTTGCCCAGCGAGCCAGCTCGGCAGAGCAAGCTTGCAGAAATAAAGAGACTTGGCGATAATCGGGCGCCTTTGGGCGGTAGTTTGGGAGCGACTTGAGGATGGCCTCGCCCTCCGAACAAAAAACTTTCTGCTGGATCTCCTTGGATTTTCGTCCAGAAAGAAGCCACCGCGCGGGTGGTGGCGCCGCACCAATTTGCTGTGGATGGACAGAACGAACGGACGGGCAGGCGATGGGGTGTACAATGCCGACCAGTTCGGGGGTGCGGTCTCGGAAATGTCGGACAGGTTCCGAGTTCGCGTCTCAAAGCCAGGGTGAGGATCGTTGGGCTCGCGGCGAGGAAGGCGGGCTTCATCGGCTCGTTAGTTTGAGGCTGTCCTTGCGGGCATGGTAGGTGGTGAACGCCGTGCCCGGAGCGGGAGAAGGTCATGATCGTAGGTGTCCCACGAGAAAGCTTTCCAGGGGAACGGCGCGTAGGGCTGGTGCCGTCTGTCGTTCCCAATCTGAGCAAGGCAGGCTTACAAGTCGTTGTGCAGTCGGGGGCGGGGATCGAGGCGGGCTACCCGGACGCCGACTACCTTGCGGCGGGAGCCAAAGTCCTGCCGGCTCGCGCCGAAGTTTTCCAGGCGGCCGATGTGCTGATTCAAGTGCTTTGCTACGGCTCAAACGACAAGACCGGTGAAGCAGATCTGCCCCTGTTCCATCAGGACCAAGCGCTCATCGGATTCTTGCGGCCCCTCGGTGCGCTGCAAACCATCCAGCAGATTGCCTCCCGCGGCGTGACCGCTTTCTCCGTGGAATTGATGCCCCGGACCACCCGCGCGCAGAGCATGGACGCGCTCTCTTCGATGGCCACCGTTTCGGGATACAAAGCGGTGCTGTTCGCCTCCGACACCCTGCCGAGGATGTTTCCGATGCTCACCACTGCGGCGGGAACCATTACTCCGGCTCGCGTGCTGATCATCGGCTGCGGTGTCGCGGGTCTGCAGGCGGTCGCCACCGCGCGCCGCTTGGGCGCCGTGGTGTCCGCCTACGATTTGCGGCCGGTCGTCAAGGAACAAGTGCAGAGCCTGGGGGCGCGTTTCGTGGAACTAGAGGTGGAAGCCAAGGATGCCCAGGATGAGCGCGGTTACGCGCGAGCCCAGGATGAGAACTTTTATAACCGGCAGCGCGAACTTCTCGGCAAGGTGGTGGCCGAGAACGATGTGGTGATCACCACGGCGGTGGTTCCGGGCAAGAAATCTCCCATTCTGGTCACCAAGGAAATGGTGGCGGGCATGAAACCGGGCTCGGTCATCGTGGATCTGGCTGCGGAGCGGGGAGGAAACTGCGAGCTGACTTCTGCGGGGGAACAAGTGATTAAGCACGGCGTTACCATCATCGGCCTGATTAACGTGGCCAGCAGCGTTCCTTATCACGCCAGCCAGATGTATGCGCGCAACGTCACGCAGTTCCTGCTGCACTTGGTCAAAGAAGGGAAGTTGCAACTGGATATGGAGGATCAGATCGTGCGCGACACTTTGCTGACCCGCGGCGGCGAATTGGTGAACGCCAGGTTGCGCGAATTCTATGCGTTGCCTCCGCTCGCGGCGGAAGCCCCGAAAGGAGAGGGGAGATGAAGCTAGACCTGCTGACCGGCCTTTATGTTTTCATGCTCGCTGCTTTCATCGGTTTTGAAGTCATCCGGCGAGTTTCCCCGCTGCTGCACACTCCGCTCATGTCGCTGACCAACGCGCTCGACGCCATAGCCGTGGTGGGCGCGATCATCCTTGCCGGCGAACACCGCAGCAATCTCGCCGCCATCCTCGGCACCGTCGCCATCGTCGCCGCCACCAGCAACATCGTCGGCGGCTTCCTTATCACTGACCGCATGCTGCGCATGTTCAAATCGAGCGCGCCGAAAAAGCCATGACGCTCCAAGACACCCTCATCGAAGCAACTTATCTCGTCGCTACCGCGTTGTTCATTCTTTCCTTGAAATGGTTGAGCTCACCGACGACGGCCCGGCGCGGAGTTTGGGCCGGCGAAGCGGGCATGGCCCTGGCCATCGGCGGCACTTTGCTCGATCGCGGCATCGTGGACTACAAGCTGATCGCCATCGGACTGGTGCTCGGCGCGATCATCGGCGTGCCGCTCGGCAGGGTGGCCATGACCGCGGTGCCGCAGCGAACCGCGCTAAGCCATGCTTTTGGCGCGCTGTGCGTCACCTTGGTCGGCACATCGGAATTCTACCTGCGCTCTCCCGATATTCCTCCTTTCTTGATGGTGGTCCTCGCGATGGAGGTCATTCTCGGCTCGCTCACCTTTACGGGAAGCCTGATGGCCGCGGGCAAGCTTCAGGAGGTCCTGCCGCAGCGGCCGATCACCTACCGGGGGCAGAATTTTGTCAATCTGGCGATGCTGGCCCTGGCGATCGGCATCGCGGTCATACTGGTGCTGCACCCCGACCAGGTCAAGCTGTTCCCGGCGCTGATCCTCATTCCCCTGGTGTTCGGCGTGATGCTGATCATTCCCATCGGCGGCGCCGACATGCCCACCGTGATCTCGCTGCTCAATTCCTACGCCGGACTTTCCGCGGCCGCCATGGGCTTTGTGCTCGGTAGCAAGCTGCTCATCATCGCCGGCGCCCTCGACGGCTCGTCCGGTTTCATCCTCTCGGTGATCATGTCCAAAGCCATGAACCGTTCGTTCACCAACGTGCTGTTCGGAGGCTTTGGGCAGATTCAAACCGCGGCTGCGGCCGAGCAGGCCGCCAGGCCCGTCAAAAGCGCCACCGCCGAAGAAGCAGCGGCGATACTTTCCGCGGCCAGTGTCGTTGCCATCGTCCCCGGTTACGGCATGGCGGTTGCGCAGGCGCAGCACAAAGTTCGCGAGCTTTACGATGCGCTCACAAAGCGCGGTATCGATGTGCGGTTTGGCATTCACCCGGTGGCCGGACGCATGCCCGGCCACATGAACGTGTTGCTTGCCGAAGCGGACATTCCCTACGACAAGCTGCTCGAAATGGACGTGATCAACGGTGACTTCCCGCAAACCGACGTCGCTCTGATCATCGGCGCTAACGATGTGACCAATCCGGCGGCGCGCACCGACACCGGCAGTCCGATCTACGGCATGCCCATCCTCGAGGTGGACAAGGCGCGCACGGTGATGGTGATTAAGCGCAGCATGGCTGCGGGCTTTGCGGGAATTGACAATCCGCTCTATTACCTCGACAAGACGCTGATGCTTTTCGGCGATGCCAAGACCTTTGTCGGCAACATCGTGCGCGAGCTTAGCGGCGCGGGAGGCTGAGCGCGCAGCGGGCGCGGCTAAGCAGGGCGCCCGCCTGGCCCCGGCCGTTGCCCCTCCCTGGTCAAAAGAAAAGCGTTGCTTGCGGCGTTTCGTGATAGCATCCAGCCCGGTTGAGCCGAACCGAGGGGCGACCGAACCGATCCTGTCGCAGCCGGAAAAAAGGAAAGTCTGACCACCAACCAGGGCAAGTAGCGGCTGCGACAGCAAAAGTTGTGCCGTTCGAGGCGTCCCGTCCACAAAGGAGGCCCTCCAAAATGCACCGGACTGCCATAACTGCAAACGGGATCGCTCAGGTTGGATACGAAGACGGGTCGGAAATTCTGGAGATTGAGTTCA
>Ga0306926_10003649_pt1 | contig 15984 bp, 15 predicted proteins | sample flu12Cox44000178_FD_203759 | JGI IMG/M metagenome (GOLD analysis project Ga0306926, IMG submission 203759) | Lab enrichment of tropical soil microbial communities from Luquillo Experimental Forest, Puerto Rico - flux8day.12C.oxic.44.000.178 (v2)... | ecosystem: Environmental > Terrestrial >...
CGGCCTAGTGGGTGAGTCCGGCTCGGGTAAATCGACTTTGGCATTAGCGATCCTGCGCATGATCAAGCCGCCCGGGCAGATAACGGCCGGTGAGGTGCGGCTCGCTGGGACGCGGTTGGCGGACCTCGACGAGGAAGGCATTAGGGCATTGCGGCTCGCCGGCATCGCGTTGGTGCCGCAGGGCTCGATGAACTCGCTCAATCCCGTATCGCGCATTGGACGGCAGATCACGGATGCCTTCGCCGACCACGGGTTGCGCCTCGGCCCCGCCGAACAAGATCGTCGCGTCTCGGCGCTGTTGGCCGAGGTCGGCCTGTCTGAAGGCATCGCGCGGATGTATCCGCACGAGCTCTCGGGCGGGATGAAGCAGCGCGCCTGTATTGCCATCGCCATCTCTTTGCGGCCCAGGGTGGTTATCGCCGACGAGCCCACCAGCGCGCTCGATGTCGTCGTCCAGCGTCAGGTGATGGCCACCTTGGCGCGCGTGCAGCGGGATCTCGCGGCGGCCGTGATCCTGATCGGCCACGACATGGGCCTGATGGCGCAGTTCGTCGACCGGCTCGGCGTTATGTATGCGGGGCGGCTGGTCGAAGTTGCGCCGATCAGCGAGATCATCACAAGCCCGCGGCACCCCTACACGCGGGCGCTGATCGCTGCGCTTCCCTCGCTCGAGAGGCGCGGCACCCTCGCCGGGATCCCGGGTCTGGCACCGCTGCTGCGCGAGCTGCCACCCGGTTGCGCCTTCCACCCGCGCTGCCCGCAAGCGACGGATCGCTGCCATATCGAGAAGCCGATGGTGCGGGACGTCGCGGAAGCGCAGGTGGCGTGCCATCTGGCATGATTCTGTGGTCCCGCTGATCGAGGCCGTCGATGTCAGCAAGCGCTTCGCCGGGGGGCTCGGGCGCGAGAGCACGCTTGCGCTCACCGGGCTGTCGTTGGCGATCCATCCCGAGAAGCCCTCGGTCATTGCCGTGGTCGGCGAGAGCGGTTCGGGCAAGACCACGCTCGCCCGCCTCCTGCTCGGCCTCGCCGAGCCAACCGGCGGCGAGATCCGCTATCGTGGCGCCGATCTGAAGCGGCTCGACCGCAGTGGGCGGCGCGCCTTCCGCCGCGATGTCCAGGCGGTGTTCCAGGACCCCTACGGTGTGTACAACCCGTTCTATCGGGTCGATCACGTGCTTAAAACACCGTTGCGCCGCTTTCGCCTCGCTGACTCGCGCGCCGAGGCGCGACAGCTGATTGACCATGCACTGCGCGCCGTCGGGCTGCAGCCGGAAGAGATCCTCGGCCGGTTTCCGCACCAACTCTCTGGCGGTCAGCGCCAGCGTGTCATGGTAGCGCGCGCGCTGTTGTTGCAGCCGAAGTTGATCGTCGCCGACGAGCCGGTTTCGATGGTCGACGCGTCGCTACGCGCAACGATCCTCGGCTCATTGCGCCAGCTGACTGACGAGCAGGGAATCTCGATCCTCTACATCACCCATGACCTCGCCACAGCCTACCAAGTAAGCGACTCGATCCTCGTCCTCTATCGCGCGCACCTCGCCGAGGCGGGTGCGGTGGAACGGGTGGTGACCGCGCCCCGCCACCCTTATACGCAGCTGCTGGTTTCGGCGATCCCACGTGCCCATGCCGCCCGCGACTGGCTCGCGCAGGAAGAAGCCTCCGGGCCCAACGGCGTTACCCCGACCGCCACGGGTTGCTGCTTCGCCGAGCGCTGCCCGGTCGCTATGCCTGCCTGCCTTGCTGCGCCGCCGGGGCTCTATCGCACCGAACCGCGCCGCGCCGTCGCCTGTATTCAATATCAGGACTGTCCGGAGCTGCCCCTCGGCGATCCCGGCCAGGTGCTGTCGGTCTAGGGCAAGGCCGGCCGCCGCTACCCTTTCACCCGGTTTTCGGGATAGCGCCGCGATGCGATTCCGGCGATTATGACAGGAACCTTATTTGGGAGGCTCACGTGGCTAAATACTTATTGATCGAGTCGCGCGACCCGTTCGACTCGAACGACACACGCTTCTGCGGCGACCTCGCGCGGCAGCTCGCCGCGGCGAAGAACGACGTCACCTTGTTCCTCGTGCAAAACGGCGTATTGCCGGTGCGGCCCGGCGCGCGCTCGGCCGATCTGACAAGCCTGGCCGGCGCCGGGGTGAAAGTGCTCGCCGACAGCTTCTCGCTGAAGGAGCGTGGTATCCACGAAAATCGGCTCGCCTCGGGAGTTGCGGCCGCACCGCTCGATGTCGTGCTCGATGCCCTCGCCGAGGGCGCCAAGGTTATCTGGCACTAAGGGAGGACACCATGGCCGACAAAAAGACCATCACGATTGCCATCATGGATGCGCCCTACGAGAACGCACGCTCGACGACGACCTTGCGGCTGATCGATCTCGCCGCCAAGCGCGGCTACAACATCAATGTCTTCGCCTATGAGGGTGCGGTATTGCAACCTTTTGCCACCCAGACCCCGCATGCCAACGCCGTACATGGCCGCAGTGTCGAGGAGGAGAACCATTTCATCCCGAAAGACGCGATCGCCGCACTGATGCGCGAGGCAGAACGCAACGGCGGCAAGATCGACTGGGTGAATTGCGGGCTCTGCGTCGACGAGCGCGGCGCCGCCAATGCCATTCCAGGCGTGCGGCGCGGGTCACCCGCCGATTTCTGGCAGCTATCCGAGGCCTCAGACAACACGCTCGTCATCGCCACGCGCTGAGGAGACGGTCATGAAGACACTGAGCATCGTCGAGAGCGCCTATCGGGCCACGATTGAAGAGCAGGACGACACGATCGTGTGGATTCACGGTGCGATGAAGGGCGCCGGGGCGGATCTAGCTCTGCTGCTTCGCGGCAATGCAGTTAACTATCTGGTACAGCGCCAGGACGCAGGCGGCCTCGCCTTTGGCGACTGGCGGCAGACCCAGCCGCCGCGCATTGCCTCGGATCTGGCGGCACTCGCCGCCAAGGGCGTCGAGGTCTGCTATGTCGCCGAGGATGTCGCCGAGCGAGGGATCGAGCGCAACGAGCTGATCAACAGCGCCCAGCCGGTCGCGCGCGCGGCCGTTGGCGAGCTTGTCGGACGTTACGACCGGGTCTGGTACTGGTAGGCGCGGCGGCGCAGCGGCCGGACGAGCACGGAGTTCGGCTGCCCCGACGGGCAACGGGAGTGTATGCAAGCCTCGGGTAACGTGCCAAACGGCATCGGTCAGCCGGTGCGGCGCACGGAGGATTTTCGCCTGCTGACCGGCAGAGGGCGTTTCGGCGACGATCTTGTCCTGCCGCACCTGGCGCATGGGTTCTTCGTCCGCTCGCCACATGCACATGCGCGCATCGTCACGGTCGACAAGATGGCGGCGCTGGCCGCGCCGGGGGTGCTGGCGGTGCTTAGCGGCGCCGACTACGCGGCGGCCGGGCTCGGCCCGATCCCGCATAACCCCGGGCTCTCCGCTCCTCCGGACGTCCAGGCGCGCCTCACCGGCGCCCCGCCGATCGCTAGCCGTCATTATGCGCTGCCGGCCGATCGGGCGCGCTTTGTCGGCGAGCCCGTCGCACTCGTTGTCGCCGACACGATCGCCGCGGCGAAAGATGCCGCCGAATTGCTCGACGTCACTTACGAGCCATTGCCTGCGGTGGTGAGCGCTGCCAATGCGGTCGCCTCCGGCGCGCCGAGCTTATGGGACGAGGCGCCGGACAACGTCTGCATCGACATCGAGGTCGGCGATGCGGCGGCAACCGCGGCGGCCTTCGCTCGTGCCGCGCACGTCGTGCGGCTCAATACCTTGGCGCAACGCGTCACCGGTGTGCCGATGGAGCCGCGGACGATCTCCGCCAATTACGATGCGGCGAGCGGGTGTTACACGCTCTACACCGGCAGTGGTCGCGGCGTCGCCAAGGTGCGGGTCGACCTCGCGCAAATCCTTGGGGTGCCGGCCGAGCGGGTGCGCTGCGTCTGCGGCGACATGGGCGGCAATTTCGGCACGCGCAATCTGTTCTACCCGGAATATGCATTGCTCGCCTGGGCTTCGCGCCTTGTCGGGCGGCCGGTCAAATGGACCTGCGAGCGCAGCGACTCGTTTCTGAGCGACTGGCAGGGCCGCGATCTCACGGTCACGGCCGAGCTGGCGGTCGACGCCGACGGGCATTTTCTTGCCGTCCGCGGCTCGAACCTCAGCAATCTCGGCGGGCACGCGACGGCGTTCGGGCCCTTGCAAAAAGGCATCGGCCTGATGTCCAACGTTTACGCGATCCCGGCCGTCCATTTTCGTGGCCGGGGCGCCGTGACCAACACGGTGCCAACGACGCCTTTACGTAGTGCCGGTCGGCCCGAGGCAATCTTTGTCATCGAGCGGCTCGTCGATCTGGCGGCCGACCGGCTCGGCATAGACCCGGCTGAATTGCGCCGCCGCAACCTGGTCTCGCCCACCGCGCAGCCCTTCACCAACCCGGCGGGGCTGACCTATGACAGCGGCGATTACCCGGCGGCGATGGCGACCGGGCTCGCACTCGCCGACTGGGACGGGTTCCCGGCCCGACGAGGTGAGGCGCGGCGGCGCGGCAAATTGCGCGGGATCGGCGTCGCCAATTATATCGAGATCACCACGGGCGTGCCGCGTGAGCGTACTGAGATCACGGTATTGCCCGAGGGCCGGGTCGAGCTGGTGATGGGGACGATGGCCTCAGGGCAGGGGCACGAGACGAGCTTTGCACAGCTCGTCACCGAATGGCTCGGGGTGCCGTTCGATAGCATCGACTACGTCGCGCATGACACGGCACGGGTCGCGGCGGGGGGCGGCTCGCACTCTGGCCGCTCAATGAAACTGGCCGCAACGGTCGTCGGGCAGGCGACCGACGACATCATTGCCAAAGGGCGAAAGATCGCGGGTCATCTGCTCGAGGCCAGCGAGGCAGACATCGAGTTCGCGGAGGGCCGCTACCGGATCACCGGCACCGATCGCGAGCTCGGCCTCTTCGAGGTTGCCCGGGCTGCCACGACGCGGTCCGACCTGCCGGTGGATCTGCAGGGCCTGCTCGCCGCGGTGTCCGACCAGACCCTCCCCGTTGCGAGCTTCCCGTACGGCACGCAAATCTGCGAGGTCGAAGTCGATCCCGAGACCGGCGCCGTCGAGATCGTCGGCTACACCGCGGTCGACGATGTCGGCCGCGCGGTCAACCCGATGATCGTGCACGGCCAGACCCATGGCGGCATCGCCCAGGGCGTCGGCCAGGCGTTGCTCGAGCACAGCCATTACGATCCCGAGACCGGGCAGTTGCTGGCGGCGAGCTTTATGGACTACGCGATGCCGCGCGCCGACACGTTTCCCGCGATGAAGACGGCGTTGAGCGAAGTCCCGTCGCCGTCAAACCGGCTCGGGGTGCGCTCCGGCGGCGAGGGCGGGACAACGCCGGCCCTCGCCGCGGTCATCAACGCCATCGTCGACGCGGTTTCCGAGTGCGGCGTGGCTCACATCGAAATGCCGGCCACACCCGAGCGCGTGTGGCGCGCAATCCGCGCCGCCGCGGCGTCGGCACCGTATCTATGACCTTGAGAAACCGCGGTTGATTACCGCAGCCCGTCCGAAAACAGTAAGCTGACGGCCCCCAGATCGCCGCCCAAAGCGACAGTGACAGCAGCACTGTGAAAATCGCAGACCCTCTCATACATAGCCTGGGGTCGCCTCGCGTCCCGATCGACCGGATGGCGGTCACGCGTTCCGACGGTTCCAGTAATCGGCAGAGCAAGCGCAACCCGATCGGGCGTTGGCACCCGGTGCTCCAGTTCTCTGTCGTTAACCGGCTCCGCGATCGGCTGGCGGCTACGTTCGGATCCTAGAGGTAGGCAGGAAGTGGGGCCGCGCGCATACCTAGCTACCTGCGCTGCAATGATTTCATTGATCGGAAGCGTCGGGGTTCGTTAGGACGACGACTGAGGTCGAGCTGGGCCGCTTGTCGCGACCGGGCGGCTGATACTAGCCGCCCCTCCAACCGGCGCAATCACCTGGGAGTGCTAATCAAAAATTGTGGCGGAATGGGGGAGGGTGTTGGGACGAAAAACGTCGGGACTACAATGCTGTCATTGGACAACACGGTAATGTACTCCCGATCCATTCCGAGAGGTTGAGCGCCTTCGAAGATCTCGACGAGCCCCAGTAGCGTGGCAGGCCCGGATGTGTCGGGGATCCCCTCGATCGGTAACTTCATCGCCGGGCCAGACTCCCACGTCCCCTTCCTACCCATGAAGCCCTGGTTCAAATTTGCGTCGATGAGGTCAACCCTCTCCTGGGTCCAGCAAATGAACTCCGTAAAGGTTGACAGCTGGTTCTCGTTGCCGAAGACGCTCGGGTTGCCACCGAAGAAGTCGAGATCGACAAAGACCGGGTTGTTCGGGCGGTTGGATTGCACACCCAGAGTCAGCAGAGTTATGGCTGCCTTGATGAAGGTGGGGCCGGCCGTGGTGTTGGGATACCTGATGTCTCCGATGACTCTTCCGGTGACCCCCGCATAATGGCCGGATACGCCGTCGATGGGAAGAGCGACACCGTTGCGTACGATCATGGTAAAAGGCGCCGCCAGTGCCTGGATTGGGATCGCCGGATACGCCGCGACCGCCGTACCTGTTGCCCGGAGGACGGCATCGCCGGTTATCGCATCAAACGCAATCGCCGCATCATCCGTCGGTCTGATGACCCACCCGATCAGATACCCTCTAGGGCATTCAGCCGCAGGAACGACATGATTCGGAAGGCCGCTCGGTCTGGTGGGGCCGCCGTCGGGGGTGAAGACGATCTTCTCGAACACCGTAGCAGTGACGTCGAAGTCGGTCTCGGGGCAGACAAAACTGTGGCTGCAGCTGCTTGACTCGAGGGGCAAACCCAGTGAAACCTGATCTTTATAGGCTGGTGTTCGACGCAGGTGATAGTCACCGGGCAATCCACCTGGACCTCGATCTCGGTCTTGGGGGCCGTCCCGCCCTCAGGCAACGCTACCGTCCCCCTGATGAATTTCGGGAAGACAATGAGGCTTCCCTTCTCCTGGGAGTCGCTCAACACCGGGACCGGGGTCACTTGCGCAAACGCAGGCATTGCCATTGCAAGTGCGGGCATCAGCAGCAACAAGAACCGCACGCATCTCATTATCCAGATCTTGCCTGGGTTCATCGTAGGTTCCTCCCTATGTGCCTTTTCAAGGCAGCGCTTTATGCGGAAGCTAGACGCTCCCTATAGATGCGGCAATTTTCGTGCCGTCTCGCTATAATATTGATAAAAAACCGGATGTTCACGCAGGGTCGGCGCGAATGTAAGTAACACTTATCCGTTACCTAGGGTGAGACCAACTGTTACGATGAGTCGTCCGGCCTCTGGCGCGGAATGCAGAGAAAAGTCTTTGCGTTTCTTATACCGTTATTTCGGGTAAGATCAACCGTTATAGTTAGGGGGTAATGCGTATGGGTAGGGGGTAATACACGACACGGCACGGGCCGCTCCGGCGCGGCGCGGGCGCAAGGACGCGACGACACCAGCGCTGGCCGCGGCCGTCGACGCCCTTATCCCGCTGCTTGTGGTTAAAGATTTTCTCGGAACTCGTAATGGATTTATGTTAAATTGCGCGGAAGGGTTAATTCAGCCGCATGATCCGGTCCGCATGACGGCCACGAAAATCGCCCATCCCGTTGCACGCTAGGGATAGGCTTAGAGCGGGGGTGGTTGGGGGTCGCGGACGCAGCTGGGAGACCGACGGTCGGCCCTAACAGGAAGCGGAGCGAGCCGTCGCCGCGAGGACGCCGCAACGCAACTTACCGCTCAGGTGGGCGATATGACCGGTTTATCTCGCTCATGACCGTACAGCATCACCTCCCCAAAACGTTGCGGCTTGCAACCAGGCCCAACACCGGGGACGTCGACCCGGGAGGCGCTTTCACGCCGGATATTTGGTTGGTTATCGCAAGCTCGGTGCGTCTTGTTCGCGAGAGCTTGGCCGCTACCTTGCGCGGGCGCGACGGCTTAGTGGTGTGCGATGCGGTTGACCTGAGCGCTTGCGGGATCGCGAAGATCACGGACGCAAAACCCGATGTCGTCCTTGTGGATATGGGCCCGATAAATGGCGCCGCCGCAGAACGGCTGATCAAACGGATCAAGGGAGCCCATTCTCGCGCGAAGTTGGTGGCCTTTGGGCTGGATGAGGTCGACGATCGGCTTTTTGCATGCGCCGCTGCAGGCTTCTCCGGCTATGTCTCGAGTGAAAGCGCCGCCGACCAGCTGCACTGTGCTCTGATCGACGCGGTTCAGGGCCGGTTGCATTGTGAGCCGAACATTGTCGCCGCGGTGTTCAACCGCCTCGCCGGCCTTCTGCGGCAACACCAGAGGCCGGGGTCTCTGCCCCCGCTCACGTCGCGTGAGAGCGAAATCCTGGCGCTCGTGGCGCAAGGTTGCTCCAATAAAGAGGTCGCCCGGGAACTTGCGATCAGCTCCGCTACCGTCAAAAATCATATGCACATCGTCTTACAGAAGCTGCGAGTGAGCCGCCGCGGACAGGCGGTCGCCCGGTGGCACGGACCGGGGTAGACAGCTCAGCGGTCCTCCTTTATGCCTAGATCCATACACCCAAATCGATCTTTGTAACTGTTTAGGAAATATTGAGGAGCTCTCCGGAAACTCTGAAAGAGGGCGATCGGTTAGTATAGGCCGAAAAGAGTGGCCCATCCTTTACCCCTTTGATCCATGGCGCGGTCGAACCGTCGATATACTGTTTACTCTTCCGCATTTTGGTCGGCTGGCGAAAATGGCCGACATTCCGCGCTCTCTGAGCGAGTTTGAGCAACGTTTCGGCGATGAGGCGGCCTGCGCTAAGTATCTCATAGATGCGCGCTGGCCGAGGGGCTTTGTCTGCCCCGGCTGCGGCTGCGGCAAGGCGTGGCGGCTCGAAACCAAACCTTGGACCTACGAATGCGCCCACTGCGGTCGCGAGACCTCGGTCACTGCGGGAACTATCATGCATCACTCCAAGCTGCCGCTCACCAACTGGTTCTGGGCGGCGTATGTGATGTCCACGCAGCCATGCGGCATCTCTGCCCTGCAACTCCAGCAGGAGCTTGGCCTTGGCTCGTATAAAACAGCGTGGTTGCTGTGCGCCAAACTCCGCCAAAGCATGATCTCGCCGAACCCGATCCCACTCTCTGGCCTGGTCGAAATCGACAAGATTGAGATCGCTTGGCGCGGCAGAAATCGCCCTGTGAGCGGATGCGGACCCCGCAGACGAGAGAGGGCGCTGGTCGTTGGCGCCGTCGAGGTTCAGGATCTTCGGCTCGGTCGAATCCACTTGAGCGTCGTGCCCGACCACTCGGCGACAAGCTTGCGTGCGTTCCTCACCGCTCATCTCGCGCCGAGTGCCACCGCGAAAATTGGCCAGTGGTCTGGCGATACCCTCGTTCCCCGCACCAATCAAGATCCTCATGTCACTAGTGTCACGGATGCAACCAAAGACCTACACTGGATCCATCACGTCTTCTCCCAACTCGAGGTCTGGGCACTGAGCGTCCACCACGGTCTGCGCCGCCACCACCTCCAAACCTATCTCGACGAGTTTGCCTTCCGCTTCAATCACCGCCGTGTCCGCGAGACCGCCTTTCTCTCTTTGCTCGGCGTCGCCGCCGCGCACCGGCCCCTCCTCTATGATCTATTGGTCTCACGGGAAGCGGCGGCTCGAGCCGCGCAGCATCAGCTGCGATGACCGACAGTGAGATCTCGTTATTGCACGTCTTTATCGCACAAATCATTGCCGCGGCTCTGGGCACCGTCAGCATCGCGCAGCTGATTGGCTGTATCACAGCGGCCACCTACGGCACACGATGCATTCTCCGGCTCCCAGGTGCCACGCAGCGGTCGACGACGTCGACCGCGCGGTCAACCCGATGATCGTGCATGGCCAGACCCATGGCGGCATTGCCCAGGGGGTTGGCCAGGCGCTGCTCGAGCACACCCATTACGACCCGGAGAGTGGGCAGTTGCTGGCGGCGAGCTTTATGGATTACGCGATGTCGCGCGCCGACACCTTTCCGCCGCTGAAGACCGCGCTCAGCGAGGTACCGTCGCCGTCGAACCGCCTCGGGGTGCGCTCGGGCGGCGAAGGCGGCACGACACCGGCGCTCGCAGCGGTGATCAACGCCATCGTCGACGCGCTGGGTGACCTGGGCGTGCATCACATCGAAATGCCGGCGATCCCTGAGCGCGTGTGGCGCGCGATTCGAGATGCCAGCCGGATTGCTCAGTGATGATCAAGAGCCCGGCAGCAGCATCAGCGCTCGGTCCGAATACGCTGGCTGTCGTTTCCAACAACTGATGGAAGCTGGTCGAGGACCTGACCCGCAAAAACCACTCCCGCTGCGTTTATTGGCAAGCCGGCAACTTGTAGAGCCTCGGCTGTCCATGTGTTGCAGGTATGACCGAGATTGTACGTGCCGGTCGAGGCATAGAAGACGCTTTGGGGGTAGGGACCGATGCTGATGCGGCTCGGGAGCCCATGCTTATCAACGGCCAGATAGTCCCACAGAAACTGTGCGAGGCGTTGAATGCCCTCCCGCGGCGCGGAGAGAACAAAGACGTTCGAGGCACCGAAAAACGCTTCCGGCGAAATTTGCAGCGGGATGACGAGCATGACCGCCGGCCCGGGAACAGCCGCCCTCAAAAGGTCACCGACGCCGGCATTTTGGGCCGTGTAATAGTCGCGGGCTCCCCAGCCGAAGACCAGGTAACGTGCGCTGGGAAACTCTGGCTTCAGAGCGGCTAAACCGCCGGTCAGACCCTCTAACGGTAGCCCCAGCTCGGTGTGCCAGCCGCCAGAGACGACATAGATCGGCTCGGCTCGCGGTGCTGACCCGACATAGGGCTTTACCGGGGTTGTTGGCGTACAGCCAACCAGCCCGCATAAGGTCCAGACCACGCCGACAGAAAGAGCGAATATCGCGCCTGCGCCCTGACGGCGGTGCGTAAAGCCCTTAAGTACTCTTCGGATACTCGTAGGGTATTGCCAGGTTGCCCAGGACGGGGCGGCGCATTCCGCCGTCCTCGAACCGAACCAGCATGAGACCGAACAGCACGGAATCGTCAGGCTTTTTCTCCCTCTTGCCGAGCGGCGGCCGGTCGTTGCCTCAGGCGAGCTGCGGGAGCCCTTGATTGCGATCATCGCTATCGCTAAATTTGTCGTTTTAACATTACGCATTTCGTTTCGCGGCGCGGGAAAAAGAATCGTGGCTGGGGCAGGGCGATCGTAAGCGCGTTTCAACCTGAAGGAGAGTCCTTGCTATAGATTTGCTGTAGATGCAACGACCGAAAACAATTGACTCAACGTGATGTTGTATTTGAGTGCGGACTACGCGCCGCCCGCGTCGTGGGCGTAACGAGCGGATATAGTACCGGTAGCGCTGAACCATTCGACGGAGGGGGAGGTGATCACAATGGCAGCAGCTCGTCCGGTCGAGGCTCGCGTGATCGAATTGTTGGAACATCTCGGGATCGAACAGGCCCATATCGCGGCGGGACGGCTGGTGCAAAGCGACTGGCACGGACTGGCGACGGTGCACCCCGAACGCGTCGCATCGCTGACCCTTATTTCTCCTCAAATCCTCGGCCCGGGCGAGCTCGGCGGCTTGGCCTCTCGCCTGCTTATAGTCTCGGGAGATCAGGGTCCTACCGCCGAAGGCACGGTCAAACTCCTGAAAGATCTTCCAGGGGCGACATCGCACATACTACGCGGCTACGAGTATTTGCCATGGTCAGACGTTCCCTCCGAGCACGCCGCCGAAATCGGTACCGCAATGCTGGGCTTTCTCGACCGTCATCCGGCTCAGCCGGTCTCGTTACCGGAGCGGGAAGGGGAGACAGCGGGGATCTCCTACCGCATTCGTGGCAGCGGTCCGCCGCTGCTGCTGATGCCGCTCGATCTGGCGCCGTCGCAATGGGAGCCGCTGATTCCGCAGCTCAGCGGGCAATACTGCACGATCACCCTGGGCGGACCTCTTCTCGGTGCCGTCTCCCTCCTCGAAGCGCGGGGCCGATCGTCGTATTTGGGTGTCGTTCGGAACGTTTTGGATGTGGTTCGGATAGAGCCGAGTGAGGTGATCCTGGAGGTCGGCGGCGGCTCCGGAGTGGTGTTGCGCGAGATCGCGCGCCGTACCGCCGGCGCCAACCCCATCATCGACATCGACATCAATCCCTACCTGCTGCGTGAGGCGGCGGCGCTGGCAAAGCAGGCGGGGCTCGCCGAGAGGATGACCTTCCGGGAGGGGAGCGCCGAGGCGATCCCGATCGAGGCAAGCAGCGTCGATGTCACGCTCTCTTTCACGGTCATGGAGGAGGGTGACGCCAACCGGATGCTCGCCGAACTGGTACGGGTCACGCGGCCCGGCGGGCGAGTTGCCGCCATCGTGCGCTCTCTCGATATGCCGTGGTGGGTGAATCCGCCGCTCAGCGCCGAGTTGCGATCCAAAGCGGATCGGCCGGGATTGATCGGCGGAGACGTGACTGCGGCCGGGTGTGCCGATGCGAGCCTCTATTGCCGCTTTCATGCGGCAGGTCTGACCGAACTGACGTGCTTTCCCCAATTCGCCGCGGTCACCGCGACATTCGAACCGTCTCGGCTGGCAAGTATGGAACAGCGAATTCTCGCAATCTCGACGGCGGAGGAAGCCAGCGAGTGGCGGGAGGCCGTTGCTTCGGCGAAGGCTGACGGGACTTTCTTCTTCGCTTTGCCGCATCACTGCGCTGTTGGCACCAAGCCAGCTGAGGGAGGACAGAATGAGGATCTGCTGGTTCAACGACAATCGCCTGGGGCTCGTCGAGGGCGATCATGTCCGTGATGTAAGCAAGGTGCTCGAAAAGCTGCCCCAACCCGCCTATCCGTTCCCGCCCAAGGGCGATCCGCTGATCGCCAATCTTGATAGGCTGAGGCCCGCCATTCTGGCCGCTGCCGCGGGAGGTGCCTCCTTTCCGGTCAGCGAGGTCAAGTTCCTCAGCCCGGTTGCGGCGCCGACCAAGATTATCGGCACGCCGACCAATTACCACGACCATATCGCCGAGGCGGACCGTCAGCGCGAGGTGTTCGGCCGGCGCTATGCGGGCTCGATCGAGGAGCAGGGGCTATTTCTCAAAGCAATCAGCGCGCTCGTCGGTCCGGGCGAGGGCGTGCGGCTGCGCTTTCCCGAGCGCCGTACCGATCACGAAATGGAGCTAGGGGTCGTGATCGGCCGGCAAGCCTCAAACATCGGCAAGGAAGAGGCGCTCGACTATGTCGCCGGCTATTCGATCGCGCTCGACATGGTCGTGCGGGGCAGGCAGGACCGCAGCTTCCGCAAGTCGATCGACAGCTATGCAGTGCTCGGCCCATGGCTGGTGACCGCCGACGAGGTTCCCGATCCGCAGAACCTCGACTTCTTTCTCGCCGTCAATGGCGAGGTGAAGCAGAAATCCAATACCAGCCTGATGATTATGGACCTGAAGACGCAGATCGCTTGGGCTTCGAGCTATTACACCCTGTGGCCCGGCGACATCATCATGAGCGGCACGTGCTCGGGTGTCAGCCAGGTACAGCCGGGCGACAGTCTGCATTGCGAGATCGACAAGGTCGCCAGCTGCGACGTGCGCATTTTCGAATGAGTAGGTAGTTACCCTGCCATTTCCCTGCCGGAGCGGCTAAAACGAGTGTAAGAACTTGATTGAAATGAGATTTTGCGCGGCTTGGGATTTTTTCCCGGGTTTCCCTGTCCGGCAGGGAAAAAAAGGGACGGCATCGAACCGTGAGCAATAGGCGGCCCCATGTGCTGATCGCCGGCGGCGGGATCGGCGGGTTATCGGCCGCACTCGCCCTGTTGCAACGGGGTTTCCCGGTCGATGTCTACGAGCAGGCCGCGAAGCTCGAAGAGGTCGGCGCCGGGGTGCAGCTCAGTCCCAACGGGACTCGGGCGCTGCACGCCATGGGAGTTCTCGATGCGCTCGAGCAGTTGTCGTGCACGGCCGAGGGGAAGGAAGTACGCCATTGGAAGACCGGCGAGACCTGGACGCTCCTCGATCTCGGGGCGGAGACGATCGGGCGCTACGGTTTTCCCCATCTGACGGTCTGGCGTCCGGACCTGCTCGAAACCCTCGCTGCCGCAGTCAGGCGCGAGAAGCCGGACGCGATCCATCTCGGCTCACGCTGCGCCGGGTTTGCCCGCACGGGCAGTCAGGTGATCCCGCTCCTCGACGACGGCCGCCGGGTCCTCGGCGACGCTGCCACCCCACCTTGCCGATGCTGGCTCAGGGTGCGGTGATGGCAATCGAGGACGGGTTCCTCCTCGCCCGTTGCCTCGAGCGTTGGCCCGACGACATCAAGACCGCGTTCACGCGCTACGAGGAGGCGCGCAGGGACCGCACGCGGGCGATCGTCCTCGGCTCCGCCGACAACGCCCGGCGCTTCCATAACCCGGCTCTCGCCGACCCGGTCGGTGCCAAGGAATATCTCGATCGCGAGCGGAGCCGCGGGGCGATCACCAGCCGCTACGAGTGGCTGTTCACCTACGATGTCCTCGGCGCCAGGATCTGATGTTGGACCGCAGAGGCTTCTTGGCAGCGCTTGCCGTCGGCGCGGCGGCGCGTGGGCGCGGCCCGCATCCGGCCGAGCCGCAGCCGCAGAAACGAGAAACCAACCTCGCACGCATCCTGCGCACCAAGAAGTTGCGACTGGCCGGGCTCATCGATGAGGAACCTTATTTCGGGAAGGATCTTGCCACCCGCCGCTGGAACGGCTTCTGCCTCAATATGGGTGAAGATCTGGCAGCCGAGCTCGCGGCCGAGCTTCAGATCATCGAATCGAACTGGACCGATTTGTTAATCGACCTACAAGCGAACAAGTTCGACCTGTGCTGGGTTAGCCCCACCGTCAAACGCGCGCTCATCGCCGACTTTTCGGCGCCGCTGTTCCACGACACCTTCGCGATCGTCGCGCGCCAGGAGTTCGCACCGAAGAGTTGGGCCGAGCTCAACCAGCCCCAATCGCGCATCGCCGTCGATATCGGCTCGCGGCATCAGGAAATCGTTCGGCGTGTGGCCGAAGACGCGACAATCACTGGGTTCAAGACCCGAGACGAGGCGATCCTCGCGGTTGAGTCCGGACGCGCCGACTGCATTGTCTTGACGGTCCTACTAGCCGTGACCGCTTTGAAGAGAAGGCCGCAGCTCGGAGAACTGGTCGTGCCGATACCCGCAGTCCAGGCCCCGGTCTGCGGCGCTCTCCCCTACGATGACGACCACCGCCTTCGCGACGTCATCAACGCCTGGGGTGAGGATACCCGCGACAGTGGGCGGATGCGCGAATGGATCATGGCGTCGCTTTCGGGGCTCGGGATTGGCTCTGCCGACCTGCCGCCAGGGGTTTCGTTCTGATCTTCGCGGGGATCATCCATCTCGCCGGTAGTGACTGCCTCGCGCCATCGGCGCGGATCAGGTGGCGTCGAGCGCTTGGGAGAGATCGGCAAGGATGTCCTCTTCATGTTCGATCCCGATCGACAGCCGGACGTAATTTTCGTCGACCCCAGTCTGCAGCTGCTCCTCCGGCGAGAGCTGTGAGTGGGTCGTCGTCGCCGGGTGGATCGCCAGGCTGCGCGCGTCACCGATATTGGCGACGTGGTAGAACATCTTGAGCGCATCGATGAAACGGCGCCCGGCCTCGCGCCCGCCCCGCAACTCGAAACCGACGAGCCCGCCATAGCCGCCTTTCAGATAGGCATCGGCGCGCCGTCTGGCCTCGCCGGTCATCTGGCTCGGGTGGATGACGCGGGTAACTTTGGGATGCTCGACGAGGAACTTCGTGACGGCATTCGCGTTGGCGCAATGGGCGCGCATCCGCAAGGGCAAGGTTTCGAGCCCCTGGATGAACAGGAACGCGTTGAACGGGCTCATCGGCGCGCCGAGATCGCGCAACAAGGTGACCCGCATCTTGAGGATGTAGGCGATCGGTCCGAGCGGCTTTG
>Ga0306926_10003657_pt1 | contig 15961 bp, 20 predicted proteins | sample flu12Cox44000178_FD_203759 | JGI IMG/M metagenome (GOLD analysis project Ga0306926, IMG submission 203759) | Lab enrichment of tropical soil microbial communities from Luquillo Experimental Forest, Puerto Rico - flux8day.12C.oxic.44.000.178 (v2)... | ecosystem: Environmental > Terrestrial >...
ATAAACTACGCCCTGACCACCCCGACCAATTTCCTCCAGCAACTCATAATCGCCAAAGTCACTGAGTATTTTTGCTGATCGCGCACCTTTCTTTCCATCCACTACGGGCAGGCCATCATCGCTGCCGGGATCAACGACCCCGGCTACAGAGTTGTTGTCATCGGGCAGACCAAGACCCATCGCTAAAAGACAAGCTGGGCAAACTTGCCCTGTTGTATCACCGGAGATTTTTGCTCCGCACCTTCCGCAAACGGTGGTGGCGGTCTTCATTCTGCAGTCAAGCTATCGGTCGCCTCGTGATTCAAACAACAAGCGGCGCGAAGAGCAAGCCTGCATCTCAACGGAACACGGGCATTTGCTCAGGGCGGTTTGCTCCAACTGTCCAGGCGATTTTGAGATCAATCGCTTCTACCAACCCTTTGCATTTTTCTGGCCGGAAGCTTACACGTTCACTTGAAAAATGAACGAGCCAAATAACGGCCAGGATCCTGCGCTCACACCGGCGCAACGCAAAGTAAAACGCCATACCGCTAAGTTCTGCTCGCTGGCGATCCGAGAACGTATCATCAACGCTCTCGCCAACGGTGACAGCCAACGGGCAATAGCACGTCACCTCAAAGTCAGTCCGTTGACTGTGCGCGCGATAGCCGAGCAAGAGTGGGAGCAAGTGGAAGCACGAAAAGGTCGTATCGCAGCGCAAGCTGAACGATTGGCAACTAAGGCACTCGATTTACTCAACCAGAAATTAGACTCCGATGGTGACAAGATCACAGTCAACCAGCTCGTGCCAATCGCGGGAGTTGCTGTAGATAAACTACTAGCCCTACGCTCCGATGGTCAATTGCGGATCGCCTTCGATCATCAACACCAGCATATTCACGCTCATATCCGGGACGATCTCCCTCTCTCTGAAATCCTAGCCAGACTCCCAAAACGTAACCCTCCCCAATTGCCGCAGCACGGAAACCACACACGCGAAGAAACGTCCCCGAAGGATTCCACTGGCGCGTGAAATCCATTTAGGTTGCTCACGCGGAAATTTCCAAAAAAGGGGCGGCTGCAGGTAGAGCCGCTTATTTCTCGCCGATGCGCGGTATCACTGCCACTGCCGCGTGTGTCTTTCGTTTCGCCGTCAGTTGTCGCCGACTCGTGGCAGCATCCCAATTGCCGCACGGAATACTTCGAGGTCGTGATGCGTGTACTTCTGGTGGACGCTGCGCGTCGTATGGCCGGTTAACCGCATCCTGACTTCTTCGGGAACGCTGTTGTTGGCGAGAATTGTGGAGAAAGAGTGCCGCAACGAGTGGAACGAGTGGGAATAAACATTGCGCCCCGATTCAATGCGTTTACGGATCACGCTCTGCGCGATACGCGCCCGCAGCATGATTTTTCGAAATGCTTTCGAGAGCGGACTAACATTCTTGTGTTGTGCGAGTGATGGAAAAACAAACGCATCGTCACTGTCCGGCGTTGGCAAAGAGAGCAGGTAATCTTCGAGTACCGGGTGAACTACCACGGTGACTTGATTGCCGGTCTTGCGCGGCTCATACGTGATCGTCTTAATCGGCGAAACGAGGTCGAGGTCCTGCCAGCGCAGATTGCAGGCATCATTAAGGCGCATACCGCCGTAGAAACCCGCCATGATCACGCCTCGCCAATCGCTATCGGCGGCCGAGATTAATGCTGATACTTGCTCAGGCGTGAAAACTTTCTTGTGCGTAGCCTTGTCCTTCAGCGGTTCAATCCCCGCGCAGGGATTGACGCTGACGTGCCCTTGTCTCTGTGCCGCATTGAAGGCCGCCGACAGAATTATGATGTCGAGGTTGACCGTCACAGGTGCCAATCCTTTCGCTTCACGCACGTCTCGGAAATCGAGAATGTCCTTTGACGTAATCGCTGCAATGTTCAGGTCTGCTCGCGACCCGAGGAATGCGAGAAACTCCTTGTGCATCTGCTCATGGCGGAGGGCGGTTCTCTCGCTTTTCGATTTGCGTTTCTGCTTCGCGAAGTGCTCGAACCATTGTCTCACCGTGAACACGCGTAGTCGCTCACCGCTGACACGTTGAAGTACGTCGCTGAGAAGCTCCCGTGTACGGACTTCGCTGAGCGTTCGCTCTGCAGCCATGTTTTCAGCGCGTTGCAGAGTCTCGGCAATGAGCTTTGCCTTGCTGTGGCTGGTCTCTTTTGTGGATTTTTTCAGCCTTCGGCCATCTGCGGTGGTGTAGCAGGCGTACCAGAAGGGTGAACGGTTTCGGGAATCTCTAACAACGGTAGCCATAGATTCAGAACATTATCAGAACATTCGACAATGTTCGCGGACGTTTGTTCATTTCCATTTAGGAGGGAAATCTAGGTGGCTGCCTCGCTAGGATTCGAACTGATAACGACAACCCAAATATGATTCCCGCCCCTAACGACCATCCCCACAACGTTGCCAGACCAGCGCCAAGTGCCGTCGCCACCACAATCTGGGTAAACGCGCCAGGCAACGCCACACCGCGCACGGCGATAAGATCCCGTATGGAAAAATGGGTGCCGACTCCGAACATGAGCAAAATGACGCCGATCTCCGCCAGTTGCGGAGCGAGGTGCGCGTCGGCGACGAATCCGGGCGTGAACGGACCGACAACGATGCCCGCCAGAAGATATCCAACCAGCGGCGGCAACCGCAGTCGAACCGCCAGCAATCCACCGACAAACGCAAAGGCAAGGCTGACGGCGATCGTCGCGATCAGCGGAACGTCATCAGTGGTGTTTGCTGCTAACACGCACACCATTCGCACTACCACGCTCGAAAGGCGAGACCAGCGCTATCGTGCGCGTGAATTCGGGTACACAAAAATCACGCCTCACACAAACATCTTTAAAAGGCATGAAAAACAAATCTGACCCAGCCGATTCGAGTCTGAGCGAGACAATGGCCGCTCGAATTGAAATCGAGGAAGTGGAAGATCTCGCTCACCAAAAGAAAATAACCGACGCCGTCAAAGCGTTGGACGGCGTAATCGAAACCAAAATCGAGAAGGGCGCGTTGCACGTCTCGTACGACCCGCTGACAACGACTGAAAAGAAAATCGAGCAAGCCATCCGCTCCACTGGGACCTCGATAAAAGGCTGCCGCGATAGATACGGAAAGGGCATCCAGACCTGCCAACCTAAAAGCTCGCTGACTACTGCTGGAATGTAATCGCCGACGGAGTTGGGCAACGATGGGTCTCGGTCGTTGAGCCGGCCGTTAACCCGCTGGCACGTAATGTCCAGCATTCGCCGAGCGTGGAGGAATAGCAGATTTCGACCGAGATGCGTCCGCGATCCTTATTCATCTCCACCCAAAGCGGGTTGGATCTGTCCGTTAGCGCGTTACCTTCGACATCGTGCGGAGTAAACACGGTCATCGATTCGTTAGGTGCGAGCACATGTCCGCTCATATCGCTTTCTGAATACCGATGCTTTCCCGGTCCGAGTAATTTATCGAGCAACTCATTCCAATTCTTCACTGGCTGGGCATCCACCTTTACAATGACATGCCGTATGATTGCTGGGCCAACCCCTTTGTTGGAAAGGGTAAAGTGAATGTCGGGACCGTTGCTGCTGTCGAATTCAAGTATCGGCCATACCGCCGCGCGCACCTGCTGGCGCTGCATGTAGGCAGTGTAACCGGCAACACACACAGCCAGTAATGCAATAAAGGTCGCGATGACCGTTTCGTATCGGGTGGCCGCGCGCCTCTCCTTCTCCTCCGGCACGGCGCCGAGCATATCGCCGGGAAAATGAGTGTCAATCAAAGGTCACTTCGCTACTGCCGGCGAACGCAACCAGCGCCAGAGTGCCCGCAAGATCAGAATTATTGCTAGAAGCAAAATAACCGCCCCAATCCCAAGAAGAATCAGGATGCGATTCTGGTTCATTAGCACATACACGCCGCGCTTGGCGTAGAAACCATTGAATCCGCTGACGATCCCGGGCAACGCTAGCAGGTCCTGTTTGGTTAATTGTAGCGGGCGCTCGTTAGGGTGATATCGCGTGCCCAAAAAGGTCTTACCGGCCTTGTCCAACTCGATATGCGCACCAAGCACATAAGTAACTGATCGCTGCTCGATAAATTCAGCGCCGCGCCGCGCGCTCGCGAGATCCGCGTCGGTGTCCTCGATCAGAAGTCGCCCCGGTAGAAGGAAGTCTCCCGAGAAGAAGAGTCCTGTCTGACGATCATAATAGGCAACATGTGAGGGGTAATGTCCCGGGGTCGGTATCACGTCGACCACACGGTCGCCAAGATCAATCTGTCCGATACCGTTTGGCCAGTCAGCGATGCCCAACCGGCTCTTCACGCTCTGAAGATCCGTCGGCACTACTTCTACGTCCGGCAAAGCGCGAAACTGATCGTCACCAGATCGATGATCGAGGTGGCCATGCGTGTGCACGACCATTAGCGGCAGCCTCGATCCATTGTTCTCCAACAAAGAAATCACCGTCTTCGCCAGCGGCATGGTATTTGCATCAGCCACAGCACCTGTATCGATCAGTAGCGCTTTGGTTTTTCCAGTTAACAGATAGATGAACGGCGCCTCATAGGTCGCACAGAGATTTTCGCGCAGGATGAAAGTCTGTGCGTTATACCGATGCACCTGAATCGGTGGCTGCGGCTTCTTGACGCAGTCTTCCGAACCTTCGTTCCAGCGCACATCCATCGTCCCCGGAACAAGCTGCGAATGGGCGGCCGATAGGATCGAACACGCCGTCAGCAGCACGCACAGGCAAAGCCTTCTCCGCCGGTCAAGCATCGGAAATCTCGTCATAGCGCTGATCTTAATTCCTAATCAGCTCGTGCGAAAATTGCCGTCGTACGGCAGAGGACGTGAAATAGGTCCCGCGCGTTCAGCCCAGCCTTGCATATTCCGCAGTGTAACTTTGTGGTCCGCTACCGAGATCAACTCACGCTCGCCTTCGCGAGACGCAGAGCACAAATCAATTACGCTGCAGAACTGAAAGAATATTGCCTGCTGGATCTTTGAACCAGGCAATCGTCGGACCGTTGCCACGCGTGATCCCTTTCTCGTCCGTCTTCAGGTCACCTTGATTGTAATGCTCAAATCGCACGCCGCGCTTGGTCAGCTCGTCGACCGCACGATCGACATCGTCTACCGGAAAATTGAGGACGGTGAACGTCGCCGGAACATGATTGGGCTTCAGATAAATGAGGACATTATTGCCGCCGGCCAGATGCAATCTGAGCAGGCCGTGGTCCTCGGACGTTTTTAACCCCAGCGTCTGGCTGTAGAACTTGTTCTCCTTGGCGATATCCGGGACCGCGAATCCACTGAATGCTTTGCTGTTTTCCAACATGACAATTCCCTCCTCCCCAATGTCTTCGTTTCGCCTCACGCCCTTGGTTCCCAAACAGATTCAATTCTTAAATGTGGTGTGAAGGACTCAATCCGCTAAGAGCGGCTAAACCCAGGCATCACCGTTGCAACATTGACCGAGATTGAAAGGTCTTTACTATCGGTCCGATGGCGACAACCGACGAGCAGGGGCAAGGCCATCTACGGGCTAGCGCTGGCACGCTCTCGTTCATGGGTAAGGTGGTGGTTGTCACCGGGGCGGCGCAAGGGCTCGGCCGCGTCACTGCTCTTGGATTTGCGCGTGCGGGCGCGAAAGTTGTTATCTCCGACATCGATGATGCCGGCGGTGAAGAAACGTTGCGGTTGCTGCAAAGCGAAGGCGGCCAGGGGCTATACTTGCACACGGACGTTCGCTGCGAAGTCCAAGTACAGGCGATGATCGAGAAGACAGTCGCGAAGTACGGTCAACTCAACTGCGCCATAAACAATGCGGGCACCGAGTTGGTCGGCGACATTGTGGACCAGACGGCTGACCATTTCGACTTGCTTCTCGATACGAACGTCAAAGGTGTCTTCTATTGCCTTAAGCACGAGCTGCGCCAGATGATAAAGAACGGCGGCGGTACGATCGTCAACCAATCTTCGGTGACAAGTAGCCTGACAGGTGTGCCCGGCAATGGCCTTTATGCAGCGACCAAGGGAGCAGTAATCGCGCTTACCAAGACTGCGGCACTGGAGGCCGCCAAGCACAACATCAGCGTGAACGCGATCGCTGCCTGCGCCATCGACGTTCCGGGCGACATGATCTGGCAATGGATCAGCCAGACTGGCACGAGCCCTCAGCAGATCACGGCTGCGCTCCCCGTCGGGCGCATGGGCAGACCCGAGGAGCTCGTGGCCGCGGTTATGTTCCTTTGCTCGGATGAGGCGCGCTTTATCACTGGCCACACGCTCCCGGTCGATGGCGGCTTCCTCGCTCAATAGCGTACCTTCTCAACTCTCAACCATTTCAAACGACATCAATGGAAACGCCGCTAACGCCTCTCGAATTTGCCCGCCGCGCGCGCAAACTTTATCACGAACGTGTCGCGGTCATCGATGGCGACTCACGCTGGACCTACGCGCAGTTTCTCGATCGATGCGATCGTTGGTCGGCGGTGTTGCAGAAGCTTGGGATCGGACCCGGTGACCGCGTGGCCTACCTCTCACCTAACACTCACGCGCAGCTCGAATCGTTCTATGCAGTCCCGCAAGTCGGTGCTGTGTTGGTGCCGTTAAACTATCGACTCACAGCCGACGACTTCGTTTACCTGATCAATCACAGTGGTTCACGCATGGTCTGCGCAGACCGCGATTATCTTGGAGCGATCGACAGTATTCGAGAACAGCTTCCCAAGGTTGAACACTTCGTCGCTCTGAACTGTAGCGTCGAGCTGCCTGCTCGCGAAAACGTTGGGAGTCCTCCGCCGAATTCCGGCTGGCTCAACTATGAAGCAATGCTCGACGCGAGCTCTGCTGACTTCGGACGCCCGGAAATTCACGAGACTGATCTGCTCACAATCAATTACACCAGCGGCACCACGTCGCGTCCAAAGGGCGTGATGATCACTCATCGCAATGCGTGGATGAATTCCATCGGCACGCTCCTCTACGCACCGATGACATGCGCTGATCGTTACTTGTGGACGCTGCCGATGTTTCACGCCAATGGCTGGACTTTCGTCTGGACCGTAACGGCTGCGGGCGCGACTCACGTTTGTCTGCGCAAAGTCGAGCCGCGCGCTGTTTGCGCATTGATGAAGAACGAGCAAGTCACCACGCTGTGCGCAGCGCCAACAGTGTTAATTGCGTTAGCAAACGCGCCGGAAAATATTCGGCGCCTCGCGCCGAAAGGAATTCACGTTGTCACTGCCGGTGCGCCGCCCGCGGCCAATACCATTCAGCGACTTGAAGAAGATTTGGGTTGGACGATCACGCACGTGTACGGACTGACCGAGACAGCGCCGTTCATCACCGTCTGCGAGGCGCGGACGGAACACGCGCCTCTCCCGATCAGCGAACGTGCGGCGATCAAAGCGCGCCAGGGCGTTGAGTTGATTACGTCGGGTGAATTGCGGGTTGTGGATACGCAAGATAACGACGTGCCGCACGATGGCGTTACGCAGGGTGAAATCATCGCGCGCGGCAACGTGGTCATGGCCGGCTATTACAACGATCCTGAAGCGACCGAGAAGGCCTTGCGCGGCGGATGGTTTCATACCGGCGACGCAGCGGTCGTGCATCCGGATGGTTACGTCGAAATTTGCGACCGCCTGAAAGACGTCATCATAAGCGGCGGCGAAAACATTTCCTCGGTCGAAGTTGAAGGCGTCCTTTTGCGACACCCGGCGGTGCAGGAAGTCGCGATCGTCGGATTCCCGCATGAAAAATGGGGCGAAGCACCGCACGCTTTTGTTGTCCTCCACGAAGGCGCGCACGCCGATAAACGCGAGCTGTGCGAGTTTGCGCGTGCGAAGCTCGCGCACTTCAAAGCGCCGCACGGCGTGACCTTCCTCGACGAGCTACCCAAAACTGCGACCGGCAAAATTCAGAAATATATTCTGAGAGCGCAACGGCCTGCGATTGCTCCGCAGTGAGTCAATTTGTTTTTCGCCGGGATGAACCTTGATCGCTTCGACGTTGCCTCAAAGTCGATCGGCCTGAGGGCAGACAAGCTCCAACGCAAGCCGTTAGAGGCGGCGCGTCCCCGTGCCGGATTTCCTACCACAGCGAACGAATAACTACCGACCGCGCCCTGCGCACTCACACAGGGCTTGAGCCCGACTGTCGACCCGCTATCCTCGCAAGCCATGCATCGCGATCATCAGCGTTGGTACTCGCACCGCCTCAATCGAGACATGGGCGTTGCGATTTTCGGCAATTACGGCGCACCTATCCTCGCCTTCCCGACGAGCTGCGGTGACGAGTGGGAGATGGAAGGTCAAGGCATGATTCGCACCCTCAGCCCGTACCTGGAGCAGGGACGCATCCGAATCTTCTGCATCAACAGCGTGAACAGCGATTCATTCCAAAACAAGGGAGCGCACCCTTTCCATCGAAGCTGGATGCAGGCGCAGTATGATGCCTATGTAGCGAACGAGGTTTTCCCGTTTATCGACTCCCAGTGCCAGACGCGCGGCATCGGCATCGCAACGTTGGGCGCATCGCTGGGTGCCTATCACGCAGCCAACACTCTCTTCAAGCATCCCGACCACGTGAAGCGCTGCTACGCGCTCTCAGGCGTTTACGATATGCGGGATTCGATGGACGGGATGTACGACGACAACTTTTACTTCAATAACCCGGTCGACTATATGGCGAGGCAGAGTGATCCGTGGTTTCTCCATCAGTACGCGAGTTGCGACATCCGGCTCGTGACCGGCTGCGGTCCGTGGGAGAACAGCGGGCCGACCTATCGAATGTCGGAGATCCTCAGGAATCGCGGGATTGCGCATCATCTCGACGACTGGGGCCCGGAGGGCGGGCACGAATGGCCTTATTGGCATCACCAGATGTGGGAATACATAGGAACGCACTACTAAAAAACTGTTCGCCTCGCTCGAATCGTTCACCATGGCAAAGAAAGTCACCGGCGGCTGCGCCTGCGGATCCATCCGCTACCAGCTCCTCGAGAAGCCAATGTTCGTCCACTGCTGTCATTGCGACGACTGCCAGCGACTGACCGGCAGCGCGTTCGTACTGAACGCGATCATCGAGACTCAGGCGATCAAGCTGCTTCGTGGCAAGCCAGTAGCCGTAGCAGTGCCGCGCGAGAATGGTCCGCACGACATCTACCGCTGCCCCATCTGCCAGACCGCGCTCTGGAGCGACTATGGGAATAGGCCCAATCTCCGGTTCGTGCGCGTTGGAACGCTCGACAGCCCCGCCCTGAAGCCCGACGTGCACATCTACACCCGATGGAAGGCGAAGTGGCTCAAGCTGCCGAAGCTCACGCCGTCGTTCCCGGATTATTACAACACCAGCAAGCTCTGGCCCAAGGCCAGCCTCAAACGCCTCAACACCGCACTCGGCCGTAACCCGTAACGCAGGCGGAGCCGAGGCCGGGCTTTCAAATGCGAAGCAACGGGCGGGCTTTCAAAGACGGGCAGCTGACCGTTTGCGTCCGCTCGCTCCGCTGTGAGTTCGTGACCTTTGAATTGTAGGGCAAGTGCATCGCTTGCTGTCCGGTACCGTTCCAATGACCGCCTAACGAGTGAATTGGTTACAATTTTCTTCGTGGAGAACGCAGCGCGCCATGCGCGTTCGACGGACACCGCCCAAACCTTTGAACGCGGCTAACAGGCTCACATCCAATTCAACATGAAACATTTTAGTGTTATCCTTCCGCTTCTTCTCAGTCTCGCGCTAATGGTGGGATGCGCGAGCGAATTTCAATCGACCGGGTCGGCATCGAGCGCGACCGATGATTCCGCCGACAGGAGTTTTCACGACACGATTGATCGGTTGAACCAGCAAGCGGCTCTCGACGCAGCCAATGCGTCGGCCCAGCAGCAAAACAATGCGGCCACGGCAGCCGCTCAGCAAACGGAGAACCAACACAACGCCGAGTGGCTTCAAAACGGACTACATTGACACTTTTGGGATCGAAACCTCGCTCGCTGCCGATCGCCGTGGAGAGCTTGGAATTCTGCGAATGTCTGGACGCGACCCGGATTTATTTCCCTGGCGACTCTAGGATGGATCTAAACGTATCATATTTTTCTCCATCCTCGTTGTTTATGAGCCACCAGCTCACCGGATCGGTGGCGAAGTATGCGATCTTCTTTGCGTCGTCCACCGGAATCACCACGATCATGTCTTTAAGCCTCGTCCAGTCTTGGACGGCGCTAGCCGCACAGGAGCGGGAAAGATGCAACTTAAGTTACCTTGACCTCGAGCGGGCATTTCCTCTTGTGAAGCTAAAAACACAAAGCAGAAACATAGACACCGATCGGGTGAATTCGGACTTGCTGGATTTTTGCAGCAAGGTCAGCCGATCCGCGCGAAAGGCAGCGTAAACACGAAGCAGAAAGAGAAAAACATATGAATAAGAAAATGAAAATTGTGGTTATCGGAGGCACTGGCCTCATCGGAACAAAACTCGTAAACAATCTTCTCCACCGTGGCCAGGAGGTAGTGGCTGCGTCACCCAAATCGGGCGTCAATACCTTTACTGGTGAGGGACTGGCCGAAGCACTAACCGGAGCTCAGGTCGTTGTTGACGTCGCAAATGCGCCATCGTGGGAGGACAATGCCGTAATGAAATTCTTCCAGACGGCAGGGCGTAACTTACTTGCTGCGGAATCGGCCGCCGGCGTACGGCACCACGTAGCGCTCTCAATCGTCGGCGATGACCGGCTTCCTGCGAGTGGGTATTTGCGCGCGAAGGTGGCTCAGGAAAACCTGATCAAGGCATCAGGAATTCCATTCACCATCGTTCGCTCAACGCAGTTCTTCGAGTTCGCGAAGGGTATGGTCCAATCGGCCGCCGAAGGACAAACCGTTCGGTTATCACCAGCTCTCCTGCAGCCCATCGCGGCGGATGACGTTGCCACTGCCCTGACTGGCCTCGCACTCGCCGAGCCATTAAACGGTACCGTCGAAATTGCCGGTTCCGAACCAATCCGAATGGATGAATTCGCCCGGCGTTTCTTGAGCGCAACGCATGACCCACGGAAGGTCACCACGGATGTCCACGCCCTCTACTTCGGCACAGAGTTGAACGATCAAAGCCTTACCCCAGGCGGTAAGGCGCGCCTCGCTCCGACGCGTTTTAAGGAATGGCTCAGCCGTTCCACCGCGCAAAAGGCAGCGTGAGGTTAGTATGACGCAGCGGCAGATCGCATAAATACTCAGCGATCTGCCGCACATCCTGGAAAAGCAGCTCGGACGAACTCTTTCCGAGAACAACCAAACCACGTACCAGAAAGAACACCACAATGAAACGAATCCGAACTTCGAAACCAGGCGGGCTGTCGCGCTACGCACTTATTGTTTATGCACTGATCGTCGGCACGCCCGGCGTGGGCTCAGCGATAGCGGCTGACAACAATGCAAAGGTCACGCTCGTTTATGAGCACGCCCTGCCCAATGTGCCTGGCAAAAGTATCAAAGGTGTACTGGTCGAATATGGTCCCGGAGGTTCGTCGCCGGCCCACACGCATCCAAAGTCGGCTTTCATCTATGCGACCGTTCTCGAAGGTGCCATCCGAAGTTCGGTCAATGATGGGCCGGTCGTTACGTATCATGCCGGGCAGAGCTTTTCCGAGATGCCCGGCGACCGGCACAGCGTTAGCGAGAACGCGAGCAAGACCGAACCGGCGAAGCTGCTGGCCGTGTTCGTGGTCGATACGGACGAGAAGGAACTTACGACGCCGATCAAAAAATAGCCTGGGGCAGCCGAACAGCACGTTAAATCGTTGAAACGTTAAATCGTTAAACCGGATTTGGAAAACGCCCAACCCGCCTATGCCGAGGCTTCGGCGTGGCAGGCGCTCACTTGTCGCGCCGTAGTGAAACGAAGGCGGAACGTCCAATTACGATTCAAACTTATCGCGCGTTTCGCTTACGAATCCTCCAGAATTCGCTGAATATCGCGTGCGCCATGCAGCACGCGCACAATTTCGACGCCGTCCGACAGTTCACGGTAAAAGATCAGGTAGTTGCGAAACGGAGGCGACAACCACATTCCTCCGCAGAACGATACTTTCCACTCGCAACTTTCTCTTTCACCGCGCCTGGAATGGCAAACCAGCCGCGATCATGGGTGCATCCACAGGAGCCATCGGCTTGGATCTGACCCTGCGCTTTTCTCCAGGCTTTGCAAAGAGCTGGCTTGCGCTTTTCACTGGCAGATGTTCGCGCTAGATTCTGCCCGTGAGCACGGTCAAAGAAATTCAGCAGGCGATTCCAAATCTCTCTCGCGAGGAGGTCGAACAGATTCGCGAATGGATCGACGATTATCTCGAGGACCAACTTGAATTGACGGACGAAGTCAACGCCAAGCTCGATCAGTCCCGCGCCCAAATCGCGGCCGGCGAGTACACGACCCGCCATCCGGAATAGGTTGTGCCTGCGGCGCTTCAGATTTGGTCGCCGACATTCTCCGAATCATTCGACGCACTTCCGAGCTCGGTCCGCGAAGCTGTGCAACTCAAGGTGGACGACATGGGCACGCGACTTTCCGCACAAGCGACTGCGAGGCCGCGCGGAATTCAAATTACGAGTTGGCGACTACCGCGTCATTTACGAGTTCGATCTGAATCAAGGCCGGATTTATTTGCACTACGTCGCCCACAGACGCGACATCTACAAGAGAATCTAATAAAATCTGAGCAATGTGCGAATGAGACCGCTTTGATCAGGAAGGAAATTTGACAGACGCGCCTACTAGGAAACGTATCACCGGACTTCTACAGAATCTCGTGGACTGGGCCCGGCGCATCGGACCGAAATGACGAAGCCTCGAGTTGTCATAGTGGGCGGCGGTTTCGGCGGACTCTATGCGGCGCGCGCCTTAGCTGGCGTTCCCGTCAGCGTAACCCTCATCGACAAACGCAACTACCATCTCTTTAGGCCGCTGCTTTATCAAGTGGCTACTGGCTTACTTTCGGCAGACGAAATTTCTGGTCCGCTCAGGTCCATACTCAGCCGCCAAAACAATGTCGATGTTCTTCTGGGTGAAGTGACCGGGGTCGATACGCAGAAGCGCGTTGTTCGCCTTGAACAGCACGACATACCATACGATTTCCTTATCCTCGCCACCGGCGTTCAGTATAACTACTTTGGACACGACGACTGGTCTCGGATTGCGCCTGGCCTGGTGTCGCTGAGCGACGCCGACCGCATCCGCGCAAAGGTCCTGCTGGCATTTGAACAGGCTGAGGAGCTCGCTGCACTCGAGTCGGTCCCGACTACGTCCATACAAAAGCTGCTTACGTTCGTACTCGTTGGCGCAGGTACGGTGGGAGTGGAGATGGCCAGCACGCTGGCAGAAATGTCGCGCATGGCTCTGGCGCATGACTTTCGTCATATCGATGCGCGCTCTGCACGGATTCTGCTTTATGAGGCGGCGCCGCGCGTGCTTCCGTCGTACCCTGAAGCGCTCTCGGCGAAGTCTCAGCGTCATTTAGAGCAGTTAGGCGTCAAGGTCTATACAAGCACACGCGTAACCAGCGTAGATGCCGACGGAATTATCGCTAACGGCGAGCGTGTCCTAGCCGCCACTGTACTCTGGAGCGCTGGCGTTCTCGCTTCTCCTGCGGGGCGATGGATAAATTCTGCTACGGACAAGTCCGGCAGAATCGTCGTGAATTCAGATCTGTCGGTCCCAGGTCATCCTGAGATTTTTGCAATTGGTGACACAGCCCACGTCGTTGCCCATTCACGCAATCTCCTGGGCATTAAATCAAACGCACCAATGTTGATGCCAGGCGTGGCTCAGCCCGCCATTCAAGAAGGTCGGTACGTGGCGCGCCTGATTCGTTATCGCGTTGCCGGAACCAAACCGCCAAAACCGTTTTGGTATTGGGATAAGGGGGACCTCGCTATTGTGGGACGTACTTATGCCGTTGCCGACCTGCGCTTCGCGCGATTTTCAGGATTCCCTGCCTGGCTGCTCTGGGTGGTGGTCCACATCTATTTTCTCATTGGATTCGCTAATCGCTTCTTCGTCTTAGTACAATGGGGACTCGCATTCTTGACCAAACGACGCCGAGTGCGAGTACTTCCCGAATAGGCACGAATGCCATTATCTTCCGGAGATAAATCGTCTGATGATTTTGTCGAAATCGTTATGCGTGCCGATCCAAAACCAATAAGCGGTGTCGCCGCGGACGCGCGCGAGTGCGCGATATTGCAAGCCAACGCGGACCGACCAAAGCCCGGGTACAAGTGGCTTCCAATGAAGCGAGCCATGATTGGGATTCGCCTGCCACAGCTGATAGGTTTTGCGCGCGAGATCGCGCACGTTCTTCGGCAGCCGCGTAGTATGACTCCCAGAAATCAGGCGTCGTTGATGACTTCATCGAGCGGCTTTGTTCGCCGGCATCAATATCCGCATCGACTTTCTTCAGCCACGCGTCGAGTTTCCCGGATTGCGCCGCATCCTCGAGCGCACGATCAAACCGATCCGCCTCCATTTCGTCAACCGCCCGCGACACCTCGCGGAAATCGGCATCGGGCAACGCTTTAATCGCCGCTTTGATCTCCTGCACCGTGCTCATTCAGGTAGCAATATAATCATTGGATGCTCGTCTGCTACTGTCCCCCAGCGATCGGGGAGCCGGGCGACATCAAGAGGAAAGTCCGCGAGGGTTCGCGAATCGGCAGACAAGCGGATCAATCACAAGTGACGAGTGGGGCGCCTCTCCGATTCGATCGACGAAAGTGGGGAGGACGAGGAGCCGTTCGTGATCATAAGCCGCTTATGGTGCGTGCTCACTTCGACGTTGGGCGTTCGGCGTTTCCTGTAGCCGCAGGCTCACCACGGCGAGTCCGTCCCTGTGGCGGACGTGCTTGCCTCGCCAGAGCCTCTCGACACGCCGTAGCTTTACGCGAAGGCTGTTGGCGAAGGCCGGGTCGCCTGCGATCTCGTCACTCACCGCTTGTCACCCGTCACTTCCGCCAAATTCGATCTTCACGATTTTCGCGCTTCGTCCGTCCTCGAGTTTAATCCAGTCGCCCATGTCCGCGGCCAGCAGCGCCTTGCCGACCGGAGAAATCCAACTGACGGCGTCTCGTTCGAAATCGAGTTCGTCGACACCGACGATGGTAAACGTTTCAGTCGCACCTTCTTTATCCTTGACCGTTACCGTTGCGCCGAACGTGACGCTTTTCGATGGCCCGCTCGGAGGATCGACAACGTGGCCCGATGCCAGAATCTGCTCTAATTCGATGATGCGCTCGCTGATCGCGTTTGTTGCGCGAAGCTTGTTCAGTTCGTCGCGCAAACGCTTGGCCCCGCGCGCGGTGATGTAGTTGGTTGCTCCCGGCGGCAGCCCTGAGGCCGATCGCTTCCGCCCGCTGCGCTCAGGAGGATCGACATCTTCTTTAACAAAGGCCCTGCTCACGTTCACCCTTCTTACTTCTTACTTCTTAATTCTTTGAAACTCGCTCGCTGCCCGCGCTCACTCGCTCCTACCCTCGTCACTTTACCTTCTATGTCGCGCCTCCCGCGCGCTCCCATTGAAACTCGCTCGCATCCCGGCTTCCTCGCTCCTACCCTCGTCACTTTACCTTCATCCTTCATCCGCGTTCATTCATGAAATTATCGCACGCCAGCCTTCAACCGTGCGTCCGCGTTATGTCAACTGTTTAGATCTGGTCCCGGATCCTCGTCGGGCCACCAAACCATCGCGATTCAGCTAATCAAAACTGCATTCATCGTAAGCGGCTTATGATGCATGCTAGTTCGACGTTGAATTGTCGGGGCGCTCGCCGTGGCGAGCGCCTGTATGATCGAGGGCCGGTCTCGCGACCTAAACCGTGATTGTAGCTTCGCGGGGTGTGCCGTGGGGTCAAACGTGAATAGCAGACCGGACATGCATGCTTTGCTCGTTGACGAGTCTCCCTAAGTCTTT
>Ga0306926_10003661_pt1 | contig 15950 bp, 19 predicted proteins | sample flu12Cox44000178_FD_203759 | JGI IMG/M metagenome (GOLD analysis project Ga0306926, IMG submission 203759) | Lab enrichment of tropical soil microbial communities from Luquillo Experimental Forest, Puerto Rico - flux8day.12C.oxic.44.000.178 (v2)... | ecosystem: Environmental > Terrestrial >...
TTCAGCCCTCTTGTGCAAAGCCGGCCGGGGGTGGGGAGAAAATTTTGGTTAGCCCAACTTTAGGGGCGCACGTTGCGGCAAACTTTCACAAATTTCATTCTCTCTGACTCCAACCACCAGGCGGTGGAAGGGCGAAAATAACCCTTGTTCAGCGCGGGCTGCCGCTTCCACGTCTCTCACCGTGCCCTCAGTGATCCTCACGTTGGCCGGTTCGACGAGCACGGCAACCCACGAGTGGTCCCTGGCACCAGTTCACGCAGGAGTTCCAGCCGCTTTGCCGCCAACTCGCTCGCGAAAAAATTAATCCCCGTCAAATTGTTTTCCGGCCGGGCGAGGCTGGCGACAAGACCAAGTCTGACCGGGTCTTCGGGGGCGAGGAAGACGACCGGGATCGTCACGGTCGTGCCCTTGGCCGCGACCGATGCAGGAAGAGCGATCGCGGCGATTAAGGCCACGCGGCGGCTGACAAGGTCAGCCGCCAACGCAGGCAGCCGATCGACTTGATTTTCGGCCCACCGATATTCGATCGCCACGTTCTCACCCGCGACGAAGCCCGCGTCTTTTAGGCCCTGACGGAATGCACGCAAGCGATCCGCAAAAGCGTCGGACGATGCGGGGTGAAGGAACTCGATCACTGGCATCGACGGCTGCTGCGCCGACGCCGCGAGCGGCCACGCGACCGCCGCACCGCCGAGCAGCGTGATGAACTCGCGTCGCCTCATTCGGTCACCTCGTCAGCGCGGGTGAGCATGACGTGAAAATGTACCTTCCCCTATTCTGCCTTGATGTTCGCCGCTTTTGATTATCGGCCACCACTTCTCAATATCGTTCTTGTGAAACGCCCGGGCCCCTTCGGGCGTGCGTTGCTCCTCCGATGGAGTTTCCAGACCAAGGTCGGAGAACAGTCGGCTTACCGTCGGATCGATGAGAGCCTTGACGACCGCGCCGTTGAGCTTAGCGATGACGTCGTTGCGCGTACCTTTAGGAGCCCACAAGCCCTGCCACCATGGAATGTAGAGACCGGGCACGCCTACCTCGTCCATGATCGGAACATTGGGAGCCGCGAACCAGCGTGACTTGGCCATCACGCCATATGCTTTGAACTTGCCATCGCGCAGAAGCGGCAACGTCGCCGATGCCTCCGCACACATGAGATCAACCTGTCCGGCCACCAAATCCTGATATGCCGGGCTGCCGCCGCGATAGAACACAAACTGAGACTGGGTGCCGGTGATGTTCTGGAAATGAATACCGCAGATCTGTGCCGCGCTGCCGGTGCGACGCTCGCAGCGGATGCTCGATTGGATTCGCCTTCAACCACGCGATCGGTTCCGCAGCATCCTTCGGAGGGAAAGCGATTTTCCCCACCAGCCACAGTCGCGAAATGCTGACCAGTGAGATCGGTTCGAAGTCTTTCACGACGTCATATTGGACAGGATAGAACGCACTTGCCGCCATTTGGCTGTTCCAATTGCCGAGAATGAGTGTGTACCCGTCCGGGCCTGCGCGCGCGACACGAGCGGTCCCGATCGTACCGTTCGTTCCCTACGTTTTCGATGATAATCGGCTGGCCGAGCGATGCCCTCATGGGCTCAGCCAAAAGGCGCGCGAGCGTATCTCCGGGGCCGCCGGCCGGCGCGGGTACCACGATGGGGATCGGGCGCGATGGATACGTCTGCGCGTGCGCCATTATCGGCGACACGACGACAGCACCGCCGAGCAGCGTGTTAAAATCGCGCCGCTTCATGTCAGGCATGGGGACTTCCTCCCCTATGCGCTATCAACCCGCCGACCGACCCGTGCGCTCGGTTTTCCGGTACCTCAGCCTGCCACAGAGAGGCCCGCAGTCCTTGGGGCAAACCTGAATTGTTCTGAATCGTGTGCCTTTGATTCGCAAGGACGAGGGGCGCGCGATCACGCTTAACGTCCCGACGATGTTCACCGATCTGATGGCCGATAGCGGCACGCTGTTACACGAGATGGTCCATCAATATCTCAACGAGCGTGGAGAACCCCCCGGCCACGACAGCGAGGGCTGGCGGCGTGAGATCATGCGCCTGCACGAGCTGGTGACCGGTAAGAAGATTTGGGCCGGTGCGTCGATAACCAAGCGGCAAGATGGTCGCGTCGTTCGCATTAGCGCCCCAAGCCCGACGGGGAAAGCGTCGCTGACGCAGCGTCAGATTGCGCGCTGGCCGCACGCGGTGCGGGGTTTGCATTGGGGTCGCTGTAACTTACAGCCGCGTGTTATATCCGGCGCCCCGCCCGACCGGAGCGGCAGTGATGCTCAGCGATATTTGCTGACGTCGTGCGAGAGCTCGGGCGGATCGAAAAACTTGCGCTGCGCCGCGCGACAAGCCTTGGCCACGGTGCCGGGGCCGATCTCGCTGCAGCCGGCAAGCGCGTTGGCTACCTCCTGCAGAAAGGCATCACGGTCATGAGGGCGAAGCGGTCGAGCCGCGAGCATGACGGCGTCAAGCTCGTCGTCGGAAAGACGAAGGGGCGGCATAGGTGAGCCTCAAAAAGGGGTTTGCGTGCTGATGACACCGGCAGTAGCGTCGCCAGGTTCAACCTCTTCTATGGCCGATTCGCCTTGCCCCTGCGCCCGCGCGGCGCGGGGGCTTCTTATTATTCGGCTGCTTGCAGCTTCTCCGCAGCTGCGAGCGCGCGAATCGGATCTGGCTCGTACTGGCTGAGGCCAGCCGCGAGCAAGCGTCGCAACAGCTTTGCCGCTTGCGGCTTACGTTTGAACGCGGGACCCTCGACGTCGTCGGCATCGAGCAACCAACACGGCGGAAATTCCTGTATCTCAAGGCGCAAGTTTCGGCTCTGACACAGATACGCGCAAAATTTTGCGGTATCCTGCCAGCTACACCCTCCTTTCCCGAGCTTCCAGCTGATTTGTTCGTCGCGGCCGGAATACGTGCGCGCCATTTCGATGCAGCGTTTAAGCGCGTCACGGTCAACGTCACTCAGCTTCGTCATGCGCTTCGAGCTCCGCTCGTTCGTAATACGACATCGACGCCGGTCTCGCCGCTCGGGGATTGTTGGGTTGCCTGCTCTGCGGACAGAGGCGCAAGCGCGCGGCGAGCGCCACCATGTTCCTGTTCGCCTTCTCCCATACTTGCAGCCAGCGCGGCGCAGCGTCATCACGTTGGAGCTCCAGCGTCGCCCGCGCGGCCAAGGCCGAGCTCTCGCAGTACTGGGTGAGCAGCGGCAAGTCTGACGGCCTGAAGTGCTCGGGCCGCTCGCAGGTCACGATGCGGATGAACTCGGCCTTCGCTTCCTCCGAGAGGCCGGGCGGTGGATGCAATCGCGTGGTTGGGATCGGGACGACCAGCGAATCGGCAGCTCTTCGCGGCATATGGGCTCCTCAACCAGCAGTCTAAATCGTCGCGAACGCCGGCGAAATGATATTCTCGAAGGCGAGAAGGCTCGAAAAACACACCGAGTCCTGTCGATATATCAATGGGCTGCGGAATGCCGGCGGGACGCTTCAAAATGGTAGGCCCAAATGCTTTTCGACACGTAGCGTAGCGTGTACGCCGCCGCGTCCCGTGGAGCGCCGATCTTCCAGAAATTTCACTGCCCCCCAAGCTTTGATATTGCTAAGGAATTTGGCTTTCCTGCCTCGGAGGGTAGTCAGCGCTGCGGCGATCGTCGAGATTTGCCGAGTTCCACGTAGCATGAAAATCTTCGCTGTGATGGCAATGGGTTAGCTGGCTCTCCTGAGTTCCAAAAGAGAACGGATGCGGACGCGCAGGGACAAGCTAGAGGTCCTTGTCGCATCGAGCGAATTGGGATTGAGCCGATCCGGCGTATAAGCGCGCAACGCTTGCATCATGAGGCGATGCACGCAGCGCAAGCACGTGAAGGCTCAAGAGATCGGGGCCGCGATTGGGGTGGTTTCGGACCTTGGGTCGCTTCGGCGGGCATTTCACGACCTCCATTTTGGCGGTGGATCGAACCCTTGGCGACGAGAGCCCGTCAGTGGCGTCAGCTGGAATCCTAAACCTCTCCCATATTTGTCATCCCTTCTTTTTAACCGACAAAATCCACAGGACTTATGCATACCGACTGACGCCACTGACGCGTCAGTGCCGTCAGTGATTTTTTTGGAGCTTGTCGCGGGCTGACGCCATTGACACGTCAGTGACGTCAGTGATTTTTTAGAGCTTGTCGCGGTGTGCAACGGCTACCTCTAAACGCTGGTCAGTGGGCACGTCCAAGCGCACGTAGATCGTCTGGCGTCGTCCGTTGATCCTCCACAGACTGTCCTTGGCAGCTGGGTTATCGATTGCGACGTACTCGCAGTCCTCGATTCGGTGCCCTATGGCTACGCGCTTCGTCAGGTCGCGCAGCCATTCGAGGCTGGGAGCCACCGCCATCAATTCGTTGATCGTCAATGCTTGGGGGTTGCCGAGCGCGTCGATGGCGTCAGCAAGCTCAATGTAACCTGCGCCACGGCTCGCCGTGACCATGTGGCGGAACGCGTCTGTCTTGCGTGGCTCGGCTTTCGGGTCAAAGTTCGATAGGTCGTGTTGATAGAGCAGCGCAGCCACATGGGCGAAGCCGCCAGTCTCGTACCACCCCCAGAACTCGTTCCAGAACTCTTTTGGAAATTCTTCGCCGCGGCGTTCGGAGAACGCCACATAGTGCCGGCGGTCGGTGGGCGGCAGCTTGAGTGCGTCGCGATAGTTGGTGGGGATGAGCATCCCGGCGCGGTTTAGAATGTAGTACTCGTTGATGTACTTTTCGTTGATCCGGATCGTATCGGGTGGGGTCGCGAGCATGTCCTTCATGTGGTCGTTGAGCCGGTAGAGGTCGGTCGCACCGCGCTCGCCTACGTCACGCACCTCACTCAACCGCACGATCAGCGATTTGAGGAATTCATTGTTCTTGCCGATCAGATGACTGAGCTTGATATTCTTGACGTTCCATGTGCCAACGGTGTGCACGACGGCTTCGAGCAGCGTATCCTTGCCGATCTTGGGCGCACCGCCGAGCACCAGCGCGTGGTTGATCTTGATCCCTGGATGCTGCACGCGGTGCGCCAGCCACGCAATGATGTGGTCGGCATCGTTAGGATAGATCGCACGCCAGTGCTCGATCCAGCGCGCAGCCTGCGCGGGATCGCCGAGCTCGATGTCGGGTGGTGGACGATAAAAGTTGTACGTGGTGGCGCCCAGTTTTTCGATGTATCCGCCGTCGACGACCACGCTATTGCGAATGAATTCCGGCTTGCCTGGATCCCAAGTCAGCGACACGACGCTGCGGTCCTTCGCTAGCCTCTCACTCGCCGGGATCATCACCACCTTGCCTCTGCTGCGCACCGGATTGCCGTTGGGGTCGAGCAGTGGCATCGGTGGCAACCGATCATCGACGCTGGCGTTTGGCCACATGGTCTTGCACGGCCGATAGATGCACATGCGGCTCGGCGCGTAAGATACAAAGTCCTCGAACGTGCACGACGACGGGAGCGTGTCGTCAGGCGACTGCGAGCTCGGCTGTGGGCTCGGCTGCATTACGTCGAACTGATCCTCGAAGTCCTCGCTCATGCCTTCCTCCCGAGCACCACATCGTTGAAGTCCCAGCCCTTCTGCTTAGGGATCAGCGGCACGACGATTCGACCGGCAGCTGTCCAGATGTTGCGGCCTTGTTCAGCGGCGCGCTGACCTTCGCCGTTCTCGTCGTGATCGACCAATTGGATCAGTTCTGAAATGCCGGGCAGCAGCGGCAGACGCGCGAGCCCGCCCCGAGCCACGGTCGACCAGGCTGGGGTCAGCGGTGCGCCGCGGTATGAAATTCGCGTGGCTGCGGCCAACACGGTCTCGATCCCCTCGCCGGCGACGAGTTGCTCGTTGCCGTTCAGCGGCCAGAGCTTCACCACGCCCATGCGGCCGAGCGCCATGCGCCTGATCCGGTCGATCTTGCCGTTCACCTCCGTCAGACCGATCCGATGGATTCCGACTGGAGCATCGGTCACCGGGTCGCGCATCAAAGCGAGGACGCAGGGGCGACAGGTGCCGGCGCCGAAGGCGCAACGCGGGTGAAAACGCAGCACATTGTGGATGGTCGACGGTAGCTTGCTGATGTCGATCTCACGGGTCTCCGCGAAGTAGCGCTCACCGATGCTGCCGAGGAACTGCTCGGCCGCGTTCCACGTCTGACGCGCGAACTCGACCCGTGCTTCAATGTCTTGCTGCTGCTCGGTCATCGCGGGGCCAGTCCATTCTTGCAACGCGGCGATCGCCTCGGCCTTGGTCAAGCCGTCAACCCGCATGAGCCAGTCCACGCGGCCACCGTGCTCGCCGCAGCCGAAACAATGGAAATGGTCAGCATAGATCCGACAGCTCGGCTCCCAATCCTCGTGGAACGGGCAGGACACGTGATTGCTCGCGTCCATCGGCAGCATCACAAAGTCGGTGAGCGGAGCGATCGTGTCGCCCAGGCTGGCCAGAAAGTCCTCATCGGCGGCGCGGCCGATCGCCTCATTGGGCGGCGTCGCGGCGACAAAGACGTCGACTGCGTGCTCCACGATCTCCTGCTCGGTTACCACCGCCGGCGGCTCAGCCGTCTCCGGCGCCTCGAGGTAGATCGGGCCCGAATGCACCTTGCCGCCGAGCGGCAGGGCGGCCGCCCACGTCGGCAGCTCGAGTACGAGATCGAGCACCTCCGCCTTCGAGATCGTGCCCTCCGGCACCTCGATCACGATCTCGTCGTGGCAGTGGAAGACGACCTGCCAGCCACGCGCCTCGGCGCGCAGGATCGCGGCGGCGAGCAGATCGCGCGCGGTGCCCTGCACCACGTTCTCCACGATCGTGCCGAACCACGCCCGGGCGGGCTTCCATTGCCCGCGCGCGTTGTCGAAGAACTCGATGTCGGGATCGGCGCCGTCGAACTTGGTGTTCGGGACCAGGTGAGCGCCGGGGTAGATGATCAAACGCCCGGACGGCAGCGTGATCGCGAGATCGACCCCATCGAAGGTGATCGTGACCGGCGGTCGCGGGGCGGGCGCGGCCAGGATCGGCATGCCGGTCAGGATCGCGACCCGTGCGGCCTGCGCCAGCTCTCGCCACAAGGTGCGGGTCGCCGGATGCGCCTCGCGCCATTGGTGGATGATCGCCTTGACCTCGTCGTCTGAGCGGACATCGGCATCGTGCGCGATCTTGCGCCAGGCGCCGACCGAGCCGCCGAATCCGCAGGCCAGTTCGGCGCACTTCCCAAGCTGTCGCTCGGCGGTCGCGATGTCACTGACCGGGCCGGTCTTGCGCAGCATACGGTGGGCGGTGACACGATAGGGCTCGAGGTCCTTGTTGCCAGTTGCGTCGAAGCGCCTGAAGGTTTCCAATTTCCACGTTTCGCCGGCGAGCCACGCAGTGATCCGGCTCTCGATGGCGCCGAAATCGGCCGCGATGAGCGTGTGCCCGGGGGCAGCGCACAGTGCCGCCCGGGAGATGCCGCTGATCACCTTGAGGGGATTGCCCCAGCGCGCTAGTTGGGCCCGATCCCCGGCAATGAGCACGGCCACCAGGGATGACGGCAGCTCGGCATCGTTGCGTGGCAAGTTGTGCAGTTGCGCGCCGATCGAGGACCACCGCCCTGGAGCTCCGCCATGGAAGCGCAAAGAGCCACGAATGCGATGATCCCCCGGGTCACTGAAGGCGAGCAGTTTCTTGAACTTAGTGGTGCTGGCGAAAGCACCACGTTGGCGCAGCTGCAACAGCTCTTTGACGAAGCCCGTGGGCTGGTGGGCCAAGACGGCCGCGACCGAGCGCTTGTTGAGCGACGTCATGTTGTGACCGTGGGCGTTGACCGCGTCCATGATCTTGGTCACCTGGTTAACGGAGCAGATCAGGCCGGCGGACAATTCGTTAAGCCGGGTGTTGATGGCGTTGCGCTCCTGGATCGAGAACGCTTGCGCCGCCTCCAGGAACGGCACGTTGGCGTGGACCCCGCGCGCGTTGATCCGCGCGTCTGCGAGTAGCAGCTGCCGCTCCTCCGGCAGTAACGGGCGCACACGCGGATGGCCGTAGGCGGTACGCGTCGCTTCGACGTCGCTTTTGCAGCGCCCCAACAGCAACGCGAGATCGCGCTCACGGGCAGCGGGGTCGACCGGCTTCTTGCGCTTCTTGGCAGTTTGCGGGCGCGACAGACGCAGCATCGCTTTGCGCGCCTCGACGTCCTTCTTGTAGGGCAGGCCGAGCGCCTCGCAGCGCAAGCCGAGTTCGGCCGGAAAGGCGTTCGCCAGCGCCAGTCGCTGGGCGCAATCCTGGTTCTCGAGTGGGATCGGCGGGAAGGCGTAACGCGGGACGAGAATGTGGGTATGGATGGCGCGCTCGAATTCCCAGTTATCAGCAATGAAGAAGTGCTCGGACGGATTCGCGAATGGCTCCGGCACCGGATCGCCGGGCTTCCATGTCTGCACTTCGCCATCGTCGACGGCGTAGCAGAAGAAGAAAATATCGGTCGACGGATCGCTGGCGTAGTTGTGAGCACCGGCTTCCTTCAAATTGACTTGTGAGAACGTCTCCAAATCCCAAACCACGATCGACATTGCCGCCTCCTACTCCAGAACAATTTGTTCAATTCATCGATCGGTAGCGGAAGCACGTCGCAGTTGACGGGCGTGTGCATCGGCCTCGAGGTACTGCTCAAACAGCGTGCGCAGTGCGGGGTCTTTGAAGCATTCCCAATTCCAGATCATCTGCATGAGGTTCTGAAGGGTCTGATCGGTAGTGGGTGATGTGATGGTGTCAGTCATTGCCGCCTCCTACGCGCGCGGAGAAAGTGCGAGGGGCAATGAGCCCCTCGCGTTCTTGCTGGGCTCACGCGTTAGCGCCAGCCCTTGTCGTCCTTCGGCGGAGCCGAATGGGGCGGCAATTCATCGGCGATGGATTCAGCCACAGTCATCGGCTTCGCCGCCGCTTTCATACCCGCCGCGAGCGGAGCTTTCGCCGCGATCGCAGCCGCCGCTTGTGCAGCTGTTGACGAAGCTTTTGGCGGATAGGTCGGAGCCTGTTTCGGCGCCGATGCAGGTTTCGCAGCCGCCTCCGCAGTTGCTTCCGAGATGGTTTCCCACGGCAGGACGGGAATCGCCGGTGCCGGGGCTGCAGCTGCGGGCGTCGGCCCCGAGAGTTGCGGGGTTGGTGCTGGCGCTGCCAAGTTTCCGCCGTCCGCGCGCGGAGGTTCACGCCACTCGATGGGCTCGAGATGCGGACGCATCTGCATCCCGTAGGTTGCCGACTTCCACGGAGCCTTTCCGAGTTGCACCATTGGCATCACGAACTTGCCCGTGAGCCATTGCTTGACGAAGCACTGTTCCTTGATCGCTTCGTAACAGAGCAAGGTCCCGTAGGTGTCGTGCGCAAACGTGTGCAAACGGCCCGTAGCCTCGTGGACCAAATAGAACACGAAGCAATACTTCCACGGCGGGGTGGGATCGCCGTTGAGGTTCTTCTCCCATTCCTCGATCGGGATTTCACTGTTCAACGTTTCCGGATCGGGGAGCGGGCTGTCAGTGATGTAGTACGGCCGTTTGTCCTTCCAGCGCCGTAACACCGTGCCGAACCCGAGCAACAGCATTGGGCTTGGAAGCGGCTGGCCTTCGCGCGTGGTCCAGCCGGTAGTTTCGGACCAGCGCGCGATCACGCCGTGGGTGACCTGACCAGTCAACAAGCGCGCGAGCATTCCGCCATCGGGCGGTCCTGTAATCGCATTCATGTTTGCCTCCTATGAACTGCGATGATGTTTATTCAGGCCGGGCTGCGCCCCGGTGGGCGCCCTCCAGCGGAGGGGGAAACAGAATCGCTTTGATCAGGCGGTACGGACCTTCGGGTTCGCCCGGCAACGGATCGTCGATGGGCTCCAAGTCACGCTTCACGCGAAATGCGGTGATGGCGTCATTGATCTCGTGCACCACGGTGAGCTTGGTGGTGTAGTCGATCTCCACCCAAGCAATGCTCTGCGCGAAGCCGACCAGCTGCGCCGGTGCGATGTGTTGCAGGTTGGCGAGCATCCTGAACAGCTCGGCGAGATCGGGATACTTAGCGAGCGCTTCGTCACGCTGTTCGCGATGCCACGCCTTCCACCAGCGCAACAGTCTCGCGTCGTCAGCGAGTTTCTTCTGTTCCTTGTCAGACCTGCGCCGCATGATGCCGACTCCGACGAATGATCGTCCAAGGCATTGGATACTTGTGTGGGTGCTGAAGACTTCCGTGCCAAACCGGGTAGTCGTCCGTTTTCCAAATGAGCATCCATCGGTACGGATGCTTTGGCGCGCAGCGTATGAACAACAGTCGCCCAAGCCTGACCTGCCCGGCGCCGTACTCCCACTGAACAGTCAATGGGCCGCTTTCATATCGGACACCGCCCGTTGCTGAATTTCGCAGCGTGCGCCAACGCCAACGGTAAATGCGCTCGCGGATCATGACGCTGTTTCCCGATCCAACTCTGCCCTTCCCCACCGCCGCTGGTTCTCTTTGCGCACGAGCGTTTTCCAGTCATCGTCTGAAAGCCCCGGCACGATCCGGTGCAATTCGGCTTTGAACTTGGTGAACGCAATCGTCACGAGCTCGGGCAGCTTGTCCTTGAGCACGGCGCAGATCGCCTCGACCTTGGCGGCGTCGATTTCCTCTCTCGAGCTCATGACACCAGCCTCGAACTGCTCGCCGAGATGGACGCCGCGGTCTCGATCAGCACCGTCTTCGGCAGCACCCCCGGCAGCGGCGTGAGCGCGATGAGCGCGGCCTCGGCCCGTTGGTGATCCTTTTTGCGAGCAAACAGGGCGTGCGCGCTGGGGAACAGCTGCAGTGCGCGCTGGCGCGCGGCTTCTTTGTCCTTACCGGGAAGGTGGTGGAATTTTTTCCACACCGATGGCTCGATGATGGAATAAGGGATGCCACTGCAGGCGACGACGGTTTCCAAGCTGCCGACCGCGCGCGCGTACTTGAAGGTCGACGCGACGCCTTGCTTCGGCATCGAGCCGGCGCGCTCGATCAACGCGTGATCGGGCTGATGCTGAGCGAGCCAATCCCGCACCAGCATCGTGTTGACGCGCTCCTTCGCGCCGGCGCCGATCACCGGCACGTCGAGCACGTCGACGAGCACGGGCATCACACCGTCGATGGCGATGTTGACAATAGCGAGAGCACCATTGATGCCGGGATCGACGCCTACAATCAAACTCATGACACGCTCCGAACGCGATAGCCGCCACCTTCACTGCGCACGCAAACGCCGTGCGGCCGCAGCAAGTTGTTCAATTGCGCGATATGCACAAAGATCGTGTGCCGACATTCCGGCCCACCGTTCGGGTCATCCGCCCACACCAGATCTCTTAGCGTCACGGCGCTAATACCCGGACGCTGCCGCACGACGTCATAGATTCGCTGCTTGATCGGCGGCAGGTGCAGCCCGGTCGGCGCGATCACCTGGCGGCAGCAAGGACAGATGTCGGGTTGTTGGGGGATCATGATGACTGACCCCCGTCACCAGCAGTTCGGCGCTTAGCGTAATCGGTCTCGCAGAATGCTTTGGCTTCGTCGGCCGAGTTCACGATGCTTGATTTACCCGGGCCTAGAAGGAGATGGTGATAGAGGACCTCGCGCCAGCTTGGCGCAAAAGCGCGGTGTGCAGGTATCCGAAGTCCTCTTCGACCAATCGCCTTGACCGTCCAAGTGTCCACTCGGTAAAGTTCTTCGACGCCAACTCGACCGACATAACCCTTCTCGTCATTGCCCACCCACACGAGCTTGCCATTAGCTGCAGATTGCTCGGGCTCTGAGGAGCGCAGGCGCTCTTCGCGCAGCTGCACGAGATAGTCCGTCACCGTGCGTAACGCGTTATCGATCAGCGCCCGCCGATGTGCGAGTTCATAGGCGTCAGCATGCTTGACGTCGTCGCGGACGCGGCCAAGCTGCTCGATCAAATCGAGCAGGACGCGATCAGCGAGGATGGGATTGGTGGCCACGACTCTTCTCCTCGACGCACGCTTTTGTGCGCCCCGCCGGTTAGTTTTCTTGTCCGCTCACCGAGGCGCCGCTTGCGGCACCTGGGAGAACGGACGCCGGCAGCGCAAATGCCGCCGGCGCCGTGGGTCTTTGCGGGCCGACGCCGGGTCTGAACCACTCGAGGCGTCGGCCTCTTCATGTCACCCTGTGCTTTCCCTTCCCGCGCCGGGCGACGAATGCGTGGGTCGGCTGTTCTCCTATTTCGCTGTGACCGTCGCGGTCGCGCTGTCGAGCAGCGCCTCCATGGCGCGCACCGGGACGAACAATTTCTTGCCGATCTTGATCGTGGGGATTTCGCCACGGGCGGCCGCGTCGTAGCTGCCGTTCTTGCTCAGCCCGAAATAGCGCTTGCCCGCCTCAGGGATGGTCATCGTGAGCCGCGCCTCGGACACCGCGGCAGCGGCCGGGCCCTTCCGGCTATTGCGCGCTCCACGCGGCCGACCTCCGCGGGATCGACCAACGGTTTCGACTGCTGTGCTGGACATTGTGACTCCCTATGGGACCGAAAACTGTCCTAAGCTACGACTGATTCGAAATTGCGGCAAGCACCTCATGGGACCGCTTGTAGGACCGCGGAAAATAGTCTTTAATAGTCCCTCCTGTTCCCACCACGTCCGGAGGCGACGACATGTCCGACGAGACACCGCGCAACCCTGCCGATCTCACCCATCTGAATTTGCGAATCAGGGAGAGCCTGCGCCGCGAGCTCGAGGAGCAGGCCAAGGCGCACCGGGTATCGCTCAATTATGAGGTCACAAGCCGGCTGCAGCAGACCATCGAACAGGTCCATATCTTGACCCTTCACCAGCTCACTGAAAACACGGGCAGAATGCTGCAGCCCCTGCTCGAGCGCGGCCACGAACTCAATCTCCAAGGCGACCTCATTAACGCGGTCGAGACGCTGATCACTCGACAGCTGCTGCCGCTGCTCGCCGCCCAGGTCATCGCCGACCCGACGGCGGGGGCCATTCGGCAGCAGATCGACAAGATCGCGCTGGCCATAAAGATGATCGACAACGAAGCGGCGTTGAAGCTTCGCCGCGCTCACACGACGGGGGCGGCGCAATGAGAGGACATATTCGCCGCCGTGGTGGTAGCTGGGAGCTCAAATACGACACCGCGCGCGCCGGCGGTCAGCGGCAGATCGTCTATAGAGCATTCAAGGGTACCCGCCGCGAGGCAGAAGCCGAGCTCGCTCGCTTATTGGCGCAGGTCGCCGACGGCGGCCATGTCGATCCCAGCAAGCTTACTGTCGCTGAACACTTGCGCGCGCGGCTGGCGCACTGGCGCGCCATGGGCACGATCTCGCCCAAGACCGCGCAGGGCTACGACGGACTGATCGAGCACCAGATCGCGCCCTTCATCGGCGCCAAGCTCATCCAGAAGCTCACCACCGCCGACATCGAGAGCTGGCACGCCACGCTGCTGACGCGGGGCGCGAAGGGCCGCCACGGTCGCCCAGATGGGGAAGGCGGTGTCAGCGCTCGCACCATCGGGCACGCCCACCGGGTCCTCACCAAAGCCCTGCACGAAGCCATGCGACATGGACTTGTGCTGCGGAACGTCTGCACCGCTCAGCGCGCGCCCAAGATCGTGGCGGAGGAGATGTCGATCCTCACCCCGCAGCAGGTCGTGGAGCTCTCCACCCTGCTCGAAGGCCACGACCTCGGCCCTCCTGCGCTGGTCGCGCTGTTCACTGGTTTGAGGCGCGGGGAAATTCTCGGGCTGCGCTGGGGCAACGTTGACCTCGACGACGAAGTGATCCGGGTGCGTGAAAGTCTCGAAGAGACCAAGACCGGGCTGCGATTCAAGGCGCCAAAGAGCAAGGCCGGCATCCGCGACGTTACGCTTCCCGCCATCGTCAGCGATGTTCTGGTCGCGCAGCGCAAGCGTCTGCTCGAGCGGCGGTTTGCGCTCGGACAAGGCAAACTCAGCGACACCGATCTGGTGTTCCCGACCTTAGATGGTTCACCCCAATCCCCCGACAGCTTCGGCTCAGCCTGGGGCAAGCTCGCCAAGAAACTCGGGCTGGGAGTGTCGTTTCACGGCCTGCGCCACACCCACGCATCGCAACTCATCGATGCCGGCCTCGATGTGGTGACGATCGCCAAGCGGCTCGGACACGCCTCACCGGCAATCACGCTGAACGTTTATGCCCACCTGTTCCGCAAGGACGACCGCAAGGCCGCGGACGCCATCAACGCCGCGCTCAGAAAAACGTAGGCCGCAGCCGGAGTTGAGAGAACCGCATCATGTCCAAGATTAAGCTGCCGCCGATCGAGGAATGCGCGAAGATTCGCACGCTCTACGAGGTGGAGACCCAGGCCAGTAACGCGAACGAAGCCGCCGTCGCCAAGACCAAGCTCGATCAGTTGCTGAGCAAGCACGGGCTCAAGCGCAAGCACATCTCCGACATCCTCGCCGAGCTCGAAAAGGACCCGAAGTACGCCACCCAGCGCAGCGCCGCTCCGCCCCCAGGCCAGCACCCCGACGAGATGCGGGTCAATTGCCTGAGCCTGGTACTGCGCCACATCGAAGACCACGTCTATCTCGTCAACCAGCACCTGCGCCTCGCGATCGCGCTGTGGGTCCTGCACACGTATGTCTTCGGATGGTTTGACCACACCCCGAGGCTGGCGGTCCTTAGCCCCGTGCGCCGCTGCGGCAAAACCACGCTGATGATCCTGCTCGAATCGCTGTGCGCCAATCCCGATAGCTCCGACGGCACGACCGTGGCGGCGATCTACCAGACCCTCGTCGAGGACGAGGTCACGTTGCTGATCGACGAGGGCGACAATCTCGGCCTGCTCCAGAACAAGGAGATGCGCCAGCTGATGCACGGCGGGTTCCTAAAGGGCAGGACCATCGATCGCGGCGGCGGCCGTCACAAGCGCAAGTTCTCAATCTTCGCACCATTGGCCATCGCCGCCATCGGCATGAACTCGCTGTCGCTGCCGCTGATCGACCGCAGCGTCATAGTCCCGATGCGCCGTCGGCCGCACAGCAGCCCGCGGCTCGTACGCCTGCGCGTGCGCGACCCCAGGTTCGAGTTCTCTCGCCGTCAGATCGAGTATTGGAAGACCGATGCCCAGCTCAACCCGGAACCAGATATACCGGAACGGCTCGACGATCGGGCATGGGATTGCTGGCGCGTGCTGATAGCCATCGCCGACTCGCTCGGGATGGGGCAAGAAGCGCGCGAGGCCGCGGTCGCGCTCAGCGCAAGGCGCGAGGACAGCGACCCAGTGGTGGTGCTACTGCGCGGCATGCGGCGGGTGCTCGGCGCCGCCGATCGTATCACCACGGCGGCATTGGCCAGCGGATTGGAGGAGCTCGGTTTCCAGTGGACCGGGATGCTCGACAACAGACCGCCGCGCGCGATCAAGCAGGGTGAGCTCTCACATCTTCTGCGCAAGCTGTTCGACCTCGAGACCGTTACGGTGTGGCCGGCCGGTTCGCCCGAGCGCGGGCGCGGAGCGGCGTCGGGCAAGGGCTATCACTACCGACAACTCGAGCCGCTGTTTGACGCGTATGTTCCCGACGGCGAAGGTGATGAAGACATCGCCGACGCCGACAAAATCGTGCATATCGGACACTTCAAGGCCGACACATAGGCGACACAGCCGCCGACACAGCCGCCGACACTCGACCGACACACGACCGGCACACCAGGCGGCGACAACACAGGAAGTTCGTCCGATGGTCGGGTGGCAATCGGGTGGCAAATTCACCAGAAAGCCCACGTTGTCCCAGCAAAATCGCGAATGACCGCTGTCTTCATCACCGCGACCGGCACCGACATCGGCAAGACGTTCCTCACTGCGGGCTTGATCCGCCATATCCGCGGCGCCGGCGGCGCGGTCGCGGCGGTCAAGCCGATTGTCAGCGGCTTCGATCCCCACGCGTGGCAGCAGAGCGATCCGGCGCTTCTGCTTACGG
>Ga0306926_10003664_pt1 | contig 15943 bp, 11 predicted proteins | sample flu12Cox44000178_FD_203759 | JGI IMG/M metagenome (GOLD analysis project Ga0306926, IMG submission 203759) | Lab enrichment of tropical soil microbial communities from Luquillo Experimental Forest, Puerto Rico - flux8day.12C.oxic.44.000.178 (v2)... | ecosystem: Environmental > Terrestrial >...
GAAGAGGCCGCCCAGGCTGTTGCTCTGGCTCGCTTGGATCTGCTCGCTGTTGAGGGTGGTGAGCGACGGCGGCGGCTGGAACGGCGACGGCGCGGCCGGGTGTCCCGCGGTTGTGGTCGTGCTCGGCGTCGTCGTCGGCGTCGTTGTCGGCGGCGGTGCGGGTGGCGGCGGCGACGGTAGCGTCGTGCTGGCGGGAGCCGCGGGAGCGGTCCGCCGCGCGGGCCGCTGTTTCGGCGCTTCCACCGTGACTTGCGGAACCTGGACCGCGGGAGGCGTCCCGGGCTCGGCTTGCGGCGTCTCGGGAGCGGGCTGCGACGGTTGCGGAGCGGGCGTTTCCGGCGCGGGAGTCGTGGTCGGCGGAGTCTGCGGTGTCGGTGTCGTTGCCGGCGGAGTCTCCGGCGGCGTTTCTGTGGTTTGCGACAATGCGACTCCGGCGAAGCAGAGCAGCACCAGCGCCGAGCTGCTCAACAGCAGCAAACGCCTGTTGCGGATAGACATCACACGCCCCCATTCCCGACGGAAACGATCCGTCAACCCCGACCATCAACGCATGACGGCGAAAGCAGCGCCGCATGGGGTATCGGCCTAGCGCTCGCTGGTGCGAGCGCGGTCCGAGACCTCAATCGATGTCAGGCGATGGGAGGTGCGCGCGCGCGGAACAGCGCGGCGTGTGATGCCGTCAGATCAAATTCGGCGGCAAGCTCGAGCCGCAATCGGCCGACAACGGTCGGCAGCGGCAACGACGGCATCTCGGCCGGCACCAATGCGCCGGCGAGATGGATCAGCGTGCAGATCGGGCAGCAGTCGTCCGCGAGGTCTTCGCGACCGGCTGGATTGGAAGGCGCGTTGAGGTCCGCGGCCGGTGTTTGCGCGCCGGCGAGCGCGCTCGCGCCCGCCGAAGGCGGCGCGATGCGCTCGAGATGCACGTGGCCGAACGAAACCGCGAGCTGGAACGCCAGCGCAAACAGCGCCAGATACGAACCCGCTCTTTTACGCGACCGCAACCAACGCATGGTCGTCACGCTGCGCGCGTCTCATGCCGCGGCAGAACCATTCTGCCGGTACGCGCTTGCCGCTTTAGTAACAATGTAACATTTGCGAAAATGAGGCGGCGTTGCGATTCATCTGGTGTGTTGCAGAAAATCAACATTCCGGCTTCGACAATATTAGACGGCTCCGCCGATCACGTTTGCTGCAGGGATGGCGCCAAGCGCGACGAGCGGATCGCAATTACTTTCACCGCCGCGTAGACTTGAAATTCGAGGCGGCCGGATTTCAAACCACTGTGTCCTAATTTACCGCTATCCTGGGAGTATGGGCGGGGGCGGCAATGCGCTGGTATCGGCTGCGGCAGGGCTGTGCCTAGCGATCGTATTTGGGGCGGCGGGCGCTGCCGCCCAAGACGACCGCGAACATGCCCTCGTGTTGAAGATGGGGCCAGCGGGGGAATGGCCGTCGCACGACCGCGCCAATTTTGGCGGCACGTTCGCGGTCGAAAAAAGCATAATCGAAAACTGGCTGGAGATTGAGGCCGGCCTGACCATGCTAGGCACGACCGGACAGCGCGAATTATCGGGAGATATTATCTTCAAAAAACCTTTCCGCATCTCTCCCAATTTCGAGTTCATGATCGGTGTCGGGCCGTCGATTTCGAGAACGCTCAATGGCGAGGATCAATCCACCACCGTGAGCGCTGCCTTCACACTCGATTTCATGTTCTGGCCAACCCCTAACGTCGGCTGGTTTCTAGAGCCAACGTGGACCGTTAATCCCAGGAACGGCCAGCAATCATTCGCCGCAAGCGTTGGGCTGCTCATTGGCATTCCGCAGCGATAGTCGAAGAGGGGGCAGTGGAGATATATATTCGCGCCATGAGCGCAAGCTGCTGCCACGGCTGCCATGAAGACGATCCGCAGCGAGGGAACCCCGCTTACCGCCGCATCTTGTGGGTGGTTCTAGCCATCAACGCGGTGATGTTTGCCGTAGAAATCGGAGCTGGCTTGGCGGTCGGTTCAGCGTCGCTCCAGGCGGACGCTCTCGATTTTCTTGGCGACGCTGGCAATTACGCGATCAGCCTCTTCGTGGTGGGCATGGCATTGCGCTATCGCGCGATGGCGGCCGTGGCGAAGGGGAGCACCATGGCCATCTTTGGACTGTGGGTTCTAGCGATCACCGGATGGCATGCGTGGCACGGCACCTTGCCACACGCATTCACTATGGGTGCGGTTGGATTTACGGCGTTGGCCGCAAATGCCGCTTCGTTTGCATTGCTGTGGAGCCACCGTGGGGGCGACGCCAATATGCGTTCGGCGTGGATTTGCACGCGGAATGATGTTTTTGGGAATCTTGCTGTGTTGCTAGCCGCATTAGGCGTGTTGGGCAGTGGCACAGGCTGGCCTGACGTGCTGGTGGCGGCCATCATGGCTGGTTTGGCGCTGCAAGGGGCATTCATCGTGATTCAGCACGCTCGAGCCGAGCTCCAAGGCGCAAGGCGCCAAATCGCGTTTCCCGCCGAATAGGAAAATCAATGTCTGCTAGTCGCACTCATCGGAGATGCCGATCGCGCCGAGCAACGTCTGCTTTCGGTGGCACAGCGGACATGGAGCACGGCGTGAGGTCCGCTTACGACTCAAGGCAGACATACTGCATCTCGCGCTGCTCTTACCACCTGTACCGGATCGCACCTGTCCCCGCGTAGGTGGATGAGTTCGAGGCGAACTCGCCGTCGAATTTGGCAAGCAGCGTCACGCCGTTGGCGAGCCGAAGCTCGGCGCCGGCGGAGGTGAGCGCGGAATTCTTCGCCGGCGTCGCGCCGTTGACGATGAAGCTCGCGCTGGGAGAGCCTGGAACGCCGGCAGGAGCGTGGGATCGCTGACCCAGTCGTGCGCCCAGGCAACGCGCCCGCGCAACGCCAGCACGGCGTTGGAGTAGACCGCCAGCACCCGGTCGAAGCGCGTGCCCAGTTCGCTCCTGGTATCGGTCGCGTCGCGCGAGCCGAAGGCGAGTGCAAAACCGTTGGCGATGGCATCGGTCTCGGTGTAGCCCGGCGTGTGGAAGCTCTGCGCCTGGATTGCGGCGTAGGGCGTGATTCCGCCGTAGGCCATCGCGAAGCGGTAGCCGCCTTCGAGCCGCCCGCCGTAGCTCTGCGCGTTGAAGTCGGCAGTGAGACGGTCGTTGACGGCGAGGCGGTCGGTCGACATCCAGTGATTGGCGAAGGCGAATGCCGCAGCAAGGTAGGCCGGCCCGGAACGCGTTGCACCGTAGATGCCGGCCTGGAAGGCATCGCTCTTGCCGCCGCCCAGCCCCTGCGCCAGGCTCCAATCGGTGCCGCCACCGGCGAACGCGAAACCCGCCACAGTGTCGGGCGTGAGGTGATAATCGAGGCCCGCGGTGAAGCCGACCGTACGCGCGGAGAGATCATGGCTGCCGATCACGGCGAGATCGCCGGTGGTGCGGTTGCTGCCGCCATAGGCGCCGCCCCACGCGGTCCAGCGCGGCTCATAGACTGGTACCGGCGCTGGGGGCGCCTTCAACACGGAGGCGTAGGCGAGCGCGATTTCCGGCGGCATGGTTGCGCGCTCGGGCGCAAAGCCGAGCGCCGGATGGTCGGCGCCGCCGACCCCGCTGCGGCCATCGACGAAGGGATCGAGCATCACGTTGAGAAACTGGTCGGTGAGCTGAAACGCGACTCTCTGGGCGCCGGTCGCGGGCTCGCCGGAGAGCTGTGAGAGCGCGTTGGCCAGATTGCTGCCGGTCAAGGCGAAGAGGGAGACGAATGCCGGCGGCAACGCACCTCCGTTGTTGAAGAAGTTGTCAATCGCATGGCCCACGTTGACCTGGTTGACGGTGAAGGGCGGCGCCGGCGGGTCGGACGGATCCTGCGGCGCAGGCGGCAGCCCCGGTATGGACGGAATCGGCAACGCCGACGGCGGCGTCGGCGTGGGTTCGGGGACGAGCCGCGCCGTGAGGTTGAGCACTGCGGTATTGCCGGTATAGCTCAGGCTCCTCCCGAAGTCGGGCGGCAAGCCGAAGGTGGCGAGAGCGTCGAACGTGCCGGTGCGCCCGCGCGCCGCCGTCAAGATCGCGTAGCTGCGCAAGAGATAGCTGCCCGGCAAGAAGACGGCCGCCACGGTGCCGGCAAGCGAGGCGGCGCCGCTCACATTGGTGGTCGCGGCCGTCGTGGGATTGACCTGTACGACGTAGAACGCGCCGGACTGGAGCGCGAGATTGCCGGCGACGGTCATGGTGCCGGGCGTTCCCACCGGACCGGGAACGAGGAAGCCGCCGGCGTTGACGACGGTCGAGCCCACGGTGCCGCTGCCGAGGAGTGCGGCGCCGCTGTTCACCGTCGTCAGGCTCGACGAGGCGATCGAGCCGTTCACGATCAGCGCGCCGGCGTTTACGGTGGTTGAGCCGGTGTAGGTGTTGAAGCCGGAAAGCGTCAGAATGCCGGCGCCTGTTTTCGTCAGCGCGCCCGGCCCGCTGATCACGCCCGATAAGGCAGCGGCGTTGCCGTTGGTATCGAAAGTGCCGCCGGCCGTTTGCAAGGTGATCGGCAAGGCGCTGCTGATATTGGCACTGGCAAATTGAAGGGTGCCGCCGGTGAAAACCGGACCGGGAGAACCCGAAGCGCCGGAGGCGAGCGTGCAGGCGAGCGCCCCCGCGGTACGCGCAGTAAACGTCAGACCGGCGGCGAGCAGCGCATTGCCGTTCGAACAGATGCCGGGAAAGATCGGAAGGGCACCAACTGCTACAGTGCCAACAGTCGAATTTGTGGCCGTGTCGATCACGGAAACGGTGTTGTTGGAGCTATTCGCCACATAGGCGCGCGTCCCGTCAGGACTGAAAGTTACGCCCTCCGGACCGGCCCCGACGGGGATGGTCGCAACGAGCGTATTGGTGGCTGCGTTGATAACCGAGACCGTGTTGCTGTTGAAATTGGTGACGTAGATGCGCGTACCGTTCGGACTGACCGCCACCGCATCGGGATTGCCTCCTACCGCGATCGGGGCACCGATCACGGTATTCGTCGCTATGTTGATGACGGAAATGCTGTTGCTGTTGGTATTGGTCACATAGGCCCGCGAGCCATCGGGAGCGATCGCCAACCCCGTCGGACTATTACCAACCGGGATAGGTGCGCCGATCACCGTATTGGTGGCTGTGTTGATGACGGAAACGCTATTGCCGCTGAAATTTGCCACATACACGCGTGTTCCATCCGGAGTGATTGCCAAGCCGGCAGGAGCAGCTCCCACAGTGACGGTCGCGCTAACGGTATTGGTTGCCGCATTGATGACCGAAACTGAGCTTCCGCCATTGTTGCTGACGTACACGAATGTCCCGTTCGGACTGACCGCGGCCACGAAGGGATTAACTCCAACGTTGACCGTCGTGACGACCGAGTTGGTGCTCGTGTCGATGACAGAAACGTTGTTGCCGTTGATGTTGGTCACATAGACCAACGCCTGGTCGCCGCGCACGCCCGCAGCGAATGGCGAGCTGCCGACAGGGATCGTCGGGGGCACGGTGGTGTTCGTGGCCGTGTCGAGAACGGAGATGTTATTGTCGCTTGCGTTCGGCACGTACAAAAACGGCCCCTGTTGCGCGAGCACGTCCGGGGTGAGCATCGCGATGCCGCCGAACCAGACGCTCGCGAGCAAGGAAAGCCTCAGCCTCGAGTATGAGGGGCTACGCCGAAGCGATGAAGGCAGGACCGCCGATCCGCCGCTTGCGGAGCAACACTTCGTCCATTCGCAGGCCTCAAGGGCGCCATCGACCGTCCAACCGCGGCCGCGTAGACAATGTCGCAACTGGCACCGCGGAAGGTGATCCAGAATCATCGCACCTTGCTCCGGGATGGGAACGAGCTTAGCGCACGAGTCCGGACAAAATTGGATTTGCTCCCATCCTGGACTGCAATTCCAGCGCGATGTGGCTATCCCGTCACATCAGTATGGAGTTCGCATCACTTCGGTGGAAAACGGCCCCCGCAAGTTGGATGCGCACGATCCGCACGAAGCGAAATTGCGGCCTGCGGTGATGACTCATAAATGCTGGCGAAGCATGCGACAGGTGGTCCCCTCAGGGCGAGAAGCCAGCCAACCTTCAAGACCGGGAAGATGCTCGGCGTCGAAATTCCGCCGACCTTGCTCGCCCGTGCCGACGAGGTGATCGAATAACTGGCCAATATCCGTTGTTGGCACTAAGCGGGATGGCGCGAGAGCTGACATGGTCCCAGGCGCCTGCGCTGAGTTGCGCGGATGGCGCTGGAAAATCTGGAGGACACCAATGATTTCGCGGCGTCCACTGCTCCGGGCGAGCCTGACGGTCTGTGGTTGTGCCACATGCGGCGGGCTCGGAATTAGTGCTTCCGCTCACAGCGTCCGGGCCGACAGCCCGACCGCGGTCAAGGGCGCCGGATACGACCTTTGGTTCATCGGAGGCCAACGCGAGACAATTATGAACGGCAAGCTCGCTGCGGCGCTGGATTTGAGGAGCTTGGCAAGCCGACAGCACCTCTATGGCATCGGCCCGATCGAGCAGCTTCGGGGGGAGGTGACGATTGCGGATAGCCGCCCGGCGCTTGCACGAGTTGCATCTTGGTGGCACCCTCAAAGTGACTCAAAGCTTCGAGACGGGAGTACCGTTCTTCGTATGGGCCGAAGTTCAGCAGTGGCGTCAGGTCCGGATTCCAGCGGAGGTCCGCTCCTTCGAGGACCTTGAGAGCTTCGTTCCGAAGGCCGCTGCCGCAGCCGGTCTCGATGCGGAAAAGCCGCTACCCTTCCTCGTGAGCGGCCGCGAACAACTCATTGAGTTCCATATTGTGAATCGCATCGGCGACGGACCACACGACATGGCAACGCATAAGAAGATTCAGGCCACCTTCGAGTTGGAGAAGGCTGAAATGACCATTGTTGGTTTTCATTCGACCAAGCATCGTGGCGTCTTCACACCAGGCGACAGTAACATTCACATTCACTTTCAGACGCCCGACAACACTAAATCCGGGCATATCCAAAAACTTCAACTCGGCGATGGCGCTACTCTCAGTCTACCAGCGTCGACCGTCTGAGCACTCGATGCCTACACATCAGATCGATGCTCCGGCCGCGACGGCGAATGCGCCACGCATGAGTTAATCCAATCTCGCTGGCCCATGTTCCTTGATTCAGCTTTGCTGCAGGGATGGCGCCAAACGCGGCGCGCGGATCGCAATCCCTTTCACCACTGCATAGATCGCCGGAATAACGATCAGCGTCAGCAAGGTTGACGACACCATGCCGCCGATCATCGGCACGGCGATGCGCTGCATCACCTCGGCGCCGGTGCCGTGGCTCCACATGATCGGCAGCAGGCCCGCCATGATGGCGCAGACCGTCATCATCTTCGGGCGCACGCGCTCGACCGCGCCCGCCATGATCGCGGCGTAGAGGTCCTCGCGGCTGAACGGCCGGCCTTCCATTGTGCGCCGCTCCTGCAGCTCGACGTAGGCATGCTCGAGATAGATCAGCATCACGACGCCGGTTTCGGCGGCCACGCCTGCCAGCGCGATAAAGCCGACCGCGACGGCGACCGACAAGTTGAAGGAGAGCCACCACATCAGCCACAGACCACCGACCAGCGCGAAGGGCACCGAAAGCATAACGATCAGGGTCTCGGTCACCCGGCGGAAATTGAGATAAAGCAGCAGGAAGATGATGAGCACCGTGACCGGCACGACGACTTGCAATCGGGCTTTGGCACGTTCGAGATATTCGAACTGGCCGCTCCAGGTGACGTAATAGCCGGGCGGAAACTTAACCTGGCTCGCCACCGCCTTCTGCGCGTCCGCCACGTAGCCGCCGAGATCGCGGTCGCGCAGGTCGACGAAGATGTAGGCGGCAAGCTGCGCATTCTCGGTGCGGATGCTGGACGGCCCTTGCGCAAGGCTCACCTTGGCAACCTGGCCCAGCGGAACCGTGCCGCCGCCGGCGATCGGGATCAGGACCTCGGTCGCGATCGCCTGCGGGTCGCTGCGATAGTCGCGCGGGTAGCGGATGCTCACGGTATAGCGCTCGCGGCCCTCGACGGTGGTCGTCACCGGCTCGGCGCCGAGCGCCATCGCGATCAGGTTCTGCAGGTCGCCGACCATCAGCCCGTAACGGGCGAGCTGCGTGCGGTCCGGATCGATGTTGAGATAGTAGCCGCCAATCACCCGCTCGGCGTAGGCGCTCGTGGTCCCCGGCACGGTTCGGATCACGGCTTCGATCTGGCGCGCAAGCTTCTCCATCTCGGCAAGATCGGTGCCGAGCACCTTCACGCCGACCGGCGTGCGGATGCCGGTCGAGAGCATGTCGATACGCGCCTTGATTGGCATGGTCCAGGCATTGGAGACGCCGGGGAATTGCAGTGCCTTGTCCATCTCGGCGATCAGCTTGTCGATCGTCATGCCGGGTCGCCATTCGCTCTCGGGCTTGAGATTGATCACGGTCTCGAACATTTCGGTCGGTGCCGGGTCGGTGGCGGTCGAGGCGCGACCCGCCTTGCCCCAGACCGAGGCCACCTCGGGGAACGACTTGATGATCTTGTCTTGCGTCTGCACCAACTCGGCGGCCTTGGTCACCGACAGGCCGGGAAGCGTGGTGGGCATGTAAAACAGGGTGCCCTCGTTGAGGTTGGGCATGAACTCGCTGCCGAGCTTCATCGCGGGCCAAAGACTGACGGCGAGGATCGCCACGGCGGCCAGGATCGTGGCCGCCTTGAATCGCAGCGCGACGCGGATCGCCGGCCGATAGACCCAAATCAGGAAGTGGTTCACCGGGTTCTTGTGCTCCGGGATGATCCGGCCGCGCACGAACAGGATCATGAGCGCGGGAACAAGCGTCACGGACAAGAGCGCCGCCGCAGCCATGGCAAAGGTCTTGGTATAGGCGAGCGGCTTGAACAGGCGGCCTTCCTGCGCTTCGAGCGTGAAGATCGGCAGGAACGACACCGTGATGATGAGCAGACTAAAGAACAGCGCTGGCCCAACCTGGACCGCCGCGTCGATGATCACTTCAGTCCTGGTCTTGTCGGGCGCGGCGCGTTCCAACCGCTTGTGCGCGTTCTCGATCATGACGATCGCCGCGTCGACCATCGCGCCAATGGCTATGGCGATGCCGCCAAGGCTCATGATGTTCGAACTCAAGCCCAGCGCGTACATGCAGAGATATGCGATCAATATGCCAAGCGGCAGGGTAATGATCGCCACGAGCGCGCTGCGGACGTGGAGCAGAAACACGACGCAGACGAGGGCGACGATGGCGCTCTCCTCGACTAATGTGCGTCTGAGCGTATCGATTGCGCGGTAGATGAGGTCGGAGCGGTCGTAGACCGATTCGATGGTCACGCCCTGGGGAAGGCTCGGCGCGATCTCGGCGAGCCGATCCTTGACGTTGCGGATCACGGACAGCGTATTCTCGCCGAACCGCTGCAATGCGATGCCGGAAACGACCTCGCCTTCGCCGTTCATCTCGGTAATGCCGCGACGTTCGTCCGGCGTGAGTTCGATCCGTGCCACGTCCTTGAGCATCACCGGGACGCCGCGTTCGCTCTTGACGACGATCTGCTCCAGGTCGGACAAGCTCTTGATATAACCCCGGCCGCGTACCGCGAACTCTGCTTCCGCCAGCTCGACCGTGCGCCCGCCGACATCCATGTTGCTGGAGCGCAGCGCTTCGCGGATCTTGGCCAGCGGAATGCCCAGCGCCTGCAGTCGCCGTGGATCGATGACCACGCTGTATTGCTTGACGAACCCCCCGACGCTGGCGACTTCGGCAACACCCTCTGCCTTGGCGATGCCATAGCGAACGTACCAGTCCTGAATGGTCCGCAGCTCGGCGAGGCTCTTCTGCGCACCGCGCACGACGTATTGATAGACCCATCCGACGCCGGTCGCGTCGGGACCGAGACTCGGCGCGACTCCTGCCGGCAGCCGCCGCGCGGCGGAGCTGAGATATTCGAGCACGCGCGAGCGCGCCCAATAGAGGTCGGTGCCGTCCTCGAAGATCACATAGACGAACGAGACGCCGAAGAACGAGAAGCCGCGCACGACGCGGGACTTGGGCACGCTCAGCATGGCCGTGGTGAGCGGATAAGTCACCTGATCCTCGACCACCTGCGGCGCCTGGCCGGGATATTCGGTGTAGACGATGACCTGGACGTCGGAGAGGTCGGGAATGGCGTCGAGCGGCACGCGCGAGACCGCGTAGATGCCGGCCAAGGTGACGAAGATCGTGGCAAGGCCAATCAGGAAGACGTTGCGCGCCGACCAGCGGATGACAGCTGCGATCATTTCGGCGCCTCCGGCTGCGTGAACGCTTGCAGCGCCGCCCTCAGATTGCTCTCGGCATCGATCAGGAAGGTTGCGGACGTGACGACTTCTTCTCCCTTGTTGATGCCGTCGAGCACCTCGACGTAGCCGTCGCCGCGGCGGCCGAGCTTGACCGCGCGCGGTTCGAAGCGGCCTTCGCCCTTGACGACCAGCACGACCTGCCGGGTGCCGCTGTCGATCACGGCGCTGGCAGGAACGGCAATCGCGGGTTCTTCGTCCGCTCCGGCTTGAAACACGACGTCGGCGTACATATCGATTTTCAGCCGCCCATCGGGATTCGGAATTTCGATGCGGACGCGGGCCGTTCTCGTCTCCGCCCGCAATTCCGGATAGATGAAGGTCACTTCGCCCTCGATGGGCTGCGCCGGGTAAGCGTGGACCGTGACGGTTGCGCGGGTACCGATCTTGATCGCGGGCAGATCGCTCTCCGCTACGTCAGCGATGACCCAGAGATGGCCATGGTCGGCGATCCGGTAGAGCTCCTGGCCGGCCTGCACGCGTTGACCGTTGATGATCTTCTTCTCGATCACATCGCCGGTTGCCGGTGCGGGCCAATCGAGGGTGCGTGGACTGACGCCTTTTTCGCGCACTTCGCGGATGCGGCTCTCCGGAACCGCGAGGTTGCGCAGCCGTTGCAGGGCGCCCTCGATGTTTCGGTTAGCGTCGGCCGCCGGTACGCCGCTCCCGCGCTGGGTCGTGCCCATGGCGATGAGAAGATCGATCTGCGCGCGTTGGACATCCGCGCTGTAGACGCGGAACAGCGGCTCTCCGGCATGAACGTGTTGGCCGGTCCTGCTGACGAACAGATCTTCGACGAACCCGTCCGAGCGCATGGTGACGACGGTCAACCGGGATTCATCGTGCATCACCGTACCCACGGCGCGCACGGGACGCATGATTACGCGCGTTTCAACCGCTTCCGTCCGCACGCCGCTGCGCTGGATCTTGTCGAGGCTCACCTTGACGGTCTTGCCGTCGTCCTGCTCCTCGCCCTCATAGACGGGGATGTAGTCCATCCCCATCCAGTCCTTCTTCGGCACCGGCGAGGTGTCGGGCAGCCCCATGGGATTGCGGTAGTACAAAATCTTGCGGGGGCCGGCCGCCGTTGCGGTCGGCTTCTTCCCACCGGGATCGAAGGAGATTTCCTCGTCCTCGTAGACCGGAAGGTAGTCGCGGCCGTCGGCGTCCTTCTTCGGTTTGGCCGACCAATACGGCGCGCCGCTAGGATCGCGGTAGTAGAGGATCTTGCGTTCCGACGGCGCGGCCGTGGTCTCCGGCGCGACCGTGGGCGCCAGGCCGCCGGCAGGCAGGCGGGCGTACCAATACCCGCCCGCCGCGCCCGCGGTCACACCAAGCGCAAGAAGGATCACGCTTCCGAGGCGACGCATGGCGTCACCTAGTCGCTCGGAAAGTGATCTTGCCCACCACCGTCTCCGGCTCGCCTTGCACTTTCGCCGCGACGCTCAGTAGCCACCGGCCCTGCATCGAAAGGTCGGTTTTGAACGAAAAGACGCCCGGCTCGTTGCTCGGCACCGGAGTGAGCGGCGAGGCCATCTCACCCATTGCGTCGGGGCTCATGTCGATCCGGGTCTGGACGATCACCGCATCGGTGACGGGCTTGCCGGTCGCCTTGTGCTTGAGCCGCACCGACACGACGACATCGTCGCCCTTCTTCACCTCCGCTTTGACCGGCTCGAACACATAATCGTTGGCACCCGCGAATGCGGTGCCGCTCAGGCTGATCGCTACCAAGAAAGCCGCGACGCCAATGGTCGATCTCCAAGTCATCTCTCATCTCCTCATGGGGCGAGGTTTGGCGGAGGCACATGCGAATTGCCACAGCCAAACGCCTTTCACGCGAGCTTTGGGCTCACGCACGTCGTCGCATGTTCAGGGAGATGTCAGATCCGAGGAGGTCGGAAGGGCGGACTGCCCGTCTGCGAAGAAAGTGGATTGGCGGCAAATGACGCCGTCATCTTTGTTGAGGTCGAGGGGAATACGATAGCGGACGAAAATGTTCCGGCGAAACTAAAGCACTTCAGCGCGCAGGTTGCCATGGCAGTGCAGTCCTCCATGGCTTTCTCGCACGGGTTCGCCTTATGAGGGCAACAGTCCATGTCGTCCGTCATGGACATGCCTGCTGCCGCCGATTGAGAGCTCGCGACAGCAGCGCCCGCTGCCGGCAGTATCGCTACCGACAAGGCAATGAGAAGCGCTAGAATCGTGCGACCGAGGCCCATGGATGAGGTAAAATAACAGCTTTCTTGGTCCCGCGGTCAAGTGACGAATTCGCGAGGTATCCTCCGACTGAATTCCTTCATCGGTTCAGAGCGCGTGACGGCACAGCGGACAAAACGGTTGGAAAAACTTGATCCAGGTCAAAGCGCGTCCTTGGATTTTCCCATAACCCTACAAAAGGAGAGATGGCGGACCGACTTGCGCCCGATTGACTTGGGCCTGATTGACTTGGGCAATGACATACGCGGCGGAGAAGGCGGCTCAACTATCTAGGAGTGGGAAGGTCACCCTCCCGGCCTACTCCATGCTCGCGCTTGCGCTCATCGGCATCGCGGCCGCGCTCTATGTGGCCCACGGCAACTACACCGGCCAGTCGCTGTGGTGTCCGATCCTCGACGGATGCAACGCCGTCGTTAACAGCCCGTATTCGCGCGTCTTCGGCGTGCCGATGTCCTATTTCGGCTTCATCTATTTTTTGTACATGTTCGCATTGGCAGTGCGTCTCGTGTTCGAGCCGTTCGCGCAGAGCTTGCGCTTGCGTGCGATTCTTTACGCCGCGATGGGCGCCATTTCTTCGATGTATTTTATATACCTGCAGCTGCGCTTCATCCGCGAACTCTGCAGTTATTGCCTGATCTCCGCCGTCGTTTCGGTGCTCCTCGTTTTCGCGGCGCTTTGGCACTTTCAAGCCACCCGCCATCCGGTCGCAAAAAGCTAGCGCGTTCGCCTGGCCGAGCCGAAATCCCGACATCGCCTCGATAGTCTTGTGGTGATCTAGTCAGGTCGGTTCGAGCAACGTCAGCAGCCCTTTGAGCAATTGCGTCGGCTGGGGCGGGCAGCCGCGAATATGTAGGTCGACCGGCACGACGCCAGAGACCCCGCCAACGACCGCGTAGCTGCCGGAAAAAATACCGCCGTCCACCGCGCAGTCTCCGACCGCGACCACCCATTTGGGATCAGGCGTGGCATTATACGTGCGCTCGAGCGCCTCGCGCATGTTCCTGGTGACCGGCCCGGTCACCAGGAGCACGTCAGCGTGGCGCGGCGACGCCACGAAGTGCAGCCCGAAGCGTTCGAGATCATAGAAGGCATTGTTGAGCGCGTGGATCTCGAGTTCGCATCCGTTGCATGAGCCGGCATCAACCTCCCGAATCGAGAGACTGCGCCCCAAACGCCGCCGCGCCGCACGTTCGACGCTGGCGCCCAACTCGGCAAGCATCTCGTCGTCCTTGACCGGCGCTGCTTCGGTCAGGGGACGGCGCATCAGGCTGTCGAACAAAATCCTGCGCATGTCGTGACCTTAGAGATCGTGACCGGAATACGAGCAGTTGAATGACTTGTTGCACAGTGGGAAGTCGGCGACGATGTTGCCCTCGATTACAACTTCCAACAGCGGCCATTGAAACCACGACGGATCGCGCAGGTGACAGCGCGCGACGCGGCCGCCTTCGAGTCGCATCCAGACCAATACATCGCCGCGGAACGCTTCCGCCATCCCAAGCCCTTCGCGCACCGCGTCACCCGGATCGATCGCGACCCGAACCGCGCCTGCGGGCAGACCTCGCAAGATCTGATCGATCAGGGCGAGGCTCTGCTCGACCTCGCGAATGCGCACCCAGACGCGGGCGTTGACGTCACCGGCCTCGAACACAGGAACCTCGAAATCGAGCCGATCGTAGGGCGGATAGCCGGGCATCTTGCGCGCATCGAAGGTGCGGCCGCTGGCACGCCCGACATAACCGCCGGCGCCGAATTGCCGTGCCAGCTCGCCGCGTAGGACTCCGGTGGTGGCGGTGCGATCCTGCAGCGACGCGGTATTGTCATAGAGTTCGACGAGTTGCGGAAACAATTGCCTGATCTCCTCCAGCAACGCGGCCACCTCGGTGACACAGCTCGGACCGAGATCGCGCGCGACGCCGCCCGGCACCACGGCGTCCATCATCAGCCGATGGCCGAAGCACGACTGCGCGGCGCGCAACGTCCTTTCGCGCAGGATGCCGCACTGGGCGTGCATGAGCGAGAACGACGCATCGTTGCAGATGGCCCCGATATCCCCGAAATGATTGGCGAGGCGTTCGAGCTCTGCCATCAGCGCCCGCAGATAGATGGCACGGGGTGGAACCTCGACGTCGATCGCCGCCTCGACCGCGTGAGCAAAAGCAAGCGCGTAAGCGACCGTGCTGTCGCCCGAGGTGCGCCCTGCCAGGCGCGCCGCCGCGTCGAGACTGGCGCCCGCCATCAACGCCTCGATGCCTTTGTGCACGTAACCAAGGCGCTGCTCCAACCGAACCACCGTCTCGCCGTTGGCCGTAAAACGGAAATGCCCGGGCTCGATGATGCCGGCATGAACCGGGCCGACGGGAATCTGATGCAGGCCCTCGCCGGCGGTGGGCAGGAAGGGGTAAGGCGCGCGCCCCGCCGCGGCGTTGCGGCGCTCTCCGAGCGGGTGCTGCACATCCCAAAAGCCGAGATCGAGCCACGGCCGCGTGTCGGGGCAGCCGACCGGTTCGAGCCCGTAAAGATCGCGCACCGCACGCTCCAGGCGAATGGCCGGAGGATGGACTGCCCCGACCGATGGAAAACGTCCGTCCGGACATGGAATGGTGACGGCCGCGATCCCGCGCGCGCCCTCGTCGAGCGCCGCCATGTGCACCCCGCCGATGTCACCCCACAGGCCTAGCAGCGTCCAAGATCCTGCGGACAGCCGGCTTGCAGCGAAACGCCAGCCGTCCTCGTTCACCACCAGCCGCGGCCACGGACGGTGTTCCGGGATCGTCTTGCCTTCGATCGTGTCGAGCAGCGTCGCCATCGATTATCCCAAGAGCTTCTATCCCAAGAGCTTCGCCACGTTCTGAAACCAAGCGACCATCACCGGCGGCATGTAGATGCCCGCCACGAATACGAGCGCGAGATGCGCAAACATGGGCACATAGGAGGCCTCGGCCTTCGCCGTGGCGCCGCGGGGGTTGCCGAATGCGATGGTGTTCAATCGCAGGAACAGCCCGGCGACGCCGATCAGAATGCCAAACACCAGGACGATCGCCAGCCAGGGCTCGCGCGCAAATGTCGACGTCACCACCAGGAACTCGCTCATGAAGATGCCGAGCGGAGGCAGTCCGGCAATGGCGACAACACCGAGCACCAAGCCCCAGCCGAGCACCGGATTGGTCTCGGTAAGCCCGCCCATGTCAGCGATGCGCTGGGTCCCCTTGACCTGGGCAATATGACCGACCGCGAAGAAGATCGCCGATTTCGTCAGCGAATGCATGGTCATGTGCAGGAGGCCGGCGAAGTTCGCAAGCGGGCCGCCCATGCCGAAGGCAAAGGTAATGATGCCCATATGCTCGATCG
>Ga0306926_10003665_pt1 | contig 15941 bp, 16 predicted proteins | sample flu12Cox44000178_FD_203759 | JGI IMG/M metagenome (GOLD analysis project Ga0306926, IMG submission 203759) | Lab enrichment of tropical soil microbial communities from Luquillo Experimental Forest, Puerto Rico - flux8day.12C.oxic.44.000.178 (v2)... | ecosystem: Environmental > Terrestrial >...
AAGACAGACGGTCTGTTTGACGCTCTCCACGCCGGCGCCAACGATCAGCAGTTTCTCCGGCGCGGCGTACTTCGCCACCAGCTCCCAGAGCGTGAACTTCTCGTCCGTGCTGAGAAATACATCTTCACCTGTCGACCCGCATACGACGTAGCCCGAGAGCGTGGTCTTATTCCACTGCTCAATGTTGTGCTGCACTTTGGTGACGTAGAGATCGCCGGCGTGATCGAACGGAGTTGTGATTGGCGGGTAAATGCCTTGTAGTTTCATGGAAGGATCAAATCTCACAATAGCACTAATGCTCTGGGTCGAATTCCGGCATAGGCGTTCCCTCGAAGCCGGGGCGTGATGATTTTGGGGTCTTTTTTCACGGAAAACTGGACCGAGAATTGCAACCACACCGCCCATGCTGCCAGCCAGACCGCTACCTATCAAATTGAGTAGTCGGCACGAATCAGGCCGCCGTTTTCCGATCTGTGCCCATGTCGAGTACCACCTGCCCGAGAGTCATGGTGTTTTGTCGAGCGGCGTTGGACGGACGATTTACCTTTCGAGCAGCAGCGTGCAGATTGAAACGGAGCATGGCCTGCCCATCGGCGCGATGGTCGAGCTTGCCGTCACTTGGCCTGCACGGCTCGATAACGACGTGCTTTTGAAACTGCAGATTATGGGGCGTACGGTTCGAGCGGAAGGCAAGTACACCATGATCAACATCGCCCGCTATGAATTTCGGACGCGTGCTTCCCGCCACCGCAGGGATCCCATCCTTCAGCGCGACCTAGCGGTGGAACGCACGCTGCGCCAGTCTGTCGGTTCTATGACCGAGGCGCGAGGCGCCAATGGCCCCTTTTTTTGAGGAATGCCTCCCGAGGTGAGGGTCCAGGTTTTGCACGGCACCGTGCCGAATATGGTCCAGCCGGTAACTATAAACAACCTGCATCGCCCCGTATTGGGTTGGAATCCTTATCCTCGCGCGAGCATAGAGAACCGGATTCTCGGCAACATCAGGAGTGCAGCCAGCGGGCAAAGTCGGCTTTTATGAACTGCTTAACGCCCTCGCCGCCGGTGAGGCGCAACCAGACCGACCCTCGTTCCCGCTCCATGCGCACCACGATATCGAAGAACGGGCAGCAGAGCCGTTCTCCAGCCGCGAATTCCAGCACCTTCTGAACCGTCGCAGCATCCGGCGGAAACTCGAACTCGAAGCCATCCGGCAACTCGCGGCTGCTTCGGTCGGCGGCGGCTAACGCCGGCGCCAGTTCATCGAAATGCCGTTTCCTTGCGACGGGATCGAGAGCCAGGCGGTCGCACGCGAACCGTGATTCGCGCTTCGCTGTGGCCTGCCGGGCAGCGTTAGGCCCGGGAACGCCGGGGGCGGTCTGACCCTGGCTGCGCGCGACCACGCTCACGCCTGAGGCCAAAACGAACAGTGTAGATAACCAAGACTTCATCCCTCACCTCCCAGTGAATGTCGGGTTGTTCACCCAGAGCTCAATCATAGGACTTGAAGTCGACTTTAAGGCAAGCGGTTTTTTACGACTGTTTTGTTGTGATTGCCCTATAATCGGACGCATGGCCGAATTGAGCATCTCTGAAGTGGGCCGGCAGGCCGGGCTGCGCCCGTCCGCGATCCGCTACTACGAACGTGTCCGGATCCTGCCGCCCGCGCGGCGAGTGAGCGGCCAGCGCCGCTACCAGATCAGTACCGTCTACCGGCTCGTCGTCGTGCGCCTAGCCCAGCAAGCCGGCTTTACGCTCGACGAAATCCGGCGCCTCTGGTACGGTTTCGGCACGCAGGCACCGGCCTTTAGCCGCTGGCGGCAACTGGCCGGGTTGAAAATCGCCGACCTCGATTCCCGGATGAACCATCTCCAACGCATGAAGGAGCTAATCGAACGGCTGCGCACCCAATGTCAATGCGAGACCCTGGACCAGTGCGGCAAGGCTCTGTTGGACAAGAACAGACAGCCGCCGGCGAGTGCTGAAATCTCCCAACGCATCCATGTTCTCTCTCGAAATCGCCTGCGAGCCGGAACAGCGGGATCTGTTGATCGCTGATCTGTGGGAGCTGGGTTCGGTCGGCATCGTCGAGTGCGACGAGCGCCAGTTGCGCGCCTTCTTTGAAGACACGGTCGACCGAGACGCACTCGTCCACCGCTATCTCGGAGCAACTGCACGCACCGAAGAGCCGCGCGACTGGGTCCAATCCGCGCGGAGCCTGCTCCAGCCCATGACAGTGGGCACGCGCTTCTTCATCGTGCCGGAATGGCGGGATGACGCCACTCCTCCCGGCCGCTTCCGCATCAGCGTGAATCCCGGCATGGCTTTCGGAACGGGCGTTCATGAGACGACGCAGCTGTGTCTGGAAGCGTTGGAAGACTATCTTCGACCCGGCATGGCGGTGCTAGACGTTGGCGCTGGCTCGGGCATTCTCGGGCGGGCGGCGCGGTTGCTCGGAGCGGCGCGCGTGTATTCGTGCGACGTCGACCCGGTCGCGGTGGGAATCGCCGGCGAAGGTTTCGTAGGCTCTGTGGACGCCGTGCGCTCCGAGGTTTCCGACCTCACCGTCGCCAACATCAGCCCGGAAACCATCATCGAGCTGGCCCCCGATCTCGTCCGCTCGCTCCGTCCCCGCGGCATCCTGCTGGCCAGCGGTTTCGAATCGCGCGAAGTGGACCGGGTGCAAGGCGCACTTGCGCCCGCCCGCGAGATCCGCCGCAAAGGCAACTGGGCGCTAACGGTATCTTCAGGTTTCACGAGTAAGATCGAATAGTGCAGGTTCGCGTCAGTTTTGTCGAGCCGCTTCGTGGCCGCTATTGTGCTGTCGGGCGTGTTCTGCCGAGAGTCAGACCGCCCCTGTGCGGCCAGGTGACCGATCCAGGCGGAGCGGTGATCCCTGAGAGCCGAGCGTGGCGCTTTGCGTTCGGATCGGGGCGATACGCGGCCAGCATGTCCGCCGCCGGGCCGGTCGGGCGCCGCTTCAACTTGACCCTCGCTATGTCGGACTCGCAACGCCCTTAATCATACGAACTCCGCGCCGATCATCGGCCACATCCGTTCACCCGCCTTTAGTCGAGCCAACCAGCCAGCCGGCGCCACGTTGGGCGGAACCGGCTCTGTGAGTCCGCCACCACTCAAGGGCCGGAGTGGCAGGCCCGGGTTGCGTTTTGGCTCGGCTTCGAATCGGCGCATCCGGTGTCAAAGCTCGTAGCGCGCGGTGAATTGGATCACCCGCGAGCTGCCCAGAACGGTGGTGTAGTTCCCAAAGGTGGACGGAGTATCGATCTGAGCCTGAATGGTCGCCGGGTCAAAGCGCACGGTGTTGCTGACGTTGAAGGCTTCCCCGCGGATTTGCAGAGTGTGGGGATGGTCTTTCACGCTGAAAAGCATGAATCTCTTTCCGACGCCGAGGTCGACGCTGAAAAGCCCGTCGCCGCGGATGCCGTTGCGCTGCCCGCTTTCACCGCGAAGAGTGAAGTCGTAGGAAGCGAGCGCCGCTTTGGCATCGGCAAAAATATTCGGCCCGCCGTTGGTGCCATTCCGCGTCGTTCGTTGTATGGGCGACGGCCCAATCTGGCTTGCGTTAGGAGTCAGCTGCCAATCGGTCGGCCAGTTCCCGCCGTCACCAATGCTTGTCGTGAAGCCGGTGGTGGCGTGCCAGATACCGCTCACTTGCCAACCGCCAACTAATGCATTCAGAAGCCGGTTGGAGCTCTTGAGAAGTGCCTTGCCTTGCCCAAATGGCAGTTGGTAGACCACGAACGCGCTAAACACGTGAGTCGCATCGTAGTCGGAGACGCCTTTGCTCTGTCGCGGGAACCACGCGTTCTGCACCAAACCCGTATAGGCGAGGTTCGTGGTCTGGAAGGATTCTCCGTAGGACGCCAAATCTATCGACTTGGACCATGTCCAGTTGAAGTCGAACTGCAGGTCATTGCTGAACCGCTTGCGCAGGGTCCATTGCATCGCATGGTAGCTGCCGCCGGCCACCGAGGTCAGAGAGGAGAGGGCGGCAAACTGCGGACTGTACAGCGCATTCGGCCCCAGGATGCTGCACGGACTGCAATCGGATCCGGCATCGTCGATCAATTGCGATGCGGTGGTTTCGTTGTAGACATTCCGTTGGGTGATTGGTTTAACCGACGCGGAGCCCTGGCCGCGCAGGGCCAGTCCCAGATGGCCGCCGGGCTCGCCTCTCTGAATCTGATACCCAGCAAGAGGCAGCCGACTCCAGCGGGAGCCGAAGGAAAACGCGGAGCCTTCGACGTTGGCTCTCTATCTCGATGCTTCGGCCGTGCGCGGCGCCAATCCAGCGGGCAATAGGCAACCCCAGACGGCCGCCGGGCCGGCTCGGGACCGGGCTTCATCGGCGCACCAGCAGCCGTCGAAACGGGTTTGGCGGATCTTCGAGCGCGATCCCGATGCCGTTCGGAGACCGAGACCACAAGCGAAGATGCCGCGGCGGTCTGCTTCGGCCGGCCGCCTGGCGGAGTGTATTATCCATCAGAGTCAGCAATGCTCGGCGGCGGTCCTGTCCATCGGCGCAAAACCGTGAGTGGCGCGGCGGACCGCGGACGGCAAATTTGACACCGCGACGCCGTGCCGGCTTCGCGCCCTGCTCGGGCGCGGCCGCGTCACGCACAATCTCCAGCTTATCGGGCGACTCGCCAGGCGGTTGCTCAGAGAGCCCGCCAGTTTTAAGGCTGTTCACCACCGGTGAAGTCCTCTCGGCCTCATCCAGGATTTCATCCCGGCCTGCCGCTCCCTCGGCACGGCGACCTCGGCCGTAGTCCTGATCTGAGAGAGGGACGCGGGAAAGTTCGTGAGGGGCGTCGGAGCTGAACTGCGTCGGCCAGCGGACCGACCCATCCGGGAGGAGATCATTCTGTTGAGGGTTCTGCGAGAGCCGGTGCAGTTCCTCGCGGCTTTGGGGGAACCCGGGAGCGGTACGCGAGGCTTTTGATGTGATGCACTTGCGCCGCCCGCGTGAAGAATCTCTTGAAAACGTTCGGGGAGTCCTCATTTAATCTTCAGTTTGGTTCGCTAGAATCGTTAGCGCTATGCGGTGGATTACGCGGGAAAACGTCAAGGTCGATCGGGTTGCTTGTCCCTGGCTGATCCGGCGCTTTGTGGATCTCGACGCGGTTTTCGTTTTCTTACCCAAGGAAACTGACTGGAAAGCCGTTCATGACGGCATACTGTTCGATGTTCCGAATTGTGAGTTGGGACATCACGGTGAAAGCGTGTCGTTTGATTCCATCCTGAAAAAATACGGCTTGACGGACCCCGCGCTCGTCCTGATGGCCGAAATTGTGCGCGCGGCGGATTCGAATCAGGCGCAACCGCATCCGGCGGGCGAAGGACTGCGCTGGATCGCGCACGGCTTTAGCAGACTGGGGTGGAGCGATCAAGAGATGCTCGAACGTGAGTCGATCCTATATGATGCGCTCTACGCCGAGTGTCAGAACCGGGTAGCTTCCCGGACACGCCAACGGACCACTTGAGACCGGAGTCCAAGAGTTGACTGCCAACTAAATGCCAGCGTTTCTGTCACCCGCCCCCCCTCGCGATCGGCATTCGCCAGCCCGTGCCGAATGCGCGTGAGGTCACCTTGAGCACCGGCGCCGCCTGCTTGCGCTTGAATTCCGCTGCCCGGACCATCTCGAGCACTCTCCCTACCGTCTGCTTGTCAAAGCCCTGCGCGATAATCTCTTCCGCCGACTGGCACTGTTCTACGTGCAGCTCCAGAATCTGATCCAGCACCTCGTAGGGCGGGAGCGTATCTTGATCGGTCTGATCGGGGCGCAACTCGGCTGACGGCGCCTTCGTGAGAATCGACTCTGGGATGTCGCGCTTGCGCCGGTTCCGCCATTGCGCCACCCGATACACCATGGTCTTCGGAACATCTCCAATGACCGCCAGCCCCCCGTTCATGTCGCCATACAGCGTACAGTATCCCACGGCCATTTCGGATTTATTCCCCGTGGTCAGCAGCAGCGAGCCGTACTTGTTCGACAACGCCATCAGAAGGTTGCCGCGAATCCGTGACTGGATGTTTTCCTCGGTGACATCGGGCGCATGACCACTAAACGCCTCCTCGAGCGTGGCATCGTAGGTGGCCATGATGCCGGAAATCGGCAGGGTCAAGGTACGAATCCCGAGGTTCCGCGCCAGAGTGACGGAGTCGTCGACGCTGCCCTCGCTCGAATAACGCGAAGGCATCATGACGCCCAAGACATTTTCCGGACCCAGGGCGTCCGCCGCCAGGGCAGCCGTCAGCGCCGAATCGATACCGCCCGACAGCCCCAACAGCACCTCGCGGAAGCGCGTCTTGCGAACGTAGTCGCGCACGCCCAACACGAGCGCGTTCCAGATTTCGGCCTCCGGCTCGAAAATATCGCCGGCGATGTCGGCCGGGCCGCCACCCAGGTCCACTACCAGCACGTCTTCTTGAAAACCCCGGGCGCGTGCGAATAGACGACCTTGCGCATCGAAGACTGCGCTGCGCCCGTCGAAGATCAGGTCATCGTTGCCGCCCACCTGGTTGACGTAGGCCACCGGCAGGCGGTATTTCTGTGCCATGTGGCTGAGCATCCGCTCGCGAAATAACTGCTTGCCGACGGTGAAAGGCGATGCCGAGAGGTTGAGAATCGCCCGCGCGCCAGCCTGCGCCAGCACTTCGATCGGATCCTGATGATACCGCCTCCGCTGCCAGAAGTCGCGGTCGTTCCATACATCCTCGCAGATGCTGATGCCTATCGGACAGCCGTCCCAATCCAGCAGTTGCGGCGCCTGCGCCGGCTCGAAGTAGCGGTCCTCGTCGAAAACATCGTAAGTCGGCAGAAGAGTCTTGTGAAACGCTGGGCCAACCACGCCCTCCCGCAGCAACACGGCGCTGTTGAGCAGCGGCCTCCCTTTCTCCGAAGGATTGGGCGTGGCCAAGCCCACCAATAACGCCGGCGCCTGTGCCAGTTCGCCGGCGATGCGCGTCAGCATCTCACAACCGCGCCGGACGAATCCCCGACTCATAAGCAGGTCGCGCGGGAGGTACCCCATCAAGGCCAGCTCCGGCGTCACGGCCAGATCCGCGTTCAGTGTTTGCGCCTCTCTGGCGGCGCGGACGATCAGCGCCGCATTGCCTTCTAGATCGCCGGCTGTCGGGTTGATCTGCAGAAGAGCCAGTCGCAAATGAAACAGTTCCCTTGTCTCTAGATTACCGGAACCGGCGGCAGGAGCGAAGGATGGAAGGCTTGCCATTGACTGCGGTAATCGGTCCGCAGGCATTCACCGCGGCGGGGCTGTGACGCCGAGAATTTCAAGATGTCCGCGCTCTCCGCGCTCGAAGATTGCCGCACCTATTGGGATGCTTCCGGGCAGGCCGATTGGCAGCCCGCCCGCGCGGTAGCGGCATGATCGGGCTCCGAGCCAGCCTAGGTCCCCAGAGAAACACTTCCCACGAAAGTAATCTCTCGGGCGACGCCTCTGAGAGACGGATTACGGTTGATCCCCGCATTTGAGAGCGACGCTTTATATCGACTATGATGGTGACCTAGTATGGACCGAAGTTCGCCGGTAGCGGAGACCACGACACAGGTTTGTTCGAAGGGGGGTCGCCCTGTCCAGCCGGCAACGCAGGTGCGAGTGAAGTTGTTCGCAGATGGCGCGGACAAAGCGGCCATGCTGGGGCTGTACGCGAACCCGGCGATTCAGGGATTTACCACAAATCCAACGTTAATGCGCAAGGCCGGGGTCACCGACTATCAGGCTTTTGCGCGGGACATCCTGTCGGCGATTCCGGACCGGCCAATCTCCTTCGAAGTTTTCGCCGACGAGTTCGAGGAAATGGAACGCCAGGCGTACCGCATCTCCAGCTGGGGAACCAACGTGTACGTTAAAATCCCGGTCACGAACACGCGGGGCGAATCCTCTTGCGGCCTAATCGAGCGGCTTAGCCGGGGTCGCGTGAAGCTGAATGTGACGGCGCTGCTGACACTCGAGCAGGTTCGCCGGGTCCGCGACGCCCTGGCCGGCGGAGCGCCCTCCTACATCTCCGTCTTCGCGGGACGCATCGCGGACACCGGCCGCGACCCGGTCCCTCTGATGGCGGCTGCCGTGGAACTGCTTCGTCCTCATCCGCATATGGAACTGATCTGGGCTAGCCCGCGCGAGCTTCTTAACGTCTTTCAGGCAGATGCGGTCGGCTGCCATATCATTACCACTTCCACCGATATTCTCAAGAAGCTCCAACTGGTGGGCAAAGACCTCGCGGCCTATTCGCTGGACACGGTCAAGATGTTTTTTGAAGACGCGCGGGCATCGGGATTCGAGTTGTGAGCCGGCCCGGCGCCAGCAACCCACAGCGACCCGCTATTTCGGATGGACGGATTGCCACTTTCGTTTGGCCCAGTCGAGGAGTCGTTTGGCCCAGGTGAAATGATCGCTAAGAAGCACCAGCCCTAGAAGAATGAACGCAATTCCGGGGCCAGGAACCAAGGGCAGCGCAAGAACAATTCCGACGAGCAAAGCCGCGAAGCCGAGGAATATTCGAAGGTGCTTCGACATGCCTACTCCAGAGGGCGATCTGGTTAGACGGTGGTTTCAGGTCTGTTGGCCCTACCTGATCACAAGTTTATCGACTAGCTCGGTGCCAGACAAGTGCGCTCCAGAATTAGCAGGGTGCACAGCTCTAAGCGAACGAGCGTTGCACCTCATCTCCAAGTCCGACTGTCCGATGAAGCGAATCGCAGAACGAGTGATGTCGGTCGAGTACCTCTCCCGGTCTATTTTGCTCAGGCCTCCTCAGCCAGGCGGCCTCGAGGACCGCGAGCAAGAGGCTTGTTCAATGCCGACGCGGTTACCTACCAAGCAAGTGCGGGACGTCCCTTTCGTTTTCCAGACAAACATAATCCAACAGGTCCGTATTCAGCACAATGATCTGCGTCACCTGGATAGTCCACGGCCTGGTATAGGCCTTCGGATCGTCAATGGTCAGCGCGATCTTTAGCGTTCCGTAGTTCATGCGCCGAAATCGTTCCGTGATCCGGGCGGCATCCGTTAGCGGACTGCCTCCTGTGTCCAGCCACAGCCCGTCGCGGAAACCGATGGTCTCGACGACCAAAGTGTCCTCTTCCCATTTGCCTGATGAGTAACCGTTCCAGGACGGGTTCGGGTCGACCGGCTGAGGCCGCCCGTCTGTGAAGATCTGGCGGTAGGAGGCGTTGAGCTCGTTCAAAATGACGAGGAGTCCCGGAATCTGGACGATCTTCCGGAACAAAGGAAACACATGAAGTCGCACAATCCCCGTGGGAAGACAGTGGGTGAGCGGATCGTTTGGACGGTTGTCGGCCCTGGTCCTCTTCACCAACTCGGCCGCCCAAGGCTGATAAGGCAGACCATCCTTGAGCGCCTGGCCGATGTTCCCAAACTCTGGTGGGATGGCGACCTCGGTGGCGCAATACACGTTCGGCTGACCAGCAAAGCCCCCGACTATGGCGTTGCCAACCGGGCAAGACAATCCCCAGATTCCCGTCAGATCCGGTTTGCCATCGGGAGTCCGTGGCGCGGGCGCGAAGAGATTGGGCTTGCCGTCCGGCAAACGAGGAACCCCCGGAGTCGGGTAATCCAGCCACTGCGCCCAAAGAGGCGCGGATATCACGCAGACGATAATACCCGCGGCGGTAAGCATTTTGACTCCCATCTCGCCGTGATCGAGTGTCTCAAAACGTGGCGATTGGATTGACAGGGGAGCCCGTGCCACCAACAATTGGCAGCGGCGCCGCCGTCAACAGAAACTCCCAACGCCGGCGGGCCGCCGCCGCGTCGGCCAACGCCTCTAGGTCGCAGTTGTCCAACAGGTGGACACCCAAGTAGAGCAACGCAAAATCGTGAACCGCTCCGCGGAGACTCGACGGCGATACATATTGTGGATGATCGCTGCCGAGGATCGCGATGTCCCGTTGCTTCAGCCACGGAATCACGGACGGATCGAGACCCGCCGACCTCCCACCCTCCGCCCGGCCTCGAAGCCATGGACCCAGCGCTTTTCGGCGTGCCCAGACTCCCGTGCGCACCAACAGTGCGTCACCGGAAGAGACCTTCACGCCGGCCTTGTTTTCCCAAGCCTCCAGATCCTCCACGTAAATCGGTGTCCCCGGTTCCAGATACGGGACACCCTTCAATCGTGGAATGTCGATCAGGATGCCACGCGTAAAGATCCCGTTCTTGACGTTATGGATCGAGTTGCTTGCATGCCCTTGCTTTAGCACCTTGTCAGCGTCCGGCTTGTAGCCGTTATAGAAGACACCGTTGTCGTTGATGTGTGCCAGCGAGTCCAGGTGCGTATGCGCAATTCCGTGATAGTTGACTGTAATCTGGTCCGTTCCAATGGTGAGCATCTTGAGCTCGTAGGGATTCGGATTGTCGATCGCCTTTACGATATCGGCGTCGCCTGCTATCGACACGGAATATCCCTCCCGCACCAAAGCCGCAGCTTGCTTCCTCTTGGCTGCCGTGATGAGATTCAAGGCACCGATCTGATCGTCCTGACCCCAGCGCCCCCAATTCGACAGATCTCTCTTCCATTTTTCGTATTCCGCCGGCGTCACTGTATGCGCCGATGCGAGTTTGGTTGCCTGGGATGACAGTGTACCAACCGCTACCACGGCAACGATTGACGCGAACAGAATCCCCGCAAGGGTTCTCATCATACGCCTCCCGAGCCGAGATTGATTTCTGGCCGGCTCAATTACACCACTGCTCACCGTCCAAGGCAAGCAGACCCGCTTGGCCGGGCGCTGCTGAACACATTATGGCGAACGTATGGCCGAGTACAAAAAAAAGTTAGGCCGGCGGGGACACGGATGTAATCAATACAGTATGTTCGATCCAGTGGGAGAATCGTGCCGCGAGGTGACGAAACGACCGCAGACGAGATGCCCACGTTGCGGCGCGTGGTCAGGTGCAGATCGATGCCCGCAGTGTGGAGCGCACCGGATGAGCGCAGAGACTGGCGGCCAATCGGACGAGGAACCGCAAGACCTGGAGCGTTTGCAGAGGTAATCCTGGTCTTCCACCCCAGAAGACGCTATCGGGTAGCTGAATCACGGGATTTCGCATCGGGCGCTTGGAGTGAAACTGGCCGGATTGTCGCCTCGTTGGCCTTGCTTCGGGCGGTTCCGCTCATCGCTCGGTCAGCACAAATCGTACCGGTGCTTGCTTCTCGGGTGAAGACTGTAAAATGGGCTCCTTCAGTGGAGGGACGGCCGGGACTCGCCCTTCAGACCAGATCCAGAAACGATTCTTTGAACCGGACAGCCACCGCCAGCCAAACGACGATTCGAACCCGTGGTGCCACACTCTGATCGTCTTGCGTCTTCTATCGGCCGGCTTGAAGCGAATGGTCACTGATAGAAGTGGCTCGTCTGCTGGTCGATGACGACGACTCACTCTCGCGCGACACGGCGGCATTCCGGCTCTCAGATCATGACTGACCAAAACCGACGCTGCGGTAAAGGGCGGTTATCTGAAGACAGAAAACGTAAGACCGCCCGATCAACTAATAATTACGCTCCTAGGCATCAGTCAGGCAAGGCGCGACCGTGACAATACGATTGGAAGCGCCGCCCTTCCCGGCGAAGGATGATAGAATCCGTGCCATGGGCAGGCCGTTCCGCTCGCGCTTTGTCATTTTTGCGGTGCTCGCGTTATCGGCATTCAGCCAGACCAAAACGCCTACCGCAGCCTCAAAGATCAGCTCGCCGCCCGAGCCGGCTCACTCGACTGAGGCGGCCGCAGAAGTGCTGGCGTTCGAAAGAGCGATCGAAGCCGCGGTGGTGCGCGGCGACGTGGCCTATGTCGATCGCGTCAGCGCGCCCGACCTGACGTTCACACACGGCGACGGCTGGACCACGGGCAGAGAGCCACTCCTGGTCGACGATCGAAAGGCATTTCTGAAGCGGGTTGAGAATAGACAGTACAACGTGCGCGACCTCGACTCAGTGAAAGTCGAAATGCACGGAGATATTGCCATTACCTATGGGCGCTACGTGGCCCAGAACCGAACAGCCAAACCGAATCAGTCTTGGTTCGCCGTATGGTTCGAACGGGTCTATGCGAAACGGGACGGTCGCTGGCTTTATGTTTCTCATCGAACTGTCCACGGCCCAACGTACGGTCCGGACCGGCAGTCGGTCAGCGATAAGTAATCGCGTTTCACGAGTCGAATTCGTCTTTCTGCCTTCGCGGTACGGATCGAAAGTGAACGAGACGAGGCGCGCGCAGGCAGGCTCGGCGGCTACCGGCTGCTCGCTACAGCCAATTCACTCGAGATAGCCCTTCACAACGCCCGGCCAGCGCCCCGCGTAATCGGGCGGCCGATCGATAGAATCGTTTCATTCCGGCTTGGCCTAACCTAACCATCTCGAGGCCGTCGCGGCCCGCGGCCGCTGCCCTAGACCTCTCGACAGCCACTTTCCAGACCGCCCCATCATTCTGGCGGCTGGCCCACCGACTGTTAGCAAAAGACTGCGGAGCGAATGGAGTTCGCATGGAGTTGCTCGAGCTCCCTCCCGAGTCGCTGCACCGGCAGGCGATGTAGCATTGGAAATAGGGGCTTTCTACGTAGCGAAGGGGTATGTATACTGTTTCGAGTTGGAGGCTGAGATGAGTGATTTTCGGTTGATTTCGGGTTTCGTTATCCTTCTGTCCACTTGCCCTCCGCTGTTCGCGCAGTGGCTGCACTACCCCACGCCGGGGATTCCACGGATGCCCGACGGACAAGCGAACCTCTCTGCTCCCGCACCAAAAACCCGGGACGGCAAGCCGGATTTGTCCGGAATCTGGACCAACCCCGAAGACAAATGGTTCAGAAACCTGGCCGCAAATGGGCCTGAGGTTCCTATGCTGCCGTGGGCGGCAGCCCTCTATAAGCAACGCAAGGAGAACCTGGAGAAGGGCCATCCCTCCGAGCGTTGCCTTGGGCACGGCGTGACCGATTACGACACCTCCGCCACGCCCCGCAGAATCATCCAGACGCCTGGAATCATTGCGATCCTGTTCGAGGGGTATAACCACTACCGTCAGATCTTCCTCGACGGCCGTCCTCTCCCCCTGCCCACGCAACCTTCCTACATGGGCTACTCGGTCGGCAAGTGGGAGGGCGACACATTGGTCGTCGACACCAACGGCCTCAATGATCAAGGGTGGCTGGATATGGACGGGCACCCTCAGACCGAATCGACGCACATCACGGAACGCTTCCGCCGCCGCGACTTCGGGCATATCGATCTTCAGCTCACGATCGACGACCCGAAGGCGTACACCAAGCCTTGGAGCGCGCGCGTGCACCTCGACTACCTTCCGGACGAGGAGCTGATCGAATCCATCTGTGAAAACGAAAAAGACCTACCGCACATGGTCGGTAAATAACCCCGTCCATCGGGTGGGGCGTCGTAGGGGAAACAAAATATGAAACTCGAGAGTCTCTGTCTGGCTCGGGAAACGCCGGTGGCCGCGATCACGTTGAACCGGCCGGAGCGGCGGAATGCGCTGTCTTTGGAACTCATGCTGGAGCTGATCGGCTGTCTCGAGCAGATTGGGCGCGATCCCGAAGTGCGCGTGGTGGTCCTGCGGGCCGCAGGCAAGGCCTTTTGCTCGGGGCACGATCTCTCGCAATTGACCGGAAGGGATATCAACGAGTACCGGCGCATCTTCGATGTGTGCAGCGAGTTAATGCTGAAGGTCCAGGCCATTCCACAGCCAGTAATCGCCGAGGTGCAGGGTATTGCAACGGCGGCGGGTTGCCAGTTGGTGGCTGCCTGCGATCTGGCCGTAGCTGCCGAAGAGGCTGCATTCGCAACCCCGGGTGTGAAGATCGGGCTCTTCTGCACCACGCCGATGGTGCCTCTGACCCGCGCCATCGGACGCAAGCGCGCGCTCCAAATGTTGCTCACCGGCGAACTAATCGATGCATCGATGGCCGCGGAATGGGGGCTGGTCAACCAGGTGGTGCCACAGGCCGAACTCGCAGCAGCCACGGCCAGGCTGGCGGCCAAGATTGCGGATGCCAGCTCGCTGGTCGTATCCATTGGCAAGCAGGCGTTCTACACCCAGATCGATCTCGACCAGCCTAAAGCGTACGCGTATGCCAAGGAGGTCATGTCGATGAACGCGCTGGCTGCTGACGCGCAGGAAGGCATATCCGCGTTTTTGGCCAAGCGGGCTCCCCGCTGGAGCGGACGATAGCCCCCGGTCCACGCTTCGTGAGGACCGGCTAGTCCCCAATTAGAAGCACGACAATTAGAAGCACGACCCCTTGACTCCCCCGATCGCAGGTGAAATAATCTCGCCAATTCAGAGTACTCACTGAGGGCAGAAGCTCAGGAGGATGCCCATGAACCGAAACGCGTTTTCTTTACTGGCCGGCGGGCTACTGTGCGCCGCGTTGCCGGCGTCGGCTCATCATTCTTTTGCCGCGGAATATGACGCCCAAAAACCCATCAAGATCACCGGCACCGTAACCAAAGTCGAATGGATGAACCCCCACATCTATTACTATGTCGACTCCAAAGATGACAGCGGGAAGGTGACGAACTTCGCCGTCGAAGGCGGCACTCCGAACCAGTTATACCGGCAGGGGTGGAGGAAAGACTCATTGCGTATTGGGGACACCATTACCGTCTCCGGCTTCCGCGCCAAAAACGGCTCCAACCATGTCAACGGAAGGATGGTGATCCTGGCCGACGGGACTCGAGTATTCGGCGGATCCGCCGATGATGGTGGTCCCGGTGCTGAGGGGTACGGTGGGAGCGGCCGAAAGGGCGAACGCTGACGCGCTGCCCTCCCGGTTCGAGGCTGAAAAATCCTGATCGGAGGTTTGGTGTGAGCAATCGTTTCCTGACTTGGCTTATGGCTCAGGGGGCCGCGTCCTGCGTGCTGCTCGTCGCGGCTAATCCTGCCGCCGCCCAATCGGCGTCGCCCGCGCCGGGCGCCGCCCCTGCCCGGCCTCCGGTGGCGCAGTCGCGTAAGGCTCCGCCCAGGCCCACCCCGCATGGCGCCTGGTGGTATACCGGCGAAGCTCCTCCAGCGGCTCCCGGGCCTCCCGATCTGACCGGGGTCTGGTTTGGCCGGACCAGCGGCGATCTCTCCAAGGATACCGTACCGGGCAAGGAAATGATTCTCACACCGTACGGGAAGATGCGGTACGACAACGTTGACCATGCGAAGGACCCGAGTACGTACTGCCTGCCAGCCGGCCCCGCGCGGATGATGATGATGGCCCACCCCAACATGATCGTCCAACGTCCAGATGTGATTGTGGTTCTCACCGAGTCGCAGCGCACCTTCCGCCTGATTTACCTGGACGGCCGCGGCCATCCTGAAGACGTCAACGACTATCCGGAGTGGATGGGCAGTTCCATGGGCCACTGGGAGGGTGCCACCTTGGTCGTCGACACGGTGGCCACCAAAGACCGGACGTGGCTCGATACCTCCGGCCACGAGCACAGCGATCAGTTGAAGATGGCCGAGCGCTACCGGCTGCTCGACCGGAACACGCTCGAGATGGTCGTGACTTATGACGATCCCGTGTTCTTCGTGAAGCCGTTCACCACGAGAAGACTGGCCAGGCGCCAGATCGGAGACCGCATCATGGACCACTCCTGCTTGGAAAACGAGAAAGACATCATCAATCTTGTGCCGACTATCGGTGACGCGGGCAGATAAGCAAACGTGGCTCGCCACAACTATCTTTTGCGCTGGAACCGGTAATTGCCGGACACGTGCACTTCAAGAAGATGCGTTGGCACACCCTGGCCGTCTATGACGAACTCGATCCCCAGCCCAAAAAATCCTGCAAACTTGGTTTCCGACTGCGCCACCAGCTGCGTTTTCCCCCTCCCCTTCAGTTCGGCGAACAGCGCATCGCCAGAGGCGGTGATTTCGATGAT
>Ga0306926_10003666_pt1 | contig 15941 bp, 14 predicted proteins | sample flu12Cox44000178_FD_203759 | JGI IMG/M metagenome (GOLD analysis project Ga0306926, IMG submission 203759) | Lab enrichment of tropical soil microbial communities from Luquillo Experimental Forest, Puerto Rico - flux8day.12C.oxic.44.000.178 (v2)... | ecosystem: Environmental > Terrestrial >...
CATCGCGAACAACAAAATAAATTCGGCTCCCGTCGGTGACGAGCTTGCCCCATGGATCCAGTTGGCCGGAGTGTGTCAGTTGGCGGACAGCGATGACCCGCGCTTCCGGCTTGGGCCACATCACGTAAATCACCAATGCCATTACAGCTACGAGGATTGCCGCCACCTGCCACCACCCCAGAGTAACCCCGCCTGCTCGAAGCTGTTTCCGATGAAGCGACCCTTCGGCGGCCGCGTCCGTCGGGAATTCCAGGTCATCGAGTTCTTTTTCGTCGCTTTCGATCCGAATCGCTGTCACGACCGTGGGTGTTTCGACAGGCGCTAACTCCACTGGCGCAATGAACCGGTAACCTCTTCGAGGTACGGTTTCTATAAAAACGGGGTTATCTGCATTGTCATTCAAAGCGGCACGCAGTTTCATCAAGGCAGTGTTCATGCTTCCATCGAACTCGACAAACGTACCCTCTGGCCAGATGCTTTTTCGGAGTTCTTCACGGGCGAGCACCTCCCCGCGTGCTTCCAAAAGCAGGGCAAGAATGCGAAATGGTTGCTCCTGAAGTTTTACTGGAGTGCCTTGACGCGTCAGAATGCCTTGGTCCAGGTCGGCCTCGTAGAGACCAAACTTGTACAGTCGGCGGCCGGATGGCATGGCTATCGGCATGAAACTAGTCCCAAAGACTTTGTTGGCACTGCCATGCTACTCCAAAAAGGCGGTTGATAAAAGACTATAAGTTTCGTCTAAAACAAGGCTTAGTAGTTCATAGAAGAAATACATCCAGTTCGTTTGACCCAGAGACGTTCTTTTCCCATTCTTGGCTCAGTCGTACTCCGCTCGAATCGGGTTCCCCAAGTACCCGGTCCTGAGCAGCCTAAAGAGTACATTGCCTCCGCTCCGCGGAGGCTTGCCACTCTCTGAACCAAGGGAAAGTCCGCGTCTCGTGTCCTCCGTCGGAAGTACTGGGCAGGGACGCGGTCCTCCCATTTTCCCCTTTATCTATATGAGAGTCTTACTTCTCAGGGCTTGGAAGGATCCGTCAGGCGGTAGTAACCCAAGGCCAAATTAACGCCCAGCCAACGAAGTGGTTCGTTTGGCGTATAGGGGGGAAGGCGATCCAGGTAGGGTAGCCAGTTCCAATCTGCTGATTTTCCTGCGATCAGGTCGGCCAGTACTCTTCCGAATACGGACGTCAAATTCACACCATGGCCAGAGAATCCGATGGCGTAGTAAAGATTCTCGTGTTTCCCCATGCGGCCTACGGCGGGGGTCTCGTCGAGGGACATATCCACCGACCCGCTCCATTTCGTTTCGAAGGGCTCAGCGGCAAGCTCAGGGAAAATGCGCCCCAACTCCGAGCGCAGGGTCGCATAACGCTTTTCCGAGTTGGCGGGTTCTTGAAAACCATTATTGAAAACATAGTCCACCGGACCCCCGCCGATGTGCACCCGGTTATCTTTCGTCAATCCCAGATAAAAGACTTCCGTGCGGGTGTCATTGAACGGGATCCTCTTTCGCCAGCCGATCTCCGAAATCCGCGATTCGCTCAATGGCGCCGTTATGCCAACGTAATCGAAAACTGGCGTGACCGCCCTGCGAAGATAGCCCAGTTTCGAACTGTAAGCGTTTGTAGCGAGCACGAGCGATCTTGCGCGCACCGTTGGCCCATTCTTTGTGACCGCCTTGATGGGATCGCCTTCCACGACATGAATGATTTGGGATTGCTCAAAAATCTCTACGCCGACCGACTCCGCCGCCACTTTGAATAGTCCCACCAGTTTTCCTGGATGCACCTGTCCGCTATTCGGATCGAACAGTGCGCCTTCGTAGGCGTTCGTCCCAATCGCTTCGCCAATCCTGTGTTTGTCCCAGAATTCGGAGGGAAATCCCGCGGCCCGGGCTTTTTCGATATAGCGACGCCCTTCTTCAGCCATTTCCCTGGTGTTGCAAACTTGCAGCGCCCCGTCTTGTTCGATCTCCGCGTCTATCCCAAGTGTGGCAGACAGTTCTTTCAAGCTGCGAATATTCTCGACCGTCAAATCGTAAATGCGTTTATCCAGCGATGCATTGCCGCTCCCTTGCATGTAGCGGTCGGCCGTGGCAGTGAGCATCATCGCGCCGTTTCTGCCTGAAGCGCCATTCCCGCAGCGCTTCGCTTCGAGCAGTACGACCTGCACTTTGGGGAACGCCTTTTTCAGGTAATAGCCAGCCGAGAGCCCAGTGAAGCCGCCACCGATAATGGCGACGTCTACCTCGACATCCTTTCGCAAAGCGGGATTCACCGCAGGCAGCGCCCTTGCCCAATAGCTGGGATTCGGCTCGAAGATCATTTCTTCCGGTAAAACGTCCGGCGATACAGCGTTGATCCCCGCTGCGCCTGCCACCGTCCCCGCAGTTGCGATTGCGGCGGTCTTCAGGAATTTTCTACGAGTAGACTCTTTCTCTTTTCCGTCATTCATAGTTGTCATTTCTGCTCGCGCTTTTTCCCTACTGCGAGTTTCACAAGGGAACGCAAGGGAGCGGTTTCCAGATTTAACTTCATCTTCGCGCAAAATTTTCATGGACCAGTACTGGTTCCTCGCAGTGTGTTTCGGTTTTCTCTTTATGTATCTCGCTATCTCCTCAATGTCTTACAGGAAGAATTCAAATTCCCATACGCTTTGGAGCCGTTCGTGCCACAATACAACTCACCCAGTCGAAATCGAAATGGAAATGGAGGATTTTCCATCATGCGATTCCGAACTGCTTTGTTTCTAAGCTCGTTGTTTATGATGTGTTTCACGATCGCCGTCTGGTCCACCCCGCCCCCTGTTCCAACTGCGTCTCTCCTGAATCCGGCCGAGGAAACGCAATCTGTTACCGGGAAGATTTCTGCCGTCGGTGACGCGCAGTTTTCTCTCGACATTATCAAGAACCAGAAAGCCAACACATTGAAATTCCAGATTGATGGCAACACCAAAGTAGAAGGCCGGTTGAGCGTGGGCTCGCAGGCAGCGGTGGAATTCCGTCAAGACGGCGATAACATGATCGCAACGCGGGTGATTGTTACCCCGGCTTCTGGAATCAACCTCTATTAGTCGAAGCGAGTGCAATTTCACTGTCTCGTTCATTTCTTTGAATCGACTACAGACGCACCGACCCAGCCCCGGCATTGCGTCCAGTTTCTATCAGGGGAGGAAATGATTTCGAGTTTCTTATTTCGGTGAAGATTCCGCAGCGCGAATCTCATAAAGACTTCAGCCCGGCAAGGTGCGCACCGCCTTCCTGCGATGCCATTGAAGCGCATCCGGCTGGTTGAAGGTAATGATTCCTAACGTCCAGCTCAGGAGGTGTTGACATGCGCACGACACTGAAACTCGTACTGCCGCTCGCCGTCAGCGTCATATGTGTGTCACTCCTCTATGCGGCGTATCAGGTGCGCACGGAGCGGCGAAACCTGCGAAATGACCTTTCACGTCGTGCCGCCACACTTGCGGAAAGTCTTCAGGAGAGCATAGAGGCCGCTTCGAGCCGAGCCAGCGACAAGAGTCTTCAGCGCATTATGGATCGCTTCGGCCAGCGCGAACACCTGCTGGGTGTTGCTGTTTATGATCGGGCAGGCGCGACTCTAGCCATCACCCCCGAACTTCCTTCCTTTTTTGGTTCCAGGCCGACCGAAGTTGAGCGCGCCGAAAGGCTGGACGCGGGCTCCGCCGACTTTCTTCATGCGGACGGCAAGCCTCTGTTTGTTTATTCCCTGCCCCTTCACCGCAACGACGAACTATATGGAACCCTCGCGGTCATTTACGACACCTCTTACATCGAGAGCCGGGTGTCCTTGGTACTTCGCGATTCTGTCCTCACCGCGCTGCTGCAGACCATTCTGATTATCTCGCTTGCTTTCGTGCTGGTTCGCTGGAATTTCACCGCTCCACTTGCAAGAACCACGAAATGGCTGCGCACCCTGCGCGCCGGCTCTTCGGATAGTGCGCAAACGCTCCCCAAGGGCGAGTTTTTCGACCAGATTCATACAGAAGTGAAACACCTCGCCCGGGCATTAGACACAGCCCGTGCCGTCGCTCAAGAGGAAGCGCAGCTCCGCGATTCGCAATCGTCCGTCTGGACCGCCGAACGGCTGCGTGTCAGCTTGCGCACAAAATTAGAAGACAAGACGTTGTTCGTTGTCTCTAACCGCGAGCCCTATATGCATGTATTCGAGGAAAACGGGAAGTCGGTTCAAGTGATCGTGCCGGCCAGCGGGCTGGTGACGGCCCTCGAGCCTGTCCTTCAGGCTTGCAACGGCATATGGATCGCCAACGGTTCGGGTAATGCCGATCGCCAAAGCGTGGACGCGCAGGACCACTTGCAAGTTCCGCCCGATCGCCCCACGTACACACTGCGGAGGGTATGGCTCACCGACGAAGAGGATCGCGGCTACTACGAGGGTTTTTCAAATGAGGGCATGTGGCCGCTCTGCCACATAGCGCATACGCGGCCCATCTTCCGCCAGGAAGACTGGCTCCAATACCAGAAAATCAACCGCCGCTTTGCGAATGCGGTGCTCCAGGAAATGGCGGGGATTCAATCACCGGTTCTACTCGCGCAGGACTATCACTTTGCGCTACTTCCACGCATGGTAAAGGAAGCGCGCCCCGACGCGGCCGTCGCAATTTTCTGGCACATCCCCTGGCCGAATGCGGAAGCCTTTGGGATTTGTCCCTGGCAGCGCGAACTCGTGGATGGATTGCTTGGCGCGGACTTGATCGGTTTCCACATCCAGACGCATTGCAACAATTTCCTGGAGACCGTGGACCACGCCGTGGAAGCACTGACCGAATGGGACCGCTTTGCTGTGAATCGCCAGGGGCATGTTACACGCGTGCGACCCTATCCGATCAGCGTCGCGGCTTCCCAAAATGGGCCCACACCTTATTCGTACGTGAGTTCCGGGGAAGAACGCGCAGCGCTTTGCGCCGAACTCGGAATTGAGGCGTCGCTTCTCGGCGTGGGTGTGGACCGCATTGACTATACCAAGGGAATCCTGGAGCGTTTTCATGCCATCGAGCGCTTCCTGGAGCTGTACCCCGCCTACCAGCAACGGTTCTCTTTTGTACAAATTGGAGCACCGAGCCGCACGGACATCGCCCGCTACCGGCAATTTATCGAGGAAGTGATCGCCGAATCCGAACGCATCAATGCGCGCTTTCAGGTGGGCCGCTGGAAGCCAATCGTACTTCTCAAGCGGCACCATTCACACCAGGAAATCGCGCGTTTCTATCGCGCAGCTTCGCTTTGCGTTGTCAGCTCGCTGCACGATGGCATGAACCTTGTTGCCAAGGAATTCGTCGCCGCCCGCGAGGACGAACGTGGCGTCCTGATTCTCAGCACCTTCGCGGGAGCAGCCAGCGAATTGCCCGATGCGCTGCTCATCAACCCGTACGACGTTCAGCAATTGGCCGATACTATTCATCAAGCCCTGGATATGAGCTCGGAGCAGCAAGCCACCCGCATGGTCCGCATGCGCAAAACCGTTCTGGAACACAACGTTTATCGCTGGGCTGCAAACCTTCTTTCGGACCTGACGGAAATCCGCATTGCGCCAACCGAGCGCAAAGAGATTCCCTTTGTCTCACGAAAGCTCGCCTAGGAGAAAGCGGATGACCACGACGGCTGTGACGCCTTTCGAGTTTTTCACCGTGTCGCATCTCACCCGGATAGGCAACCTCTCCGCCATCACTCTCTCCGAATTACTTTCCGGACTCGAGCAGTGCAGCGATGCTTCGATCTTTCATCACACCTTCCAAACGCTGAGCAGCCATCATTTTCTCACCGAGGGTTTCTCGAACGATTTTGCCCAATGGGTTCTGGTGGACGCCAACCGCGACGCTCTCGCGGAGCAATTGGCCGCCCTCGATATCCGGGACTATTCCTCGATCGCCGCACTCCGCTCGGATCTTTGCCGCGTGGTTCGCGACTTCTGCCAGGATCATCCCGAATTTGCGCAGCAAAGCGCCCTCGAGCGTTTTTATTTCTGCGAAAGCGTCGAAGTGACCGTTCCTTTTGGCTTTAGCGCCACCACTCTCGACGAATTCCGAGACGGAATCATCCGGCTCAGCCACGCCAGCTTTTTCTTTCACTTCATTACTTCCCGGTTGCGGCTGCAACTGCAGACCAATGATTTTTCCTACTGGCTGGCCGACGGCTTGGGCCTAATGACACTCGCCGAAAGCATCAACCACATCGACGTGTACACCAACACGCTCGACAGCGCCCGCGCCAAGCTGCTCCGTCTGGTGGACCGCGAAAGGAGAAAGCATGACCCCAGTGCAGATGGCGACTCGCATTCCGCTAGATGAATACGCAGCCGTAATCGGCGCCGGAGAATTGGAGGAATTGCGAGCGCTCGCCAAGCCTCTCCGGGGGCGCTCCGTCCAGATGATCAATTCCACGGCAGTGGGTGGCGGCGTGGCCGAAATTCTAAACCGCCTGGTGCCTCTTGCCGAAGAACTCGAATTGCCCATCCGCTGGGACGTGATGACGGGCGGCGAAGACTTTTTTGAGGTGACCAAGTCCTTCCATAATGCTCTTCACGGGGCTCCCTATCACGCCGAAGCCCACGACTTTGCTATTTTCCGGGATTACAACGAACGCAATCTCCACCGGCTGCCTCTGGACGCTGAGTTCGTCGTGATTCATGATCCCCAGCCCGCCGCTTTGATCGAGGGCCGGCCGAAGAAAGCGAACCACTGGATCTGGCGCTGCCACATCGATCTGTCGCACCCCAACCGGGCCGTCTGGGATTTTCTCGAAGCCTATGTTTCCCGGTATGACGGTACGATTTTCTCTTCACCGGAATTTGCGCGCCAACTGCGCATCCCGCAGTATCTTTTCTATCCCGCTATCGATCCCCTTTCGGAGAAAAACCGCGAGCTGCCGCCGGAGTTCATCGCTGACGTGCTTTCGCGCTTTCAGATTGATCCGCTCCGGCCCATCCTCACCCAAATCTCGCGTTTTGACCGCTTGAAGGATCCCGTCGGCGTGATTCGTGCTTATCGCATTGTGAAACGCTATTTTGATTGCCAGTTGGTTTTGGCGGGCGGCAGCGCTTCCGACGATCCGGAAGGCGCCCAGGTCCTGAAGGAGGTTCTCCAAGCCGCTCATGGAGACAGCGACGTAAAGGTATTGGAATTGCCCGCGTGGGCGCCCCTCGAGGTGAACGCCCTGCAACGCGCCTCCACGATCGTCATTCAGAAGAGTTTGCGTGAAGGGTTTGGTCTCACCGTCTCCGAAGCGCTCTGGAAGAAAAAGCCGGTGGTGGCTTCGGCCGTGGGGGGCATCCCCACTCAAGTCATTCACAAACACACCGGGCTTCTAGCGCATTCCGTGGAAGGAACGGCCTATCAAATCCGCTTTCTGTTGTCCCATCCGGAAATTGCCACGCGTCTCGGGGAGCATGGTCATGAGCACGTGAAGGAAAATTTCCTGATCACGCAAAATCTCAAGCGCTATCTGACCCTGTTCCTGTCCTTGAGCAAGGCCTGAGGGCTCTCGGTTACTCGGATAAGCGGAAGAGCATCCGACGCGTTTTAACTGCCGTAGCTCGCCCGGATCGATCCCGTTCTTTCTCGCGTCGATCTGCAAGTCGTCAATTTTGGCCTGCAGGTGTTTCTTCTTTTCTTCCAGTTGTCTGACCTGCTCTTCCACGGGAACCATGTTGTACCCCTGTGCAGGATTGATTCCGCCTGCAGGGCTGGCGTGCTCCCCTTTGAAATTTTTTAGTTGTGTAATGCGCTTGTCGGCCACGTCGATCTGAGATTGCAGCTGTTGAATCTGGTTTCGGTAAGTCTCAATCTGCTTTCGCCGGAAATCATTCCCTCCGGTCGAAGACTCTGGCCTCCTCGGGGAAGGCTGTGCAGTTGCTTGGTTTCCGTCTCCAACCACGGAAACACCACCGCTGACGGAACTGAGTTCGTCATTGGTGCAGACCTTCTTTGGCTTCTTTTCTCTGATATTGCATTGCTCTGGGCAGAGGGGGCCTCCTGTTTCGCGTTGCCGGTTGAGGTGCTCCCGGGATCCTGAGCTCGGGCGGCGCAAACGAACGCGGCGGCCACCAGAAACAAACCGGGATAGATTGTTCTTACTTGCATGGTGCTCGTCCCTTTACCGCAATTGCCCGGGTTCGATTCCTTTTTTTCGCGCTTCCTCAAACAGCGCATCGATCTTCGCTTCCAAATCCTTCTTTTTCACCTCCAGCGACGCCATCTGCTGATCTACCGGCGCACGGCTGTACCCCTTACTTACATCGCGGCCGCCCGTCGAGACCAGCTCACCCTCCTGAAATGCTTCATATGCGGCCAGTTTCTTGTTGGCGTCATCCAGTTGCGCCTGGAGCTTCTGTAGATTTTCCCGAATTTTGGCGGCAGTGGCCGGGTCTCCAGGCTTGGAATGCGTCATGTTGTATTTCTGATTGCGTTTGTCCCCAACAACCGAGACCGGTCCAGCCGCGTCTCCGAGATTGTCGTTGGTCCAGACTTTTTTTGGCGCATTTGCGGTTGGACTTAAAAACGAATCCGCAGCCGTGCCGCCGCTTGGAGTTGGTCCCGAGGAAGAGGCCGGATCAGACTGCGCGGCGCATGGCAGTGCGAGCGATCCACAGAGCAGGAAAAAGCAAAGAAGCCAGCGGAACATGAAACCTCCAGACCGGCCAGAATAGTTCTAGTACTATCTAACCCAGTTTAGCGCGTGAAGTTTCAGGGGTCCGCTCGTTCACCTGCGCCCTTGCTCAATTCGCTAAGCACTATTTCCCTGGCTTCCTTGGGCGGGCCCACTCGTCTGTAGCTGGTGTAGAACGACCGTTCATGGATAGAAAAGGGAAGTAGAAACTTTCGCCCATCGAAGTCATATTGTTGAAACGTAGGCAGCCAGATTCCCGGTGCGATCTCGTAGCGCTCTTGCATGAAATAGCTGCCCTTGTAGACTTTGGCGACAAAGAGCGCCAGAGAGATGTCCTCTGTGACGTGGCCTTCAATTTTCGCCAGCTCGCTGGACTGCACGTCAATCCACAGTGTTCCACTCACTTTGGTGAATAGCGTGGTGTTGCGGTTCGTGGGTTTGTATTTGGGGTTGGGTGACATGGTGTACTTGGCGAGGCTACGATCACCGCGCACTTCATGGCCCACCAGGGCAAAGAGAAAAGCATCGTGCGTCGAGTTGAGCAATTCATTGCGTTCTTTCCTTTTCCGTTCCAGCTTTGCATACGCTTCCTGCTGCGCGGGTCCTCGTTGGGCTGCCCATACTAGTTGCTTTTCGAGTTTTTCGAGTTCCGCGCGGTAATTTTCGAGATTCGCGGGCTTGTCGCCAGGTCCGAGCGAGATTTTGTCCATTCCGGTCCCCGCCGGGAATACCCGCCAAGCCTTGACTTCAAAGGGGTTAGCATCGCTGCCGGACTTGCGGATCTCGACTCGCTCAATGCGTTCGTAGACGTCCAGAGCGCTTTCCGTGCGCTTTTGATTGGCAATAACGCGGTCGAAGAGATCGCTCTGATCCTTAGAGGCTGGCGCAGATGTGCTCTGAGGAAAGGTCAGTAGACCGAGGAATGTAGCGCAGAACATCAGGATGGCAACCTTCCGCCCAAGGGCAGACTTGAGGAGCCATCGATTCAGCGGTTCATATCTCATAGAAAGCAAAGACATATAATTAGTTCTTCCGTCCGGCTCTCGGAAGGAGCCATTCGACTGGCAAAAACCGCTCCCCCATACTGGCGACCCGGTACAATGGGTTACGCCACGAGATTACACGCAGGTCGTCTGAAAGCAAAGATGGCTTCCGTGCGTCCAACTAAGGAACGAATTCGGGGCCTGGTTCGTCTTACCAGAAGGAGGAGTACGTCTTGGGTGTTGCCCCCATGGAGGGACTTTCAGGTGCGCCACCACTCGCGGGCACGGTCGAGGTGTCTCTCTCCCGCTTCACACGCTTCAAGAGAGCGTGGGTCACTTTCTTCGAGACTTTCAAGTTATCCCTAGATGCTTTGCGCGCGCACAAGCTGCGCAGCTTTCTGACGCTGTTGGGCGTCATTCTTGCTGTAACCACCCTGGTTTCCGTAATGAGTGTCATTGCCGGGCTGAACATGTACGTGGCCACCCGCGTGGCCGACATGGGCGCAAACGTATTCGTCGTCGATCGCTTCGGCATTATTACCAGCCGGGACATGTTCTTGAAGGCGCAGAAACGTCCCATGGTTACCATGGAAGACTACAAGCGCATGCGCGAAAGCATGAAATTGGCTCGAGCCGTAGCGGCGGAAGAAGACCGCAATGCGCAAACCCGCAGCGGCGACGCCATCATGGAAAATACCGACGTCATGGGCGCCACTCCCAACTTTGGCGATGTGCGCAACCTCAACGTAGCCCAAGGCCGTTTCATTACCCAGGCGGACGATGAGCACCACTCGGATGTGGTCTTTATCGGCCCCGACCTGGTACAGAAATTCTTTCCCAACACGGATCCCATAGGAAAAACCATTCGTGCCGAGAACCATACTTATCTGGTCATCGGTGTGGCGGAGCCGATCGGTAGCGCCTTTGGCCAATCGCAAGACAATTACATGATCATGCCCATTGGCACTTTTTTGAAGAGTTGGCATCGACCTATTGATTGGGCCACGATCTTTATCGAAGCACCCAACGCGGAATTGATGAGCGCGAGCGAGGATGAAGCGCGCATGCTGATGCGGGCTTGGCGGCACCTGCCCTATGATGCCCCGGACAATTTCGCGATTTTGGGCTCCGATTCGATCATGGCTTTGTGGAACGACCTGACGAAAAATCTGGCCTTCGTCGCGATGGCCTTGGTCAGCGTGTTCCTGGTCGTCGGTGGCATCGTTATCATGAACATCATGCTGGCGAGCGTCACCGAGCGCACGCGAGAGATCGGTCTGCGCCGTTCGCTCGGCGCGCGCAAGAAACATATTCTCATGCAATTTTTGACTGAGTCCGCCGTGCTTGCGGCCTCGGGCGGGTTGATCGGAATCCTTTGTGCGTACCTTGTCGTTTATCTCGCCAAGACGCTCATCTCCATGCCCATGGAGACGCCGATCAGCGCGGTGGTGCTTTCGCTGGTGATTTCCACGGGTGTTGGACTTTTCTTCGGGATTTTCCCGGCGATGCGCGCCGCGAAGCTTGATCCCATTGAAGCCCTGAGAGCGGACGGTTAGGGGGGCGGCTATGCCACAAGCGAATGGCGAAAACCTGAGACAAGCCATGGGTACCCTACGCACGCACAAACTGCGCAGCGCGCTGACCGTCTTCGGCGTGGTGCTTGGCGTCAGCGTCATCATGTTGGTGGCGGCGCTCATCACCGGCTTCGACCTTCAGGTGCAGGAAAACGTGAAACAGTTCGGTGCCGATACGGCCTTCATCACGAAGTGGGACCAGGGTCGCCACAATGGCCCGCCACCGCTCGAAGAGCGCCAACGCAAGCCTTTGACTCTCGAAGACGCGCGCGTCCTTGCGGAGAGTTGCCCCGCCGTCAAGAATGTTACTGCCTTCCTGATGACCGACTGGGAGGTTCCCCACGCTGTACGCACCAAGGCTGGCGAGGTAACAGGCATTGATTTCCGAGGGGTGCAAGCCAACTTCGGCATCGTGTATGCAAATGCCGCCACACTTGCCGGCCGCTTCATCAGCGAAGGCGACGATCTTCACAAAGAGAAAGTTGTGATGCTTGGCGAAAATGTCGCGCCGGTCTTGTTTCCCGAAGGAGATCCGATCGGCAAGGATGTCATGATTGACGGGTCCGATTTCAAAGTCATCGGCGTCGTCGAGAAGCCCAAGGGCGGCTTCGGCATGGGCGATGAGGATCGCCGCGTCCTGATCCCTTTCAATACCTACAAGAAAACCTACCCTACGGCGCAAGAAGTGAATATCCGCATGCAGGCGCGGCCGAACATGCTCAACCAGGCCGTCGACCAGGCCACGGAACTACTTCGGCGGCGTCGCAACGTACCTTTTGAGGGGAAAGATAATTTCTCCATCGCTACCGCCGAGCAGCAGGTGCAAAGTTTTCACAACATTATGTATATGGTGTATCTCTCCACGATCGTGCTCAGCACGATTGGCTTGCTCATCGGAGGGGTAGGGGTAATGAACATCATGCTCGTAAGCGTCACGGAACGGACTCGTGAAATCGGCGTCCGCAAAGCCATTGGCGCCAAAAGCAAGGACATTGTTTGGCAGTTCTTGCTGGAAGCGATGACGCTGACGGGCATAGGCGGAATCATTGCGCTCGTCCTCGTCAACGGCTTGGTGCTCCTTGTTCGCCTCGCATTGAACTGGCCCGGCAGCGTGCCGGTCTGGGCTGCCGTCACAGGTATTGTCGTTAGCGTCAGCGTCGGCTTGATCTTCGGTGTCTGGCCGGCGATGAAGGCTGCGAAGTTGGATCCGGTCGAAGCGCTTCGCTACGAATAAGTCAAGCTCCCCCGACAAAGGCACTCTTCCCTCTTCTCAGGTGTTCTACCTTGCTGCACGCTTGACCTTCGCTTGCAGGATTCCTACCATTTCCGCCGTGGCTCTCGGTCCTCCAATCATTTCGCTGACGACGGGAGCCTAAAGGAGCCCGGCATGCGTATTCTTGCAGCAACAATCATTTTGCTGCTGATACTTGTTCGGGCCGCGGCGGCGGCCGAGGGAAATTATCTCTACCGGGCACAACTGGTACAGGCTGCCCCGGACAAAATTGTGGAGCTGATTGATTTGTATAAGACGCGCGCCTCCCTCACGGAAGCGGCGGGCGACACAGCCCCGTTCTTCATGCGCCACAGCCAGGGTGATAACTGGGATTTGCTGCTTATCTACCCGTTGAAGAGTTATGCCGACTACTACAGCGCCGAACGCACCGCCCGGCGCACCAAGGTCGAAGCCTCCGCGGCCGATCTTGCGGGGCGAATCCAAAAGGATATCGCTTGGCAAGAGGACATTTTCCTCTACGGGCCTGCGCTAGAAACTATGCAAGCTGCATTCAAGGATTCTGGCTTCTACCACGTTGAAATGTTGCACGCGCTTCCCGGCAAACAAGCCGAACTGCGCAAGGAACGCGAGATGGAGAGCACTTACCAAAAATTCCTCGGCCGCCCGGAGATTTTTGTTTTTGTGCGCGACCAGGGTGCCGCGTGGGACATTCTCTCCGTCGATTTTTACCAGGACCTGCAGCAGTACGCGGGCTGCTCGCGCAATGGAACCTGCGTGACTCCGTCCAAGCAAAAGCAACAAGCTGCGGCTCATGCAGCCGGCTATACGGATGAAGACCAGATCGGTCCGTACCTCCGCTCCGTCATTGCCTACCACCACGATACCCTTGCGGTTGCTCTCACCCCCACTGTCAAGAAATAGCGCGACTTGGAATTGGAAGGGTACATCGTTACCCCCTAACGCGGTTGAAGTGTATGAGTCCGAAGAGGGCGAAGGAGATGACCGCCCGGCTGGGGGGCGAGCCGGACGGCGCGCGGCGTCTAGAATCGTCGCGCCATGGTTACTTCCGCCCGCTACTGCGATCTGGTGCTTGAGAGGGAGAGACGCCTACAAAGAAAAAATATCAGCGCAAGCAAGATCTCGCGCACAGCAAAGCGCAGTGGGCCTTATTCCAGCAGAGCAGCGCCGATACCAAGGATCTTGCCGACATCCCCCACTACGGGCCGCAGGCGCAGCAGTTTCGCTTACCCGTCATCCAATACCCCGCGCGCGAAGTGCGCAGCGGGCTATGGTTCTGGGCTTTCGCCGAAAAACGCAGCGCCGCTGCTAGCGCGGTCTTCGCCTCGCGCATCCAGCAGCTTCTGGAGCGTTGCGGCATCTCGCTCCGCGATCTGCTCTGGCAGACCGACAACGGCGGGGAATGCAAAGGCGACTTCCCAAAAGCTCTCGGCGACCGCCAGCACGTGCGCCTCCCGCCTGCCGCACAACACCTATCAGAGCGACGTGGAAACGGTTCATCGCCTGGAGGAAGACGAGTTCTTCGTCCTCGAAGAGTTCCGAACGTGTGGAGAGTTCCTCGCCAAAGTGCCCACTGGAGAGATCGAACTCACGGATGAGGTGACGCGCACCGAAGGTGGGAAGGGTTTTCCGGAGTTCGACCAACTGCGCTTCGGTAGCCGGAGGAGTTTTGAGGGATTGCTGATGGCGAACGTGAGAAAGTTCGAGCAAGCCCGCAGGACCGTGTTCGAACAGGTGTGCGGTGCGTTTGATGCCGCGCTGTTTGACGCTCTCGACCAGTCGCAGACGATGGCTGTAAGCGTTCATTTCACGCACCCGATCGAAATACCGGGCGGAAGTAACCATGGCGCGGCGATTCTACTCGCCGCTGGCCGCCCGGCTCTCCCCCCAGCCGGGCGGCCATCTCCAACCGCCTTTTCTCGCTCAAACACCTCAACCTCGCCACGGGGATACGATGTGACAGGGCTCTTCCACGCTCGAATTCTGCTTGCTTCCGCCCGTCTTCCTGGATTATTACCTCAACGACTCAGGGGGTTACGATGTCCCTAGACTTCCCTAATCGCGCTTCCCTGGAGATTGGCTTGAGCGGCTCGATTGCCCCTCTGCTATAGTTCCAAAAAAGGGAGTACCCATGAATTTTTCCGAGAAAATCCAGAAAGACATTGTCGAGGCCATAAAAGCGAAGAACGAACTGCGCCTCAGCGTTCTGCGCATGGTCAAATCCGCGGTGCAATTGAAGGAAGTGGAGAAGCTTCGCCCGCTGGAGGAAACCGAATCGATTCAGCTCCTACAGACTCTTGTGAAGCAGCGCAAGGAGTCTATCGATCAGTTCACCAAGGGCGGCCGCCAGGACCTGGTGGACAAGGAGACCAAGGAGCTCGCCGTCATCGAGAGTTATCTACCCGCAGGCGCCAGCGCTGCGGAAATGGAAGCAGCAGTTTCCACCGCTATCTCCAGCATCGGCGCAACATCCATAAAGCAGATGGGCGCCGTGGTCAAGACCGCCAAGGAAGCTCTGACGGGCAAGACTGTGGACGGCAAAGCGCTAAGCGACCTAGTTCGCGACCGGCTCTCCAAAATGGGCGGAATTTGACCGTTGCCAACTTACGTGATTCTGGAATTGGTTTCCATTCCATGTTTCTGCCTGAACAAATCCCCGTTCGCTATACGGAAGAAGAAGCCGGCTACGTGAGCATGCGGCCCGTCGTAAAGCAAACCTTTCGCCTCGCCGAACTGGCGGACATGGTTGTGAGCGTGGCAGGCAAAGACGCCTCCCGCGTCCAGCAAATTTTACGTATGGGAACCGTTGTGTATCACGGCTATCGCTACTCGTGGGAGGGAATCACGGCCGAGCACGCGGAAATCGAAGCGCTGCTAGCGCCTTTTCCGGATGACGACCCGAATCGTCTCTTTGAGCCGGAGAAAGCCACCGCCGTGCTCCTCGAAATCGGCGGAGGTGTTCAGCGCCATGTCGTGGAAATCCTTCGCGAGGAGGCCTCCGAGCGAAAATTCCTAGGTAAGCTTTCGCCCTGGGCGGTTCTTGTGCAGTCGGCGGGCAGCCTTACCGCGCGCTACGAGAAATACTCTCACGCGCGGCGCGCTGATCTTTTTCGCATTTCTCTGCCGTACGAAAAATCTCTGGCGCTGCTCGCCGCCATGCGGGAAGCCGCCCCTCGAGGCTTGCGCCATCGTTGGAGCACGTTTCGGCCACCCGCCTCCTTTACTTTTGTTTGTCCTCGATAAATTCCGCTGGGAAGGTACTGCCCAACCGGTTTCAGCACCGCGGTATTCCGCTCATCCCCGGCAATGACGCGGTAAAACGTCTTCAATTCTTCCAACTAGTGGACTGTAACAGATAAAACGGTAGTATGATGGTGCTCCTGGAGAACACCATCGTATTGACGGACGCGGAACGTTTGGAACTCAACCAGCGAGCGGCAAGCCGCAGCGGGCGTGCCGATGACGCGCGCAGGGCGCGGCTGATC
>Ga0306926_10003668_pt1 | contig 15938 bp, 15 predicted proteins | sample flu12Cox44000178_FD_203759 | JGI IMG/M metagenome (GOLD analysis project Ga0306926, IMG submission 203759) | Lab enrichment of tropical soil microbial communities from Luquillo Experimental Forest, Puerto Rico - flux8day.12C.oxic.44.000.178 (v2)... | ecosystem: Environmental > Terrestrial >...
CCGTGCAGGCGCCACATTGACCGTGGTCGCAACCCTTCTTGGTTCCGGTCAGACCAAGATGGATGCGCAGCGCGTCGAGGAGAGTGGTCCACGGAGCGACGGTCAATTCGTGTGCCGCGCCATTGACTTGGAGCGTCACGGTCGTTTTGCCCGGCGGCGCAATTTTTTTGCTACCTTCCCGAACTGCTGATGTCTTAGCCATTGGTGGTCCCGCCGCCAGCACGCCCACTTAAAGGCCCGGCGGACGAACTTCGCTTAGGTAAAGCTAATAACACGTGCCGCGTTCCACAATGTTTCACTGTGCGCAGACGCAAGAAGTCGGCCAGCTGACACAAACAAAACGTTGATGTATTTTTGAGCGATAGCCGCCGCGGAAACTGGCCGCTGTTTTAATGCAAGCAAAAGGCCGCCACCATGCCGTCGGCGGGCGTTAGTTCCGAGTCGATCGTGCCTCTTGATGCCGCAGTTTCCAACGCCGCGGACGCGCCGAACTTGTAAGACGGTCCCATGACATCTCGCCGGCGTACGTTTTTGAAATTGCTTGCAGCGACAGCCGCCGCTTCGGCGGTGCCGCGAATAACAGGGGTCAAAGCTCAAATCCAACTCCAATCCCAAGCTTTTCCCGTGCGACCGATCACTATCGTGGTGCCGTTTCCGGCGGGAGGCCCGACCGATACCCTTGGCCGGGTCATTGCTGATCGGATGAAGAACGCTCTCGGCCAAGCGGTTATCATTGAAAACTTGACGGGAGCAGCCGGGACGATTGGCAGCACCCATGTGGCCCGTTCTGCGCCCGATGGCTACACGCTCATCCTTGGCCACTGGCAGACTCACGTCGTCAACGGCGCGACCTATACGCTTCCGTTTAACGTCGTAGATGATTTCGCGCCGATTTCGCTGATCGCGGATTGCCCGGTGTGGTTGGTCGGGAGATCGAGTTTGCCGGCGCAAAATTTGTCGGAGCTTATCGCCTGGCTGAAGGAGAACCCAGCCAAGGCGACCGTCGGCATCGGCGGAGTGGGCGGCGGCGCCGATGTCGTTGGGACTTATTTTCAGAAGAATACCGGCACGCGATTTCAGTTCGTGCCCTATCGCGGGGCAGCGCCGATTATGCAGGACCTGTTGGCCGGTCACATCGATCTTACATTTACACAAGTGGCAAGCGCGCTGGCTCAGGCGCGCACAGGTCAAGTGAAGGCGTATGCGGTGATGGCCAAGGCGCGATGGGCCGAGGCGCCGGATACGCCGACAAGCGACGAAAGTGGCGTTCCCGGCCTTTACGCGTCTTTTTGGCACGGCTTATGGGCGCCAAAAGGAACGCCCAAAAATGTCATCGCTAAGCTCGATGCCGCGGTAGTGGAAACCTTGGCCGATCCGGCGGTGCACCAGCGGTTCATTGAACTCGGACAGGAGCCTTGGCCGCGAGATAAGCAAACACCGGAAGCGCTGGCGATGCAGCAGAACGCCGAGATCGAAAAGTGGTGGCCTATCATCAAGGCAGCCGGAATCAGAGCGGAATAGCCAGCGTTTGGGATGCTCGCTCGTTCAGCAACCCAAGGGAGTCCTTCGTTTTGGTGCTCGCAACTCGTCCGCGCACCGCTGAATGATTTGCGCCGGCTTTTTGGGACTGATTATGGCTTGGCTATTGAGGCCATCCACAATTGTACCACGCATGGGTGCAATATATCCACGTTACAGCGGCGCCGTTGGCACTGCCTCCGGTTCGCTCTAATACGTCATCTGAAACATCACAATTGAGAATGTCCTCGGCACTTTCGACATTATCAGCAACGTCCCTGTCCATGGAGCCGTCCCCTAAGTCTTAAGGTGCTAGCAACTGTACTGTGAAACCACAGGCCTGACGAGTCGAAAGGTGCCACGTCGAGGACAGCACCATGTCACGCACCGCGCAAAACACAAAAGAACTATTGCCATGGGGGCGATCCACGGCGCAAAGAGCATTCTTTACGATCGGTCACGCCACCAGACCAATCAATAAATTCATTTATTTGCTGAAAGAAGTCGATGTCCGGCTTCTGGCCGACGTCCGAAGCGTTCCGCATTCAAGAACAAATCCGCAATTTGACCACGACGCGCTGACGTCCTCGCTTGGCGATTTTGGCATCAAATATCGACACTTTGCTCAGCTCGGCGGTTTGCGGCCAAGGCAAAAGCATGTTCCAGCCAAGACTAACGCGTTCTGGCAAAACCAGAGCTTCCACAATTATGCAGATTACGCCATGGGACCCGAATTTCAGTCGAGTTTGGAGACATTACGCGAATTGGGCCATGCGCAGCAGTGCGCAATCATGTGCGCCGAAACCCTGTGGTGGCGCTGTCATCGGCGAATCATCGCGGATTATCTGATCGCCGCGGGTGAAACCGTATTTCATATCCTCGACCCGGGCGATATCCAAGAGGCGGATATCACGGAAGCGGCAACGTGCGCGCCGGGAGGCGCCTTGATCTATCCAGCGACCTTTTGAACCTTCGACGGCTGCTAATTCGCTCTATAATTATAAGCAGAGAATCGGTTCGCTGACGGCGGCGGCAGCAACGCTTCGTTGCGGTAATCTCGGAGGGTTTCCATGACAGACGTAAAATGGAGCATCAGGGCGAGAGAGTTCCAAAATTGCAACTGCGCTTATGGTTGCCCATGTCAATTCAACGCTCTGCCAAGTTACGGCAACTGCGAAGCTGTTGCCGGGATGCAGATCGACGAAGGTTTCCATGCCAACACCCGGCTCGACGGGCTGCGGTTCGTCGGTATCTTCCGCTGGCCCGGAGCGATTCACCAGGGCAAAGGCGAAGCTGCGGTGGTGATCGACGAACGCGCCAACGACTCGCAGCGCGCTGCTCTGCTGCGCATTTTGACCGGGCAGGACACAGAACCCGGCGCCACAATCTTCCAGGTGTTTTCCACGACTTTCGAGAAGTTGCACGAGCCGATCTTCGCGCCCATCGATTTTGAGGTTGATATTGACGGCCGCAAAGGCCGGCTGATCGTGCGCGGTGTGACCGAGGGCCGCGGCGAGCCGATCAAAAATCCGGTCACCGGCGCCGAACACCGGGTTCGCATCGATATCCCCGATGGATTTGAGTATTCACTCGCCGAAATCGGGCGCGGCTGGACAGCGGTCTCGCACCCCATGCAATTTACTCTCGTGGATTCCTACGCGCAGTTTGCTCATGTCAATCTGTGTCAGAGCGGAATCGTGCGGTGACTACACACAATGAGCCGCGCCGTTGAAGCCGTGGTGCGGCGCGATCGCGCGGTCGTGATTGCCGCGCTAGCGATCCTCACCACGCTCGCCTGGGCCGACATCGTCTGGCTCGCCGACGGTATGAGCATGGGCGGCATGGATATGACCGAGTTTCGCATGATTCCCGCCGGGCAGGGATTGATGATGCCGGCAAATGCGCCGTGGCAGCCGGTTGAGTTTGGCTACGTGTTCGTGATGTGGACCGTCATGATGATCGGCATGATGACTCCATCCGTGGCGCCGATGGTTCTCATTTACGCGCGCGTCGGTAGGCATGCGGTGACGAGCGGTCAACCGTTTGCGGCAAGTGGCTGGTTCGCCTCCGGATATCTCGTCGCCTGGGCAGGATTCTCCCTTGCAGCGACCGTAGCGCAATGGGCGCTGCAGCGAGCCGCGTTGCTCACTCCGATGATGGAAGGTGAAAGTAATTTACTTGGTGGAATCGCTCTGATTGCTGCCGGTATTTACCAGTGGACACCTCTCAAAGAGAGATGCCTGTCCAACTGCCAAACGCCACTCACGTTCATCATGCGGCATGGTGGATTTCGCCGCGACGCTAAGGGCGCACTGGCGCTGGGAATTCGCCATGGCTTGTACTGCGTTGGTTGCTGCTGGGCTCTTATGTTGTTGCTGTTCGTGGGTGGGGTAATGAACTTGCTTTGGATCGCCGCACTGGCGGTGCTTGTTTTATTTGAGAAAGCAGTACCCTTTGGCAATTTGATCTCTCGTATTATCGGCGCTGCACTCGTCGTTGGCGGGGTGTGGTTGCTGTTCCAAACATGAAGTTTACTCGGCCGTTTGCGGGAGGCATGACATGGCACTGCTGGGGGGCGACACGGCGCTCGTGACCGGCGCGGCGTCGGGGATCGGGCGCGGAATCGCGAAAGCCTTGGCCGCCGAAGGTGTTCAGCTCGTTCTGAGCGATGTCGCGGAGGAGGCGGGCAGCGCGCTTGCGCGCGAATTGAGCGCTACCTTTATTGCCGCTGATCTTAAGGACCCAGCGGCGCCACGCCGACTGTTCGACGCCGCGGCAAAGACGCTCGGCGCGATTTCAATCCTCGTGCATAGCGCATCACCGCGACGCTTTGAGGGTGAGACGGTATTGGCGGTGACCGAAGCCGAATGGGATGCAATGACAACAGTCGGCCTGCGCGCCGGATTCGTGCTCGGCCAGGCCGCGGGCGCGCATATGAAAGCGCGCAAGATCAACGGACGAATGCTGTTTGTAACTTCGCTGCATGCTCATTCACCGCGGAATTTGCCGCATTACAGCGCGACCAAAGCCGGTCAAACCATGTTGGTAAAAGAGCTCGCGCGTGCCCTCGGCACAGACGGCATTCGTGTTAATGCCATAGCTCCAGGCGCGATTCCCGGCGGCGGATTTGACGCAAATATTGCCGCCTTCGCCAAGATGATTCCGCTTGGCCGGACTGGAACGCCCGAAGACGTTGCCGATATGGCGGTAGCGCTCCTGTGCGACCGCTTCTCGCGTTATGTCACCGGGACGACGGTCGTGGTCGACGGTGGACTTTCACTCTACAATTGGATTCCAGTTCGCACCGGCTAAAAAGACGCGGGCAACGACGCCACTACTTCGTTCTGCGATAACGCACGCGCTCCGCAATCGTGAACAGAAGCGGGATGACGAAGATACCGAAAATCGATGCTGCGATCATGCCGCCGAATACCGGCGTGCCTACGGCATGACGGGTGGCCGCGCCGGCACCGGTGGCAATGACCAGTGGGAACAGGCCAAAGATAAAGGCGAAGCTCGTCATCATAACCGGCCGGAATCGCAGCGCCGCCGCTTCGATCGCAGCCGCATGGATATCTTTTCCGAGCTGCCGCTGCTCCACTGCAAAGGCAACAATAAGAATGCCATTTTTGGCAGCTAGCGCGATGAGCGCTACCAGCCCGATTTGGGCGTACACGTCGAAGCTCAGCCCCGCGATGTACACCGCCACAAGCGCGCCTAAAATCGCGACACTGACCGACAGCAGAGCGGGAATTGGAACGTTCCAGCTTTCGTACAGCGCAACTAAAAACAAATAGGCGAAGAGCACCGCGAGGCCGAGGACGATTCCTGAACGCCCGCTCGCAGCTTTTTCCTGAAAAGCGGTTCCGGTCCATTCGAAACTGTAGCCCGCTGGCAGCGTCGCCGCCGAAATCCGCTCCATCGCTGCTAGTCCTTGGCCGGAGCTATAGCCTGGCTTTGATGCGCCGTTCACGAGCGCGGCGCGGTAGCCGTTGTATCGCACGACCGTCTGCGGTCCTTGCACGAGCGTAACTTTCGCCAGCGCGCGCATCGGCACCATGTCGCCCCGTGCATTGCGTACGTAAATTCGCTCGATATCGTCGATGCGCTGCCGAAATGCCATTTCCGCCTGGAGATTGACCTGCCAAGTACGCCCGAACACGTTGAAGTCGTTGATGTAGTAACTGCCCAGCGTCGACTGTAGCGCGTTGAAGATGTCGCTGATCTTGACGCCAAGGACCTGCGCCTTGTCGCGATCGATGTCGAGATAGATTTGCGGCGTATCGGCGGCATAGGTGCTGAACACGCCGGCAAGCTCAGGTTGGCTGTTGGCGGTCACGAGCAATCCGCGCAGGACCGCCGCGAGATCGCTGGGCGTTTGGCCTTGCAGCGCCTCCAGTACGTATTGGAAGCCGCCGGTACTTCCCAACCCGAGTATCGGCGGCAAGTTAAACGGAAACGCGATGGCGCCGGGAATTGCTGCCAATTGCGGACGCAAGCGCGCGATGATCGCACCGGCGCTTTGTGCGGAATCGGTGCGTTCCTCGTACGGCTTAAGTCGGATAACAAAGAACGCTTGATTCGAGGACGCGACATAGTCGATGAAATTAAGCCCCACGACGGACAGCACGCCTTCGACGCCTGGAATGGGCCTCACGATGTTTTCAACCTGCTTGACTACGGCTTCAGTGCGGTTGACCGAAGCGCCTTCCGGCAGCCGCAGCGCAGCAAAGATCGCTCCTTGATCCTCGTCAGGTAGAAAGCTCTGTGGCGTGACATAGAAAATCAGAATCGACACCAGCAATGCTCCCGCCACGACAGCAAGCGCTATAGCGCTTACGCGCGCCAACCTACGAACCGCGGCCACGTATGCTCCGCGTGTTTGATCGATTGCGCCGAGCACATAGCGCATGAGCCCTCGGCTCGTTTGTCCGCGTTTCAACAGCACACCGCACAATGCCGGACTTAAGGTGAGCGCATTGAGCGCCGAGATCAGCATCGACACCGAAACGGCCACCGCGAACTGGCGAAACAGCTGACCGCTGATGCCCGGTATGAACGCCACCGGAACGAAGACCGATAAAAGAACAAACGTGATTGCTAGAATCGGGCCAGTGATTTCCGCCATCGCCTTCTTGCAGGCATCAGGGATGGAAAGGTTTGGCTCCTCCTCGATCACACGCTCAACGTTTTCAACGACGACAATCGCGTCATCGACGACGATGCCGATCGCCAGCACGAGTGCGAGCAACGATATCGTGTTGGCCGAGTATCCGATGAGCAGCAATACCGCGAATGTGCCAATGACGGATACGGGCACCGCCGCCAACGGAATAAGCGTGGTCCTGAGGCTGCCAAGAAACAGGAAAACCACGATGGCGACGAGAATAATCGCGACGACGAGCGTACGGATCACTTCTATGATCGTCGCCGTAACAAATACGGTACTGTCGAAAAACACGGCATAACTTAGGTCGCTGGGAAAGCGAGTTGCCAGTGTGTTCATCGTGTCGCGCACTTGTTTCGCAACATCGACGGCATTGGACCCTGGTGACTGATAGATACCGATCGCGGCCGCGGGAGCGCCATTGAACCGGCTATAGCGGTCTTGTGATTTTGCGCCCATTTCGACCCTGGCAACGTCACTGACGCGGACAACCGATCCATCGCGGTTGGCGCGTAGAACGATTGCCGCGAATTCCTGCGGTTGTGTGAGGCGCCCTTTGGTCTTGATGTTGATCTGAACCTGCTGGTCGCTCGTGATCGGAGCTGCGCCGATGCGGCCGAGCGCCGCCTGAACGTTTTGATTTTGAACTGCTTGGATGACGTCGTTTGGGGTGAGATTGAGTTCAGTCAACCGGTCGGGATCGAGCCAAATACGCAATGAATAATCGAGTGGACCAAACAGCGTGACTTGGCCAACGCCTTTGATCCGCGCCAGCGTATCGATGATGTTGATCGTCGCATAATTGCCGAGGTAGATCGCGTCATAAGTGTTCTTCGGCGAGTAGATATTGATGACCTGAAGCAGCGCGGCGGATTTCTTGCGTACCGTCAAACCTGCTCGCGACGCTTCCTGGGGAAGTTGCGGAATCGCCAAGCTGGCCCGGTTCTGCACATTGACGGTGTCGATATCGGGGTCGGTGCCGAGCGAAAAGGTTGCGTTAAGCGTGTAGCTGCCGTCCGATCCGCTGACCGATTGATAGTAGATGGCGTTGTCGACGCCATTAATCTGCTCCTCGATCGGTTGCGCGACCGTGGTTTCGACCACTTCGGCGTCGGCCCCTGGGTAGGTAGCGGTCAAGGTGACTTGGGGCGGAACGATATCTGGAAACTGCGCAATCGGAATTGCCGTGATCGCTATGGCGCCGGCGAGTGTGATCAGGATCGCGATTACGATCGCGAATCGCGGGCGATCGATGAAAATGGCGGAAAACATTGCGTTTTAGTTTTCCGCAACGACGCTAGCGGAAACGACCTGGCCGGCGTGCACTTTCTGGATGCCCTCGACGATGACAAGTTCGCCCTGTTTCAAACCCTGCTTGACGACAACGTCGCGGCCTTGCTCGACCCCGGTTTCGATCCGTCGTTGCTCGACCTTCTTGGCGTCGTCGACCACCATGACATAGTGTCCGGCTTGGTCGAGTTGGACTGCGGATTGCGGTATGAGAAACGATGATTGCGGTGCACCGCGCTCGACGATCACATCGACAATGCCGCCAGGGATCAACATGCGTTCGGAGTTCGGCAGTTGCGCGCGCACCTGCACGGTGTCGGTGTCAGGTTGCACCTGGACGTCAAGGAAGTTGGTGAGTCCGGGATGCGGATAAATGCTGCCGTCCGGCAACTTGATGTGAATGGTCACATGCGGGTTTTTGTCCGCTGACGCGGCAATCCGATGTTTGTACTCGATCACGTCGGCTTCGCTGGCTTGGAACGTGACATAGATCGGATCCTGACTGACGATCGTCGCTAAGATTCCCGAAGAAGGGCTGACCAGGTTACCTACGGTGAAATTGGCAAGGCCGATTCGTCCTTCGATCGGCGACCAGATTTCCGTGTAGCCGAGATTGATCTTTGCTTGTTCGAGCAATGCCTGCGCTTGCAAGATGTCGGCCTGCGCCGCCTGCTCGTCGGCTGCGCGCTGATCCACAGTGGATTGCGGGATGTTCTGGTTGTGTAACAGCTCCTGGCCGCGTTGCAGCTGTAGATTGGCGTTGACTTCCGTAGCTTTGGCTTTGGCTAGATTGGCGTTTTGCTGGTCGACGGCCGCCTTATAGATGTCCGGTTCGATGCGGAACAAAAGATCGCCGGTCTTAACGTGTTGCCCTTCGGTGAAGTTGCGCTCTTTGATGAAACCCGACACCCGCGCGACGATGTCGACCTTATCGATCGCCGCTACGCGGCCAACGAAACTGGCGGTCTCTGTCACTTGCCGGCTTACCACCGGCACCACCGAAACCGCCGGCGGTGGCGGGGCGCCCTGAGCGCCAGCATTGCTGTAACAAATGGTAAAAATGTAGCCAGCGAGCACGATCGTCTTCGCGAAGAAATTGCTGTGGCAAATCATCATTTTGTCCTGGCCGCAAGATATCAACTTCACAACTGCCGAGATCAATTGTGACCCCGAGATAACGTGTCATTCAGTGCGCATACTTGTTGCGTACTGAGGAGCGTACTTGCAAATTGATCGGCTCTTATTAAATCACGCATTGCGGCGGACGCAACCTTCGGATGCCAGAGCGCGAGTCCGACTTACTTTATGTGCACGCCGCTCCGCTGATAATTTTTATTGTCGAAGCCTGAGAAGGAGACTGCAAATGACCGCTCGAGAAGCCAAGTCACTGCGGGTCGCTCCGCTTGCCACGCCTACCGATTTGCAACCAAACGCTGTGCGCGAGCTTGCGGGAGCACTCAACATTTTGCTTGCGGATATGTTCGCGTTGTACCTGAAAACAAAAAACTTTCACTGGCATGTCTCAGGTCCGCATTTTCGCGATTATCATCTGCTGTTGGATGAGCACGGGGAACAGATTTTTGGCACCACGGATGATATTGCCGAGCGTGTGCGCAAGATCGGCGGCACAACGCTGCGTTCGATCGCTCATATAGGTCGCTTGCAACGGCTCAAGGACAATGACGCGGATTACGTTACCCCGTTGGATATGCTTGCTGAGCTGCGAGACGACAACAAGCAGCTCGTGGCAAGCATGCGTGAAACGCATGATCTTTGCGATGAGCATGGCGACGTCGCCACCACCAGCCTTCTTGAGAATTGGATCGACGAGGCCGAGCGGCGCGTCTGGTTCCTATTCGAGGCAACGCGTGCGATGAGAGGCGAATAACAAATTCCGCTTCTATTCCAGCTTGGCGTCCAGCGTAATTTGTGCATTGAGCACTTTTGAGACTGGACACGACTTTTCGGCGGCGCCGGCGAGTTCGCTGAACCTTGCTTGGTCGAGGTTCGGCACGCTCCCACGCAGTGTCAGCGCTGAGCGGTTGATGCGAAAACCTTGACCTTCCGGTTCGATGCTGACTGCGGCTTCGGTGCTCAATTCGGTAGGCGTGTAGCCGGCAGCTTGGAGTTGAAAAGCCAGCGCCATTGTGAAGCATCCGGCATGGGCGGCGGCGATCAATTCCTCCGGATTGGTGCCTTTCTCGCTCTCGAAACGAGTTTTGTAGGAGTATGGAGTTTGGGCAAGCACGCCTGAATCGGTTGAAAGATTGCCATTGCCTGCGCGGCCAGTACCGCGCCAAATTGCCTTTGCCTTACGTATCATGCAGGGTCTCCTTTGTTATCCGGGCCGCTTTGGCTCTTCGCATCTATGGGTTGGCAGTCCCGTGACCAATATGAGCCCGGCCGATCGCGGCCGCAAATTGCTGGAAAAATGCGTGCTTTTCAGTTCGCTGGACGAAAAAGCACGCCGTGACATTGCCGCCTATGCGCGGCCCCGCAGCTTCACCACCGGCGAGCCGATATGTCGGCTTGGCGATCACGGTGACAGCATGATGGCGGTAGTCGTCGGCACGGTTCGCATCTCGCTGCCCACGGCACGAGGGAAGGAAGTTATCCTTGCGGACCTGCGGCCGGGGGAGCTGTTTGGCGAGATCGCGGTCCTTGACGGCAAGCCGCGATCAGCCAATGTAACCGCGCTTACGAATTGTGAGCTTATGATCTTGGAAAGACGAAATTTGTTGCCCTTCCTCGATCGCAATCCGCGCGCCTGCATGAAATTGATGGAGATGCTTTGTTCACGGATCCGCCGCTCGGACGAACGTATGGCAGACATCGCCTTTTTCAATTTGCCGGTGCGTCTTGCCAAGACATTGCTCACCTATGAACCGGAAGTGCGTCCTGGAATGAAATTGTCGCTTTCGCAGAGCGAATTAGCCGAGATGGCGGGTGGCACCCGGGAAAAGGTCAATCGCTGTCTGCGCGAGTGGCAACGCCAGGGCATCATAGAGTTGAAGAACCGCTGGACTATCATTCGTAAGCCCGACGCGCTGCGCGGATTAATGGAGTCTACTTAGTCACCTCTGACTATTGCTGGCCTACGCCAGGGTGAACAGTCGGGCGCAATAACAGTCGGTACGCATACCCGTATTTCGCGATGCGCCGAAATGATCGCCGCGCACGGCAGTTTTTGCTGTGACGCGCGTTACAGACGCCCTGAGCAGGCGTCTTCATTATGCCGACGTCGAATTTGCTCGGCCGTCAAATGCACCGCACAGGATCCGAGCAGCCATCGGTGGAGGCAGCGCGATGAGTTATTCCTATTGGCGGACTGAACGTTTGATACTTGACGCGGTGGATCGCCGGTTACTTCGGAAGACCACGGTCCCGAATCAAATTGTCTCGGTTCTGACCAGCCCCGATTTCCTGGCTGTGGCGTCGATCTGCATTATTGGGCTGTTGGTGACCTTCGCCGTGATGTTCACGGTTCCAGATTTTTGGCAAGCGTCCGAAGCGCTGCAACAGTTGCTCTAAATGTAAACGCGTCTACTTGCGGCGATATAGCGTTTGCGAGCGCGGCAACGCTTGATCTCCCGCGTTCCGGGTAAAGCTAAGAATCAAGCCATCGAATGCGAATTCGAAGAGCAAAAACTTGCAAATTATTCCAGCAAGAAACGCAAACTTGCTTCGTCCTCGCGCTCCACTGGAAAAATCCTATCGTCCAGCTGCTCGGAAAGGAAAAGACATCGCTCATGGATGGCGTTGCCACGTCTAGAGTCGGGTCCCTGACGGTCGATATAGCTCGTAACGCCCTATAGTGGTTTTCCAACAGAATGCGCTGAGCCGGAGGACATTTAAGCTCAGCGACATGAGTGTTTGATGCGTTCCCGCGTAAGTCGGTAGGGGCGGATGATGATAACGCCCGAACAGTACCGTCGCATGGCCGAAGAGTGTTTCAGCTGGGCGCGCGAAGCGCAAACAGAGGAAGTACGGCTGTGCTACCTCAATCTGGCGCAGACATGGTTGGAGGCAGCGTCGTGGATTGAGGATGCCTCCGCGCGTTGTTCGCTGGGTCCGCCGCCGCTGCCACCCTTGAGGCGGAAATTGGCGGCATAGCCTGTTTCACCCGCACGGTTTTCCCCGGCAGGCTCGATACCTGAGGCGAGAGCCGGTTCTTTGTTCATGCTAGAATTGCCACGACGATTTTGTTCGGGGGCCATCATGCGCATTCTGGTGTTTCAGCATATTCCGGTGGAGCATCCGGGAGTCTTTCGCCAGCTCTGGCGTGAAAATAACCATGAATTGTTCGCCGTCGAGCTCGATGCCGGCCAATCGATCCCAGGCCTGACTAATTTCGATTTGCTAGTAGCGATGGGCGGACCAATGGACGTATGGCAGGAGGACATTCATTCCTGGCTTGCACCTGAGAAGGCTGCAATCCGCCATTGGGTGAAGGATCTCGGGCGTCCTTTTCTCGGCATTTGCCTGGGGCATCAATTGCTAGCGGCTGCGCTCAACGGCGTGGTCGGGCTTATGGAGCAACAGGAAATCGGCCTTGGCGAGGTCAGTCTGACGGAAGCGGGCCGGCGCGATCCGTTGTTTGCAGGTTTTGCTCCGTCCCTAGAAGTTTTTCAGTGGCATGGTGCTGAAGTTTCACGGATTCCCGATGGTGCTGAAATCCTTGCTGTGAATTCGGCTTGTCCTATCCAAGCGTTCCGCTACGGGCCGCATGCCTATGGGCTGCAATATCATATCGAGATTACAGGGTCGACGATTGGCGAGTGGAGCAATATCCCCGAATATCGGGCCGGCCTTGAGCGCACGCTCGGCCCAAACGCCGCTACGCAGCTTGACGAAATGGTGACGCGCCGGCTGCCTTTTTTTGCGGCGCAAGCACGACAGTTAAATGACAACCTATCAACTGTCGTGGCGGCCGCGCGTCTGGCCAGCCCTTTGAGGAGCGAACAGTTATCCGCCTAATCTGGGGCGCAATCGGCGGCGTCAGGAGGGAATATTCACAAAAATTGAATGTGCCCTAGGTGACAGATAATTCAATTGGTTTAGTATGCATTGTGGGTGCTTGGGGGAAATGGGGCAATAGAGGGAGATACTCTTGCCATCCGCCCAGGCTGCGCCTCGTGAAGGCGCTTCTCGCCAAGGTATTTCACACCAAGGTATTTCACACCAAGCTATGCGTGCGGGCACCGCTGCGGCCGCCGAGGCCGTTAGTGCGCTCGAATTGGAGAGAAGTGTCTTCGATTCTTCAGAAACGGAGATTTTGAGCGCGGCCTTCGAAAAGGCGTGGGCCTATGTCGAATTCGACCCGACGCTCGGCGTGTTAGAGACATGCGAGCGCAAATCCGAATTGGCGCGCTGCTTAATGGCGATCCTCAAGCTCGGCGATAATAATGCGACCTCGATTGCCAATTCGGCAATAGCGCTCATGCGAAAAAACCAATCCAGGATTTTGCGGGCGCACATCGCGTCCGGTGTGTCGAGCCGACGCCTTAGCGTAGCCCGCTAGGTGGCGGACGAAGGCCGAGTTACGGCTTTTCTGTCGCCAAGCTCGGCAATACATTTTCCCGCATGCAGGCAATGGTGCTGGAACGGCCAGGCGAGCCGCTCAAGCTCATAGAGCAGTCCGATCCGCGGCCCGCGGAAGGCGAAGTGCGAATTCGCGTCGCGGCGTGCGGCGTGTGCCGCACCGATCTGCATGTGGTCGATGGTGAACTACCAAATCCCAAACTTCCCATCATCCCCGGCCACGAAATTGTAGGTCGCATCGATATTATTGGCGACCACGTCGGCGCGATCGAGATCGGACAACGCGTCGGCGTGCCGTGGCTCGGCCGAACCTGCGGACAGTGCCGATACTGCCGCAATGGCTGGGAGAACCTGTGCGATCGCCCGTTGTTTACCGGCTACACGCGCGACGGCGGGTATGCGACCCATGTCATAGCCGATGCCCGGTATGTCTTTGCGCTGCCCGAGGAGAGCGATGATTTAGCGACGGCCCCGCTCCTATGCGCGGGCTTGATCGGCTGGCGTTCGCTGCGAATCGCCGGTGACGGTAGGAAGCTCGGGCTTTACGGCTTTGGCGCCGCCGCGCACATCATCGCGCAGGTCGCGCGCTGGCAGGGCCGTGATGTATTCGCCTTCACCAGACGAGGCGACGAAGCTGCGCAGGCCTTCGCCAAAAAACTCGGTGCCTGTTGGGTGGGAAGCTCTGAAGATACCCCGCCCGAGCCGCTTGATTGCGCCATTCTCTATGCGCCTGTTGGAGCGCTCGTTCCGGCGGCTTTGCGCGCGGTGCGCAAAGGCGGCCGGGTGGTCTGCGCTGGAATCCACATGAGCGATATTCCAAGTTTTCCCTACGATATTCTCTGGCACGAGCGTGAGCTCAAATCGGTCGCTAATCTCACCCGGCAGGACGGCAAAGACTTTTTCACGATCGTGCCCGAAGTAGGCATTAAAACGCAGACGGTGTCTTATCCGCTCGCTCGCGCCAACGATGCGCTCGCCGACCTGCGCAATGGACGGCTGCAGGGCGCCGCGGTTTTAGTACCCTGAAGGTGTACAATTCCCGATCGCCGCGCCGGCCTGAGCGAGGAAAAAGGTGTTGGGATTAAATTCACAGGCGGACCATCGCGGCGCCTAGCAAATTTTTCTCGGAGGGCGAGGAACTAGAGGCGATCGGTCGCGTTTGCGTCGAGGCATAGAAGGTCAAGGCCCGACAAGTGAGGGGGATTTCCGGTCGGTTCCGATATTTCTCGCCGCGGGCCTTGCGCCCGGCGGACGGCCGATGCGTTGGCGACCGACCTTCACCGAGCGGGCCAATTCTGGTTTGTCGGGTAGCCGTTCTGACTAAGTTCCCCGTTAGGTTTCGCGCGGCGTTTCTGGCCTTACGTCATTTGACATGCTCGCTCGTCTGGCCGACCCCGCGTCCAACCGTGGCGCTCGCCCATGCTGCGCGCCACGTTTCCACATCGCTCGCCTTTGGAGCAATCTATGCGCATCGCTGAAGACGTTGTCGGCGGCAAGCAAGCCGACGTTTCCACTGGCCCCGGTGTGACCGGCGAGCGTCACGTCAATGGCGATGATGCCAACGGCCTAACCGAACACAGTTTGACGGAACTTCTTCACGCGCTCCAGGCGATGCGGGTGGGCGACTTCTCGGTGCGCATGGCCGGAGATCGCGTCGGCCTGATCGGCAAGATCGCCGACACTTTCAACGACATCGTGGCGACCAATCAGCGCATGGCGCAGCAACTGGAGCGGGTCGGTCAGGTGGTCGGCCGCGAAGGCCGTACCCGGCAGCGCGTGCGCTTTGGTCTTTCCGACGGCGCTTGGGGCGAGATGGAATCGAGCATCAATTCGTTGATCGACGATTTGCTGTGGCCGACGACCGAAGTGACCCGGGCCATTGCAGCGGTCGCGCAGGGCGACCTGCTTCAAACCGTGCAACTCGATGTCGATGGCCGGCCGCTAAAGGGCGAGTTCCTGCGCTCCGCCGAAATCGTGAACACGATGATCAAGCAGCTCAACGTGTTCACTTCGGAGGTGACACGCGTCGCGCGCGAAGTCGGCACTGAAGGAAAGCTAGGCGGCCAGGCGCAGGTGGGCGGCGTTACCGGCGTTTGGAAGGACCTCACCGAGAGCGTCAATTCGATGGCCTCTAATCTGACCGCGCAGGTCCGCAATCTCGCGGAAGTGACGATCGCGGTGGCAAACGGCGACTTGTCGAAAAAGATTACCGTCGACGTTCGCGGCGAAATCCTGCAGCTGAAGGAAGCCATCAATACGATGGTTGACCAGCTTCGCTCGTTCGCCTCGGAAGTAACGCGCGTCGCGCGCGAGGTCGGCACCGACGGCAAGCTCGGCGGCCAGGCGATTGTGCCCGGCGTCGCCGGCACCTGGAAAGACCTGACCGACTCGGTGAACGCCATGTGCGGCAACCTCACCGACC
>Ga0306926_10003675_pt1 | contig 15922 bp, 9 predicted proteins | sample flu12Cox44000178_FD_203759 | JGI IMG/M metagenome (GOLD analysis project Ga0306926, IMG submission 203759) | Lab enrichment of tropical soil microbial communities from Luquillo Experimental Forest, Puerto Rico - flux8day.12C.oxic.44.000.178 (v2)... | ecosystem: Environmental > Terrestrial > Soil...
AGCGCCGACGAAGTCCGCCCCGCCGAGTTCGGGCCGCCGCCGAAGGACGAGATCGAGCCCGATATGGTGGCGATCGCCGAGACGATCATCGACCGCCGCTCCGGCCCCTTCGATCCGACGAGCTTCCGCGACCGCTACCAGGACGCCTTGCGCGAACTCGTCGCACAGAAAACGAAGGGCGAGGGTGTCGCGCCGCGCGAGGTGGCCGAGCCGCCGAAGGTCATTAATCTGATGGACGCGCTCAAGCGCAGCTTGGCGCAGGAAGAGAAGGAACCGGCGTCTGCACGGGAAGCCGCCGCCAAACCAGCACGCGCGCCGGCCGCCTCCGACCGGCGTCAGCGGGCGCTGCTGTTGCCGGTGTCGGGCGGACGCAAAAAGAAGGAAGAGGCGGCGGAGACCGCCGCACCCGCTACCTCTCGGCGCAGGAAGGCCTCGGGCTAGGCACAGGCGCGCGCGATCGTGATCGGGCAGCGGCTGCAGCGGCACCTCGCCCGCACAAGCAAGGTGAAAGCAGAAGCGCCCGAGCGGGCCCTGGCTTGACCGTCATTCGAGCGTCATCGGCGGTACGGCTTTCGGCCCGGCGAAATACTCGCAGTGAACCGTGCCCGGCGGCCAATTTTTGGAGGCCGCTTCGGCCGCCCTCATCATGCCGGCGGGGCCGCAATAGTAGAGGTGGGTACCGGGTTTGTATTCGCTTAACACCGCGGCCAGGTCGAGGCCCTTCGCCGGGTCGCCGCCGTCGTGGTGAAACTGCACCCGCCCTTGCGCGGCGAGGATCGTGAGATCGTCGAGGAACGCCGTCTCCTCGGGCGAGCGGGTGCAGTAATGCAAAAGGAAACTAGCGCGGCGGCGCCGCAATTCCGCAATCATGGCCATGATCGGCGTGATGCCAATGCCTCCGGCGATCAGCAGATGATGAGCGGCCTCGTCAGCCAACGGGAAGTTGTTGCGCGGCATCGAGGCCTCGACGATGTCGCCGGCTCGGACCCTCTCATGCCATTCGCGAGAACCCTGTCCTTCCGGCTCGCGCAACACGGCAATGCAGTAATGCTCATGCTCGGCCGGGTCGTTCCACAGCGAGAAATCGCGGGCCGGACCGTCGCCGACCCTTACAGAGATATGCGCCCCGGCCGTGAAATCTGGCAGAGCCTGCTCATCCCGGTCCGCTAGCTCGTAGCCGTTGATCCGCTGAGCAAGATGGGTAATCGAGCGAACGCGGAGCAGCATGCCCCGAGAGCTCAGCGCGCAACCTCGCCCCAGGCTACATAACGGCGGCGCGTCTGCCGCTCCCTCCCCTCCTCTACCATGCGCTGAGCCTGCGCCTCGACCAGATCGAGCACGGGGTCGCTGCCAACGTCGACGAGACGGTGCGCCCGAAGCAAGGTTTCGATCTCCTCACGCGGGCGACCGCCGAGAAACGGCAACCGGTCGCCGATCGCCGCATATTCGTTGCTCGTCCGAGCATTCTCGTTCTGGTGGACCGAAAAGTTAGGGTCGAACTGTCCATCGATCACGGCGAGCCGACCACCCGGCCGAAGCACCCGCTTCCATTCGTCTATCGCCGCCTGGGGATGTGGCAAGGTCCACAATACGTGCCGGCTGACGACGAGGTCAAAGCTGCCAGGCGCAAAAGGAAGTTGCTCCGCGTCGGCCTCCTCGAAACTGATTGCAGCGCCCTGCTCGGCCGCCTTGCGGCGCGCTTCGGCAAGCATCGCCGGCGCGAAATCGATGCCCGTCACGCGGTGCCCGCGCGACGCGAGCTCCAGGCTCAGAAACCCGGTGCCGCTGCCTGCATCGAGCACGTCGAGCGCATCTCGCCCGCCCAGCACGAGGTCGAAAATCCGGTCCCAGGCAGCGCGCTCCGCCGGGGTGCGGATGCTGTGCCCGAAATCCTCGTCAAAATGTGCCGCCCGCCGGCCCCAATGGGCGGCAACCTGCTGCTTTACCGGGTCGGATTGAGCTGTTGTCAAAAATCCATCACCTCTTCAGGGGAGCCCGACCACCGAGGCCACCGCCTCCAGCTGCTCGGCGTAACGGCCAACCGGGTTGAGAAGGAGGTGGTTGGCGCCGGCTGCGACTAATTCCTCCAGCCGTTCGCGGACCCGCTCCGGCGTGCCGTGGATGCCGGAGGCGTCGGTCCCCTCGGGATTGCGGTACACCACCGTGAACCAACGGTGCAACTCGGCGCGAGCGATTTCTGGCCGCTCGTCGACCGACAGAAACACTCGTTTGGAGATCGGGAACGCGGCCGAATCGCGACCTGCCTTCTCCAGTGCCTCCCGTAACCTTGGGACGGATCCGACGAAGGCGGCATTGCTGGACCCGCCCGACCCCATCCAACCATCGGCGATCGCCGCAGTCCGGCGCAGCGCGTCGGGGTGTCCGACACCCATCCAGATCGGCGGGTGCGGTTTCTGGACCGGCTTTGGCGCCATCGTGCCGTCTGCGAGATGGAAGATGCGCCCGCGGTAATCCACCCGCGGCTCGGTCCACAAGGCCTTGATCAGCTCGACCGCTTCGCGGAAGCGGCGGACCCGTCCCTCCCGCGGTGTCTGGAACTGCTCATAGTGATGGTCCCGGCCGAGCCCCACACCGAGGATGGCGCGGCCGTTGCTGACGTAATCCAGGGTGGCCCATTGATGCGCCACGTGGATCGGGTTGTGCACCGGCAATACGACGACCGAGGCCCCGAGGCGGATCTTAGTCGTGACCGCCGCGGCATAGGTCAGCACCACTACCGGATCGAAGCAGAACACGTGATCGAGCGTGTTTTCGGTCACCCACAAATCGCGAAAGCCGAGCGCCTCGGCGCGCTGCGCGATCCGCCGCACCGCTTCCATATCGATCGGCTCCGGTGAGCGGTGCGGCAGCGCCACACCCAGCGCGATTTTGTCTTTCAAGGCCATGCAACGCGCCTCGTTGCCGGTTACACGGCTTGAACCTTCTCGATCAGCTCGATCTGGGCTCCGTCAGGGGCTTCGAGGAAGCAGACGCGGCGGCCGTTGTTGGGCGGCAACTCCTCGAGCACGCGCACCCCATTCTGCCGCAGGTTGGCCATCGTGCCGGAATAATCATCAGTATCGAGCGCAATATGCTCGATACCGTAGTGCTGCTCGTGATTTTGCGTCGAGATCAGGGTGGTGATGTTGAGAGTCAGGCCGTGCAGGTTCACCCGATGGCCGCGGCCCGGGATCTCGGCCACATAGGTTGCGCCGAGATTATCGATGTAGAACTGCATCGTCTGTTTGGGATCCTTGGTCTTCACGTGCACATGCTGGATCGCAAAGGACATGATCATTCCTCCCGTCATTCGCCGGCATCCCGGCAGCGCCACGATATCGCGGTTGGTTTGCGACGGCGAGGTTCTTTCTGCTGCGCCCGTCACCGAGCCGGCTGTTATTGCGCTAACAAACAGCGAAAGATTTAAGCTTCACCCGCAGAAATCCTTGATTTCTCTGACCGGAGGAAGACAATAACAGCAAAAACATTGGCTGATATCCGCTGATATTCGCTGATAATTGCGCGTTTCGCCGCTGTTCCTCTCCTTGACGCCATTCGGACAATCCTATGCCGCAGACACGCTGGCCTCTCGATTTGAATCATTTACGACGCCATTACGGCGATTTTCGGGTGATGCATCACCTTTGTTGTCGCGAAATTGGCGCTTGCGAGGGCTTCGGTGATGGTTAACAGTTGTGCAGCCGGGAGCGTGGAAATTGCCGGCTATACCGAGGGGGAGCCGAATGGCAATTCGCCTTTCGCGGGGAACGCGGCTGTTGCTGGCGAGCTGCGTTCTGGCCGCGAGCGCGTGGATCCCAGGTGAGACCCAAGCGCAGGCGGTCATCGACGAGGCGCGACAGGCAGGGCGGTCGGGCCAGTCTTTCCCGGCAGCGGACGAGGATTATTTCCGTGGAATGGACGGCGGCATTGCGCTAACCCCAGATGAGGTCAAGGGCCGCAATATGTGGATCGTCTGGACCGGCGGCGACGACCGGTTATGGGATGAGGTGACCAACCTGACGTTTGGCGCCTTCGACCTGTTGAAGACGCTCTCCTCGCATCCATCACTGAAATACAGCCGCGACAACCGCTGGAACTATCTAGGTCTGGTGAATGAACCGTGTTTCACCAAGGCCACTGGCCCCAACCCCCAGCGCTACGGCTTGTGGCTCGATGTCCGCAGTCTGGACTGCCCGCCCGACGCGTTTGAGAATGCCGACAAATATCCCGGTGTCGCCGTGGGGGCGCGCGGCAAGAACATCCCAGCGGGATCGTATTATGGCTACGCGACCGGAATTGTTGGGCTTCGGCTCTTCCCCAACCCCGATTTCGATGAGACCGCGGCGGCGAAATGGGACCCCGAGCGGTTTTACTCCGACCCGAACTATTATCTTTCGAGGGACTTAGTGCGACCCTACCGCGTCGGAATGTCATGTGGCTTTTGCCACGTCGGGCCGAACCCAGAGAAACCGCCGGCGAATCCCGAGGCGCCCCAATGGGAGAATTTGAGCTCGACTGTGGGTGCACAGTATTTTTGGACCGACCGCATCTTTGCGTGGAACCCCGACCCGTCGAGTTTTTATTTTCAGATCCTGCACGCGTCGCGGCCGGGCTCGATCGACACTTCGCAGGTGTCGAGCGACAACATCAATAATCCACGCACGATGAATGCGGTCTACAACCTCTCGGCACGGCTGGAGGCGGCCAAGCGCTGGGGGCGGGAGACATTGGGGCCGGACAACCTGGCGAACAAGCAGTTCAACGATTTCGTCAATCAGGGGCCGCTGACACAGTTCTTCCAGCCCCCGGACACGGTATGGACGCCCCACGTGCTGAAGGACGGCTCCGATTCGGTCGGCGCGCTCGGCGCATTGAACCGGGTCTACCTGAACATCGGGCTGTTCAGCGAGGAATGGCTGCGACATTTCAATCCCATCCTCGGAGGCAGACCGGTCACGCCGATTGAGATCACAACGGCGCGGGCGAACTCGTCCTACTGGGACGCGACCGAATTGCAGACGCCAGCCATGGCGCTGTTTCTGCTGAAGGCGTCCTTTCCGCACAAGCTGAAGAACGCGCCCGGCGGCGACGCTTATCTGAACGACCCGCCCGGGACGGTCACCCAGGGAAAGGCAGTCTTCGCCGATAACTGCGCCGCTTGCCATTCGAGCAAGGCGCCGCAGCCGCCCGCGGCGGCCAACCCGGTCGCTTGTATCGGCCCGGGTTACCTCGATTGCTGGAACCGCTATTGGGATTGGACCAGAACCAGCGACTTCAAGCAACAGATGCGGCAGATCATCAACGCCGACGATTTCCTCGACAACAATTTCATGTCCAACGACATGCGCGTGCCGGTGACGCTGCTCCAGACCAATGCCTGCAGCCCATTGGCGACCAATGCCATCGCCGGAAACATTTGGGACAACTTTTCTTCGGCCTCGTACAAGGATCTGCCGTCGGTCGGCGCGATCACGGTCTACAATCCGTTCACCGGCGCGCCGCAGCAGTGGCAGATGCCGGCCGGCGGGCGCGGTTATACCCGCGTGCCATCTCTGATCAGTCTCTGGTCCACCGCGCCGTTCCTGCTTAACAACACTGTCGGCCAATTCAACCCGAGCCCGTCGGTCGAAGCCCGCATGGCTTCGTTCGACGATTCGACAACTAAGATGTTATGGCCCGAGAAACGCGAAAAAGATGCGGTACTGGGTGACAAGGTCCCCGGCATGATCGACCGGACAAGCGTCACCAGTTGGCTGCGCATTCCGACCGGATATCTGCCGGACGCGCTCAAGGACGCACAGGATCTGCTGCAACTGATCGCGCCAAAGCTTTTCGATCAGGGCGGACTGGAGATCGGACCGATCCCGGCCGGTACCCCCATCAATCTTCTGGCGAATTTCGACCCGTTGCCGCCGTCGACGAACCTGCGCGAGCGTCTGGCGCACGACAAGGCTGTCGTGAAGGCGGTGGTGCAGCTGGTGCGTGATCTGAAAGCACTGTCGCCGGGCGCTACCGACGAGCAGGCTCGCCAAGTATTCTCTAATGTCGGAGAGCAGCTCTTCGCGCTGAGCAAGTGCCCGGATTACGTCGTCAACCGCGGCCATTACTTCGGTTCCAACCTCGGTGACGCCGACAAGAAGGCGCTGATCGCGTTTCTGAAGACGTTCTGATCCCCCCGCCGCCTTCAGGGCGGAGAGGGCAGACGTTCGGTGCGACATTGAGGTGATATCATGAGCAATGGCGGCCCATTCGATTACATCGTCGTCGGCTCCGGCGCCGGAGGCGGAACCCTGGCGGCGCGACTGGCCGAGGCCGGACGCAGTGTGCTGTTGCTTGAAGCGGGCGGCGATCCGCATCAGCTCTCCGGCAGCAACGACGATCAGCCTGGCGTCAACCGTCTGCCGGGCGATTACGATGTGCCGGCGTTCCATGGCTTTGCCAGCGAGAACGACGCGATGCGGTGGGACTTTTTTGTCCGGCATTATGCGTCGGATGCATTGCAGGAAAAGGACCCGAAATACCGGCGCGATTTTCACGACGTACCAGTAAATGGAATTCTTTATCCCAGAGCGGGAACCTTGGGGGGTTGCACTGCACACAACGCGATGATCCTGGTCTACCCGCACAATGCGGACTGGGACGGGATCGCCCAGCTCACTGGAGACTCGTCTTGGAATGCCGACGCAATGCGGCAGTATTTTACGAGATTGGAAAATTGTCATCATCGGCCGCTGGAGCGCGCGCTGGCGGCGGTAGGCCCGAACCCGTCACGGCACGGCTGGCACGGCTGGCTGCAGGTCGAACAAGCCGTTCCTGCAGCCGCCGTGGGCGACTTCGGGTTGGTGCAGGTGCTCCTCGACTCGGCAGCCGAGGCATTCGACGATATCGGGCAACCGATCGAGCGGCTGGTCGATCTCGTCGAGGGGAAGGCCGATCCGAACGACTGGCGCTTGGTGACCGAAAACGCCGTCGGGGTCCGCTACACGCCGCTGGCGACACGCAATCATGCGCGTAATGGCACACGCGAGCGCGTGCTAGAAACCGCGCAAAAATATCCGGATCGGCTACAGGTTGAACTCGACGCGCTGGTGACCCGTGTGCTGCTGGATGAACACAACCGCGCGACTGGCGTCGAATACCTGAAAGGTAGCCGCCTCTACCGCGATTATGGTCAGCCGGCGACCGCGACTGGTGAGCGCCGTCAGGCTTCGGCGACGCGCGAAGTCATCCTCAGTGGCGGCGCATTCAATACTCCGCAGCTGTTGATGCTGTCGGGTATCGGCCCGCGCGGGGTGCTGGAGCCGCTCGGCATTCCGGTGAGGGTCGAATTGCCCGGGGTGGGCAAGAATTTGCAAGACCGCTACGAGGTCGGCATCGTTAACCGCATGAACTTCGATCGCTGGAAGATTCTCGAAGGCGCCACCTTCAGCCCTGGCGATCCTGCCTACCGGCAATGGGCCGAAAAGCGCGAGGGAGTTTACATCAGTAACGGCGCAGTGCTCGCGGCGATACTCAGGTCGCGGCCCGAGCGCCCGCTCCCCGACCTGTTCTGCTTTGCTCTGCTCGGACTTTTCGGCGGATATTTTCCCGGCTACTCCTCACTCACCACTACCAAACCCAATTATCTGACCTGGGCGATCCTGAAGGCGCACACGCAGAACCGCGCCGGCGAAGTCGTGCTGCGCTCGACCGACGCGCGAGATCCGCCCCTAATTGATTTTAATTACTTCGAGGAGGGCAGCGACACGGCGGGCGAGGACCTCGACTCGGTCGTCGCGGGGATCCGGTTTGCGCGGAAGTTGACGGCAAAACTGAAAGCCGGGGGGCTGATCGCTGAGGAAGAGTTGCCCGGCGAGGCGCGGCAAAGCGATGACGAACTAAAGGATTACGTTCGGACCAACGCATGGGGTCATCACGCCTCTTGCTCCTGCCCGATCGGACCACGCGACAGCAGCGGGGTGCTCGACAGCAATTTTCGGGTACACGGTACCGTGGGGTTGCGCGTCGTCGACGCGTCGGTGTTCCCGCGCATCCCGGGGTTCTTTATCGTCAGCGCGGTCTACATGATCGCCGAGAAGGCGGCAGAGGTGATTCTCGCATCTTGACCTCAGAGCTTGTGAAGCAATTCACTCGCGCGACATTTATTCACTTCCCCGGCGGAGAAAAGGACGAGGCGGGGGTTCGCCTCTCGCCATAGGTTCAAGGCGGTTTTCCCTGGCGCAACAGGAACACATGGTCATTCGCTGTCATTGCATGCGTGGTCCCCCAATCTCTTGCAAGGTGACAGCGGATCGTCAGCCGGGGACCAAGGCATGGCGATCCACATCCGCTTCGGATAAAATAACGCCAACGTTAATGTGCACCGAAATAAGGATGATCGGTTGCCGAAGGCTGGGACTGCCTTGATGACGCCTTAAAATTAAGGGCACTCGTGAGCGTCTGATGGCAAAGGGCATCCCCCCGGTGTCACTCCTGCGGCGGCATCTGTCGCCACTTACCCAGTTGGTTATGGTTGCGGCGCTGGCCTTGTTTGTCGGCGTGGCGATCCTTGCCTGGCCGGTAATAGGAAAGAACACGCCCGATCAGACCGAACGCACGCAGCCGGCGTCGTCATCAGAGGCCGTCCCTGGCACATTCAGGCCGACCAAGGAGCAATGGGCAGGGTTCAAGATCGAATCGGTTCGCCTCGTCAGCTTCCGTCCCGAACAAGTGACGGAAGGCAGCATCGCTATCGACGATGACCTGACGACCCCCGTGTTCTCGCCCTATTCCGGGCGGGTCGCCAAGCTTATCGCCAAGCTTGGCGATCGTGTCGAACCCGGTGCGCCGCTGTTTGAGATCCACGCCAGCGAGTTTGTCCAGGCGCAAAACGACCTGATCACCGCGCTCGCGAATTTGCAGACCGTGCGCTCACAGCTCGCCCAAGCCCAAACCAACGAGAAGCGCGCGCATGAGCTGTATCTGGCGCAAGGCGGCTCGTTGAAGGATTGGCAACAGGCTCAAACCGATCTCGTGACGGCGCAAAACACCGTCCGCAGCGACGAGATTGCCCTCCATGCCGTGCGCAACCGGCTGCGCATCCTCGGCAAGGACGACAAGGAGATTGCCTCGCTCGAGGCGCAACCGACGCAGAAGCTCGACCCGGTCACGATCGTACGCGCGCCCATCGGCGGGATCATTACGCAGCGGCAGATCGGCCTGGGCCAGTTTATCAACAGCACGGCGGCCGGCGCATCCAACCCGGTATACACGATTGGCGATCTGTCGACCGTATGGCTGATGGCCAACGTCCGCGAGGCGGATGCGCCGCTGATGCGCGTCGGCCAACCCGTCGAGGTGCATGTCCTGGCGTTTCCTGGCCGCGTGTTCGACGCCAAGATTTCTTGGGTGGCGCCTTCGATAGATTCGAGCACGCACCGGCTTTCGGTCCGCGCCAATGTTGAAAATACCAACGGCGAGCTGAAACCAGGGATGTTCGCCAATTTCAGCATCATCACCGGCAATGCCGCGACCGCTCCGGCCGTACCGCAGCATGCCATCGTCTACGAAGGCGACACCGCGCGCGTCTGGGTGGCGGGAGACGATGGGACGATTTCGGCTCGTCCCGTCCACGTCGGGCAGATAGCCGACGGGATGGTTGAAATCCTTGGAGGTCTTAGCGCCGGCGAGAAGATCGTGACCAGCGGCGCATTGTTTATCGACCGCGCCGCCAACAGCGACTGACCGGGTCGGGTCCGCATGGGCGCCGTCATCGCCTTCGCCTTGCGTCAGCGGGTACTGATGGTGCTGATGCTGCTGTTCATGTTCGGCGTCGGCATAGCGAGCTTCGTCAAGCTCAACATCGAAGCCTACCCCGACCCGGTACCGCCACTCGTCGACATCGTCACCCAAAACCCGGGTCAGTCGGCGGAGGAGATCGAACGCTACATTACGATCCCGATCGAAATCCAGATGGCGGGGATTCCGAATGTAACCGCGGTCCGGACGATCTCTCTGTTCGGACTGTCGGATGTCAAGGTGCAGTTCACCTACGCGTTCACCTATGACGAGGCGCAGCAATGGGTGATTAACCGGCTGTCGCAACTCAGCCCGCTGCCCAATGGAGCGACCCCGCAGATCTCGCCGGATAGCCCCGTCGGCGAAATTTACCGGTACCGGGTGGTCGGTCCGCCCGGCTTTAGCGTGACCGATCTGAAGACGATCCAGAATTGGATCCTCGAGCGCCGTTTCAAGGCGGTGCCGGGGGTCATTGACGTCACCGGCTGGGGCGGCAAAACCAAGACCTATGAGATCACCGTTGACCTCGACCGATTGCTGGCGCAAGGGGTCACCCTGCCGCAAGTACTGCAGACGCTCAATAACAGCAACATCAATGTCGGTGGCCAGACCGTCAATTTCGGACCGCAGGCCGCGATCGTCCGCGGCGTCGGCCTGATCCATTCGATGGATCAGATTCGCGATACGATGATTACGGCGGTCAACGGTGTTCCGGTGCGTATAGGCGATGTAGCTACAGTCACCGCCGGCCACCAACCGCGCCTCGGCATCGCCGGCCAGGATGACGATGACGACATCGTCCAGGGCATCGTGCTGATGCGACGCGGCGAACAGAGCATGCCGACCATCCGCCGCGTCCAGGCCGAAGTCGCAAAGATCAATAACTCGGACATTCTGCCGCCCGGCGTGCGGATCGAGCGCATCTACGACCGCAGCGATCTCATCGAGGTTACGACGCGCACGGTGCTGCACAACATGGTGTTCGGCATCGTACTAATCTTTTTCGTGCAATGGCTGTTCCTCGGCAACCTTCGCAGTGCGCTCATCGTTGCGACGACTGTGCCGTTCGCGCTGTTTTTTGCGATTACGATGCTGGTGCTGCGGGGCGAGTCAGCGAATTTGCTGTCGGTCGGCGCGATCGACTTCGGGCTGATTGTCGATGCGACGGTGATCATGGTCGAGAACATTTTCCGCCATCTGGCCGAGCCCCCCACGCCATTGCGCCAACGCACACTGCAGAGCGCGAGGCGGGCGACGCGCCTATCGGGCAAGCTCGTCGAGATTTATGCTTCGGCGAGCGAGGTGAACCAGGCGATCTTTTTTTCGGCCGCCATCATTATCGCCGGCTTTGTCCCACTGTTCACGATGTCAGGCGTCGAGGGCCACATCTTCGCGCCAATGGCGAAGACCTACGCCTACGCGATCGCCGGCGGTCTGATCGCAACTTTTACAATCACCCCGGCGTTGAGCGCGATTTTGCTGCCGGAGAAGGTCAGCGAGGTCGAAACGTTTGTCGTGCGCAGCCTGCACCGCCTTTACCGGCCGGCTCTCGAATTCGCTTTGGCGAACCGTATCGCTACCCTCGGCGCGGCTGTGCTGCTGCTCGGTCTGGCGGCGGTCGCTTTGCCCTCGCTCGGTCTCGAGTTTCTCCCCAAACTCGAGGAAGGAAACCTCTGGATACGCGCGACACTCCCGCCTTCGATTTCGCTCGAGGAAGCCAACGGCTACGTCAACCGAATGCGGCGTATTATCAAGAGCTTCCCGGAGGCGGTCACGGTCATTTCGCAAAATGGACGACCTGACGACGGAACCGATGCGACCGGCTTCTTCAATGCCGAATTTTTTGTCCCCCTTAAGCCATTTGATACCTGGCCTAGCGGTGTCGACAAAGACAAGCTGACACAACAGGTTAGTGCGGCGCTCGAGGCGCAATTCCCGGGTGTGGAGTTCAACTTTTCACAATACATCGAAGACAATGTCGAAGAGGCGGCATCGGGGGTAAAGGGCGAGAACTCCGTAAAGCTGTTTGGCAACGATCTCGGAACGCTCGAGAAGACGGCTGCCAAGGTCAAGGACGTTATGAGCACTGTGCCAGGTATTGCCGATTTAGCGGTTTTGAATTCGCTCGGCCAGCCGACGGTGCAGATCGACATCGATCGGGCCCGTGCTGCGCGCTATGGCCTGGCTCCGGGTGACATCAATTCGACAATCGCCGCAGCGATCGGCGGACAGGCGGCCGGCAATCTCTACGAAGAGGGTAGCGATCGGAATTTCCCGATGATTGTGCGCCTCGCGCCGAACTATCGCCAGAGCCTCGATGCTATCCGGCGCATCACGATCGGTGCGGCGAACCCGAGCGGCAGCGGTATTGTCCCGATCCCGCTAACGGACGTCGCGACCGTCCGGCTCGTCTCCGGCGCGTCCTTCATCTATCGCGAGAATCAGGAGCGCTATATTCCGATAAAGTTTAGCGTGCGCGGCCGCGACCTGGGCAGCGCTGTGCTTGAAGCCCAGCAGAAGATTGCAAAACAAGTCCAGCTTCCCGCTGGCTACCGGCTCGAATGGGTCGGCGAGTTCGGCGAATTGCAAGAGGCGATCGGCCGGCTCGGCGTCGCCGTGCCCCTCGCACTCGGCCTGATCTGCATGCTGCTGTTTCTGAATTTCGGTTCAGTAAGCGACATGGTACTCGCTGCGAGCGCTGTTCCAATGGCACTGATCGGTGGCATTTTCGCGCTGTTTCTAACCGACACGCCCTTCAGCGTATCGGCCGCCATCGGCTTTGTGGCGTTGTTCGGCATTTCGGCGATGGATGGGATAATCGTCATTGCTTATTTCAACCGGCAAATCGAAGCGGGAATCGAACGCACCGCATCCATTCTGCGCACCTGCCACGTGCAGATGCGCCCGGTGGCGATGACCTGCGTCGTGGCCTGTGTCGGCCTATTGCCCGCCGCCTTGTCGACCGGCATCGGCTCGCAAGTGCAAAAGCCGCTCGCTATCGTAGTCGTTGGCGGCAGCCTATTGGCGCCGGTGTTGATCCTGTTAGTCTTGCCGGTGCTGATCGACCTCTTCTCCCGCCGTCGACAGGCGATCGAGGAAGCGGCGCCCAGCCCCGCCTCGGCGGAGTAGGCCGATATGGCGGGGCAGCGCTCGGGCTGGCTGCCGGTCATCTTTCTCCTCGCCTGCCTGGGCGCCTGTGCCGTCGGGCCGGATTTCGAGCGCCCCGCGGCCCCCGATGTCGAGGGATACACACCAGCCGCGCTCCCGGCTCAGACGGTTTCGGCGGAACTCACCGGCGGCGAGGCGCAGCGCTTTGTGCAAGGACTGGACATTCCGGGCCAGTGGTGGGCGCTGTTTCACTCCGAGGCGCTCAATGTGCTCATACAGGAGGCCGTCAAAAATAACCCGACCCTGCCGGCGGCGGAGGCAGCGCTGCGCCAGGCCTGGGAAAACGTCTATGCCGAGGAGGGAGCATTCTTTCCGACGGCGGTCGTCAGTTACTCGCCGAGCCGCAACAAAACCGCGACCGGCATCACTTTCACGGCGGCCTCGTCGGGAAAGCCCTGGTTCACCCTCCACACTGCACAAGTGGTCGTGGCCTATGCGCCCGACGTGTTCGGCGGCACACGGCGTGCAGTGGAGTCTTTGATGGCGACCGCTGAATTTCAGCGATTTCAGCTCGAGGCAGCTTACCTGACCCTGACCTCGAATGTCGTTGCTGCGGCAGTGCAGGAAGCATCCGTGCGCGGCCAAATCGCTGCGACCCAGGAAATCATCAAAATCCAGACCGACTCACTCGATATCCTGCGGAAGCAACTTGCGCTCGGTCAGGTAGCTGGTGCCGATGTGGCGGCGGTCGAAGCGATACTGGCGCAGGCGCAGACGACATTGCCGCCGTTGCAGAAGCAATTGGCGGTGCAGCGCGACCTGCTGACGGCGCTGATCGGCCGGTTGCCCAGTCAAGAGCCGGCCGAGAAATTCGAGCTCGCCTCGCTGCAGCTACCGCTGGATCTGCCAGTGAGCCTCCCGTCGAAATTGGTCGAGCAGCGACCGGATGTCCAATCAGCCGAAGCGCAGCTGCATACAGCAAGCGCTCAGGTCGGCGTTGCCATCGCAGCCATGCTGCCCCAGTTCACGCTGACCGGAAATGCAGGCACCACCGGCAACCAGATTGGTCAATTATTCATGCTGCCCGGCACCGCGTTTTGGAGCCTGGCCGGGAACACGGCACAAACGATCTTCGACGCCGGCACCTTGCTACACAAAAAACGCGCCGCCGACGCAGCCTTCGATCAAGCGGAAGCGATGTATCGCAGCACGGTTATAGCCGCGCTGCAGAATGTCGCCGATGCGCTGCACGCCCTGCAATCCGATGCCGACACTCTGAAGGCTGCGTTCGCCGCGGAGCGCGCCGCCTTCAAAAGCCTCGAGATCGCGCGCCGACAGCTTCAGCTGGGCGCGATCGGCTATCTCGGGCTGCTCACTGCTCAGAATACCTATCAAACCGCGCTGCTCGCCCTCGTCCAGGCGCAGGCTGCGCGCTACGCCGACACTGCTGCGCTGTTCCAGGCCTTGGGCGGCGGCTGGTGGAACCGCGAAGACGTCCCCCCGGCGAAGAAATGGGACATCGAGTTCGTTCCGTGAAATGGCGATCTTTATCGCCGCAACGCAAAAGGCCGATCAGAATTGCAGGTGCAGCTGCAGGCCGAAAATCGACACGGGCCCCCGGTCGCGGTTATAGGCCGGGTGGTTGATGAACTGATAATGGAACGCGGCGTGAGCGAAGCTGAATAGCGCGACGCGGTAATATGTTTCAAGGATCTGCTCGGGTCCGGCATTCGGCAATTGGCCGTCGCCGATGATCCCGCCCAGACCGCCGGCGGCGAGATACAACTTTCCCTGGTGCGAAATCCGATTGATGGCGCCAGCCAATCCAATCGTGTCATCCGGCCTTCCCCAGCGCGCTCCGGTCAGCGAGAGCCCACCCGATATCGACTCGTTGATGTCGGTAAAATCGACCTCCTGCACGGTGCCTTGCGATATGCTGGCGCGGGCAAAGACCCCAAAATCGTCGGCGAGCTGCTGTTCGAGATTTAGCCCGAAACCGCCCTTGGTGCGAAAACGCGCGACGGCATCGGTCGACGGCGTCTGACCGGTCGCCTCGCCGAGCGAGATAGCATCGAGATAGGTTCCGAGATTGCCGCGGGTCAGCCAGTAGAGGCCTTTCAGCTTGCCGGGCTGATCCCACAGCGTATGCCTTTCCTCCAGTTCGGTCACAAACTGCCCTTGCCCGAAGCCATTTGACAGCGCAACGCTGTTCGGGCTTTGCGACAGATCGAAAACGCCGGCCCTGATCGCCCACCAGTCCTGGTACCATTCGGCCGTGCCGCCATAGGTGAAGCCCCATGCATTTGCTGCGTAGTCGAAAGCGCCCTGGTCAATTATCGACCAATTCAAGAAGTCGTTGCGGGGATCATGCGCGTATTTGTTAGTGTCGAAAATGTCGACGATCGAATATTTGCCAATCGTAAACACCAGCCGGTTGGCCATCTGGGTGCCGCCGAGCTGATTGAGGTCGGGTTCGAGCTTTTCGATATCGCCGCCCAAATTCACGGTCTGGCGGAGGAAACCTCGCTGGACGAGAAAGTAAGGCGTCGACTTGCCGAGTTTGTAGGCTTCGCCGCTCGGATAGCCGGCGACGCCAAAGGTGTTGCTGAGCCCGAACCCCTGGTCGACCTCTGGATTGATCCAGATTTCGGCGCCCGTCCATAGACGGAAACCAGCGTAGAGCGTCAGATCGATCGTCTCCCGACCATTAGCCGCGGGACTGAGGCTCTGGGGTCCCTGATAGGGGGATCGGAACGCCGGCTGCAAGAGCCAGGTCGTCGTTGACTGGCCGTGAATGGCCCAATTCTCTGGCTGAATTTGCTCCGCCTCTTCTGGCGTGACCGGAACGCCTGGAGGTTGCGGCGTCGGGCCAACCATTTGTGCCTTGCATATGAGCGGACAACAAAGAAGGCTGATCGCCGTCACGGCAAATACAGATACGAGTATCTCATCGAGAATGCGAATCGTGGTGGATGACTTATGACGGTTTTGCTGCATGGGACAGTCGGCGGCTTCGGGAATATACAGACCCGAGTGG
>Ga0306926_10003677_pt1 | contig 15919 bp, 10 predicted proteins | sample flu12Cox44000178_FD_203759 | JGI IMG/M metagenome (GOLD analysis project Ga0306926, IMG submission 203759) | Lab enrichment of tropical soil microbial communities from Luquillo Experimental Forest, Puerto Rico - flux8day.12C.oxic.44.000.178 (v2)... | ecosystem: Environmental > Terrestrial >...
CCCGGCGCTCCTGCTCCCTCGCCTTCGCCGTCTGTTTCATCATGGCCCTCCTGGCCTCGGGCATTAAAGAGCTGCCCGGCTTGTCCAGGAGAAACCTTAATACCTACATCCTAGACGCCGGGATCGACCGTCGGTTTGAGGCTGGTCAGAGCTCGAGGCGATACAGCTTCACCCAGAGATCAGGCTCCGTCCCGCCTTCCTTCTTCACGTTGAAGCGATCCCCCGACGGTCCCGGCACGGGGGTGGTTCGCCATAAGGATGGCTTTTGGGCGAGCTGCTGTCGAAACTCGTCCGTGGCCCAGATTTGACCTGGCGATACATGGGGCTCCACGCGCGCGGCAAGCAGGATGGCGCTCCCGCCCGCCACCACCCGCTCGGTCTCGTCCGCCCCCGCGCGCGTCTGGACGTCGCCAAAATGAAGCGCCATACGCATGAGGGGTTGGCCCGGCGCTTGGTAGACGTCGTCCATGATCTGGCGTGCCATCTGGGCCAGGACCACAGGATCGTCGTGGACGATCATGATGGCGTCACCGCCGCGCGTCTCGGTGATGAGCGCGCCCTGCGCCCACTTCTTCACGCCCTCCTCCAGCGCCTTGCGCACCGGGGTGTCCGCTCCCGAACGCATCAGGGTTCCGAAGCCGTGCACGTCGGCCTTCAGCACGGAGAGGCGGTCGACGCGCACAGTGTGATCGACGGTGTCCGTCTCCCGCCACGGTCGCCCATAGCCCACGATGTTCACCCGATCGACGTGCTGGAGGTAGCCGGGATTGGCGCGGCCGATCACGTCGGAGAGCACGGGATGCACAAGGTAGTGGGTGGCGCGCGGAAGGACGCCGTCCGGTTCGAGCATGGCCTCGCCGGGGCGCAGGAAGCGCTGGACGGCCTCCCCGCGCACCCGATCGTGATACACGTAGCCGAGCAGCCCCACACGATAGAGGGCGCAGAAGACGTGCTTGGCCTCGCCGCCGTTGCCCTCGTTGTGCTCGGCGAAGAGCTGTTCCACCTCCTCGCGGGTGAGGATGTGGCCGGGCAGCCGGTGGAGGAAGCGGTCGATCTCGAGGTTGCCCAGATGCGGCGCGATTTCCGCCAGGTACTCGTAGGCGATCTCCGTGGCCGCCTGGTTCACGCTTTCCTTGAGCCGGTACTCGTCCCGCCGCTCCTCGGGTCGGAGCGCGCCAAGTCGCTCGCCGATGGTCATGAGGTCGCGGGGCCGGAGCAGGGTGTGACGGCACACGTAGTCGAAAGCGTCCTCATCTTCGCGGGTGTACGTGTGCGTCACATGGATCCGACCGAGGAAAGCCTCCAGGGGATCGCTCCGCCAGCGCTCGGGGCGCACCATGCGATCGGCCTTGAGCAGGCGGATGTTGTTCACGAAGATCTCGCGCAGGCTCTCGGGCGAGTAGACGATGTCGACGGCGCTCCCGCGGTACTGCTGAGCCATGGCCGTCCGCTGGGGCAGCCGCGAGTACGCCTCCTTGCGCACCGCTGCGAACACCTTGAGGTGGTGGTTGATGCGGCGGAGCTGATAGGCGACCTCTACCAGGCCGAGCTGCGCGAAGTACCACACGTTGGGAGATAGCTCACCGGTGACGCTCGGGCTCACTCCCCGATCCTCCACGTGCTTGTTGAAGTATTCGTCGACACCGTCGATGAAGATGGCCAGGGAGGACTTGAGCGCGCGTAGCCTCGGCACGAGGTGGCCATCGGTGTCGGCGGCACACCGCTGAAGCTCGCTCGGCGTGAAGTCGAGGAGGCGGACGAAGTGGTCGATCACCCCGTGCAGCCGGTCATCCTCGATGAGGCCGGTAAGGCGCGGGCTCACCTTGAGCTCGTCGACGCTGTCCACGTGCTTGAGCGCGGCCAAGGCGATGGCGGTGAGCCAGAGCTTGGACCACGGCAGGGCGGAGGCCGCGAAGAAGGCGAGAGCCTCCCGACTGAAGATCTTGTCGCCGATGGGCTTGTCGAGCAGGTTGCCGATGGGGAGGCAACTGGAGCGGGCGTCTCGCTGGTAGAGGATGCGCTTGGCCTTGAGGAGCAGCGTCTTGCCGAAGCCCTTGGTGGCGATGACGATGAACTTGTCGTCGCGGTCCGGGGTGAGGAAGCTGTCGATTTCCGGCGTGCGGTGGAGGAGCGCCTCGTCGAAATCCTCCGCCACCCGGATATCATCGGCGTCCACCGTCCAGGCTCGCATAGGTTTCCCGCAGGTTGCCGCGGGAGGCTCAGAGCATAGTCCCTCGGCCGGGCGCCGTCCAGACCTTGGTCAACGGGAAGGCTACCGGGCGCGCAGGCGCCCGTAGCGCTCGGTGCTCTCGCGCAGGCGTCGTGCGAGCTCGGGGGTGAGGGCGTCGGCGGCAAAGCGCCACGCCCAGTTGCCCTCCGGCCGCCCCGGCGTGTTCATGCGGGCGGACGAATCGAGACCGAGAAGGTCCTGGAGCGGCATGATGCTGAGGCCGGCCACCGACATCTGGACGGCGCGGATGAAATCCCAGTGGATCTCCCGGCCGTCGGTGCCGAGATAGCGGAGGCAATGCTCACGCTGCCATCGCTCGGCCTCGCTGGCCCCGGGAGCCGAGCGCTGTGTGAACCAGCCCCCCACCGTGTCGTTGTCGTGCGTTCCCGTGTAGGCGACCACGGCCGGGGTGTACTCGTGAGGCAGATGCGAGTCGTGCGCATCGCTGCCCCAGGCGAACTGCAGCACGCGCATGCCGGGCAGGCCGAACATGTCACGGAGCTGGTGCACGTCGCGTGTCAGCGTGCCGAGGTCCTCCGCCACCACGCGGAGCTCGCCGTCGAGAGCATTCCGCATGGCGAGGAACAGCTCCCGCCCGGGCGTCTCCACCCACGTCCCGTGTTCGGCGGTGGCGTCGGTAGCCGGCACTTCCCAGCAGGCAGCGAATCCGCGGAAGTGATCGAGCCGGACGAGGTCGACGAGCTTCAAGGTCTCCCGCATGCGATCGATCCACCACCCGAAGCCTTCCCCGCGCAGCCGGGCCCAGTCGTAGATCGGATTGCCCCAGAGCTGACCGGTGGTGCTGAACGCATCGGGGGGCACGCCAGCCACGACGGTCGGCTGGCCTTCGGCATCGAGCTTCCAGAGGTGGGGCCGCGCCCACACGTCGGCGGAATCGTGGGCCACGAACATGGGCATGTCGCCAATCACCTGGATGCCCTGGGAGTTGGCGTGACGCTTGAGGTCGAGCCACTGGCGGAGAAAGACATACTGAAAGAAGCGGTGCGCCGCAATACCGTCGGCCAGCTCGCGCCGCGCCCCGGCGAGCGCGCCGGGCTCGCGATGGGCCAGGGCGGGCCCCCACGTCCACCAGCCCGCGCCGTCGTGCCGATCCTTGAGGGCGGCGAAGAGGGCATAGTCCTCGAGCCACGACGAGGCATCGGCAACCACGCCGTCGTAGTCACGCCGGAGCTCCTGATCTCCCTGCACGCGGCCTTTGAACTGGTGAAACGCCTTCTCGAGCAGGCCGCGCCGGTAGGCGACGATGCGAGAGTCGTCGCCGGAGGCGCCCTCGAAGTCGGGCGGATGCTCGATGTCGGACGGCTCGAGCAGGCCGGAGGAGACGAGGCCCGCAGGGCTGACGAGGTTCACGTTGCCCGCAAAAGCCGAGATCGACGAGTAGGGCGAGCCTCCCCACCCCGTCGGCCCGAGCGGCATGATCTGCCAAAAAGCTTGTCCTGAGGCAACGAGGAAATCGATGAAGCGATGCGCCTCCTCGCCGAAGTCGCCCGCGCCGAAGGGCCCGGGAAACGAAGTGGGATGGAGGAGGATGCCGCTCGCCCGCTCGAATCTCATAGGTGGCTCGGCGGCGAGGGCGGCGGAGCCGTGCGCACCCAGGCGCGAAGAACCTCCGCGACACTCCAAGCCTGGGCGACGCAGCCGCGCGGAGTGTACGGCTCGACGGCGTCGAACACCTCGCCAATGCTGCCGATGCAGGCCTCGTCCAGATGCGGCACGAAGCCGGCAAGGAAGCCCCGGGCGCCCTCCCGATCCTCGGGATGCACCTTGAGCCACGCGTCGACGAACGGACCGATGAGCCACGCCCACACAGTGCCCTGATGATACGCCGCGTCGCGCGTCCGAAGATCACCGTGATACGTCGGCTTGAAGTCGGGGTGATCGGGGGAGAGCGAGCGCAGGCCCACCGGGGTCAGGAGCTTGGCCCGCGCCGTGTCGACCACGGGAGCCCAACGCGCCTGGTCGAGCACGGGATGGGTGAGGGAAATGGCGAGGAGCTGGTTCGGACGGCACGCGGGGTCGTCCTTGCCCGCGAGGTCCGGGCTCTCCACGACGTCGTAGAGATACTCGCCCTCAGGATTCCAAAAGCGCTCATTGAAGGCGTGTTGGCAACGCGAGGCGTGCGCGGCAAGCGCGCGTGCCGCGTCCTCGTCACCCGCTCCGCGGGTCCAGCCCTCGAGGAGCCGGAGCGCGTTGTACCACAAGGCGTTGATCTCCACGGCCTTCCCGCGCCGCGGCGTCACCACCCAGCCGTCGCACTTGGCGTCCATCCAGGTGAGCTGATAGCCCTCCGCCCCTTGGATGAGGAGGCCGTCCTTGGGATCGACGTGGATGCCAAAGCGCGTGCCCGCGAGGTGACTCTGCACGATTTCCGTGAGCTTCGGCATGAGGGCGGCCAGAGTCTCCCGGTCGCCCGTGGCGTCGAGATAGCGGTCGACGGCGTGGAAGAACCAGAGCGAGGCATCCGCGGTGTGGTACAAGCCCTCATTGCTGCCGTCGGGGAACAGGTTGGGGATAAGCCCGTCGCTCACGTACTGGCCAAAAGTGCGGAGGATGTAGCCCGCCTCCATGTGGCGGCCGGTGATGCACGTGAGCCCTTCCAGACTGATCATGGTGTCGCGGCCCCAGTCGGTGAACCAGTAATAGCCCGCGATGATCGACCGGACGTCGCCGCCCGCCGCTCGCGCCCGCGCCGCGTCCTCGCAACGGCTCGTCGGGGTGATGACGAACTGATCGGCGGCGAGGGCGAGCTCGGCACCCACCCCCGACCGCGCAGCGGGCGCTGCCTCCGCGAGCAGTCGCATGCGCCGCTCGTGTTCGGCGGCGGCGGCAGCTTCCGGCCCCAGGGCGCCGATGGTGTCCCATCCCTCTGTGGAGGCAACCAGGGTGGGCGGCGTTTCCGCGCTCAGGTCCACGCTGAAGTAGCCGGGACTCCACAGCTCGCCCACATCGGCGTAGCCGCGTTGCGCCTCGGCCCGATAGTGCACGTTCTTGAGACGGGCGCTGTCCAAGGTGAAGGTGGCGCGATGGCCATAGACCTTGAGCCGCAGCGGCGGATAGTCGCTGGCCGTGGCCACCTCGAGCCGGTCCTCGACACCGGTGATCGCGTACGGTTCAGCAATATCTCCATGCACCGAGCCTTCGAGTGGGCGGACATGGAGGGCCGGCCGGAGCTTGAGCCGAACCGTTTCCCCCGCGAGCAGCCGATAGGTCACGTGCACGGTGTTCTGCCGATGAAGCATCCGCACGCGCTTCTCCATCGTCGCGTTGCCGATGGCGTAGCGCCAGACGGGAAGCCCCGCCTCGAGTCGGAACTCGACCAGGTGGCGGACGCCGGGCCATTCGAGACCGCCCCCCGCTTGCTCCTGCCCGCCGATCTCGAAGCGTGTGCCGTCGGAAAGGCGGAGCCACTCCGAGAGATGATTGAGCATCAGGGTGCGGCCGAGCGGAGTGGGAAGCGCGGCCACGAGGAGCCCATGGTAGCGGCGGGTCGGGATGCCGGCCAGCGTCCCCGCGGCGAATCCGCCCAGGCCGTTGGTGACGAGCCACTCTCGCCCGAGCAGGGGCGCAGGGTCCCGTGCTCCCTCGTCGGCGAAGGAGAGCGAACGGACGATGTCACTCACGGACGTTCTTCCGGCTGCCGCAGCGCCTCGCGACGAACCTCAGCCTCCTCGCTCTCCTCGCCGTCTCCATTCGCGGGATCGTCCACCCCGGCCGCCGGCTGAGGCTCCAGGAGCACCGCGGCCTGTGCGGGGAGGCGCCAGTTCTGCCGGGTCTCCACGGGGGCGACTCCCGCGCCCCCGTAGCGCACATCCTCGCTCGACCAGGCGATGCGCCACAGCATGTCGGCCGGCGGAGCGAGCAGCGGCTGCGGGGCGGGATCGAGCGCGAGATCGGCTCCCAGATTGACGAGCAGGAGTCGATCATCATCCTCGTTGCCGAAGAAGCGCAACACGAACGCCTCGCCGCCGAGCACGGCGCCATCGAGCCCCCGCGGCCGCTGCGCGCTGAGCACGGGATCCTCCCGGCGCCGGCACAGCAGGTCGCCGTGCATCAGATAGAGCTCAGGATGGTGCTCGCGCTCCATGAAATCGAGGGTGCAGCGCTCGAAGGTCTCCACCGCCGTGGGGTCGGGCAGCGCGGCCATCATCTCGGGCGTGGCGATGCTCCGGAACTGTGCGAGGAATGCCGTGCGTCCCTCGCGTACCATCCGCCCCAGCTCTCCTCTGTGATCGGCGAAGTAGTGAAAGGGCGCGGAGGAAGCGAACTCCTGCCCCTGGAAGAGCATGGGGGTGGCGGGAGCGAGAAGCAGATAGGCCGTGAGGGCACGATAGCGCCCCGGGCTCGTGAGCTGGTGGAGACGACGCCCATGGGCGGAGTTGGCGACCTGGTCGTGGTTCTCGAGAAAGCTCACGAACCTCTCCGGCGGCAGGTCGAGAGCGGGAGTACCGCGGCGCCGGCGCTGCCACTTGTAGCGCTGACCCTGGTAGAGATAGCCCCACTTCGCCGCCGAGACGAACTCCTGGGGCGTGCCGCCGTAGTCGGTGTAGTAGCCCTCGGTCTTACCCGTGAGCGCCACCACCATGCTGTGATGGAGATCGTCGTTCCACAGCGCATCGAGCCCATAGCCCCCACGGTCCGCGGGCCGGACCAGCCGCGTCTGCTGCGGCTCGTTCTCGGCCACGAGAATGGTGGCGCGCCCCCGCGCCGCCATGCGCACCTCGCGGGCGATCGCCGCCAGGATATGATCGGGCGACTCGTCGAAGATGCTCTGGGTGGCATCCAGACGAAGGCCGTCGAAGTGATACTCCTCGATCCACGCGCGAGCGTTGGCGAGAAAGAACTCGCGCACCGGCCCCGACTCCGGCCCGTCGAAGTTCAGGGCCTCGCCCCAGTCCGTGTGGTAGCGATCGGTGAAGTAGGCCGGTGAGAACTGAGCGAGATAGTTGCCCTCGGGGCCGAGGTGGTTGTAGACGACGTCGAGGATCACGGAGAGGCCATGACGGTGCGCCTCATCCACGAAGCGGCGAACGTCATCAGGCGCGCCGTAGAGATGGTTCGGCGCGAAGAGATCGACACCGTCGTAGCCCCATCCGAACTGGCCCGCAAAGTCAGCGATGGGCATGATCTCGAGGCACGTGACGCCGAGGCGCGCCAGCTCGGGCAGCTCGCGCATGGCGGCGGCCCAGTTTCGCTCTGGCGTGAAGGTGCCGATGTGCATCTCGTAGATCACCTGGCCGCGGATCGCCGCGCCGGGCCAGCCCGCCTCGCTCCAAGCGAACGCGGCCGGATCGACCACGCGAGATGGGCCGGAAGGGCCCTCCGGCTGGAAGCGGGACGCCGGGTCGGGATAGAGTGCCTCGTCCGCGTCGAGCTGAAATCGATAGAGCGTGCCCGCGCCGGCAGCCTCCGCGAGGCCTGAGTAGTAGCCATTGCCCTCGGCGGTGAGCTCCAGCTCGCGAGATGTCCCATCGATGTCCAGCGCGACCCGCACCTGCTTGCGCTGCGGAGCCCAGACACGGAAATGCACGCCGCCCTCGGGCTGGCATTCCGCGCCGATGGGAAGCCTCCGTCGGAGGGAGGCGCCGCCCGATGCGGGGGCGCGGCTCGAGCCTCCCTCTGAAAGGGTTCGAGCTTCGCTCAGCGGAGTGCTGCTCATGACACCCTCTACAAGCTGCGGCCGGACCGAGACCGACGGCCCGCCGGCTTTGGTGCCGAACCATTCGGCGGCGTGCGTGGGGTGTCGAGGAGCATTTGCTCCGCACGCTCCCAGTCGATCTCGGGCGATCCCATGGGTGCCCCGCGCTCCATCCAGAGCCGATACGCGAGCTCGGCTATTTCGGCGTGCGTGGGCGGGGCATCGGACGGGCTCCCGACCGCGCGCGAAAGAGAGGGCCGCCGCTTCCGAGGCTCGAGACGGAACATTGAGCTGGCTTCCGAGGATGGCTTGTTCGGGGTCATGACGTCGGAAGAATTAGCAAGACTTGTTCCGGCGAAGCTCGCTACCGCAACGGTACGTCCGCCATGCGCTCATCGCGAGGGAATGCGGAGACCTGGTGATGAGCGCGACGAAATTACCGGGTCTCCATTACCGACAAACGCTCAGGGAGGGTCATCGGGAGCTCGGACCGGGCCGTTCGCCCCTGCGCCGAGCGTCCCGACGATTGTCGCGTGCCTACCCGCTGCTCAGCTGCTCATATGAGCAGCGACGACCAGCTCACCCGGAGAGGGTCACGGCTCCCGTGCGGAGATCGTAGACGGCGCCCACCACCTTCGCCTGACCGCTCGAGACGGCAGGCCGCACGATGGGGTCGAGGTTGTTGAGCGTCTCCACGCCGAGCAGGACGTTGGCGCTGATGGCATTGGCCAGTTGGTCGCCCGGCATGTCCTTCGCCTTGATGACGGCGGGCCGGATCCGATTGACGAGCTCGGCGATGGCGCCCGGAAGCGGATCGCCGTCGTCCACATGCTTGATGGCGGCCTTCACGGCGCCGCACGAACTGTGACCGAGCACCATGATGAGCCTCACGCCCAGCTCGGCCACGGCATACTCGATGCTGCCCTTCACGAAGACACCGCCGCCTCCCACGACGTTGCCCGCCACCCGGACGACGAAGAGATCGCCCACGCCCTGATCGAAGAGCAGCTCGGGGGGCACGCGCGAGTCCGCGCACCCCATGATCACGGCTACCGGTCGCTGGCCCTCGGCGAGGGCCCGGAAGTCGGCGGGAGCGCGGCGAGGATTCTTGGTCGAGCCATGCACAAAACGTTGATTGCCCTTGAGCAGCCGCTGGAGGGCTTCATCCGCGGCGAGACTACTCGGAGCGGGGGAAGCGGCGATGGCCCGAGAACCGCGCGCCACGATCAACCCAGAGCCGAGAGCCGCCGCGCCCAGCCACTGCCGGCGGGAAAGCGAGGGCTCGATCACCGCGCACCGAGGGCGCGAGCAGCGCGTGCGTACTGCGCGGGAGAGACCCAGAGCAGCGCGCCGTAGCGACCCTTGCCGGAGCAGACGGCGTCGATGGCGATCACGTTGATGCGCCTCTCCGCGAGCTTGCCCAGGAGCTTGGCGCCCGCGCCCACGCGATCGTCACCGCTCACCAGGAAGGCGCGCTTGGACCTGCCGATCTTCCACTTGGCCTTCTTGGCGACCTTGCGAAAGGCCGCGGGCTTCGCGGGGATGAAGTCCATCTGTGCCCCGCCGCCCTGCGGGAAGCCGGAAAAGGCAATGAGATTGACGCCGGCCTTGTGGAGCACGTCGAGGGCACGCGCGCCCTGGCCGGCCCGATTCGGCACCATCATCTTGAAGTACTCCACCCGCTTCACGCTTGGCATCGGCAACTCCTCCTTGAGACCGCCAGATCGGACGGGGCCGTGCGCTGCAAGATTGCCTCGCCGGCCGCCGCGCGAGAGCGGCGAGTCGTGAAATGGTCGGGGTGAGAGGATTTGAACCTCCGACTCTTGCTCCCAAAGCGACCGGGAGCAGTATCCCCAAGTCGCCGCGAGTGTAGCACACTGCCGTTGTGCCGTAGGTGCGGGGCGCATCCGCACAGAGCGCGCACAATAGAGGTCCACATGCGAGGGCTCGGCAATGTCTACGAGCGTGGGCGAAAACGCCCGGCTGCTCCGCGAGATCGAACAGAAGAGTCGCGAGCTAGAGGCATCAAGTCGCCACAAATCGGAGTCCCTTGTCGACGTAGTGCGTGGTCCGGGTTCGTCGGCGTCCGCGTCTCCGCCTCTTGGTAGCTGACACCCTCGGCCCGGAAGCGCTCGCGGACCCAGCCGGCCGCCTACCGGTCGCCGATGACGGCCGAGAGGCCGTAGCGCCGGCAGCAGACGGCGATCTCGGGCACGACACCTTCCAGATCCGGAGCCTCGCCGCGCCGTACCCACCCACGCATAACGACGTGCACCGCCCGAGCCTCAGCACCCCGATCCTCGACGTGAACGATGGCCAAGGTAAAAGCATCCGCGCCGCCGTTTGAGGGGTCGACGGCCGCGAGGTAGCGCACGCGGAGACGAGGCAGCAGTTCGTGGCGGCCCGCCCACGATGGCGTCGTCCACCCAGGTGGCCGCGGGTGCTGATCTTGACGAACCGGGTGCGCTGATCGACACGCGCATGACGTCCGGCAATCCGAACAACGCCGCGAGCCCCAACGCGGACACGAACGTCGTGAGCGAGCCGAGGCTGAGTCCCACGAGCGCCGGCAGCAGCGTGGCGTTGATGTTGCCTATGATCCGCGAGAACTCAGCTGACCGCAGGGCGGCGCTGCTCCGCGGCTCCACGACTGAGGCCACGATCGCCGTGCGAACGACGCTGCGGATGTAGATCCCGCCGTTCCGACGTAGCTGAAATGAACGGCATACTTCATCGGTCTGTCATGTCAACGTCATCGCTCGATCCTAGGATGCCTCGACTGACAGCTGCTTCATCTTCTTCAACCCGTCCCGTGCTTCAAGGAGGAACTCGATGAGACGATGGCGACGTGTTTTGCGTGTCGTGGCCTTAGCATCGGTAATTCTCGTCGTCTCGGCGGCCAGCCCGGTCTCGGCCGCTCAGAAGCAGGGGAAAGGCGGTGGAGGGGCAAGCAGTTGCCGATTGAATTCGAGTCAGGGGAACATCAAGCACGTCATCTACCTCATCTTCGACAACGTGCACTTCCGACGCGACAACCCGAACGTGCCATCCGATCTGGAGCAGATGCCCAACCTGCTCAACTTCATCCGGGACAATGGCACGCTGCACACGAATCATCACACGGTGCTCATTTCCCACACCGCGAACGGCATCCTGACCGATCTCACGGGCGTGTACTCCGATCGCCACGGGCAGTCCGTGTCAAATTCCTATCGCTACTTCAAGTCGGACGGCTCGACCGCGTCGTCGTCCTCGTTCAAGTACTGGACCGACATCGTCGATGATACGAGCGCGTCACCGGCCGATCCGCTGCCGAACATGGTGAACGGCGACACCGGGTTGCCGCGCACGATGCCCGCGCCGTGGGTGCCGTACACGCGCGCGGGCTGCGACTTCGGCGCGGCGGGGGGGCCCGCCAACATCGTGCTGGAGAACACGGCGACCGGCCCGAGCGGCGACATGACGAAGGTGTTTGGCGTCGGCTCGGCGGAATGGAACGAGGCGGTGATGTCCAATGCCGCCCCCGCGGGGTCGGCGGCGCGCAATTTGGCGCAGACTGACTTCGTCGGCTTCGCCATCCACTGCGCGAAGGGCGGGGGCATCTGCACCGGCAACCAACAGGCCCGGCCCGACAACCTGCCCGATGAAGCAGGAGGCTATAGCGGCTTCCTCGGGCTGTTCGGGGCGAAGTACGTGAATCCTGCCATCGCCAATGGCAGCGTGGCGGTGAACAATCTCGACGGGCACCCGATCGGTGACCAGTTCGGGCAAGCCGGCTTCCCCGGATTCGACGGCCTGTTCGCGACCACCACGCTCGCGTACATCGCCCAGATGCAGGAAGCCGGGATACCCGTAACGTTCGGCTACATCTCCGACGCCCATGATCAGCACGGCGTCGCCGGAGAGATCCACACGACCCGGGGCCCGGGTGAGGCCGACTACGTCCAACAGCTGAAGAACTACGACAAGGCGTTCGGGCAGTTCTTTACCCGCTTGGCCGCCGCCGGCATCGACAAGAGCAACACGCTCTTCGTGTTCACGGTAGAAGAAGGGGATCACTTCGTGGGGTCTCCGCCGACCGATCCGAGGTGTGACGGGGTGACCACGCCGTGCACGTACAGCCTGATCGGTGAGATCAACGGCAATCTGACCGGCTTGCTCGCGACCCAGCAGGACATCATGACGCCGTTCACGGTCCATGCGGACATGGCGCCGACGATTTACCTCACCGGCAATCCGTCGCGGACCAGTTCGACGACGCGCGCCTTCGGCCGGGCCCTGTCGAAGCTCACCGCGGCCAATCCGTACACCGGCGTGACGGACACGCTGACCGCCGCGCTCGCGGACCCGGTGGAGATGAACCTCCTACACATGGTCACGACGGACCCACAGCGGACGCCGACGCTCACGATGTTTGCCAAGGCCGACTACTTCCTGTTCACCGGGGCGGCCAACTGCAATGCGCCGTGCATCACGGTGCCCACGACGCCGCCCACATCGACCTTCGCCTGGAATCACGGTGGCATTCAGCCCGAGATCGCCACGATCTGGCTCGGGATCGTCGGGCCCGGAATGGCGAACGACGGCCAGGATGACATCACCTGGTCCGACCACCCGGACGTCCGCCCGACCATGCTCACGCTGCTCGGGCTCCAGGATACGTACGTCCACGATGGCCGGGTCCTGACGGAGCACATGGCGACGAACGTTCAGCCGGTGCCGCTGCGCGGGCACACGAAAACCCTCGGCGACTTCGTGGCGGTCTACAAACAGATCAACGCTCCGTTCGGCCAGCTCGGCATGGACAGCCTCGCGGTGTCGACGGCGGCCATCGCGAGCGGGGACGCGCACGACGACACGACATACACGACTCTGACCAACAAGATCATCGGCTGGACCGCGACGCGGAATTCGGTCGCGGGCCAGATGAGGGCCATCCTGTTCGGCGCGGCCTTCAACGGACAGAAGTTCGACGAAACCCTCGGGAGGCAGCTGATCGCTCAAGGGCAGGCCCTGCTCTCCGAAGCGCACACGTGCGCGGCGAACATCCCGCAGTGCGCGCGGTGATCATGGGGGCGCTCGGCGGCCCCAGAGCAACGGTTGATGCCCGGGAATCGTAACCAGTAGGGAGACATTGCCTCCTGTGCGAAATCGGAGTGGGTGCCTTTACGGGACTCACGTCGTAACGCACAGGAGGCTGATGTCCGCGCGGCCTGAAAGGCTGCATGCCAGGGTCGCCGCTCCCGATGGCATTGAGGTGATCACAGGATTAGGCGCAGCTGGTCTGTGGGGCTCTTGAGAGACCACGCCCGACATGGCGTGGCGGGCCTCCATATGATCGCCTAGCGGTAAGGCCGACACATCGGCGGGAGGTCAAGCGAACTGACTTAGGCCCCGGCCGCCCTACCTGCCGACACCCGAGATCCAGACGACCGCCGACCGATGCTGTACTAAGCCACACAGAACCCGCACAACGGCGGGCCTTGGGCGATGCAAGTATGGTCGGGGTGAGAGGATTTGAACCTCCGACTCCCTGCTCCCAAAGCAGGTGCGCTACCAGGCTGCGCCACACCCCGAAGTCGGGCCGAGTATACCTCCCACGCGGAAAGCCGTTCAAGGGTGGGCGAGCAACCACCGGCGCGCGTGCCAGCACGCCTGAGCGCGATGACTGACGCGATTCTTCTCCTCGGCGGAGATCTCCGCGAAGCTCTTGCCGAGCGGCGGATAAAAGAAGATCGGATCGTAGCCGAAGCCGCCGGCGCCGCGCGGCGCCTCGAGGAGCACGCCCTCCACCACGCCCTCCATGGTGGTCTCGCGTCCCTCTCGCGGGCAGGCAATGGCGATCAGGCAGCGAAAACGTGCGCCGCGACACTCCGCGGGCACGCCGGCCATCTCCTCGAGGATCACACGGCAGCGATCGGGATCGGTGAGGGCCGCGCCGCCATAGCGAGCAGAGAGGACGCCGGGCCGGCCACTCAGGGCGTCCACTTCGATGCCGGAGTCGTCGGCGAGAGCGAGCTCGCCGGTAGCCGCGGCCACCGCGCGCGCCTTGCCGAGGGCGTTGTCCGCGTAGGAGGTCTCGCCCTCGGGAGGAAGTACGACGCCGGGGAAATCCGCGAGATGCCGGAGGTGAAAGGGAAGGCCGTGGAGGAGAGCAGCCATCTCTCGCACTTTGGCAAGATTGCCCGTGGCCAGGACGAGCGTCCGTGGCGACGCGGCTGCCTCAGAGGACGAAGGAGGTCTCCGTCCGGGCGTCCACGGCGCGCCGCTGCAGCGCGATCAGCCGCCCGATCCCCTGCTCCGCGAGGGCCAGCATGGTGCCGAGGCTGTCGCGCCCGAAGGGCGTCTGCTCCGCCGTCCCCTGCACCTCCACGAAGGCGCCCGCGCCCGTCATGACCACGTTCATGTCCACTTCGGCGCTCGAATCCTCCGCGTAGTCGAGGTCGAGAGCGGGCGCGCCCCGCACGATACCCACACTGATGGCGGCCACGCAGTCGCGCACGGGCGAGCTCGGTAGGAGGCCCGCCTTGACCACGGTGCCGATGGCATCCGCCATGGCGATGAAGCTGCCCGTGATGGCCGCGGTGCGCGTGCCGCCGTCGGCCTGGATGACGTCGCAATCGACCCACACCGTGCGCTCTCCCAGCTTGGTCATCTCGACCACCGCGCGCAAGGAGCGCCCGACCAGGCGCTGGATCTCCTGCGAGCGGCCGCTGGGACCGCCGCGCTCCCGGCTCATGCGGGTGTTCGTGGAGCGCGGCAACATGCCGTACTCCGCGGTGACCCAGCCCTTGCCCTGCCCCTTGAGGAACGGCGGCACCTTGTCCTCGATGGACGCGGTACAGATCACCTTCGTGTCGCCGAACTCCACGAGCACCGAGCCCTCGGGGTGACGGAGGTAGTCGCGAGTGATCCGGACCGGGCGCAGCTGGTCCGCGGCCCGCCCGTCGTGGCGCGCGCTCATCGCCGGGTGGCGGCCTTGAGGGGCGGTGGCGATGGGGCCGTGACCACGCGCTGATCGTAGCGACGCTTATACTCGGCGAGGCTCGCGTAGATGGCGCGCGCGATGGCCTCGCGGTGCTCCGAGGTAGCGAGCTTCCTCTCTTCCTTCGGATTGGTGAGGAAGCCGATCTCGATGAGGACGGCGGGCATGGCCGCCCCGCCCAGCACGTAGAAGCCGGCCTGCTTCACCCCGCGATTCACCAGGCGAAGGGATTGCGTCATGGAGTCCTGCACCGTCTCCGCGAGGAAGCTCGATTCCTCCTGGAACTCGGACTGGGCCAGATCCCACAGGATGCTCTTGAGCAGATCGGTCTTCGCGCGCGACTGCGGACTCTCCAAGTCCACCACCTGGTTCTCGGCGGCCGCGGTCTGCCGGGCAGCGTTGTCGGTGGCCTCCGAGGAGAGGAAGTAGGTCTCCACCCCCTCGTTCGCTGCCTGCAGATGCGCGTTGGCGTGGATGGACACGAAAAGATCCGCGCGCTGCTTGTTGGCGAAGTTGGTGCGCTCGCGCAGCGGCACGAACACGTCGGTGCTGCGGGTGAGGATGACCTTGAGGCCGAGGCCGTCCTCGAGCATGCGGGCGGCCCGCCGCGTCACGTCGAGGACCACGTCCTTCTCGAGCACGCCGCCCGGGCCCTTGGCGCCCTGATCGTGGCCGCCGTGGCCAGCGTCGAGCACGATGAGCTTGAGCGGCGACGCCCCGCCGCGGCTCGTGCCCGGACCAGGCGTCTTGGGCACACTCTCCTTGGCTCGGTACACGTCCACCACGACGCGGAATGGATCCTGGAGCGAGGCCGTCTTCACCTCGCCCGCCTGTCCTTCCAAAATGATCTTGAGCACGCCATCCGGGCCCGCCGACTCGAGCCGCGCCTCCTTGACCAGCCCGTCGCCGATCTCTTCCAGCTGTGGATCGGTGATGGTGAGTCCGCTCAGCCTCACCCGAACCTCGGTCTTGCCGGCGGATGTGAGAAAGAACAGAGGCGAGCCCGCCTCCACGACGATGCGCGTGAACGAGGGATAGGAGCGATAGC
>Ga0306926_10003678_pt1 | contig 15917 bp, 18 predicted proteins | sample flu12Cox44000178_FD_203759 | JGI IMG/M metagenome (GOLD analysis project Ga0306926, IMG submission 203759) | Lab enrichment of tropical soil microbial communities from Luquillo Experimental Forest, Puerto Rico - flux8day.12C.oxic.44.000.178 (v2)... | ecosystem: Environmental > Terrestrial >...
CGTCGACGGGGCGACCACGCGCACACGCGCGCCCAGCGCGTTGAGCAGGATGATGTTCGAACGCGCCACCCGCGAATGCAGGATGTCGCCGCAGATGGTCACGATCAGCCGCTCGATACGACCCTTGTTGCGGCGGATCGTAAGCGCATCGAGCAGTGCTTGCGTCGGATGTTCGTGCGACCCGTCGCCGGCATTGATCACCGAGCAATCGACCTTCTTGGCCAAGAGTTCGACCGCGCCCGAGGCGTGATGGCGCACCACGATGATATCGGGGTGCATGGCGTTGAGTGTGATGGCGGTATCGATCAGCGTCTCGCCTTTGCGCATGGACGAGGAGCCGACCGACATGTTCATGACGTCGGCACCCAGCCGCTTGCCCGCCAGCTCGAACGAGGCCTGCGTACGGGTCGAGACTTCGAAGAACAGATTGATCAGCGTGCGCCCGCGCAGCGAGACCTGCTTCTTGTCGATCTGGCGGTTGAGTTCGACGAAATTCTCGGCCAGGTCGAGCAGCCCCAAAATCTCCTCGCGGGAAAGCCCCTCGATCCCCAACAGATGGCGCTGGTTGAGGACGAAGGTGGGCTTTGGAGCGATGTTCATTAAAGTCGCTTCTATAGGCCCGGCACGGCGGAGCCGCAAGGGAGCGCGGGCGGTCCAATCAAAGCAACTGTGGATGTTTGGCAAGGAACAGCCAGGCTGAAACGGGTGAGAATTCGCGTTATCAATGGCACGTGTGCCGGCGCGAGCGCACAAACGGAGCGGGCGATGCGCGAGGAGGTGCTCAACCAGTCACCGCCCTATGTCGACATCGACCTCTATGGCAGCGATCGGCCGCTGCAAGATGCGGTCGCGGCCAACGGCGGCGAGGGCGACGCGGCGTTGTCGGTTTTCGGCAAACGCTGGGGGACGGCCGAGATGTTCGAGCTTGCGCGTGCGGCCAACGAGAACCCGCCGCAGCTGAAAGCCTTCGATGCCAGGGGCTTCCGCCGGGACGCCGTCGAGTTTCATCCAGCCTACCATCAGTTGATGGCTGAAAGCATCGGCACCGGGTTGGCGGCTTCGACCTGGCGCGAGGATGCGACGCCGGCAAGCCCGCCCGCGCAGGTCTTTCGCGCCGCGCGCTTCTACATGGCGGCGCAGATCGAGACCGGGCACCTATGCCCGGTCACCATGACCCACGCGGCGGTGGCGGCGCTGGCGGTCGATCGGGAGCTCGCAGCCCGGTTCATGCCCAAGATCATGTCGCGCCGCTACGACCCGCGCTTTCGGCCGTGGTGGGAAAAGAGCGGCGTTACGCTCGGCATGGGCATGACCGAGAAGCAGGGCGGCACCGACGTGCGCACCAATACCACGCGCGCCGAGCCGGCGGCCGAAGGCTATGCCATTAGCGGCCACAAATGGTTCATGTCGGCGCCCATGTGCGACGCCTTCCTGGTACTGGCGCAGGCGCCGGGCGGGCTCACCTGTTTTCTCATGCCGCGCTTTCGCCCCAACGGCTCGGTCAACGCGCTTTATCTCCAGCGTCTCAAGGACAAGCTCGGCAATCGTTCCAACGCCTCCTCCGAGGTCGAGTTCGCGGACGCGGTTGCCTGGCGCGTGGGCGAGGAGGGCAGGGGCGTGCGCACCATCATCAACATGGTGCAGCTCACGCGGCTCGACTGCGCCATTGCATCCGCCGGCATCATGCGCATGGCGCTGGCGCAGGCGATCCACCACGCGCGCTACCGCAGCGTGTTCCAAAAGCATCTTGTCGACCAGCCGATGATGCGCGCGGTGCTCGCGGAGCTCGCCCTGGAGGTGGAAGGCGCGACCGCGCTCGTCATGCGGCTTGCCCGCGCCTACGATCTCGCCGCGAACGATCCCGGCGAAGCCGCGCGCGCCCGGCTGCTCACGCCGGCGGTGAAATATTGGGTGTGCAAACGCGCGCCGGGCGTCATCGCGGAGGCAATGGAGTGCCTCGGCGGCAACGGCTACGTGGAAGAGAGCGTGTTGCCGCGTCTCTACCGCGAGGCGCCGGTCAACGCGATCTGGGAGGGCTCGGGCAACGTGATGTGCCTGGATGTGCTGCGCGCGCTCACCCACGAGGGCGAAGCCGCGCGCGCGGTGCTGGGCGCGCTCGGCGCGGAGGCAGCCGATCTGCCGGGCACGCGCGCGGCGCTCGAGGTCCTTGAGCGCGCATTTTCGGCGCAGGATGCCGAGGCCGAGGCGCGCATCGCAGTCGAGCGTCTCGCCCTGCTCGCCGCGGTAGCCGCGTTGCGGCAGAGCGCCGCGCCCGAGGTCGCGAACCTATTCGCGCGCACACGGCTCGAGCATCGCCACGGCGCGATGTATGGAACGAGCGAGATATCCGACGGCGATGCCCGCCGCCTCATCGACCGCGCCCTGCCGGCAGCTTGACCGCTGCGCGCGACTAACGCCGGGTTGGCGCTGCATCAACTTTATCGAGCTAGGTCAGCTGCCGGCCTTTCGGACGGATATTTGTACGATCCGAACCTGAGAACCAAGACAGCGAATGACAGGATGAGAATTGCGCCCGTTATGACCAATATGTCAGTGCCTGCCCGATGCTCGGCGCCTACGATTTCGATCAGCACGCGCGCGAGAGCGGTAATTGCGACATAGATCAGGTATCGTACCGGGAGGCGCGTGGTCTTGAAATAAATGCCGACCATCGCTCCAATTTCAAGATAGATGAATAAGAGGAGAATATCTCCGAGGCTCGCCTGACCTTGGGCGACCATTCCCATGAAAGCTGCAACCGCTGACCAGACGGTCGTAGCGCCGATTGCGAACAGGGCGAGATAATGAAACGCGTCGACCAAAAGCGCGCCGAGCGTGTCGACGCTGTCTTTCATGCCCCGATGCAGGCTACTCGTCGCAGTACCGAGCCGGCGCATTGTTTCCAACATGGACCCCTCCTGGTTCGCTCAGCGACATCTTTGGTCGACCGCCGAAATGCAGACGGCTTTCTTGAGCGCGCATTCACACGAATCTTCGGACAAGGACAAAAAAGCAACGGGTCGCCCGCCCGGAGCGCAAGGAAACAGACGCTGCACCCGCGCGCTCAATGCTTTGACAATGCCAGCGCCCCGCGGGAAAGCCGATCGAGAGCGCCTTGGAGGATGTAGGCCGCGGCGTGCTGATCGATCACCCGGGCACGACGGGCGCGCGTTACATTCGCCGCGATCAGCTCGCGCTCGACTGCAGCGGTGGAAAGCCGTTCATCCCAGAGCGCGATTGGAAGTTCGGTCAGCCGCGCCAGATTGCGGGCGAAGGCGCGCGTCGACTGCGCGCGCGGACCCTCGCTGCCGTCCATGTTGATGGGAAGCCCAAGCACGAAGGCGACCGCCTGCCGTTCGGCGGCCAGTGCGAGGAGCCGCGCGGCATCGGCGGAGAAGGTCTTGCGTGCGATGGTCTCGACGGCCGCCGCCAGCCGCCGGTCGGGATCGCTGACAGCAATGCCGATCGTCTTGGTGCCGAGATCGAGCCCGATCAGCGCGCCGCGCGCCGGCAGATGCGCCACCGCTTCGGCCAGGGGAAGGATCAATGCCGGCATCGGCGATGGGTAGCACGTGCGCGGCTCGCGGACTATCCACAACGCTCCTGCCGTAGCATGAAGCTAGGCCGCTGCGCTTGGAGTGGCGGCCTTCGGCGATCTCTTCGATGATCTTGGCGGAGAAGGCATCGAGGTCGCTGGGTTGGCGCGAGGCCATGCCCTGATCGACCACGACCTGGGAATCCTTCCATTTCGCAAAACCGACCGGCGCGCCGCTAGCGCAGCATCAGCAGCGCCAACAGCAGCAGGACCGGCAGCGCGAGCCCGAAGATGAAAACGATGCGTTGCCACGGGCGACGCGAAACGATTTCGCCCCCCGCGAGCCCTCTCGCCGGGGTAAGGTGGAGGTTGGGCGCCTTTGTCTCGGACCATCGTCGCGCGGTGAACGGTCCGGCGCGGCGGCGGTTCCACCTGAGGCAGGAGGATCGTCATGGCCAAAAAGCCAGCCGAAGCCCGGCGCAAACTGGTGGAATTGGATGCGGAGACTTGGCAGGCCCTGGACGTGCTCGCGCGTGACTCGATGAAGACGTTCCAGGAACTTGCCGATGAGGCATTCCGCGATCTGTTGCGCAAATACGGACGACCGACCGATTTGAAGGCGGCCCTGCGACAGAGCGCACGATCCTCCGCCACCGCCCGTGCGGTGTCACCCAGGCGGCGTCGCGGAACGCGGCGCTAGCGCGATCCAGTTTTCCGCGCGCATTCTTCCGTTCATTCGCGCGCATAATGCCTTCTCAAGCGCGTTCGCGCCCGTCTTCAACGGGCTATGGACGCGCGTAAACGCGTCATGCAGGGAAGTGGGGAGATCCCCGCTTGCGCGGGGACGAGCAGATCGTTCGACTATGTGCTCGGCGGCGGGGCGAAGAAGCAGCGTCGGCTGCCATCCGGTCGTCGGCAGCGCCAGAACTCGCCATCGGGCGAGGGCTGCGCTTCGCTGAACGGGATCGCTTCGTGTTGGACCGGGCCCATGCCTGCGAGCGGACCCTGAATGATGACGTAGCCTTCGCCCGTCATGATCACCCGCTCCTTCGGCACGACGAAGCAGTCGCCAGTGCCGCAGCACCATTCGCCGGCGGCGTTGCGATGGCCGCCGCGGGAAATCCAGCTGTCATGAGCTAAGGTGTTGGGAACAACAAAGACGAAGCTGGCAATGATCAGCGCGAGCCGTGCAAGGCTTCCGAGCATGGGTTACGTCCCTTTCTTCGTTGTTCCGGCCCGGCCAATCGTCAAATCACGCAAACTCTCCTTGGTTCCCGGATAGCGCCGGTTGCAAACGCAAATTGCGCACGCGGCATGGTAGATAAATGCGCTGCAGGGGCGGGCATTTGGCCCCATCAGCGAATCAACCCCTTGATTTCGAAGTATAAACCGAAATCGCCCCCAAGACACATTTGTGAATATTGCATTGCACCATTGCGCACCGGAATGGCCGCATAAGCGGATCCGTGCTGAGCAAGAACCCGTTGTGCGTGCGACACTTAGGGTAAGATGTGGCAAGCGATGGAGGAGGCGATGCGAATAATGTTGTTGGGGCTGGCGATGGTGGTCATGGGTGCCGGGGTGTCGCGGCCCGCCGCGGCGGCGGAGATCAAGGTGCTCACCGCGGGCGCCTTCAAGCAGGTGCTGCTGACGCTTTTGCCCGACTTCGAGCGGACGACCGGCCACAAGGTGACGCTTGAAAACGACACCCTCGGCGCGCTGAGCAAGCGGATCGAGGGCGGAGAGGCGTTCGACCTCGCGGTGCTGACGCCTGCGGCGGTGAACGATCTTTCCGGCAAAGGCAAGTTCGTTGCCGGCAGCCGGGTCAACCTTGCCCGTGTCGGGGTCGGCGTCGTGGTCAAGGAGGGTGCGCCGAAGCCCGACATCGGCTCGGTCGATGCATTCAAACGGGCGCTGCTCGCGGCCAAGTCCGTTGCTTATATCGATCCCGCCGCTGGCGGCTCGAGCGGCATCTATGTCGCGGGTTTGCTCGACAAGCTCGGGATCGCCGGCGAGGTGAAGCCGAAGGCAAAATTGATTCCCGGCGGGGCGGTGGCGGCGCACATCGCCAAGGGCGAGGCCGAACTTGGCATCCACCAGATCAGCGAAATCCTTCCCGTGAAAGGCGTCACGCTCGTCGGTCCGCTGCCAGCGGATATCCAGAACTACACGGTCTACGCCGCCGGCATTGGCGCGCAGGCCAAGGAAAGCGAGGCGGCCAAGGCCTTGCTCAAAGCGTTGTCCGGCCCGGCTGCCGCCGAGGTGCTCAAGTCGAAGGGCATGGAGCCGGCGGGATCGTAACGGCCAACTCACCCGCATGCAGGCGATGACCGTCAGGGCGCTGTTCTTCGACGTCTTCGGCACACTGGTGGACTTTCGCATGGGGGTCGCGCGCGAGGCCGAGAGCATTCTCGGCGCCGCCGGGCATAAGCTCGACTGGTCCGCCTTCGCCGATGCCTGGCGCAAAGAGTACCAGCCCGCGTTGGAGGACGTGCGCGCCGGCCGCAGGCCCTTCTGCAAGCTCGACCTGCTGCATCGGGAGAATCTCGATCGCATCCTGCCGCGCTTCGGAGTTTCCAATCTCAACGAGGATGCGGCGCGCAATCTCAATCTCGCGTGGCATCGCCTTCCGGCTTGGCCCGACGCGCCCGGCGGCCTTGCTCGGCTCAAACGCCGCTTCCTGCTGGCGCCGGTGTCGAACGGCAATATTTCGCTGATGGTCGATCTCGCCCGTCGCAACACCTTTCCCTGGGACGCGATCCTCGGTGCGGAAATTGCCGGCGACTATAAGCGCAAGCCACGCGTGTACCTCGCCGCCTGCGAGGCTTTCGATCTGCCGCCGGGCGAGTGCATGATGGTCGCCGCGCACACCGACGATCTTGTGGCGGCCGCGAAGTGCGGGCTGCGCACCGGCCACGTCGCGCGGCCGAATGAGCATGGGCCGGGCAGGGGAGAAGCTGCGCCCTCGGCGCCGGTCGACGTGGCCGCGGCGAATCTCGAGGATCTCGCCGCCAAGCTCGGCGCGTGAGTGCGCCGTCGGCATGCGCAAGCGCATGGCGGCAATGGCGGAACACTTGTGCGCGGCCGCCCTTGGTATGACGTAGCATTGCCACGGAACGACGGCATGGCCGACCCCGTCTCCCAGTTCGCCACACGCATCGCCTATGGCGCGCGGCAGCTGCCGCGGGTTGCCTGGTACATCGGACACGGCTTGGTGATGCGGCGCCTCTCCCAATCCGTGCGCGAGCGCGCCGGTCAAACTCCGCGGCCGCAAGCGCGCGTGGGCGTGCCCGACCGTCGGCGCCTTTATGCGGATATGGCGGTGCTGTTTCAGCGCGACCTCGCCAATGTCGAGGCCGGCATCTATCCCTTGCCCGCCGATCATGACGGTACGCTGCCGGTCCTGCTCGCCCGCTCGCGTCTCTTCTTCGAGGATCTGCCGGACATCCATCGCCGCCGCGAGAGGCGCGCGGTCCGCCAAGTGCTGACCGAGGAGACGCGCGGCAGGCGGCCGAATTACTACCTGCAGAATTTCCACTACCAGTCGGGCGGCTGGCTGACGCAGGAGTCGGCGCAGCGCTACGACACGCAGGTTGAGGTGCTGTTCAATGGCTCGGCCAATGCGACGCGCCGCCAGGCGCTGGTGCCGCTGCACGAGATCTTCGCCGGGCGTGATCAGCGCCGCCTGAAGCTCATCGACGTCGGCTGCGGCACCGGCCGTTTCCTCGATTCGCTCAAGCAGGCTTGGCCGCGCCTGCCGGCCATCGGTGTGGATTTGTCGGAGGCTTACGTCGCGGAGGCGAAGCGGCACCTGAAACGATGGTGCTGGATCAACCTCCTGGTCGGCAACGGGGAAGCGCTGCCGGTCAAGACCGCAAGCCAGGATGCGGTCACGACCATTTTCGTGCTGCACGAATTGCCGCCGAAGGTGCGTCGCATCGTCTTTGGCGAGTTTGCCCGTGTGTTGAAGCGGCACGGTCGCCTCGTCGTCGTGGATTCCCTACAGATCGGCGACGAACCGGACTATGACGGCATGCTGGAACTCTTCCCGCGCAACTATCACGAGCCCTACTACAAGAGTTATCTCAGGGAAGATTTCCGCGAGATCGCTGCAAGCTGCGGCCTGGCGCACGTCCGCGACGTCAACGCGTTCGTTTCGAAAGTGATGGTGTTCGATAAGCTGTGAGCGTCAACGCAGTGCACGCTACTACAGTAGCTCGGCGCCAGAAATCAGATTGAACTTCCCCGCGCACGCCGCGATCAACATCAGAGTCGACGGAAATTCCTCGATGACACATTCCGCTTTGACCACGGCGTCCCCGCTTGCGAGCCAACGCCATCTCTTCGACATCCCGGACGATGTCGCATTCTTAAACTGCGCCTACATCTCGCCGCTGCCGAAAGCCTCGCTGATTGCCGGCGATCAAGGTCTGCGGCGCAAGTTGCGGCCCTGGACCATTGTGCCCGCCGATTTCTTCACGGCGAGCGAGGCGGTGAGAAAACTGTTTGCAGCTCTCATCAACGCGGACGCGGATGACATCGCCTTCGCTTCGGCCGTCTCCTACGGCATGGCGCAGGCGGCGCACAACATCCCCATCGGAAAGACGCAAAAGATCGTGACGCTCTCGGAGCAATTTCCGTCGAATGTGTATCCATGGATGGATCTTGCCGAGCGGAGCGGGGCCACGTTCGTGTCGGTGCCGCGGCCGGGCGATGACGACTGGACCTCGGCGCTGCTCTCCTGCATCGACCGATCGACCGGGGTCGTTGCTGTTCCGCATTGTCATTGGACCGACGGCGGGCTCGTCGACCTCGAGGCGATCGGCGTTGCATGCCGGCGCGTCGGCGCGGCGCTCTGCGTGGATGCAACCCAGTCGGTTGGCGCGCTGCCGCTCGACGTGGAGCGCGTCGATCCGGATTTCGTCGCTGTCGCCAGTTACAAATGGCTGCTCGGGCCGTACAGCCTCGGTTTTCTCTACATTGCGCCGCGCTGGCAACGCGGTCGTCCCATCGAGCACAATTGGATTGCGCGCGAGAACTCTGAAAATTTTGCCGGTCTCGTCAATTACAGCCGCCAATTTCAAGCCGGCGCGCGCCGTTTCGACGTCGGCGAGCGCAGCAACTTTGCGCTGATGCCGGTGGCGGAAGCCTCGCTGAAGTTGTTATCGGAATGGACGGTACCGCGGGTCTTGGAGACGCTGCGGCTGCGTACCGCGGCCATCGCCGAACGTGCGCAGGCCGAGTTCGGCGTCAGCAGCGTACCGGCCCACCGCCGCGCGGGCCATTATCTCGGACTGCGTTTCAGCGGCGGGATCCCTGCCGACCTGCCGACGCGCCTCGCGGCAGCCAAAGTCTACGTCTCCGTCCGCGGGCAGGCCATGCGGGTGACGCCACATGTATGGAACACGGAGCAAGACGTCGAGAAATTGTTCGCGGTGCTGAAAACGGCGCTCTCGTGATCGGCTACGGCGCGAGCGACCAGCTGCAGTGTCGCGCCTCTGCGTCGGCGCCGCGCGGCCGCGTCGCGTTCAATACGGCCGCACCGTGCCCTTGACCGTAGTGCGCAACATCAGCCGCCGTTCGTTCGAAGGAAAATCGGTGCGCGCGTGCGACGAGCAGCGATTGTCCCAGAGCAGCAAGTCGCCCACCCGCCAGACGTGCTCGTAGACGAATTCGCGCTTCTCGGAGTGGTCGAACACGGCATTGAGCAGCGGCTCGCTTTCGCTCGGCGGCATGTCCACGATGCCGACCGTCATCAGCCGGTTGACGTAGACCGCCTTGCGGCCGGTGTCCTCGTGGGTACGAAAGACAGGATGCGCGCATTCGGCAAAAGCCGCGGTGCCACGGCTGTCGCCGCGCTGGGTCGAGCCGTAGTTGTAGTGGTGCGTGGCCTTGCGGCCTTCAAGGCTATCGCGGATTGCCGGGTCGAGCGTGTCATAGGCGGCATAGCCGCTCGCGAACAGCGTGTTGCCGCCGGTTGAAGGAATTTCGACTGAGTAGAGGAGCGTCGCCTTGCTCGGCACCTCGGCGTGGATCATGTCGTGATGGAACATCATTTCGCCGTCGGGCAAGGCGCCGATCGGCTCGCCGTTCTCGCGGATGTTGGAGATCATCATGAGACCGGGCAGCAGCTTCGAATAGCCCTTGGGAAAATATTTCGCTGGCCGAGAGAGCTCGCTGAGCTCGCCGAAATAGCCGGTCGCGCGGATCAAGTCCTCCTGTGACAGCTTCTGGCCGGGAAAGATGATGACGGCCAGGCGTTATAGATGGCGCGGATGGTGTCCTCGTCCGGCTTTTCGCGCAGATCGAGGCCGCGGATTTCGGCCCCGATATGTCGACTGAGGGGAACGACGTCGAAGCGTGTTCGAGTATCGACAGTCATGGACGCCTCCTTCGCGCTAACCGCCGTCACGCGCCGAGCTCTTGCTATTGGGCTGCTACAGGCGCGGCGTGGTGCGCTGCCTTGCCGTGCTCGACTTCGCCATTGGCCAACGCGGCGAGGATTTTCGCGACCAGCTCGCGCGCGGAGGCCGCGCTCAGTTCCACCGCCACGCGATCCCGCCCGCCGTCAGCTTCACAGATGAAGTCGATACCGAGTGCATGATCGAGCGGCGCGTGAAAGGGATGATCGTAATAGACATTGGCGGTGTCGATGCGCATCCAGCCGTTCGGCCCTTTGGCGCTGCCCAGGAGCCTGGCCTTCTCGACGATGTAAGAGCACATGGAGGGTCTCCTTGAAGCTTCAGGCCGCGCGCGCCGCGGCCGCCTGCGCGAGATGTTTACGGAAGAACGCAAACACCTTGTTCCAGCCGTCGAGCGCCTGCTCGGGGCGATAGGCGGGGCGCGCGGCGTTGAAAAAGGCGTGACCGGCGCCGTCGTAGCGGTGGAACTCATAAGTTTTGCCGAGCTTCTTGAGCACGGCTTCGGTGCGGTTCACCTGGTCGCGGTTGGGATTTTCATCCTCGTTGCCGAATAGGCCGAGCAGCGGACAGAGCAATTTGGCGGTGAGATTGATGGGTGCGACCGGCCGCTTAGCATTGAGTTGCTTCGGATCGTCGACGATGACGTTGCCACCCCAGCAATCCACCGCCGCGTCGATGCCGTCGAGCGAGCAGGCGGCGAGATAGGTATGGCGGCCGCCCGAGCAGAAGCCGATCACTCCGACCTTGCCGTTGGCGTAGGGCTGAGCGCGCAAGAACTCCATGGAGCCGGCAACATCGCCCAACACTTGCTCGTCGGCGACGCCGCCGGCTGCGCGCACCCGCGCGCCCACATCATCGGGACTTCCCGGGCCTTCGCGGAAATAGAGATGCGGCGCGATGGTTGCAAATCCATGATGGGCGAGCTTGCGGGTCGCCTCCTTGATCCATTCGTCCCAGCCGGGCATGTGATGAATGAGCACCACGCCGGGCAAGGAAGCGCCGAGCGGGCGCGCATAGTAGGCTTCGCCGACATCGCCGCGATGGCCCCGAAAAGCGACGGTTTCCGCGAGCATGCTTTCATAAGTCATGCCGTTCCTCACCTGCTTGATGGCCTGCGCCACGATTACACAGAACCGTCTCCCGGCCTAGGGGCAAGACCGACGCGATGGGCTGAAGAGAGCTGGACCGTTACGACACAACCGAGACGCAGCGCTCAGTCGGGGCAGCGATAGAGCACGGCCTTGTAAGTCTGGTCCTGATCCGAAAAGTCGATGGTCTTGTCTTCGCGCGGCGTGAAATTGACGTCGCCCAACATCTGGCTGCCGCTTGGGCTCTTGCACTCGACATGGACCACGTAGGTCGCGCCCTCGCGTTTTTTACTCAGGATCGTGCACAGGCCGAATACGGACTCGATGTCGTGCAGCGTGATCTTCACGCGTGAAACGCTGGAGTCGGGGTCAGCGGGCTTGCAGGCCTGATTTTCGGTATAGGTGCCGACGATGGGGAAATCGTCGTCGGCGTGGAGCGGCGTTACAAGTGCGACCAGCGCGACGATGGTCAACACCTTGCCTGTAGCCTTCATCACCGCGGACCCCTCCACCCCGAGGCTTTCACGAAGTGTAAACAATGCCCCGACAGCGGCCAATGAGCAATTCCGAGCGCGCCGCGGCAGGGGGTCGCGGGCGCCCGCGCAGTGCACAGATATGGCTCAGCGCCCGGAACTGTCGTAAGCATCGCGCGTGATGAGCAAGCTCGTTTCCATCCCCGTCGTCGACGTGCGCGCCGGCGGGCCCGTTCGCCACGCCCTCGACGCCCGCGCCCGCGCCCGCGCGCTGCGGGACGATTGCATGACGTGGTTGCCGGGAGCGGCGCGGATGCTGCTTCCCGCCATGGATGCGGTGACGCGCCGATGGCTCAAGCGTTCGTATTCGCCCTACATCGGAGATCTCGAGGCAATCGCCGCGGCGCTCGGCTTTCCCGGCATCTGGTTTCTCAACGGCACCTACCAATGGGGCTGCACCGCGGTTGCGCGGGAGCAGAACGGCGGGCCTTGGCTCGCCCGCACGCTCGATTGGCCGTTTCCGGGGCTCGGCCGCCACGTCGAGATCGCGCGCATGCGTGGCACGGCGGGCGAGTTCTTCAACGTCACCTGGCCGGGCTACGCCGGCACGTTGACCGCCTGTGCGACTGGCCGGTTTGCGGCGGCAATGAACCAGGCGCCGCTCTGGCGCCGCACCCGAAAGCCGTGGCTGCGGCCCTACGATCTCGCGGCGAATGCGCTGCGAACCTGGCCGATCCGCTTCCGACCGCCCGACCATCTGCTGCGCGAGGTGTTCGAGAGCTGCCGACATTTCGGTGAGGCGAGACACCGGCTCGAAACCGTGCCGGTGGCGCGTCCGGTGATCTTCACGCTCATCGGATGCGAGCGCGGCGAGCGCTGCGTGATCGAGCGAACGGAGGAAGGTTTTACCAGCCGCGTCGAGGATACTTCCGCGGCCAACGATTGGCTGCATAGTACGATGCCGTGGGAGGCGCGGGTCTGCGCCAATTTGCTGCTGACGAGTTCGCCCGAGGAGGCGACAGCGCGCAGCCGCGCCCGGCGCGAGGCGCTCGCGTCCTGGCCGCATCCGTTCGGCGCCTCCGATTTCGCCTGGGTGATGCCGCCCGTGCTCAATCCATTTACCCGCATGGCCGTGGAGATGTGCGCAGCCGACGGCACGATGCGGCTGGTCGGTTACGAACAGGATACCGACGCGCTGCCGCAGCCGGCGACGCAGGTTTGCGAATTGTCCATGCGCAGCCTTGCGGCGTGAGCGGCCGAGATGGATGCCTTCGTGGGGGTGGGTCTAGGGGCGGGCGGGCGGTTCCTTGTCCTCGCCGGCGAACAGCGCGGCCGGGAACTGTGCCGCATAGCGGCGCTTGTGCTGCGGACGCGGATGGTCTTGCCGCGGGCTGAGGTCCGGCTCGACGAGCTTGCGATAGAGGTGCCAAGTCGAGTGCCCGAGCACCGGCACCACTACCGCCAGACCGAAGAAGAACGGCAACGAGCCGATCACCAACAGCGCGGCAACGATCAGGCCCCAGATCGCGATCATGATCGGATTGGCGGCGACCGCGCGCACCGAGGTCAGCACCGCTTCGACCGCGCCGACCTCGCGGTCGACCAGCAGCGGAAACGCCACGACACTGATGATCAACACCGCCGCCGCGAACAGGAAGCCGACGAAGTTGCCGACGATGATCAGCATCCAGCCCGCGGGGGTGGTAAAGACCTGGCGGATGAAGTGCGGAATCGAGGCGGCAGGCTGATAGCCGAAATTGGCGATGTAGATCGCTTGCGCGACGGCGATCCAGACGGCGAAGATCACGAGCAGCAGCAAACCGAGCGCCGCGATCGCGTCGCGCGAGGGGGAGTGCAGCACGTCGAAGGCGTCCTCCCAGGAAATGTCCAAACCCTGCTCGCGGCGCCGGCTCAGCTCGTAGAAACCGATCGCCGCGAACGGGCCGACCAAGGCGAAACCGGCGGCGAGCGGAAACAAGAGCGGCAACAGGGCATAGCCCAGGATCGCCCGCGCCAGGACCAGACCGACGATGGGATAGATCAGGCACAGGAATACGGCGTGGCTCGGTATGGCGGAAAAATCGGCCAGGCCGCGCGCGAGCGCGTCTTTGAGATCCGCAAGACCGATCTTGCGGATTGCCGGACGCGCGCGGATCGTATCCGCACCCATGAGAACGTGCAGTTGCGCCATGGTCCTACCTCCCTACCAACCGGGGTCGCGCCGCCATTTGTTGGTCATGCCGTGCCGCGACCCGGCGGTTATATTAACACCGCCGGAGAAAACGTGTTCGGCTTAATGCCGTGAGTTCGGAATGACACCCCCGCCGCGGGCGAAGGGCAATGGTTTATTTGCCCGTGGTCGGATAATGAGGTTCGAGGTCAATGGGCGCCCGGCGAGGATTGCCGCCTGACGGAGAGCATGGATGCCGCGTGATATCGTTCGCCGAGCCCAAGCCGTTCCCGCCGCCAGCATGATCGCGCTTGCGCTCGGGGCAGCCGCGTTCGGAGCCATCGCCGTCGGAGCGCTGGCGATCGGCCGGCTCGCGCTTGGCCGCGTGACGGTCAAGCGGGCGCGCTTTCAAGCGTTGGAGGCGGACGAGCTGACCGTGCGTAAGCTGCGCGTGCGCGAGTACGAGGCTCCGCCGCGCGATTGATCTACGGCAAATCCGTTCGGCTCTACGCGTCTTGCGCCCAGTCCCGCGCAAGTGAGCGGATTTGGCACCGATCCCAGGCAAGCGTCCTCGCCGTAGCCGCACACCAAGTCCATCACGCTCAACGCCTTCGCGCGGAGGCGAGGTCGAGCATGATCCGGCGGCCGACTTCATTGGGGTACTGATTGCCGCGATTGCCGAGGATCACGATGCCGAGCTTATCGCGCGGCATCATCCCGATATAGGCCGATGCGTTCTGAAGGCCGCCGTACTTCTCGACAATGGTCGGCGCTTCGCCGAATAAGATTTCCCATGCCAACGCTTGCAGGTTGCGCGGACCGATGCTCACGATCCCCTGCTGCGCCAAGGTCATCGCCTCCCGTAGCGATTGTTCGACCGGCAGTTCGCCGAGATTGGCGCCGAGAAAGACGGCCATGTCGCGCGGCGAAGAGTACATCTGCCCCGTGCCCGGCCAGTGATAATAGCTCTCTTGGCTGCCGGGTTCTCCGAGGACCGTGCCGTCGTCGGTGTAGCCCTGCACCGCGCGGCGCTTCTCCTCGGTGGTGAGGCGTCCGCGCGGACTGTTGTCGCCCCGCGGCAGCGTCGTTGAGGTCATGGCGAGCGGCTGCAGGATTCGTTGCTCGATCAGTTGGTCGATGGGTAAGCCGTAGCGCCGCTCGAGCCCGAGCTGCAGCAAGATATAGCCGGCATGGGTATAGGTATGTTGCGTGCCGAGCGGTTTGTCCGCTTTCCAGTCGTTGAGGGTGCGGATGAACTCCGACAGCGTGTAGCCCCAATCCGGCCACGGCGGATGGTCCTGCGGCAGCAGCAGCCCCGACGTGTTGGTGGCGAGCTGGCCTAGCGTGACGCGGCCGATATCGCTGGCTTGCTCCAGCTCGCTGACGTATTTGGCGACCGGCTCGTCGAGCGTAAGCTCCCCGTTGTGGACTGCCTGGGCTAGCAGCGTGGCCTCGAACACCTTGCGCAGCGAAGCGAGATTGAACAGCGTGTCGCTGGTGATCGGCCGTTTTGTCGCGCGATCGGCCCACCCGTAGTTGAAGAATAGAGCGCGGCCGTCGAGGCGCAGCGCGACCGCGACGCCGCCGGCGCCAGCAGCCGGCACTATCGTGCTGACGTGACGTGCAACCGTTTGCTCGATCTGCGCATCAGCGCCGGCGGCGGGCGCCGCGATGAGCGCGATGGTTGATGCGGCGATTGCGAGTCGCATGGTGGCTCACCGTGTATTCACGGCGACAAAGCTTCGACAGCCTGCGGTGCGGAGAACATCTTGCGGGCGTTGTGCCCGACCCCGGGGAGTTCGACCAGTCGCCAGTGGAATGGCCAACCGCGCGTCCGCGCCAGCGTTTTTGCTGCGTTGAATACGTTGCCTCCGCGTTGGTAGCGCGACGCCCCTTGGGCGAACGCCTCGGGATAATCGTTCCGCGTGTCGTCACGGGTATCGCTTTGGCCGAGATAGATCGTCAGCGGCTGTTGCAGATAGCGCCACAACGCGGCCTCACCGTCTGCGCCAGAATAAGCCTTTCCGAGGCCGTACGGCGCGTCGATCTCCAGGCTCGGAAACACGTAGCTTCCCGCGTTGGCGACCACGATGCGTCTCGCGTGCGGCAAGCCGATCGAGAAATTGGCCGCCGGCGGAATGGCCGAGGAGGGAATAGGCGAGGGGACGATCTTCCTCTCGGCGCACCCAAGCGACGAGATCGAGCACCACACTGCCGGTCCAGTCGCGC
>Ga0306926_10003682_pt1 | contig 15914 bp, 14 predicted proteins | sample flu12Cox44000178_FD_203759 | JGI IMG/M metagenome (GOLD analysis project Ga0306926, IMG submission 203759) | Lab enrichment of tropical soil microbial communities from Luquillo Experimental Forest, Puerto Rico - flux8day.12C.oxic.44.000.178 (v2)... | ecosystem: Environmental > Terrestrial >...
GGCGATGATGGCCAGCGCTTCGTCCGGGAACAGGTCGAGGTCACCGGCAAGCATGCCCAGATCCATCTCATCGATCCCGAGGTCGGCGAAGATGGACAAGTCCCCGGCGGGCAGCACCTGGTCGAGGTCGTCGTCGTCCCCGGGCAGGTCGATCTCCAGGTATTCCATCACCTGCCGGGCCAGCGGCCAGTCCAGCGCCGCGGTCAGGTCGGACAAGAACACCGACACCTGCCCGCCAACGACCCGCAGCGCAACGAAGAAGTCGTCCCCAACGGCAACCAGCCCGAAGGTCCCGCCGATGCTGGGCTGCTGGCGCAGCGCCTGGATCAGCCCCGCCAGATCCCCGGTGAGCGACTGCGGCAGGACCTCCGCCTCCCAGGCATCATCTTCTTCCCGGGACACCACGACAGCGACATCGTCGCTGCCCATATCGGTCATCATCGCTCCATCGCAGGTGCCGCCCGGAAGAAGATGGTGTCAGATCGGCTGGTGCTGTGTCCTGCCAAACCGCGGTCGGAGGTCACTGACTTGACAGCGGAACGTCATCACGTCCCGCCGATGAGTCACAACACATGGTAACCGAGGTAACGCTCCGTGACATGTGGCAAGGCTGCGATTTTGGCCGGGGCCGGCGCGGTACCCCGATCTTTCCCGGTCAGCGAGGTAGCTTGGCATAGCCGATCGCAGCCATTGGTCGGAAATTGAGCTGGGCTAACGACCGGCACACGGGTTTCCGGGAGCTGATCATGAATGCAAAGAAGATCGCCGGCTGGGCGGTCGTCATCTTTCTTGCTTGGTACCTGATCACAAACCCGACGGGCGCGGCTCACGCGATGACCAACCTCATGCACCTCCTCAAGCAGGTTGGGAATTCCATCGCCACGTTCTTCAATTCGCTGTGACCGGGTAAGGCGCTGGGCACATGCGGCTGATGGCGCCGGGCGAGACGGCCCCGGCAGAAGTCAAGAAGTACCTGCTGCCACACGAGGAGCAGCTGATCACCGTCCGGCGGCATCCGGCGCTGCTGATGGGGCCGGCCTTGCTGACACTCGGTGGCCTGATCGCCGCGGTGGTGCTCAGCGACACCGTGCTGAAAAGCCAGGCGTGGCTGGTGTACCTGGTCTGGATCGGCTGGGGGATCGTGCTGGTCCGGCTCATCTGGAAAGCGATGGGCTGGGCGGCCGACTACTTCGTGGTCACCTCCCAGCGGATGATGCTGACCTCCGGGGTCCTCACCCGCAGGATGGCCATGATGCCGCTGGCGAAAGTCACCGACATGAGCTTCGAGCGCTCCTTCTGGGGCCGCCTATTCGGGTATGGTGAGTTCATCCTGGAGTCGGCCGGCCAGGATCAGGCACTGCGGGTCGTTGACCATATTCCGTATCCTGAGCAGCTCTACCTTGAGGTCTGCAACCTGATCTTCCCGAGCAGAGATCATGGTGACGACTGACCTGGCAGGCCAGCCGTAAGCTCCCTTCCCCGGGGTTCGTGCGGCCGGACGTTGACAGCAGAACGTCCGGCCGCATGAGCCTGCCCGTGGTCACGAACTGACCAGCGCAGGGTGCTGCTCACCATGATCGTCGCCGTGCCGCCGGCCGGCATGCCCGGGGCTGGCGGCTCACGGCTCGGTGATGAGGCGGGCCAGTTCGGCCCGCTGCTCCGGGGTGAGATTCCGGCGCAGCAGGCGGGCGGACTGCGTGAGGTCGCTGCCGTAGAAGATGGCCTGGAATTCCGCCATGGTCCGCTCCATGGCCGACATCTGCGCATCCGCGGCGTTGCCCAGTGCCAGCAGGCTGGTCAGCGCCTCCTCTTCGGTTTCGGGGGTGGCCGCGGACCCGGCTGGGAACAGGTCACCGTCGCGCGCCTTCCCGGCTCCGGCCAGGTGCTCAGATGTGGTATCGGGCTGGTCTGTGGTCATGTGTCCATGGTGGCCCAGCCGCCCGCAGGCCGTGCCGTGCTCGGCAGATCCGGCGTTAACTGGTCATCTCGTCCCGGACGGCCGCGAAGGCGGCCGCTGCCAGCTGGAGATCCTCGCGGCTGTGGGCGGCAGATATCTGGGTCCTTATCCGCGCCTTGCCGACCGGGACCACCGGATAGCTGAAGCCGATCACGTAGACGCCCTTGCCCAGGAGCAGGTCGGCCATCCGCGTGGCGCGCGCAGCATCGCCGATCATCACGGGGACGATCGGGTGGTCACCGGGCAGGATGTCAAAGCCCAGGGTGGTCATGCGCTGGCGGAACCAGGCCGTGTTCTCGCGCAGGCGGGCGCGCAGATCATCGCTGCTTTCCAGCAGATCCAGCACCCTCAGCGAGGCACCGGCCACCGCTGGGGCTACCGAATTGGAGAACAGGTACGGCCTCGACCGCTGGCGGAGGAGGTCAACGATCTCCTGGCGGCCGCTGGTGTACCCGCCGCTGGCACCGCCCAGCGCCTTACCCAGGGTCCCCGTCACGATGTCCACGCGATCACTCACACCATGCAGCTCAGGGGTGCCGCGGCCGTGGGCGCCAACGAACCCCACCGCGTGCGAATCATCGACCATGACCATCGCGTGGTAACGGTCGGCCAGGTCACAAATCTCGCCGAGCGGCGCGACATAGCCATCCATGGAAAACACGCCGTCGGTGGCGATCAGCCGGCGCCTGGCGTCCGCGCAGGCCTTGAGCTGGGCTTCCAGGTCGGTCATGTCGCGATTGCGGTAGCGCAGCCGCCTTGCCTTGCTCAGCCTGATCCCGTCGATGATCGACGCGTGGTTCAGCTCGTCGCTGATGACGGCGTCCTGCTCACCGAGCAATGTCTCGAACAATCCGCCGTTGGCATCGAAGCAGGAGGAGTACAAGATGGTGTCCTCGGTGCCGAGGAAGCCTGAGATGCGCTGCTCAAGTTGTTTGTGCACATCCTGGGTACCGCAGATGAACCTGACGCTCGCCAGGCCATACCCCCAGCGGTCCAGGGCGTCCTTCGCGGCCGCCACGATGCGCGGGTCATCGGCCAGGCCAAGGTAGTTGTTCGCGCAGAGGTTAAGCACCTCCTTGCCCGCCGTGACCCGGATGCTGGGCCCTTGCGGGCTGACGATGACGCGCTCCGCCTTGAAGAGCCCTGCTGCGCGGATCTCGTCAAGCTCGCCGCTGATCTCTTGCTGAGCGCTGGTATACACGTGCCGGACCCCTCACGATCGTCACTACCGGTGGGCCCAGGTGAGGACCACCTTGCCGCATTGGGCACCGCGCACGGTGGCGAAGGCCTGCTCGAAGTCGGCGGCATCGAACCTGTGCGTGATGACTGGCGAGATATCAAGCCCGGCGTGGACGAGTACCGACATCTCGTACCAGGTCTCGAACATCTGACGCCCGTAGATGCCCTTGATCGTGGTCATGTTGGTGACCAGGTGCGCCCAGTCGATGCCGAAGTCCTCAGTGGGCAGGCCGAGCATGGCAATCTTGCCGCCGTGGGTCATGGTGGTCAGCATCTCCCGCAATGCGGCAGGCTTGCCGGACATCTCAAGGCCGACGTCGAAGCCTTCGCGCATGCCAAGCTGGGGCATGACATCGCTCAGCCTGGTTTCGGCGGCGTTCACAGCCAGGCTCACGCCGATCCGCCGGGCGAGATCCAGCCGGTAGTCCGACACGTCGCTGATGACGACATACCGGGCACCCGCATGCCTGGCCACAATCGCGGCCATCAGGCCGATCGGGCCAGCACCGGTGATGAGAACGTCCTCGCCAAGGATGGGGAACGTCAGGGCTGAGTGGACGGCGTTGCCGAACGGGTCGAAGATGGCGGCGACATCGAGGTCGATGTCCGGCTCGTGCTGCCAGACGTTGGTCGCGGGCAGCGCGATGTACTCGGCAAACGCCCCTGGGTGGTTGACGCCGACCCCCTTCGTGTGCGCGCACTGGACGCGCCGGCCGGCCATGCAGTTGCGGCAGCGGCCGCACACGAGATGGCCCTCGCCACTCACCAGCTGGCCCTCGCGGAGTTCTTGCACCGCGGACCCGGTGTCCACCACCTCGCCGACAAACTCATGCCCGATCACCAGCGGCACCGGCACATTCGCTGCCGCCCAGCTATCCCAGTCGTAGATGTGCAGGTCCGTGCCGCATACACCGGTTCTGAGCACACGGATCAGCACGTCGTCGCTGCCCAGGCTGGGGACCGGCACGTCCTCAAGCCTGAGGCCGGGCTCCGCTTCCGCCTTGACCAAGGCCTTCATCCGCCGCCTCCCGCCTGCCCAGAACCCTATCCCCCTGGGCATCCTGCCCAGCCCCGGCAAGATGCGGCCGGCTGTGTTAGTCGTGGCAGGCCCGGCGGTGCCCGCCAGCGCATCGCTGCCCGGTCAGGACAGCAGGCCGCAGCGGCCTTCCCGGGCGGATGGCCCTGGAGAAACCGCTGCTCAGACGCCAGGAGCCGGGAGTGGTGGGGCATTGCGGATGTTGTTTTGCGCAATTAATGTGCTGTCAGGGCCTGCCTATGCCAGCGCTGAATCCCGCTCGAAGATGGGCGATCTCGGCCCCAGGCTGTGGCGACCGCGGGGTCCGGTCGGTGCGGCAGCGCCGGACCAGACAAGGAGGCGTGCCAACATGAGCCTGGCTGGGGACGCAATCGTCTACATACTCATTCTGATCGCCGTACTTGCCGTCGTTGCCGGGATCATGTACGCGGTTGCTCACCGGTGGGGCCCCACACCGGAGGAGTCCCAGACCCGTGCTACCCGCGCCTATGATGACGCGACGGGGCACACAGCCGGTGCCGAGCGGACAGCCTGAGCACCGCCGCCAGCAGAGCCCGCCGGTGCCGCCGGCCACCCCGGACCAGTAGCCCCGCGCCCGGCCAGCAGCCGATCGCCTGCGGAAAGCCGGGCCAGCAATCCAGCCTGACCCCGGGCTTGCTGTGCGTTCAGGACGAACAGGGCTCCAGATTGCGGCACATCTTCTGAGCCGAGCGTGTCATCGCAGGTCAGGCGGGCGGCGGTGGCGCCGAATGGGTTCGGCATGAGCGGGTATGGGACCCGCATGGTGTGGCTGATCACAGGATTGCTGCTCGCCGTGCTTTGCGGGCTCATGGTGCTCACCCGCTGGGCACGCCACCGTCCGGTGACAGACGACACGCTGCTAGCGGATCTGCTGGGGCCACCGGCCGGGCAGGCGCCGCCCGCCCCGCCGGAGTGGGAGGACGTTGAGCGCGCGGCGGGGTGGGAGGACGTTGAGCCCCGTGGCGGGCGGGAGGGCGCTGAGCCTTCGCTCGGCCGGGCGGACCTTGAGCCCACGCCGGTGCTGGCCGCGCAGCCCGCTGGGGAAGAGGACTGGCTGGAAACCCAGATCGCGTCGATTGCGGCCTGGTCGGAGCGGATGCAAGAACAAATCGCCTCCTGGGCAGACGACCCGGACCTGGCCCGGGCGAGACCGGAACCTGAGGTGGCTGATGGCAGCCGCCGGGTCGGTCCTGAACCCCGCGAGCCGGCCCAGCCCCGGACCGTCCCCGGACGCTGCATGGCGACCACCGCCACCGGCAGCCAATGCAAATTCCCAGCCAGACCCGGCGATACAAGGTGCGCCATCCACGGCAAACGCGCACTTCGATGATCTGTCGCTGCCTGGGGCAGCCAGCCCCGGAACAGCCAGGCCCTACCTTGCGCCATGAATTGGGCGTATCTTCCCGCTTGTGGGGGGGCTTGGGGCTGATCGCCCGTGCGGATGGCCGTATGCACTAATTCAAGTAAGCTGCGCGATCAGGCTTCACTCGCGCGAGTCGGCCAGCCGCGACAAGCCCGATGAACTAGGGCCGCCAGCCTCTGTCTTCGCCGACATCATGGCGGATCTCCAGCATTTCCGGGTGGCTGAGGAGCCATCGCGTTTTGAAGTCAGGCCGCTATATAGCTCACCCAGCGCGGACGATCCGCGCCCGGCGCATACCCTGCTGACCCCGCGTCACCGTTACGTTGCACCCCCCAGGCTTCTTCTGGCGGAAAGAGTGCCCCGGATTCCCGGCAGCGCTTGACTGGAAAGAGCGTGACCCCGGCGAGGCGATCTGGACCCAGCACTTGCGGATCCAGTTCGCCCGTGACGACAAGACGAAGACCGACGTCAACGACTGGCTGTTGTGGCCTGCCGACAAGCAGGCGGGTAGCGGCCCAGCCAGCGATCGCCCCAGCCCCTGGGACGTCATGGCGCTGCCCAAAGGACGGCTGGCGCCCCAGCCGCGTGACCCACGGGACGACCTTGAGGCGCTCCGGGGCTACTTCGCCTACCTGTTCGCGCTGCGCCGCCAGGCGGTCTTCGCGTCCAATATCTCCGACCGCAGCTACAACGTATGGCTGCCGCCAGCGCTGCTGGCACCGGCGACCGGCCTTGGCCGGCCCAGCCAGAACGCGGCGCTGGCCATGCTGTCGTTCATCACCCTGCTGCGCCTTCCGCACCAGTCAGCGTGGCGGCCGACCGTTACGGTCACGACCCTGTTCGTCCCGGTCACTCCAACGTCAGCCACCGGCCGGGCGGGCGAAGACCTTGTCATGCTGCAGCCCCGCACGCTCCTTAACGAACGCGAGGTGCGCGCGATCACCTCGTCCCTGGAGGGCAGCACGTCCCAGGCGCTGAAGGTCGGGCAGAACCGTTACACCTGCCGCGGCGGGCTCCGCGGCTACCTAACGGCTAACGCTGGCGCTCAGTGCCCGGATCGCTACGATCTGCCGCAGACCGTACAGCGTTGCCGGTGCTTTCAGCCCGCGATACCGGCTGATGAAGGCGGGACCGTGGATGCCTGGACGATCCGCATGTACCTCGAAGCTGTCATGCTGGTCACCGCCGCCCGCGCGCCGCAGACCAAGTGGGAACCACGGCGCGAGGGACGAAAGGCAGACCCCTGGCTCCAGTCCTGGCGCCCGCACATCCGCCAGAGCAGCCGCCAGCGGATGTCAGCCTCTGAGGTGGCCCGCTCGATCCGGCTGACCTCGGTCTGGTCGGTCCAGCTCCTTGCCAGGAGGCAGATCGACTGGACGGAGCGGGAGGACCGGTACCTGCCCGCCCGCACCCTCAGCCAGCGGCTGGGCCGCCCCTGGCCCACCCGCCGGCCTGGCGGTGTCGACACCCAGTTCGCGGGCCTGCCGCGTCACGTGCGCGGCGTCGCCAGGGAACTCGCCGGGATCGGGCACCTGCCCACATGGCGGGACCGGGTGGACACGGTGTCCACGGTCGACAACCAGGGAGGCATGACCTGGAGCATGCCCCGCTACCGAGGCCTGCTGTCGGTGCAATCAGTCCGGGACGATCACTTTCCCGGAACCTCGCCGCTCAACTCGTTCGTCCGGATGGGCGTCATGGTCATATCCGCGGCAGCCATTCGCGAAATGACGCAGGCCTTGCTGCACGAGACCGTACAAGCTTCCACGTCCGAGGCGCTTGCCCACGTGGACAAGAACCTGCTGGTGGAACTCGAAGAGGTCTATGGCAGTGACATCGCTGGGCTCGCGTTCAACCGGTTCTACCGCAGCCTCCGCGAGCACCTGGACCTGGATGAGGAGTACCAGCTGGTGCGGGAACGGGTGCACAGCCTCTCCGCTGCGATCAGCCAGGAAACCAACATCAAGGCGGGCAAGCGGGCTGGCGGGGTGGCATTTGCCGCCGCCGCATTCGGTGCCGCGATCCTGTTGATGGCCCTCTACCACTACCCCCAGCCAAGCAGACCCAGCATCAGCTATAAGTGGGCTGAGTACGGGGTGCCCGGCATGGCCTTTGCGTTCGCACTGGTCGCCATCTTCGCGGCCTTCAGCCCGGTGCGGATGCGGGGGAAACTCTGGACCGTCCTCGGAGTCCTCATCGCCACCCTGAGCGTGCTGTTCTTCCTCTGGGCCGCGTACCACTTCGGCCAGCATTACTAGCCGCCAGGTACCAGATAGCTTCGAAGCCGAGGCCGATAGCCAGGATCACCAGGAACACAAGCTGCTCATCGCCGCTGATCAGGCTGTGGCCGATCCCGGCTTCGGCGGCGGCGAACAGGGCGAGCAGCAGCCAGCCAGGCCCGGTGAGCAGGCAGTGCGCCTGCCGGGAGCGCCAGAAGTTCAGCGCGCACCAGATCCCGCCGGCGGCAAAGGCGGCCGCGTCCACCGCGAGGTAGGCGGGCGCGGGGAGGTGCTGGGCCAGGCCGAACAGGCCGGCCACCGCGGCGAAGTAGGCCACGGCTGGCCAGCCCCAACGCGGCAGAAAACGGTCTACCCCGCGCTTGACCGCGGTGTCGGCGGGTAGCCGGGGCGCCCGCCCGGCTCCACCTACCCGCGGGACGCAGCAGGCTCTGTCGCGGCTTGTCCCGGCGGTGGCTGGGGCTTCTGCGCTGCGGCCATCCCCAGCAGGGCGGCCGCTGGTGAAGGTGTCGATCGTCATGGTTTTGGTCTCCCTGCTGATGGTCATGTCCACAGGGCGACGTTACGGTCTGCCCCCGGGGGGAGAGTCAAGCAGCGCAGGCGTGAAACGTGGGTCCAGGGCGCGGAAGTCGCCCCGCCCGGCAAGCTGATCGGCGAACTGCGACCGGTAATCGTCGATCCGCCGCATCACCTCACGCAGCTCGGCGATCCTCCTCTCGGTACGGGCCCGCGCCGCGTCCAGCACCTCCGCCAGCCGGGGACCAATCGGCTCGCCCGGGCTCTGCAGGTAGCTGACGGCCAGGTCCTGTATCTCGGCCAGCGTCAGCCCCAGCCCGCGCAGGAGGCCGATCATCCATACGCACCACAGCGCCTCCTCGCCGAACAGCCGGTAGTTTCCCGCGCTCCGCCCAACCGTGTAGATCAGGCCGAGATCCTCATACTCGCGCAGCGCCTTGACCGGCACCCCGGTCCGGCGGGACAGGGTGCCAATCGTCATCACCACGGACTCGGTGCTGGCCGGTGTCATCGGAGACCTCCACGATTACCGTTCCCGTTTTGGCCCGCCGCACGTCCCCGCCTCGGAGCGGACTTAGCGACGGTGGTGTCAGGAGCGGAGAGACGCGATGGCGGATGGCCATACCGGGTCGGTGGAGGCGGAGCCGGGCTGCCCCGACGAGGTCGCAGCGAGCCTGTAGGTGACCTCGATGGGCGGCAGGCTGCACCGCTACCAGCGGGTCTGTCCGACACCGGTGACGACGCGATCTGGGATGGCCACTCACAAAGGCCAGGGAGTCCGCGCCGAATTGCGGACTCCCTGGCCAAGAGCGGAGGCTCGGGGATTTGAACCCCGGAAGGGCGCGAACCCTAACCGCATTAGCAGTGCGGCGCCATAGACCGGACTAGGCGAAGCCTCCCGGTGACCGGTGGGTCCGCATTAGCGTACCGGTGACCGCGACGGCCCCGCAAAGCATGCTGCCGGGCCGGGCCGCCTGCCCGGCAGCCGGTCAGCTGACCTCGATCACCTGGTAATCGCCGTGGGCGTAGGCCTCCCGGATCCTGGTCTTGGCGAACTTGCCGACGCCGGTCTTGGGCACCTCGGCGATGAAGGACCAGCGCTCAGGCAGCTGCCACCTTGGCAGCTGGCCGGCCAGGAATTCCCGCAGGTCGGCGGCGCTCACCGGGCTGCCTTCCCTGAGCACGACGGTGGCCAGCGGGCGCTCGCCCCACCGCTCGTCGGGCACCCCGATCACCGCGGCCTCGAGCACATCGGGGTGGGCCATGATGGCGTTCTCCAGCTCCATCGACGAGATCCACTCGCCGCCGGACTTGATCACGTCCTTGGCCCGGTCGGTCAGCGTGACGAAGCCGAGTGGGTCGATCGTGCCCACGTCGCCGGTGCGCAGCCAGCCATCGTGGAACTTGCCCGGGTCGTCGTCCTTGTAGTAGGCGCCGGTCACCCACGGCCCACGCACCTCGACCTCGCCGACGGACTTCCCGTCGTGCGGCAGCACTCCGTAATCCCCGACCAGCCGGCCCTCCACCGCGCAGACGAGCCTGCCCTGGGTGTCGCGGTAGCGCCACGCCTCCTCGCCGGACGTGCCGGGCGGCGGATGGGCCACGCTCCCGATCGGCGAGGTCTCGGTCATCCCCCACGCCTGGACGATGAGCACACCGAGCTCGGTCTCGAAGGCTTCCATCAGTGACCGCGGCACCGCCGACCCGCCGCAGGGCACCATGCGGAGTGACGACAGGTCCCCGCCGTTTGCCCGGACGTGCTGGAGCAGGCCGTTCCAGATGGTGGGAACGGCACCGGCCAGAGTGGGCCGTTCGGCCGCGATGAGCCGGGCCAGTGGCTCTGGCTGCAGGAAACGGTCGGGCATGATCAGATCCGCGCCGGACATGACGGCCGCGTACGCGAGTCCCCAGGCGTTGGCATGGAACATGGGTACGACCGGCAGCACCCGGTCCCGCTCCGACATGCCGAGCGAGTTGCCCATGCACACGCCCATCGAGTGCAGATACGCCGAGCGGTGGCTGTATACGACACCTTTGGGCAGGCCGGTGGTGCCACTGGTGTAGCACATCGCGGCGGCCGAGCGCTCCTCCAGATCTGGCCAGCTGAACGCCTCGCTGGCGGCCGCCAGCAGCTCCTCATAGGAGTGCACCTGCACACCCGGGTGAGCCAGCTTCTCCGCGTGGCCGGCCAGCGCCTCGGCAGGCCCGGTCACCAGCACGTGGCGCACCGTCTCGGTCTGCGGGAGCACCTGCGCCAGCAGCGGAACCAGGGTGCTGTCACAGATGATCACGTGGTCGGCGGCGTGGTTGGCGATATAGCCGAGCTGGCCGGGATCGAGCCGCAGGTTCAGCGTGTGCAGCACCGCGCCCATGGACGGGACCGCGAGGTAGGCCTCCAGATGCTCGGCGTTGTTCCAGAGCAGGGTCGCGACCCGCTGGTCGCCGTCCACTCCCAGCATGCGCAGCGCATTGGCGAGCCTGGCCGCCCGGGCCCCGGTCTGGGCATAGGTCTGCCGGCGGGCGCCCTCGCCCGTCCAGGTGACCACTTCACGGCCGCCGAACGCCGTCGTCCCGTACCGCATGATCCCGGTTATGGTCAGCGGCGCATCCATCATCGTGCTGCGCACGGCCATCCTCCTTGCCGACCGCGTGCCGGCTTGCCGCCCAGGCACGCATGAACTCCCTGGCTGGGATCGTGCCATGCCGCAGGCGAATCGTCACCCTTCCGCCCGGCTCCGGCGGGGAAAGCCGGATGGCCAGGAGCGATCCGTTCTGCCGCTTTCTATGTATTTCTAATAGCAGTGGTAGAAAACGCCAGATATAGCCAGAACCGGCCGCCGGTGGCCGCCAGTCAGGCTGGCTGGGCGCGCAGGAACCGGCCGAAATGCGGCACGGTGAAGGCGATCAGGCCGCGTTCGGAGCTGTAGATCAGGCCCTTCTTTATCAGCGCGTCCCGGGCCGGCGACACACTCGAATGCTTGCGGCCCAGCTTGTCGGCGACCGCGGCGGTCTGCACTGGGTCATCCCCCAGCATCGCCATCGCCCGCATGTACTCGCGCTCAGCCGGCGTGGCCCGTTCGTAGCGACTGCCGAAGAAACCGACCGCCAGCTCGTTCTCCGCCTGTGGGCTGGCCACCTTGACATCTCCAGCCGTGACCGGGCTGGCCGCAGCCACGTCCCAGGTCACCTTCCCGTAGGCCTGCACGAAATAGGGGTAGCCGTCGGCCGCCTCGAACAGCGCGTCCAGTGCCGCGGGCTCGAAGTCCGCGCCCTCCCGCCGGGCCGGCGCCAGCAGGGCCTGATCGGCCGCTGCCCGGTCGAGCCGGTCGATCGGCACGTAGCGGAACAGCCGTTCGGAATAGCTCTTGCTCGCCGACAGCACCGACGGCAGGTGCGGCAGCCCGGCACCCACCACGATCAGCGGCCCGCCCGACTGCGACAGCTCGTGGATGGCGGCGCAGAGCGCCGACACGTCCGCGGCCGGGATGTCCTGCATCTCGTCCACAAACAGCGCGATCCCGACGCCCAGGTCGGTGGCAATCGAGGCGGCATCAGTGAGCAGCTCGGTCAGGTCGATCTCCAGGTCACCGGAGTCGGCCCGGCCCCGGGCAGCGGGCACGTCGATGCCCAGGTGCGGCACGAACGTGCCCCGCGGCGCCTTCGGGTCGCGCCCGGCAAAGGACTTCAGCACGCCCAGGAAGTGATCGACCCGGTCCGGGCTGCGGTGCCGGGGCGCGAGTTCCCTGACGGCCATATGCAGCGCACCGGCGACCGGCCGCCGGATCGACTGGTCCGGCCGCGCCTCTATCTTTCCGGTCCCCCACATGCGCTGCAGTGCCATCGAGCGGAACGAATTGAGCAGCACCGTCTTGCCGACCCCGCGCAGGCCGGTCAGCACCAGGCCGCGTTCGGGCCTGCCCCGGGCGATGCGTTCCAGCACCACCTCAAACTGGGCCAGCTCCCGGTCGCGGCCCGCCAGTTCCGGCGGGCGCTGGCCAGCACCAGGGGCATAGGGGTTGCGCACCGGATCCACAGCACCGGAGCCTATGTCGGGTTCTAGCAGCGTCCGTAGATTCGGCTAGAAAGTTCCATCGGCGTGTCGCGATGGGACCGGCCGGGGCTCCCGCGCTACCCGTGCGGGCAGCCCGGGCATGGCCCGGCCCCCGCGCCGCGTCGCCGCCGCGCGAGGGCCGGGTGCTGGGTCAGGACAACAGCCGCAGTGCGTTGATGTCGTCGTCCACGAAGTAGACACCGTGCTGGTCGGGCGTCACCGCCAGGCCGAACAGGGCACCGGAGCCCTTAGGCGTGCCGGTGCTGTTGAGCAGGCGGTGGGCGATCTGCATGCCACCGGGGGTCGTCTCGACGATCTGGCCATCCCCGCCGTTGACCGTCAGCACGTTACCGTTCGGGGCGATGGCCAGGCCGAGCGGGGTGTTGAGCCTGCCGCCGGTGGTGACCACCTTGCCGGTCCCCGCGCTGCCGCTACGCATCACCGCGTTCGGGATGGCGTTGATCCCGTTGCCGACACTGTCCGCCACGTACAGCGTGCCGTCGGGCGCCAGGCCGACCCCGGTCGGGCCGACCACCAGCGCCGACGGATCGGTGCGCTCACCGAACCCGGAGCCGATCGTGGTGGTGGTGGACAGTGTTGGCGGCATGCTGCCGTGCAGCTGCAGGGCCAGCCGCAGCACCGTGCCCTTGTCCACTGTGGCCCCGCCCGCGCTGACCGTCCCGTTCAGCACGTTCGTGACGAACAGGTCGGCGAGCCCGCCGCCGCTGGTGGCCGTCATGTCCCAGGGGCCGTTGATACCCCCGCCAGAGAACGTCTCGGTAACCGTGCCGTCATTGCGGATCACGATCAGGCAGCCTGCCTTGGCGGTCGGGGACATGCCGTTGGAGGTGGGCAGGCTGCCGACCACCACCCAGCCGCCGGGCAGAATCGCCAGCGCGGTGGTCAGGCCAACCCCGCCCGGGCACGGTCCCGGCAGCGTAGTGGGATCGATGTGGGCGAAGAGGGACCGGTGCCCGCTCGGTGAGATCTCGACGATCGTGCTGCCGGTGCCCTGGAAGTTCTGCGAGTTGTTGAAGTTGCTGATCAGGATGTCACCCTTGACCAGCTTGCCGATGCTGTGCCCGGCAACCGCCACCCCGTACGGGTTGATGTCGCCGTTGGCCGGCACGGTGGACGCGACCTTCGTGGTCTTGGTGAGGTTCCCGAGGAACGAGACGAACGTGGCGGCTGTGACCGCCTGTGCGGGCGCGAGCGCGAACGCCGCCAGCGCGGCCGCACCCGCCGTGACAGCTGCCGCCCGAGTCAGGCGCTGGGTCACTGACCTGGTCATGTACTCTCCTTCCGCTGGTTACGTTGCTCGGCGCCGTGCGCAGGCAGCTAAAACGACGGGTCCCCGGCCAAGCCGGCGCCGCCGCACACAGCACACTTGCCATAACGGCTGGCCGGGGCCAGTGGTTCAAGCCATGGCCAGGAATTTGCCGAAGCTAACCCTGGCGGCGGTCAGATTCGGCCGCGTTCAGCTGCGCCAGATAAGCATTGTAGGCCGCGAGGTGATCATCGTCGTCGATGCCCCCGCGGGCGGGTGCCGGGCGGGGCGGGCGGGCCGTCGCCACCAGTTCGTCGAAGCGGGACCGGCGGGCCCGCTCCAGCCAGCCGTGCCCCAGTACCGACGCCCGGTCGTCGCGGCTCCACATGAGCACGACCAGCATCATGAACCCGAACATGATCGCGTCCCCGCCGATCCACATGATGGCCCCGGCCCAGTGCACATCCGTCACCGGGCCGGGCGAGCCGGGCGGCCGGGGCCCGGCGGTGCCCAGTCCGGTGGACGCATAGCCGAGCACCAGCCCGGTGAAGGTGTCCACCGGCATCGCCAGCGCCAGCACCAGCAGGCGGGGCAGGTAGGAGAGGCGCCACCGGATCGGTTCCCGGCCGAGCAGCGGCAGGAAGAACAGGTACCCGACCACCAGGTACAGCACATGCTCGAGGTCATGCAGCAGCGGGCTGGCCGGGATCTGACTGGTCAGCGAGGTCAGGTGGGTACCGGCGACGGTGATGGCATAGGCGGCGAGCCCGAACGGGGGCCAGGTAAGCACGGCGACCAGCCGCGACCGCAGGAAGCGCTTGACCCAGGTGTGCAGCGGGTTCCTGCTCGCGTGCAGCAGCAGCGTGAACGGCTGCCCGGCGACCAGCAGCGGCGGCGCGATCATGAGCAGCAGCAGGTGCTGCACCATATGATCCCAGAACAGCACCTCGTCATAGCTGCCGATGCCGCTCTGGGTGGCGATCACCACGACCGCCAGTCCAGCCAGGAACATCCACGTCCGCCAGCGGGGCCACGGCCGGGCAGGGTGACGCCGCGCAACCCGCCAGGTGCCCCACACATACAGAACGGCAGCGGCCACTGTGGCAGCCGTGACCACGGGCCCGAACTGCCAGTGGGTGATAGCTGCCGGCCAGCCGAACGCGGGCAGCATGCGGACCTCCTCGACCGCGAGCCTACCGCCAGGCCGCCGGGCGGTAGGCCCCGCCGGTGGCCCGCCGCTATCGTTGACGACTGGAGGGTTCGCCTAGTGGCCGATGGCGGCGGTCTTGAAAACCGCTAGGGCGTTGACGCGTCCTCGTGGGTTCGAATCCCACACCCTCCGCACATCCTCCGCACCGCCGCCTCCGAGTGGCAGCACCGGGGGTGACGGCACTGGCTAGCCGGGCACTGGTGGCAGTACCGCTAGCACGGGCTGGGACGCTGAGGCCAGCTGAAACCGTCACCGACCGCCGCGGCCAGCAGCAGGTAGGCATCGGCTGCCGGCCGGCTCAGCTGCGACAGCTCGACCTCGGCTCCCTCGTCCAGGTGCGGGTCGTACGGGACCCTGACCACCGCCCGGCACCGGGCGGCGAAATGCTGCTCCAGCCGCCCCAGGTCCACGGTGCTCTTGCCGCGGGGCCGGACCACTGACAGCACCACCACCGCGTCCCGCACCAGATCTCCATAGCCGTGCGCCTGCAGCCAGTCCAGGGTGGCGCTGGCACTGCGCGCCCCATCCACTGACGCGGAGCTGACCAGCACGACCTGATCCGCCAACCGCAGCACCCCCGCCATCGCCGAGTGCAGCAAGCCGGTCCCACAGTCGGTGATGCAGACCGAGTAGTAGTGCCCGAGCACCCGCATGACGTCCTCATAGTCAGCCTCGCTGAACGCCACCGACACCGCCGGGTCGCGATCGGAGGCGAGCACCTCCAGCCGGCTCGGCGCTTGCGTGGTGAACGCCCGCACGTCCGCGTAGCGCAGGATCTGGTCCCGCTCGTCCAGCAGATCCCGGACGGTCGCCGCCGTTTCTAGCCGCAGCTTGTCCGATAGCGTGCCCCGGTCCGGGTTGGCGTCGACCGCGATCACCCGGTCGCCGCGCAACGAGGCCAGCGTCGAGCCCAGGCCCATCACCGTGGTGGTCTTGCCGACCCCGCCTTTCAGGCTCAGCACCGCTACCCGGTGGTGACCGGTGGCCACCGGCGTGCAGGCCCGGCTGACGAGCTCC
>Ga0306926_10003684_pt1 | contig 15898 bp, 11 predicted proteins | sample flu12Cox44000178_FD_203759 | JGI IMG/M metagenome (GOLD analysis project Ga0306926, IMG submission 203759) | Lab enrichment of tropical soil microbial communities from Luquillo Experimental Forest, Puerto Rico - flux8day.12C.oxic.44.000.178 (v2)... | ecosystem: Environmental > Terrestrial >...
TTACGACAAAGTGCAACTGGGCTACTGCCACATCACCGCGCCGTTTGATGGACGAGTCGGCCTGCGCTTGATTGATCCGGGCAACGTCGTTCAGGCCAACTCCACCACGGCCCTCGTGGTCATCACGCAACTGCAGCCCATCACCGTCATCTTTACGGTGGCCGAAGATTACCTCGGCGAGATTCATGCCGAACTGGAACAAAGAATACCTCTGCCGGTGGATACGTTTGACCGCGCCCTGCTCACCAAGATTGCCTCCGGTAAATTGCTGGCGGTCGACAATCAGATCGACACGACGACAGGCACGGTGCGGCTGCGCGCCCAGTTCGACAATAGGAAAAACGAGTTGTTCCCGAACCAGTTCGTAAATACCCGGCTACTCGTCAGGACCCAGCACAACGCCACGCTCATTCCTACTTCCGCCATTCAGCACAATGGCACCGCCTCGTTCGTCTACCTCATTTCCGGCGATGGCACCGCTCACATGCAGAATGTCAAGCCCGGTGTCGAGGATTCCGGCAACACTGCAGTCGAAGGCATCAAGCCGGGAGATCAGGTGGCCAACAGCAGTTTCGAGAAACTTCAGAACAACGCCAAAGTGAAGATCGTCAGCACCCCCATTGCCCCGCCTGCCACCGAGAACGCCCCGTGAGTCCTTCTCGTCCATTTATTGAACGCCCCATCGCGACTTGTTTGCTGATGGCTGCGGTGATGCTGGTTGGCATTGTGGCATACCAGCAATTGCCGGTGTCGGCGTTGCCGCAGGTAGACTACCCGACCATCCAGGTAGTCACGTTTTACCCCGGCGCCAGCCCGGACGTCATGGCCACGACGGTTACCGCGCCGCTCGAACGGCAGTTCGGCCAACTCCAGGGACTGAATCAGATGACCTCCACAAGTTCCGCCGGTTGTTCGGTCGTGGTGCTTCAGTTCGCGCTAAGCCTGAACATCGACATCGCGGAAGAGGAAGTGCAGTCGGCCATCAACGCGTCGCAAAGTTATCTGCCGTCGGATTTGCCGACTCCCCCTGTTTACAACAAGACCAATCCTGCCGACGCGCCAATCCTCACCCTGGCGGCGACCTCGGCTTCCATACCTCTCTCGGAGGTCGAAGACCTGGTGGATACGCGCCTCGCTCCCAAGTTGTCGCAGTTGACGGGCGTCGGCCTGGTGAGCATCAGCGGCGGACAAAAGCCCGCGGTCCGTATTCAAGCCAATCCGGTGCAGCTTTCGTCTTACGGAATTACACTTGAAGCGCTGCGAACGGCTCTGGCGCAGACCAGTATCAACTCGGCGAAAGGGAACTTCGATGGCCCGAGGCAGGGCTACCAAATCGATGCAAACGACCAGCTCAACACCAGCGAAGAGTATCGTAACGTTGTAGTGGCCTACCGCAACGGCTCGCCGGTGTTGCTGAAGGACGTCGCCAACGTCGTCAACGGAGTCGAAAACACCAGGCAAGCCGCATGGATGGATAAGACCCCGGCGGTCATCGTGAATGTGCAGCGGCAACCCGGCGCCAACACCATCAGCGTGGTCAAAAGCATCAAGCGCCTTTTGCCTCAACTGGAAACCAATCTTCCCGCATCCGTTCAGGTCACCATTCTCACCGATCTCACGACCAACATTCAGGCCTCCGTGAGCGACGTCGAATTTGAGTTGATGCTGACGATCGCGCTGGTGGTGATGGTCATCTTCCTGTTTCTGCGCAGCCTCTCCGCGACCATTATTCCCAGTGTCGCCGTTCCCCTGTCCCTCGTCGGAACGTTCGGAGCCATGTACGCGCTCGGCTATAGCCTGGACAACTTGTCACTGATGGCGCTCACGATTTCCACTGGCTTCGTCGTCGACGACGCGATCGTGATGATCGAAAACATCTCGCGCTACCTGGAGCAAGGGGACCCGCCGATGCAAGCGGCGTTGAAGGGTGCGGAACAGATCGGGTTCACCATCTTGTCGTTGACCGTGTCGCTGATTGCCGTGCTTATTCCGTTGCTCTTTATGGGCGATGTGGTCGGCCGGTTGTTCCGCGAATTTGCGGTGACCCTGGCGGTCACCATCATTATTTCGGCGTTCGTCTCCCTGACGCTCACACCGATGATGTGCTCGCGGATTCTGCGGCACAATCCGAAGGAAAAGCAGACGCGCTTTTATCAAGCTTCCGAAAAAGCCTTCGACAGAATGATCTCCTCTTACGGCCGCACACTAAAGGTTGTCCTTGAATATCAGACGCTTACCTTGCTCATTGCCTTGAGCACCCTGATTCTCACCGTTCTCCTCTACATCTATATCCCCAAGGGCTTTTTCCCGGTTCAGGATACCGGCGTAATTCAGGGCATTTCGCAGGCTCCGCAGTCCATTTCGTTCAGCGCGATGTCGCAGAAGCAGCAGCAGCTCACCGACGTCATCCTGCAGGATCCGGCGGTGAAGAGCCTCTCGTCGTTCATCGGCGCCGATGGTACCAACACGACGCTGAACAGCGGCCGTATTTCCATCAATCTCAAGGAACTCTCCGACCGGCGGCTCCACGCCTCGGACGTGATTCGCCGCTTGCAGTCCAACCTCGGCAAGGTCGACGGCATTTCGCTCTATATGCAGCCGGTGCAGGACATTACCGTCGACGATCGCGTTAGCCGCACGCAATATCAGTACACCCTGGAAGACCCCGACGCCAATGAATTGAATCTTTGGGCCAATCGCCTGGTCGACAAAATGAAGCAACTCTCGGTCATCGAAGATGTTGCCACCGACCAGCAGACCGGCGGCCGCGCCGTTTCCCTGGCGATCGACCGCGTGACCGCTTCCCGGCTCGGTATTGCCCCGTCCACGATCGACAACACTTTGTACGATGCGTTTGGCCAGCGGCAGATCAGCACCCTGTACACGCAATTGAATCAGTACCACGTCATTCTCGAAGCCCAGCCTCAATTCCAGCTCGATCCTTCGAATCTGACGGATATCTACATTCAGGCGAACGCTTCGAACGGCGCAACGGGCTCCGCGGCCTCCAATTCCTTCTCGGCTTCGGGCTCGTCCTCGGCCGGCTCGAACGCCCTTACGGCCTCGGTTCTGTACACGCCAAGCTCCAAGGTTTTGGCAGCGCAGGGAGGAGCTCTCGGGGCCGTGGGCAACACGCAACCGAACAACACCAGCTCGAATACCGTGCTGCCGGCGAGTTCTTCATCGGGGAGTGCCGTGCCGCTCAGCGCCTTCACTCATTTCCAAACCACGACTTCGCCGCTTTCCATCAACCGGCAAGGGCAGTTTCCTGCGGTAACCATCTCCTTCAACCTGGCCCCTCGTGGTGCGCTGGGCACCGCCATCGAGCAGATCGACAGGGCGGTCGCGGACCTGCACATGCCGCCCACCGTTGCGGGGGACTTTCAGGGCACGGCGGCGGCATTCAAGAATTCACTCTCCAACGAAGCTTTGCTGATTCTCGCGGCGCTCGTTACCGTGTACATCGTGCTCGGAGTATTGTACGAAAGCTTTATCCACCCGATCACGATTTTGTCGACTTTGCCGTCCGCTGGGGTGGGCGCGCTTCTCGCGCTCATCCTGTTTCGGCAGGACCTCAGCGTTGTGGCCATCATCGGCATCATCCTGTTGATCGGCATCGTGAAAAAGAACGGCATCATGATGGTGGACTTCGCGCTCGAAGCGGAACGCCAGCACGGCAAGAATTCCCGCGATGCGATCTATGAGGCCAGCCTGCTGCGATTTCGCCCGATCATGATGACGACGATGGCGGCACTGCTTGGCGGTATCCCGCTGGCCTTCGGCATGGGCTACGGCTCGGAACTTCGTCGGCCGCTGGGCATCGCCATGGTCGGCGGGTTGCTCCTGAGCCAGATCCTCACGCTCTACACCACGCCGGTTATCTATATCTTCTTTGACAAGCTTGCCCAGCGATTTGGCCGGGCAGGGAAGCGCTCCATTTCTCATGACGCGCCTCCGGAACCCGGTGCGGTACCAAGCGCATGAACGTTTCAGCTACGTTTATTCACCGGCCGGTAGCTACCACGCTGCTGACGATCGCGATCGCCATGGCGGGTATCGTGGCGTTCACGGTCTTGCCCGTTTCTCCGCTGCCCCAAGTCGACTTCCCGACCATCGCTGTGGGGGCCAGTTTGCCCGGCGCCAGCGCGGAAATCATGGCTTCGTCGATCGCCACGCCGCTCGAACGTCAATTCGGCCATATTGCCGGCATCACCGAGATGACCTCCGCCAGCTCGCTTGGGACTACCGGCATTACGCTGCAGTTTGATTTGAGCCGCGATATCGACGGCGCCGCGCGCGACGTGGAAGCCGCCATCAATGCGGCACGCACCTATTTGCCGGCGAATCTCCCCGCGAATCCCACCTACCGGAAGGTGAATCCCGCCGACGCGCCGATCATCATCATTGGGCTTACTTCAGATAAATATGACGCCGGGAAACTCTACGACGTAGCCTCCACCATCATTCAGCAGAAACTGTCACAATTGCGTGGCGTCGGCCAGGTCACCGTCGGCGGGGGCGCGCTGCCGTCGGTCCGCGTCGACGTCAATCCGACGCAGCTCAACAGCTATGGCTTGACGCTCTCCAATATCCAGGCGGCTTTGAGCTTGCAGAACTCCGACCGTCCCCGCGGCCAATTTTCGAATAGCGTCGCCACGGCCGATATCATTACCAACGGCCAGATTTCCCACGCCGACGAATACCGGCCTCTCATCGTTGGTTACAGCAATAAAGGAGCCGCGGTTCGTCTCGGCGATGTCGCTGACGTGCAAGACTCGGTGCAGAACATTCGCGTGGCTGGCTATCTGAATGGGAAACGTTCCGTCCCGATTATTGTTTTCCGGCAGCCGGGAGCCAATATTATCCAAACCGTCGAGCGCGTCCGTGCGGAGATGCCCTACATCAAGGCCACCATTCCGCAAGATATCGAAACTACCGTGGTCATGGACCGCACCACCACCATCCGTGCCTCGGTCTCGGACGTCGAGCGCTCCTTGATCATCTCGGTCATTCTCGTGATCCTGGTGGTTTTTGTGTTTCTGCGCAGCTTCCGCGCCACCACCATCCCGAGCGTAGCCGTTCCCGTGTCGCTGATCGGCACGTTCGCGGTGATGTACCTGTGCGGGTACAGTCTCGATAATTTGTCGCTCATGGCACTGACCATTTCCACCGGTTTCGTCGTGGATGACGCCATCGTGGTTATGGAGAACATCACACGCCACCTGGAAGCGGGGATGAAGCCATTCGCTGCAGCATTGCAAGGCGCGAAGGAAATTGGATTCACGGTTTTTTCGATCAGTGTTTCCCTAGTCGCTGTGTTTATCCCCATTTTGATGATGGGCGGAATTGTTGGACGCCTGTTCCGCGAGTTTGCCATCACGCTGTCCACGGCGATTCTGGTGTCGATGGTGATCTCCCTGACCACCACGCCGATGATGTGCGCTCACCTGTTGAAAGAACGCGTCGAGGAATCCCAAAACACACTATTCCGTGCCAGCGAGAGAGCGTTCTCGGGCATGCTCGTTTTTTATCGGCGGTCCCTCACCTGGGTTCTCGAAAATCCTTTGCTCATGCTGATCGTGCTGATTCTTACGATCGCGCTCAATGTCGTGCTCATTATGCGCATTCCCAAGGGCTTCTTTCCGCAACAGGACACCGGGGCGATCGTCGGTGGCTTGCAGGGACCGCAAGACGCCTCGTTCAACGTGATGAATAAGTCCGTGCAGGAACTCGTCAGCGTCATCAAGGCTGACCCGGCGGTGCAAAATGTCATCGGCTTTACCGGCGGCAATGGCAATACCAACGGCGGATTTATCTACATGGCACTGAAGCCTCTCGGCGAACGCAAAATTGGCGCCCCGCAGGTGATTAACCGACTGCGGCCCAAGATGAACGCCCTCCCCGCGGCTTCCGCCTTTTTACAGGCCGCTCAGGATTTGCGCATCGGGGGCCGCCAGAGCAACGCGCTTTACCAATACACGATTCAGTCCGACACCGTTCAGGATCTCGTTAAGTGGGGGCCAAGGCTGCTTACCGAAATCCGCAAGCTTCCCGGGCTCCAGGACGTCAACTCCGACCAGCAAAACGGTGGCCTTCGTGAACTGCTCACTTACGACCGCGTCACGTCGGCCCGACTCGGGATTACTCCGCAGGCGCTCAATTCAACGCTGTATTCTGCGTTCGGCCAGTCGCAGGTCTCCATCATCTACACTCAACTCAATCAATATTACGTGGTCCTCGAAGTCGCACCGCAGTTTTGGCAAAGCCCCGAAGGCCTCAAGCAGATTTATTTGAATACCCAGAAAGCCGGCAACGTGCCCCTGTTCGCCGTCTCCCAGGCCAGTCCCGGCACTACGGCTTTGGCGGTCAACCACTCCGGACTTTTCCCCTCGGTCACCGTGTCCTTCAACCTTGCTCCTAGCGTTTCTCTCAGCCAGGCCACTGCGGAAATTGAACGCATGAAAGTCCAGCTCAACACGCCCTCGAGCGTTCGCGGCTATTTTTCCGGCACCCTCCAGGCCTATCAACAGTCGCTTAGCACCGAACCATATCTCGTGCTCACCGCGTTGCTTGCGGTGTACATCGTACTCGGGATTCTGTACGAGAGCCTGGCGCACCCGCTCACCATCATTTCCACGCTGCCGTCCGCCAGCGTCGGTGCGATGCTTGCTCTGATGTTGTTCAAGATCGATCTGAACGTCATCTCGATTATCGGGATCGTGCTGCTCATCGGTATCGTGAAGAAAAACGCCATCATGATGATCGATTTCGCGTTGATGGCCGAGCGCGAAGAGGGCAAAACCACCCGGGACGCCATCTTCGAAGCGTGCCTGCTGCGTTTCCGTCCCATCCTGATGACCACCATGGCCGCGCTCTTCGGTGCTCTTCCTCTGGCTTTTGGCACCGGTACCGGCTCGGAACTTCGCCGTCCTCTCGGCATCACCATTGTCGGCGGTTTGATCGTGAGCCAGATGCTCACTCTTTACACCACTCCCGTTGTTTATCTGTATATGGACCGTCTCAGGCTTCGCCTCGCGGGCAAGACGCACGACGCGCTTCCCAGCTTGCCGCTGGAAGCGGATTGAAAGGCTTTGCAACCAGGATAATTGTATGCCACCTGCTCAAACACAAATTCCGAATCGTTCATCCATTGCGGTAAGGCTGTGGCTGGCCGCAGTCGGCATGCCGATGTTTTTTGCGCTGTGCGGTTGCGTGGTCGGTCCCAAATACCATACGCCGTCGGCGCCCGTCTCTAACACCTACAAAGAGAGCCCAACGAATTTTCCAGAAGACCAGCAAAACTGGAAGGTGGCCGCTCCACAAGACGCCATGCTGCGCGGCAAATGGTGGGAGATTTTCAACGACCTGGAACTGAATGCCCTCGAAGAGCAAATCGACACGAATAACCAGAACATTGCGCAGGCCTATCAGAATTACATGTCGGCGCGCTCGATCGTGCGTGAGGCACGCTCGCAATACTACCCCACGGTGTCCACCTCGCCGGTTATCACGCGCTCCCGCGCATCTTCGAACCTCGGCTCCAACGTGGGGTCGACCAATGGCGGCGGTGGCGTAACTTCAAGCGCAGCCGGTCAGGCGGTCAGCTTTTTTAGCCTTCCTTTCAGCGCTTCCTGGGAGCCGGATTTGTGGGGCCGCATTCGAAATACGGTCAACCAGGCGCGTTATAACGCCCAGGTGGGTGCTGCCGATCTCGAAAACGTTCGGCTCACGCAGCAAGCCAGCCTAGCCGAGCTGTATTTCGAGGTTCGCGGCCAGGATGCACTGCAAAAACTCTTTGACGACACGGTCGTCGCTGACAAGAAGACCGTCGATTACGCACAGGCGCAATATGAAGTCGGAGTGGGTGACAGAATTTCCTATGTCGAGGCGGAAAGTGCGTTGCAAAGTGCCGAAGCCTCCGCCATCAACGTGGGACTTAGCCGCGCCCAGTTCGAACACGCCATCGCCACGCTGATCGGGAAAACACCGGCGGAGTTCGCGATCCCGAGAAAGCCGCTTGATGTTATTCCGCCACCGGTTCCCATCGGTGTTCCCTCGCAATTGCTCGAGCGCCGTCCCGACGTCGCAGCCGCCGAACGCGTCATGGCTGCGGCCAACGCACAAATCGGAATCGCCTATGCTGCGTACTACCCTACCGTGACGATCGGGCCGAGCTTCGGTTTCGAGTCCTCCTCGTTTACCAAGTGGCTCACCTGGCCCAGCCGTTTTTGGTCCGTCGGTCCTACCGCCTCTGAAACGATTTATGACGCCGGACTTCGCCGCGCTACCGTTAACCAGTTCGTTGCCACCTACAACGCCGACCTCGCGGGCTATCGCCAGACCGTGCTCACCGCATTTCAACAAGTGGAAGATTTTCTCGCCGCGGAACGCATCCTGTCGCAACAAACCGACAAACAGAAGGAAGCGGTCGCTTCCGCGCAGGAGTTCTTCAACCTGGAGTACGACCGCTATCAGACCGGCATCGATCCGTACATCAACGTGCTGACCGCGCAAAACACCCTGCTGAGCGATCAGCAGTCCCTGACCAACCTGCAAATCCAGCGCATGACCTCGGTGGTGCAGTTGATCACGGCGCTCGGCGGAGGCTGGGTCCATTCGGAGTTGCCGCCCGCTTCGCAGATGTCGGAGAAGAACCCGCCGAACGCCACGACGATTCAGCAATAGACAAGCGCGGGTTAGATCGACAGCAAACGTTCGAAAAACGAGCGATACCGCCGCAAGGCGAGCCGCAGGTCCTCGGTAGATACGTCCTCACCGCGATGCCATTGCTTTTCGAGTTTCTCGCGCTCCGCGGCGAAACCCTTCGAAAGACTCTCAACCGTTTCCGTCACCAAGCGGTCGGCCTCTTCCACCGCATGGCGGGGCTCGTCTACAAAGGCCACCTGCAGGCTTTCCCACCGCGAACGCAATCCCTGCGTGTCGTGACTGGAGAAAAGCGGCATCATGGTTTCCGGCTCACGGTTGGTGGGCCCGGCCGCGGTCGTTGGCTTCCGCTCAGTATACGAGTCGGGATCCCTTTCACGCGCGGGCGCGATGCCGGCAGCCGGCCCCACTCCCCCCGCTGCGGTATCGGCGTTCGCCTCCAGATCATCAATATCCCGCTGTCCCCGAATTTCCTCGCTCATGACCGCGTCCTTTCTGTCGGCGCGAATTCGCGCTGGCCTAGCAGTTCTTCAAACAGGGTCCGGTAGTGAATCATGGCGCTCCGGAGATCTTCGGTTGTCGCTCGTCCCTGCATATTCCGGGTCGCAATGCCATGAGCTTCGCGATAGTTTTCGATGACCACCGCATGCTCCACGGAAATATCCGCCGCGCGCTCTTCGAGTTCGCGCACCGGATAGCCTTCGACGTTCATGACCTCACCGATCAAGCGGTCGGCTTCGTTCAGCGCCCGGCTGGGATCGTCGACAAAATGCGCCTGAATATCGCGCCAACCTTCCTGAAAGCGTACCCGTTCGGCCGTATCGAGTTGCCGGAGGGGCAACTTTTCTACCCGCCTCTGGCGCTCCGCTAACTGCGCTTCCGCGACGGGACGGCTGCCGGCCTCATCCACGACTCGCGAGTAATCCGGGCCAAAACGCCGCTGCAATTGTCGCGTGCGCCCTTGCTGTATCAGAACCGCGACGACTACGCCTATCGCGATTCCCACGATCAACGCGAGTGCTACTGCTGCTCCCATGCTCATCGAATTACCCCCTCGTCAAATGTTGAACTGGCCTCACAAATCAACGCCTACTTCTTCAGTGGAAACTTCTTGAACATCTTGTCGACGGCTTTGTCCAGATTCTTCTCGTTGCGTTCGGGGTTGTCCGAAAGAGTGTCGCTGGCTGTGCCGCGCCAGATCAGGTGTTTGTCGTTTGTGGTGTACATGTCCAGCACGAGAGTGCCGACGCGGTAGTTCTGGACCGTGGTGGTGGTTTCGCCGAGCCGCCCCAACGCCACCCACCCATGCCGTCGTAAAACGTCTGATATTCCTGTAGGTTCTGGGTGGCTCCTACCGCCATAATCACGATATCGCCGCCGTCCTGGACTTTGCGCCATCCTTTGCCGCTGAGTTCCTTGTCGACGACCTCTTCAATGCGCGGTTCCCATAGCGGGTTGCTGGTCCGCACGCGCCCCCAGGAGTAAGTGTGGAAGCGTTCGAAGACCGCGTTTTTATCCCAGTCCGTGCGGACTTCTTGTGCGGCAACGATACTGGCGAGGGCCACGGCGGCCGCGAGCATGCCAAGGTACCGAATCGCCTTCATATCCCCTCCCGGTTCGACTGCGCGACCGTGTTCCAGCTTGCGATGGCGATTTGATCGCCTCAATCAGGAACACACTTGAAAACACCGTCGGACGGAACCCGAATCCGCAAGCCACAACCATGGACACACCCGTTGTTGCAACTCGCTTTATAGGTTATAGGTCGAACTGGTGAGCTCCGTCCGCGCTCTCGGTCGGCGCTCTGTCGAGCGGCCTTAAGGTTCAACATGGTTTCTGCAATCTGCGAGAGCTTGGCGTCCGCGGCTTTCTCTTCCTTCAGTGTTGGTTCGAGCGGTGCCACGGCGTCCTGCAGGCCGAGGCGCCTGGCAAATGCCGCGAGCGAACCGTACATCGCGATTTCGTAGTGTTCGACGGTGTTGCCATTCACGATTAGCGCACAGTCGCGCAGCGGCGAATCGTCGATATTGGAAATCGAGTCTTTCGCCGCGCTCATCATCTTGTCGAGAATTTCGTTGTCCTTGGTATCGGGAGTGCTGCCGAGAGCGACAAAGACGTGTTCCAGTCGCGCCACATGACCGCGGGTTTCCGCCAGGTGATGTTCGAGCGCAGTGCGCAGTTCCGGCGAACTGGCGTTTTCAATCATCGATGGCAAGCCTTTCTTTACCAGCTTTTGCTCGCAATCGTAGGCATAACAAAGTCCGATTTCGAAGAGTTCACGAAGCGATTTCACTTTTCCAATCATGGGACAGCTCCTTGGGTAATTGGCCGAAGTCTTCGCGCCAGCTCCGCCGGGGCCTTGCGGAATATCGCGAAAAAACCGAGCCTAAGCTCATTTAGCATCAACTCGCTTTTCTCCTTGGCCGGGGGATCCCCGTATTTTTGTGAAGCGTTTGCTTCAAATCGATAAGAATCCTGCCGCCACTCTGGCTACCTCCAGCCCGAGGCCGGCGCGCTACGGAGAAGGCTGGATGGACCGCTACCCTTTAAGGGCGCATAACAGATCTAGTATCCCGGCCCGATAATTTCATCTCCGAGAGATGCCGGGAGGCGTCATGAATTGCGAGGCCTCACTTCCCATAGCTTGCCGCGAATATGAAGCGCTGCTGCATCGCTGCAATGAGTGCATGGAACAATGCCGCAAAGTACCGGAAGAAGCTTCGACCGTGAGCGGCGGAGCGAAGCGCGAAGCAATCCGGGGAAGGGAAATTCTGACAGCATTGCTGGAGGAATATGAACGGAGCTACGCCGACCTTAAAAAACACTTTGACAATTGCGTGCGCTGCCAGACCGCGCGACGCCGACTTCGCCATTCCCCTCGCGCCGTCGCGTGATGTGAATTTCCTGGCCCGGAAACATCCATGTCGTCTCACCAGGGCCAATTCCGGCATTGCGGTTTGAGACCCTCGAGAAGGTGGATCCATATACCGTCGATCCAAGAGCTGCGGCTACGCGCTTCCCGTAGCACTTCGCTGGTATTCCTTCAGCGCGTCTGGGCCGAGTGCCGCATTGCGGAAGCCATGGACATGGCGGCGCAGGTATCGTTTTATTTCGCGCTGTCGTGTTTTCCGTTCTTGCTGGTGTTGGCGGCACTGCTAGGTTGGATTCATCGCAGCGAAAATTGGTATTCCTTCTGGTATTGGCTGACGGCCTATCTACCGGCAAGCGGGCAGGACACCGTGATGACCATCATGATTAACTTGTCGAAGGGATTTAAGGGATTCTTGTCGTTCGGCTTGATCCTAACGATATGGAGCGCTTCGACCGGTTTCCTGAGTTTGATGGACGCGTTATCGCACGTGTATCGGGTGAAGGAGAGACGGAGTTACCTGAAACGGCGCATGCTGGCGATTGTCGCCACAATGCTGGCCGCAGGATTTCTCCTGGCTTGCTTCGGGATCTGGAACGCCGGCCATCTCTTGGTCGCGTTTATCTTCCACTACTCCGTGTACTTTCAGGCGCAGTGGAAAGTGGTGCGCTGGATCATTACCCTTGCGATGATTTTGATCGGCGTAGACCTACTGAACTATTTTCTGCCGGCAAAGCACCCGCCCTGGCGCTGGATCATGCCGGGCTCGGCGTTAACGGTCGCATGTTTCATCGGGGCCAGCGCCACCTTGAAACTGTACATCAGTCATAACCAGGTGATGTCCCGCATTTACGGCGCTTTGACCGGATTTATCGCCATAATGCTCTGGATTTATCTCGTGGATCTGAGCGTCTTACTCGGCGCGCAGACCGACGCGGTACTCCTTCGGCTGAGATCGGGACGCTCCAGAATTGAGTGAATCAGGCCGCGAGGTTCTAAGGTTGTTCACCTACTCCAATGCTTGTGCGCCTTTAAGGAGCTCATGGTATTCGTGGGCATGCGGCAGCGGCTTGTAAGATGGTCTAATGTTGATCCGGGCTATCCGGTGCTTCCCGAACAGGGTCCGTGCGGAGACCGCCTTGGCGGCAGTCGTTGTGCTCGCTTTGATCCTGCCGGTTATCGGCATGCGCGCCGAGACCGGCTCTCCGGACGAGGCAGCGCTTCTCGCGCACCTGAATGCGGTCATCAATTGGTACAAAAAGCTCACCAACGACGTGCCCCCAGGCCAAGAGCCCAGTGACGCGGTGTTTGCCGCAAATGCGCAAAGCTATGGAGCACAAGTCGTGCGGTTGGCTTTCCAATCCGCCAGGGCGGAGGCTGGGCAGATTTCCCAGTCCCCTGCGAACAGCGGGGCGCCGAACACGCAGCAAAACGACTCCACCGCCCAGAAGTATGCTCAGCTTGAAGGCGAGGTGTCGCAACGGGTCGCGGACGACCAGGCCAAAATCAAGGCCTTGAAGGCTCACCGTAGCCGTGCCACGAATGTCGCAGATCCGGAACAGGCGCTGGAAGGGAAATTGGCTCTGGATCAGGCCACGCTCGACGCCGTGCGCTCCATGAAGCAGTTTGTGGAACAGAGCCATGCGGGAGGAACCGGCGCGGAACGCAACATTAATGAACTGGCCCGTTCGGTTCCGGAAATCTTCGAGTCGGAGTCCCCGGGGAAACCGGCAAATCCCACACCAGTGAAGGCTCAAGGCGGCTCACCCGCTGGCCTATTCGGGCAGTTGATGGCGTTGTATCGCGAGATGCTCAGCCTGCGGTCCATCGAACAGCGGATTTCGGAAAGCGACGACATTCAGAAGATGGCCGACGATCTGCGCACGCCGCTGCGCAAACAACTATCGGAAACCATGCAGCAGGGAAAAAATCTTGCTGCCCAATCGAACGTTCCGCGAGCCCAATACGATACGCTCGCGCAACAGTTCAAGGAACTCTCCGCGGCGTTGTTGCCCTTAAGTGAAGAAGTCCTCTTGCTCGATCAGAGCCGGTCTAACCTGTTGAACTGGCGTAGCGCTCACGCTACGGAATCGCGACGGTTGCTGGTGGCGATCGTGTTGCGCGTCGCGGTGCTCCTGATTGCATTGGGTATTATCTTTGCAGCCGCAGAAGCGTGGAAGCGGCTTACCTTCCGCTACGTGCACGACCCGCGACGTCGACGCCAATTCCTGATTCTGCGCCGATTCGTGATGGGCTTTTTCATGTTCGCCGTGATTCTCATGGGTTTCATCAGCGAGTTTAGCTCGCTTGCGACCTTTGCCGGTTTTGTAACCGCAGGAATTGCGGTGGGCTTGCAGACCATACTGTTGTCCGTGGCTGCTTACTTCTTTGTCATCGGCCGGTACGGCATTCGCGTCGGCGATCGTATATCTATCGCAGGAGTTACCGGCGACGTGGTGGACCTCGGGCTGGTGCGTTTCTACGTGATGGAATACGCCGCCTCGGGCGCGGAATTGTTTCCCACTGGCAGGATTGTGGTGTTCTCAAATTCCGTGCTCTTCCAACCCACCACGCCGCTGTTTAAACAACTGCCCGGCACTCATTACACCTGGCATGAGGCCGTTCTGCCCGTGACAAACGGGGCGGACCGCCAATTGCTTCAGAAATCGGCCAAGGAAGCGGTGGAGTCCGTATTTCAGGAGTACCGGCGTCAGGCGGAATGGCAGCGGGCCTTCAATTACAGCGCGGAAATCACCATTAGGCCGCCGGCACCGGAACAGCGCTGGCAATTCGGCGATTCCGGGCCGGAATTGGTCATTCGTTACCCGGTGGACCTGCACCGCGCCCCGGAAATCGACGAGAAAGTTATTCAGGTGTTGACAGAAACCATGGCAAAAGATGGCAAAATATCCGCCGCGATTGCGGGAACGCCCAGGGTGCGTACGGCCGTCAAAGTGTAGGACTTGTTTATGTTCTGTTTGCTCCAATAGAGGATGAAGGCCTTGCTCATTTACATGAAACGCCTTAGGAGATAGAGTCGCGGGCCAAACGCACCTGCCAGTGAGGGTCAAGCGGGGGTGGGCGATGAGAGAAGCGCTGAACCACGAGTCGTTGCGCGAGCGCATTGACGCACGTAGGTCCGCACGCAAGAGGGTGGAAGGGGAAAAGTGTTTCCGTGCTCTGGTCGACCATGCTCCCGTCGGGATGGCACTGGAAACCGTCGAAGGAGAAATTCTTCATGTAAATCCCGCCTTCTGCCAGATGCTGGGTTACACCGAGGACGAATTGCGCAAAATGCACTGCTCGCAATTCAGCCATCCCGACGATGATGCCGCGGAAATGGTCCTCTTCCGGGAGCTCCGAGAAGGTTGGCGGCCCACCTACCAGATTGATAAGCGTTTTCGGCGGAAAAACGGCGAGTGGATTTGGGCGCGCGTTTCGATATCACTTCTGAAGACGGCTGCCGACTTGCCTCCATTGGTGGTCGGGATCGTTGAAGACATCCGCGAGAGGCGCCAGGCGGAAGAATATCTCAAGACCACGAAGCTTGAACTCGAGCGGCTCGCGGGCCGGTTGCTGCGCGCGCAGGAAGACGAACGTCGCCGCATCAGTTTGGAGCTTCACGATGATATCGGGCAGCGCATGACTCTGATGGGCATGGAACTCGAGAAGCTCGAGCAGGAATTGCGCGTCGAGAGCAACCCGGCGCTCGCCGAGCAAGCCTCCGCCATGAAGCACCGCCTCGAGGATCTGGCTTCGTCTATTCACGACATGTGCCGCAACCTGCATTCATCGAAGTTGGAGCTTCTGGGGCTGCGTGCGGCGCTCAAGGAACTGAGCCACGACATCCATGAGCACAGCGGGATGTGCGTTGGTGTCGAGGTGGACGAGGATGCCAACCATTTGCCGCAAGATGTTGCCCTCTGTTTCTACCGCGTCATTCAAGAAGCGCTAAACAATGTCTCCAAACACGGCAAAGTGACCGCCGCTGAAGTTGCCGCGAAACGAGTCGGTGAGAATATCCGTGTGACCATTAAAGACTCTGGGAGAGGCTTCGATCTGGCCACAATGCGCAATTTTCGCGGCATTGGTCTCGCCTCAATGCGCGAGCGCCTTCGCGCCATCGACGGCACCTTGATCATCCGGTCGCGCCGCGGCGGAGGCACGGAAGTCACCGCCGAAGTAAGATGCGCGTCGGCGCACGGTCCCGCCTAAGACGGTTACTGCTTCGACGGCTCGCGGCCGCACTTTGTCATCATTCCCCGCGGGGAGGAAGCGTCAACGACTTCGACAATGTGAACGTCAATGGGGTTTCCGCCGGGATTTCGATTTGTTTGTTGCCGGTCAGAGCGCCGCCCACGAAAC
>Ga0306926_10003686_pt1 | contig 15889 bp, 13 predicted proteins | sample flu12Cox44000178_FD_203759 | JGI IMG/M metagenome (GOLD analysis project Ga0306926, IMG submission 203759) | Lab enrichment of tropical soil microbial communities from Luquillo Experimental Forest, Puerto Rico - flux8day.12C.oxic.44.000.178 (v2)... | ecosystem: Environmental > Terrestrial >...
CGCTGCCAACCGCAGCGCTCGCATGGAGTCGGGGACTGCAGGGCCGGCGCTCAAAGTGAACCTGGCTACGCCTCGCCGCCGATCGGCAGCAGCACCTGCTTGATTCCGGCCGACCCGTCGATCACCGTCTGATATGCGTCGGCGCTCTTCTCGAGCGGCCACGTCTGCACGGCTGGGGGGGCGAGGATGCCGCGGTCGAACAGCGCACGGAATTGGTCGAAGACGCCCGCGACGTGTGCCCCGTCCCAAAAGACGCTGGCGAGTCCCGTTACGTGGAGCTGCCGACTGTAGATCTCATTCAGCTCGACCGTGACCGGCTCAGGGCCGCCGTGGAGCCCGACCATCCGACCGTCGTACCGCAGGCTCCGAAGAGCAGGCACAAACAGCGCGCCGCCGACCGTATCCAGCACCAGGTCGGCACCGCGTCCATCGGTGAGTGCGAGCACCGCCTCGCGTATGTCGCTTGAGCTGGTGTCGATGAACTGTTCAACGCCGTCGGGCCTGCGCCGGGCGGCGATGATCACCTCTGCACCACGCCAGCGAGCAATCGCGCTGGCGGCCTGGCCGACCATCCCGGATCCACCCGTGATCAGAATCGTCTCGCCGGGGATGATCGCCATCATGTTGATCACCGTCTCCCAGGCCGCCCAATGGGATCGGCCGACAGCGGCGGCCTCGGCCATCGTCAGGCTCTCAGGCTTGCGCGACAGCCACGTCTCGGGAATCGCGACAAAGCGCGCGTGCGTGCCCGGTCGCTTCACGCCCAGCGCCATGCCCAGCGCCGGCCCGCTGCCCCACACCTCCTGGCCAAGGTGGTCGCCGTCCGAGAGGACGGTGCCGGCGAAGTCGGTGCCGGGGATCATCGGCAGCGGCGTGCCGAGCAGGCCCTGGATGTTGGCGATGTCGAGCGGGTTCACCGCTGCTGCGTGTACCTCGACGAGCACCTCTCCGGGACCTGGCTGCGGCACCGGCTCGGAACGATAGGCCAGCGACTCCGCTGGCGGCCCGCTGGCCTGGATGACGACCGCTTCCATCTCCCGCTGCTCAGTGTGAATATCGATAGCCATGTTCAAATCTCCTTGGTTGTGGTGTCTTACGTCGGTGGATAGACTTCTGGGGCGGGTCAGCTGGGAGTGGGTATCGCCCCGATCTGCTGGAAGAACTCGAGGGTGTTGAGCTCATCCCAGTGCTCCCGCAGGCGGCCGTCGCGGACTCGCCAGATGTCGATCGAGTGCATCTCGATCTGGGCTCCGCTCGGCGGGACGCCGAGGAACGTGTCCGTGTGGCGGCCGCGATAGGTGTAGCGGCCCACGAGTGTCTCGCCCGCGTCGACGATGTCGTTGACCTCGACACGGAAATCCTCAAACGCGGTCAGGAAGTCGGCGAAGATGGCGACCGAGCCGACCTTGCCGGGCGCCGCGAAGCGGTTGTGATTGACGTACTGGTCATCCAGGAGCTCGGCGTAGGCGTCGAGGTCGTGGTCTGTCAGGGTCTGAGCGAAGCGCTCGGCGAGCGCGCGGTCGGTACTCATCTGGGCGGTCGGCATTCGAAACTCCTTCCTGTCTGACGCCGATGCGTGAGGTGCTGCCAGGGTGCGCCCTCGCGATGCGAGTGCGCCTCGCATGGTTGATGCAGTGTCGGCCCCGCCCGCAGGTGTCAGCGCTCGAGCCTGACCTGGCTCGCCGCGTCGGCGGGTGGGAGCGGCAGCCGGCAGTCCCTTTCGAGCTCTCGGGACGCCCCGGGCCCATCATCCGGTCGATGCGATGAGCGCTCGCGCGGCGGTCACCAAGCATCTGCCCATGCGAGCCTCACCCAGACAAGCGAGACGCATCCGGGTGGACACGGCCGCCTGGCCCACCCCGGAGATGGTCGATCAAGTGCTCGCCACCTAAACGGTGTTGCGCCCGACCACGCACGCGGTCCCCACACCTACGGGGATCTGACGCACCGGCCGTGGCGAGGCCCCGCGCTTCGCGGCCTACCCGGCGGCGCTCGACCAGGAGCAGACCGCGGCCGCGTGTTCGCCGGGTCGATCAGCGAACCCGAGTGACGGCTACTCGATTCGGGGGCTCGGGGCTTTGAGCCCCGCGCGGCGCACGGCTGAAAGCGGTCCGGGTCAGCGCCTGAGCGAGGAGGGTGATAGCAGCCCGAGCTCGCGCGCGCGCTTGACCGCGTCTGCGCGGCTGTGCACACCGAGCTTGGCGTATATGTTGCGCAGGTGGGCCCTGATCGTGTTCAGCGATACGAACAGCTCCGACGCGATTTCGGGCCCCCGGAGGTTTGTCGGCAGGTAGCGCAGCACCCGAAGCTCGGTCTCCGAGAGTGCTTCCTGGAGCGGTTCGGCGTCCTCAGGGCGGGCCGCCGGAATGCGTCCTGATAGCAGGTTCAGGATCTCGGAGATCAGCGCAGCGTGAGTGGTCCGAAGTCTCGCTTGGCGCTCCAACAGGTCCGGCGCCGGGTGCAGCAGGAACATAGCCAGCAGACCGCCGGGCTCGGCGAGATCGAGCGCGCGCTCCAGCGCCCGCGACGCCGCACCGGGATCGCGCAGCGCATCGCGCGCGATCGCCTCGAGCAGCAGCGCCTGAATCTCGAACAACGGCGCGGGCACGGCGAGCGCCCCGTCGACTATCGGCGCGACCGCTGCGGCGGCGGCCAACGGATCGTCCTGCGCGAGCCTGAGTTCGGCGAGGATGACGCGCATCTCGGGCGTTGCGCGGAGATCGTGATCCATCTCGTCGAACGATCGCTCTGCCCGATCGGTCTCGCCCAGGCGGATCAATCCTCTCAGCCGGGCGCCACGCATACGTAGTGTCCACGCATGCGGCATCACGAATGACATCTCCATCCGCTCCGCAGCCCGAAGGTAGGTCATTGCCTGCGCGGGCTGGCCGCGGATGAACTCCAGCACCTGGCGACAAGCGCAGAGCACCAGCCCAGGTGCCGCGTTGGCTTCCTGCGCAAGGCCGCTTTCTCCCAGCTCCAGCCAATGCTCCGCTTCCTCGACGCGCCCGCGCCACATGTGCGCCGCGCCGAGCACGATATATGCGACGGCGACCGCGGTGTCCTCCTCCAAACCGTACTTCCGCGCCAGCTCGATCGCCTCCCTGGCCCCCTCTTCCCCCGTCCGCTGAACACGAAAGATGCCTGCGATCGGCCGGTGAGCCAGCGCGAGGAGCTCGAGCCGGGGCCTGCCGATCCTGCGGGCCGCCTCCAATGCCTGGTCGAGGTGCCGCTCACCCTCCTCCAATCGACCTGCCCACATGGCAGCTATCCCGAGCTCGGTTAAGGTCATCGCAAGCAGGTCGCCTTCCCTAAGCCCAGGCGCGACCGTCGGCGTGGCGTCGGTATAAGCGAGCAGTTGTTGTGCCGCTTCTCCAACCGCGTGCAGGTCGACGCGGATTCTGGCCACAGACAGGCGCGTGAACGCAAGCGCTATCTGAAAGCGCTCCCGGCGATCTCCGGTTACAAGGGAGGCCTCGGTCTCCGCCAGTCGCAGGTAGCGCTCGGCCGCATCCAAAGATCCTCCAAAGCGCTCCGCGGCCGCGCCAAGAACCGCCAGCTCCGGATTCGATCTGACCATTCCGGCGGGAAACCGGGACAGGAGCTGGCGGCCCGTGGCGCGCCGGCCGTCGAGCTCGAGACCGAACCAGTTGTCCGCGAGCAGCCGCGTCGCGAGACCCCAGTCCTCGGCCGCCTGGGCATGGCGAATCGCCTCGACCGGATGCCCGTGTTCGGCCAACCACTCGGCGGCGACGGTGTGCAGGCCCGGCAGCTCCTGCGGGGCGGTGCGCCGCAGCTCGAGCGCGAGCAGGTCCGCGAACAGGTGGTGGTAGCGAAACCACGATCGCTCCGCGTCAAGCGATACCACGAACGCGCCCGCGTCCTCCAGCGCCCACAGGATCCGCTCAGACCCGGAGCACCCGCTCAGCCGGTCGGCCAACGGACCGCTGACCCGCTCGAGTATCGAGGTCCGCAGCAGCAGCCGGGTCACCTCTTCAGGCTGGCGCTCGAGCACCTCGGCCAGCAGGTAGTCGGCCACCGCGGGCTCACGGCCCGAGAAGCTCGCCGCGAAGCGCTCGGGGTCCGGATCCCTGGACAGCGATAGGGCCGCCAGTCGCAGGCCTGCCGCCCACCCCTCGGTGATCGCGACCAGCGACTCGAGCGCGTCGTCCGACAGCCGCACACCCGCCGCCTCGAGCAGCGCGCGCGACTCCTCCAGGCTGAAGCGAAGGTCCTCGCGCCGGATCTCGGTCAGCTCCCCCTCCACCCGCAACCGGTGCAGCCCGAGCCGCAGATCGCGGCGGGTCGACAGCACGAACCGCAGCTTCGGTGGCGCGCTCCCGAGCAGCAGCTCTACCTGCCGGATGGCCTCCTCCGCTTGGAGCTCGTGCAGGTCGTCGAGCACCAGCCACACCCGCTCATCCAGCGAGCCCAGATCCTCCAGCAGCCGTCTGACGACGGTCGCGCCGTCCAGGTCGGGGGCGGCGGTCAGCTCCCGCACCCGCTCCGACCCGACCCGCGTCCCCCGGAGCGACTCGAGGACCGACAGCCAGAACGCCTGCGGATCATGCTCCTCACGCCCCACCGACACCCACGCCGCGCGCTCGCCCAGACCCTCCGCGGCGATCCAGGAGCGCAACAGAAACGTCTTTCCGCTCCCCGCCGGCGCCGACACGTGCACCACACGCTCACCCGCGCCCAGTCGCTCGAACAGGCCGGGCCGCGGGATCAACCACGCCTTAGCACCAGCGCCGACATGCTCGACGGCTGCTCCGGAGTCGGCCACGACACGCACATGGTTGCACCCGGCGATGCTCAACCGGACCCTGGGAAATCGTCCGAACGATGCGATGCGCGCTCATCCCCCGCACGCCGATCCTGATCGCATGGCAGCGACGGAGAGAACGACCGGGGGTAGCGAGCCGCGGCGCTACGAGATCCGCGTGCGCGGGCCGGTCGGCCCGACGACGATGCAAGCGTTCCCCACGATGGCCGCGAGCCGAAGCGGACAGGACACGCTGTTCACCGGCTCGATTCCCGACCAATCCGCCCTATACGGCGTGATCCACCAGCTCGAGGCACTCGGCTTGCAGCTGCTGGAGATTCGCTGCCCAAGGTCTGGCGGTGCCGGGACGAGCGGCCCGATCGCAGGATCGGGTCCTGACCCGTTAGTCAAACCCACCTCGTACCCAAGCGACTGAGACGAACAAAGGAATTCCGTGATGACAACTCGCGATGTTTATGACCGTCACACGCGCCGTGAGCTGGACGGCGACCTGGACGCGATCCTCAGCGATTACGCCCCAGATGCGATCGTCGCAACCCCTGACGGCATCGGCTCAGGACACGACTACATCCGCCAGAGCTACGAGCGCGAGACCGGAGATCGGGCGCGGGTCTCGGCTGGCGCGGCGTGCCGACGCCACGACCGAGCTTTGTGACTCACCAAACCAGGGAGATTGAAATGTCCGCCATCGCCGCTCAATCCGATGCTCGCCGGACTTCTCGCGTCAACCCCGACGCAGTCCTGGCGGTTGTCGCGGTCGCCCAGTTCATGGTCATCCTGGACGCGAGCATCGTCAACGTGGCGCTGCCGACGATCAAACGCGACCTCGGCTTCTCGGAGCAGAACCTCACCTGGGTCCTGAACGCGTACACGCTGACATTCGGGGGCTTCCTGCTGCTCGGCGGCCGGCTTGCCGACCGGTTGGGGCGGCGCCGGCTGTTCATGGCCGGGATCGCGCTGTTCTCGGCCGCATCGCTCGTCTGCGGCCTCTCCCAGTCCGAGGGCGAGCTGCTCGTGGCCCGGGGGTTCCAGGGGCTCGGAGGGGCGATGGTCTCGCCGGCCGCGCTGTCCATCATCCTGACCACGTTCGCCGAGGGCAAAGAACGCAATCGCGCGCTGGCGGTCTGGGGTGCGATCGCGGGCGCGGGCGGTGCCGTCGGCCTGCTGCTCGGTGGCATCCTCGTGCAGGCGCTCAGCTGGCGCTGGGTGTTCTTCGTCAACGCACCGATCGGCGCCACGGTGCTGGCGCTGGCGCCGAGGATCGTTCCGGAGAGCCGCTCGGAGGCCCTCGCGAAGAGCGGGTACGACGTCGAGGGCGCCGTCACGATCACGGCCGGCACGACCGCGCTGGTGTTCACGCTGATCAAGGCGAGCACCTGGAGCTGGACGTCGGGGCGCACGATCGCCGGCTTCGCGGTCGCGGCCGTGCTGATCGCCGCGTTCGTCGTGATCGAGCGCCGTCACGCGAGTCCGCTGGTCCCGCTGCGGATCTTCTCGAACCGCAGCCTGTCCGCCGCGAACGCGACGCTACTCCTGGTGGCGGCCGCGCTGTTCGGAATGTTCTTCTTCCTCACGCTCTACGTGCAGGGGGTGCTCGGCTTCAGCGCGCTGAAGACCGGGGTCGCATACCTCCCGCTGACCCTGACGCTAATCGGCGCCTCGGGCGTTGCCTCGCGGCTCGTCGACCGCTTCACCCCCAAGCCTGTGCTCGTCGCGGGTGTGCTCATCTCGGTCGGCGGGTTCGTGTTGCTCACCGGCCTGTCAGCTCACAGCGCCTATGGAAGTCACGTGCTACCGGCGATGATCCTCCTGGGCGTCGGCTTGGGGCTCTCGTTCGTCGCCGTCACGATCGCCGGGACAAGCGGCGTCGCCTCCGAGGACTCGGGGCTGGCGTCCGGGCTGCTGAATACCACTCAGCAAGTCGGCGGTTCGATCGGCCTGGCGATCATGACCTCCGTCGCGACGAGCCGCACGACCAGCGCACTGCACAGCCACTTGGGGCTGCCGACGGCGCTGACGCACGGGTTCACGGCCGCCTTCACTGTCGCCGGGATTCTGTGCGCCTTGGGCGCCCTGTTCGCGGTTGCGCTCCTGCCGGGTCGGCGCCGCGAGAGCACGGACGAGCAGGTCGAGACGATCGCGCTGTCGTTTGCGCGCTGCCCGGGCGCGCCGTACTGCGGGCACCTCGCGCGCGCGGTCGCCTTCGGCCGGCGTGTTCGCGGCAGCCTTGCGCGCTCCTAGAGTCGGGGCGCGCTCGCCGGCGATGGCCCATTGTGCGCTTCCAGCAGCCACAGGGCAGGCGCCCTCGCATCCGCAAGTCAATCGCGGGCGTCCTCCTCGAGAAAGGACCGCAGCGAAGGCGCGCGACTGCTTTTCGCGCATTGCGGAAGCCGGACGCCTGCATGTAGGGCTGCTGCGTTTCCTCAGAGGCGGCACCGACGACGAGACTGCCGCAATCCCACCGAAGGGGCAAGCGCAAGACGGCTGGCACGGCCGGATGCCGACCAACCTAGCCTGACCGCCGGTTGTTACGCTCGCATCAATGAGCGATGACGAGGTGCGAGCTCGGCTTCACTCCGCTTGGGGGAGCGCCGCCCGCTCCTGGGGCGAGCATGCGGAGTTCATCGACAAGCGGGCCGCCCCGGTGACCGAGTCGATGCTCGAGCTCGCGAGGCTAAAGGCCGGACAGCGGGTGCTCGAGCTTGCGTCCGGTCCCGGCGGAGTCGGATTGGCAGCGGCGGCGACCGTGGGCCCCCACGGCGAGGTCGTCATGTCGGACGTCGTGGGCGAGATGATGTCGATCGCGCGCGGGCGCGCCCAGGCGGTTGGCCTGACCAACGTCGTGACGCGCGAGCTCGACCTTGAGTCCATCGACGAGCCGGATGCGGCCTATGACGCGGTGTTCTGCCGCGACGGGATCATGCTCGTGCCGGACCCCGCAATCGCCGCAGGCGAGATTCTCCGCATCCTCCGACCCGGTGGGCGTGCCGCAATCGCGGTGTGGGGCTCGCGCGAGCGAAACCCGTGGTTGGGCGTTTTGCTCGATGCGACCAGCGCGCAGCTTGGAGCACCGATCCCACCTCCCGGGGCTCCTGGTCCGTTCTCGCTCTCAGATCCGGCGGCACTGGTCGCGCTGCTCTCAGATTCGGGGTTCGCAGAGGTTGCGGTCAGCGAGGTAGAGATTTCCATGCAGGTCTCCTCGTTTGACGAGTGGTGGTCGAGGGTCTCCGCCCTCTCCGGCTCACTCAGGCAGGTGCTCGCATCGCTCCCTCAAGACGCCAGCCAAGCCATCCGGGAGCGCGCGCAGGAGGGGCTTGTCGCCTACAGGGTTTCCGCTGGCCTCGAGATCCCGGGGCTCAGCCTGGTCGCCGGTGGCCGCCGGGCCTAGTCCTGCCGGCGCGGACCCTTGCTGTTTTGGATCATCGCAGCAGCCTCATGCCACCTCTCTGAGCCATAGCAGAGTGCCGCAATGGAACGTCGCCAGGTCTCAGCAACGGCGGCCAGCTGACGTCTGCTTCGTCCTGCCGCAGTCGGAGCGCGGCAGCCCGGCGAACAGCAAAGCGCTAACCCGGCCATCCTCAGGACAGGAACTCTTAGCGTCACTGGTGGAATGCCGGGGATGCAGGAGCCGGCAATGACAATGCTGTGCTCTCCCTCTCGTCCAAGGCGCTAGCGACCCATTCCGTTGAGAGTGTCGGAATCACGCGCGAAAGCGGAAGCGAGAGAGGCTCCGGACGGCCCGGGACGCCAGGATCCTCTGTGACAGCCTGACGGTCAGCGGCGTCCGTCGGCCCGCATCGGCTGCCGCGTCCGCCGTTGCTCGAGCACCGACAGCAGCACGTGCCGAACCACGTATTCGAGGCCGTCCTCGTCGGGTCGATCAGCCGCGGCAACTGCGAGCAACGCATCGAAGCTCGTCGCGCCGTCGGCGGATGTCGCCGCTTGTACTACTCCTCCCATCGCCTCGACCGCCTGGCTGAGGCGTGCAGACGGCTGTGGGAGCCCGAGCGCGTCCCGCCAGGAGACATCTGTGCTGGCCTCCGCCAGTACGGCCTCGAGACGGTCGGGCGCGTACGCCAGGACCTCGGCCACCCCCTCCGCCCAGGCCGTGAGGACCGTGAGCTCGTCGGCTGCCAGCAGGTGCGGGGTGAACGAGCGCGAGCGTGGACTGGGTGGTCCGGCACCGGCGCTCGCCGCGGTGATCTGGTGCCGCGCCACGTCGAAGCAGTAGGTGCCGTTGTCGACTGGCCAGCGCCCGTCGGCGCTGCGCCGCGTCGCACGGTCCATGCAGACCGTGAGCAGGACCCCGTGCGCGCCTGGCTGGAGCGGGATTTCGCGAACGCCGCTGGCCGGGTCCTTCCAGAGAGCGATCACGCGTGAGGCCTCGTGTGCGTGTGGTCGCGAGCACTGCACCATGCCGAAGGAGGTGAGCGTCAGCACAGCCGAGCCGGGATCGTCGGCCAGCACGCTCGCGTACCGCGCCGCCCAGCGGGAGGTGAGCTGCGGTCCGTCCAGAAGCGCGGCGAGCACGACCGTCGGGCCCACGGAGCGCATGAGATCTGCGATCTCATCGTTCTGCGCGAGGTCCTCGCAGACGAGCGACACGAGCGTGAGCTCGGCGACCTCGACGAACTCGATCGCGCGGCGGGGGACCTCCATTGCCTCCCACCAGCGGATGCTGGGGTGCAGGACTCCTCCGAGGTGGTACTGGTAGATCTGCGATTCATCCAGTGACCATCGGTGGTGCTTGTTCTGGCGGATGTGAAACCATTCCGCGCTCTCCGTCTCAGAAAGCGGACCGCCCTTCTCGAGCCGCGGATTCACGCCAATGTGGATCCAGTTGCCCGGCAACTGCTCCAGTTGGCGGGCGTGCTGTCGGACCCCGGCCTGGAGGAACACCACGCCGTGGCGGTCCAACAGCGCCTCGAGGCCCTCGATCTCGGCCTCGTCGACGGCGCTCTCGGGCATGAGCACGACATCGACGCTCCCGGCCTCCTTGCGCGCGGATACGAGCACACGGTCGAGAAGCTCCAGATCGAGGCCCTCCTCGGGCGCGAACTCGTAGAAGCCGAACGGTTCCTTCTCCTGCCTTTGCAGCGAGCCCTCGAGCACGCGGAAGTCAGACTGGCGCACCTCCAGGGGCCAGGGCAGCAGCAGCAGGTTGGCGTACTCGGAGCGGCGATCGGTGCCGCGATGGCGCGCCGGCATCTTGTGCCAGTGAGCCTCTATGCCGGGCCCCTGCACGCACGTGTAGCGTGAGAACGCAGGCCTGCCCGTGGGTGGTGTGCGTACCTTGGGCAGCACCCGCAGGACGCGTGGGTTGATGCGCGCCAGCGACCCAGTCCTGGCTAGGAACTCACGCCCACGAGCGCGATAGATGCAGCCATCTCTGTGCGAGCTGTCGAGCGCCACCGCGAGTCCGGCGCAAGCCTCGTCGGCGACTGCATGGAGCGTCAGCAGCGCCTCACATAGTCGCCAATCGCTCCCTGAAGCCAGCTGCTCAAGCGGGACATCGGCTCGCTCGCGAAACGCTCGCCACTCCTCGATGAGCAGATTGGGAATCTCGCCGCGGTCGTCCTCCACCCAGGCGCCCCAGCTACGACCGGCCTCTTCAACCGCGCCCGCCCAGTCTTGATAACGCGCCGGCGGCCACCTGCTCGACGGGGCAAGCGAAAACCGAAACGCCTCCGTTCCCCCGAGGATCACGTTGCAGAGCGCGAGCACGTCCGGAGGCCACTCCAGCAGCTCGTCGGTGATCGCTCTGCCGCCCAATGCCTGCCAGGTAGATGCCGACGTCGGCTCGCCACCGCGCGACGTCAGGGCTCCTCCATCCGTTGCGAGGGTGCTCACCATTCCTCCGTCGTGTCGGTCGATGTCAGCGCAGTCTAACCATCGCGCTCCGTGCAACCACCAAAGCAAGAGTCTTGTCGGCCTACTCGTCGAAGGTCATCGGAAAGCGGAAGGGCCGCATCTGCGGCCCTTCCGTCCTAAGAGGAGCTGTTCCGCGAGCTTCCAAAGTCGTTTCGCTCATCGGCGGACCTGGGCTCCCCACTTGTTCGAACGCTGCCATCCCCGCGGTAGGAGCTCGGCCGCGGGGCAGCCGAGCCGTTCAAAGCGAGGGCGGGATTCGAGCCCGCTACTGCAGCTTCATTCGGCCGCGTCCGGCGCCGACGGGTCGTTCTGCCAGAGGCCAAAGTCGTTGCCCTGGGGGTCCTTGCAGGTCGAGAACCAGCCCCTGCTCGGCACCGGGCGAGGGTCGTTCGCCTCGCCGCCGAGCTCCTTCACGCGCGCCGCGCCGGCGTTGATGTCGTCGACATCGAAGTAGACCCGCAGCCCCTGCTTGCCGGGCTCCATATCGGTGATCGCCCCACCCGTCTGCTCGCTGAGCTGCGTCATGTAGTACTCGAAAGGGCCGGGCATCCCCTGGAACTGCCACCCGAACAGCGAGCCCCAGAACTCCGTTCCCTTCGTAATGTCGTCTGCTGGGATCTCGAAGTGCACTATCTGGCCAGACATGGGCCTCCTTTCGTAGTCGCCGCCCGGCGGAACCTAACGGCTCCGCCGCTGTTTTTCCATGAGACCCGGCGGCCGGCGGGAATCATCAAGCGAGCGGGCGTCCGAGCAAAGGCCGCGCTCGCGCTCGCGGGGACGAGGACCAGGCCGTCCGAGGACGAGCTTGTCGTGCGCCTCCTTGTGCGTGCGAGCCTACGGACGCAGAAGCATCGATACGCCGATTCGAGCCGCGGCAGAGTGCCCCAATGGAACGCGAACTTAACTTTGTGCCACGTGAGCCGCACTTCTGCTCCTGGGCGAGCTGGCGCCCTGAGCGCAAGCCGATCGCCCACCCAAGAGCAGACCTCTGAATCCTCAATTGGAGCAGCCTGGGCGTGAGTGCCGGATCCACCCGATAGAAAGCACTCTGGGCTTTGCGAGGGAACGGGGCCGGAGCAGTCGGGTGCGTCGACGCGTCAGCTCGTTGATGGCTGGCGGTTGCCCGAAGTGGCGGCCGCTAGACGACGTTCGGCGCCGGCGACCAAGTCGCGCACGATCGTGCGGGCGGGCCTGATTGCAGTGACGCTCCCGACGCCTTGACCGGCGAATAGCGCCATCGCGTCGATCCGCCCGGTTGCGCTCGCCACGGGAGCTACTCCGGCGGCACGCGGGACCTCGACGCGCTGCCCTCCGAGGTCCATCGCACCTACTGTGGGAGCATCGAGTGCCTCGACCGCATCGATCGCGGAGCGCAGGACGCGATGCGGCGCGTCGGGCCAGAAGGCAGCGAAGACATCGCAATAGACGGCGTCGGCACTGGATGCCGCGACCACCGCGCGCTTATAGTCGACGTGGAAGTCTGCCTCATCGGAAGCGACCAGGGCCGTACCGATGCGGGCGCCTGCGGCACCGGCGGCCAGCACCCCGGCCAGCGCTCGCGGTGTGGTGATGCCTCCGGCTGCGAGCACTGGGACATCGATCAGATCCAGTACCTCACAGAGCATCGGCAACAGCGCGTGAGTTCCGGCGACATGCCCGCCGGCCTCGTGCCCCTGCACGACCACCAGGTCGCATCCGCAGCGCGCGGCCGCAACCGCGTCGGCAACAGATCCAACCTGCCACGAGGCCAAACCCCCGCCGCGATGGATGCGCTCGACGAGATCGCTGTCCGGGGCACCGTAGAAGAACTCGACAACCGCCGCGCGCTCGATCGCCACCTCCAGCGTCGCCCCGTCTCGAGCGAGATCGAAGAACGGCACGACGAAGTTGACCCCAACCGGCGCGTCGGTCCTGACGCGGATCTCGTCGAACGCCGCCGCCAAGACCTCGGCGCTCACCAGCGGCGCGCTGATCATCCCGAGCCCGCCCGCCGCGCTGACGGCAGCCACAAGCTCGACACTGAGACTGCCGAACGCGGCCTGCTGGATCGGAAGCTCACAGCTGACAAGATCGGTGAAATTCGTGCGCATCGGAACTCCGTTGATGGCGCGACAATGACGGCGTCGCGGATCATGTTGCCATGCTCCTCCGAGCAATGCGATCCAACCGAGTCCGGGGCTCGCCCCATTAGCGCCTCGGGTTCGGGGTGACCGATCAGAAGGCGGCGCGCCCGCGACGCTGTCGCCTTGCGCGAACTGGAGCAGCCTCAGGTCGGCCATCATCGGCACATCAGAGTGCGCGTTTGGAACGGCAGGAGCTGCGCCGCGCCAGAGGTGGTGCGCTACTCCGTTGCCATCACCCCGTCGGAATCCGGCAGGCGTGACGGCTGCCCCTCAGAGCCGCCTGTCCAGGACCGCAGGTGCCCATCTGGTTATATGTCCGCGCGGGTCGAAGTCACGACAGACTCTCCCAGTGTTAGACCGGACGCCGGAAGCGCAGCATTAGCTTCTGGTAGTAGTAGTAGTCAAGCCAGTCGAGCATCTTGGCGTGACTGTGGTGTCCGCGGGTGGCCGCGGGGACGAAGCGCACCGCAAGTCGCGCGGCCGCTCCGTCGAACCCTGCGCCCTCGAAGACGGCGATCACCTCGTCGATGTCGTATAGCTCGGGTAGGTGCAGCTGCTGAGCGTTGTCACGATGCCACTCCGTCATCAACGGGCTCGCCGCGTGAACGCCGATCACCGCGTAGTACACGCCCCCCGGTGAAAGCGCGGCAAAGATCCCTCGCGCGTGCGCGTCGAGGTCATGGAGCAGGTAGAGCACCTCGTGGCTGAAGACCACATCGAATCCGCTCCAGCCTGTGGGGACCGCGTCGGAGACCTCGAAGCGAAGCTGCCTGCCTCCCGCGAGGCGGCCGGCATCCTCAACGGCGCCCGCGGCCGGGTCGTACCCGAAGCCCTCGGCAATTGCACAGTTGTCTATAAGAAGCCGCAGGAAGCCGCCCCGGCTGCAGCCTGCATCGAGCACCCGCTTGCGAGCGAGGTCGATGTCGATCGTCTCAAGCATCGCCTGCCAGATGAACGCGTGCTCCTTCTGCATCGCCTCGTCCTCGGCTGGACCACACCAATACGTCGGGTTCACCGCGCTCACACTACGGCACCTGCGGCACGCGAATAGTTCGCTCGCATCGGCTGTCCTTCCGGGGCAGGTCACCGGCCGACGAGCGCGACGGGCTTGCGTGCGGGGGGTCGCGGCGCTCCTGCATGGCGCGCCGAGCGTTTCGTGCCGGCACAGGCGGGGGCCGGTCGAAGGAGAAGTGTCGGACGGCGAGGCCAGGCTTCATGAGACAGCTGCTTGGGAACGGGACCGGGCACGACGGACTGCGCTGGTATCGCTTCTCCTTCGTCGTGCCGTGGCGCGGTTGCGGCAGTACGACCGAAGGGAAGCGATGGACCTGGCCCTCCTGTATATGAGCAGCCTCAGCCCGACTGCCGCCATCACGCGGAAGCAGTCGTCTCCGAGCGACTCTCCCACCCGCGCAAACGGAGGCTACGCCGGCTATGGCACGCTGTGCGCGCAGGTTAAGCGTCGTATGGCTGTGTGTAGGCGGCAAGCCACAGTGTGTAGGGGTTGCCGAGGTCCGGGTATTTCTCGCTCATCGCAGCGACGGTTGCCGCTCCGTCGGGGCTCGCGCTGACCACGCGATCGAAGTCCCGGATGTATTGACGCGTCGCCTGGACCGTCCGGGGCGCGTCATCGTCCGGAGCGTCTGGGTCCTTGTGTCCAGCGATGATGGTTGAGGGGGCGAGTTCCTCGACCTGGTTCAGCGTGTCGATCCACGCCATGCGCGATTCGTGCGTGGACTGGTACATCCACGGATGGATCCCGTTGTATACGACGTCGCCGGTCAGGGCTGCGGCGAGCTCTGGGATGTGGATCATCGTCGAGTCCGCGACGTCGCTCTGCCCCATCTTGCTGACCTTGAGCCTGTGTCCCTCGATCACTAGCTCGTTGTCCTTGAGGGGGCCTGGCGTGATCGGCTGGTCGGTGAGCTGGTTTTCGGGGAAAAACTGGGTCCAGATCTCCATCCACTCGCGAGTTGTCTGTTCCTCTAGCGCCGGCAGGATGTCCGCTAGCGCGACGGGCTCCGCGCCCGGGTAGGCCGCGAGAACGGAGTTCAGGCCAAAGAAGTGATCACCGTGCGCGTGTGTGATGTAGACGGCGGTCAGGTTCTTGTCGTGTGCGCGTACCCAGCTCGCCAGTTCATCGGACTCCTTCATCGTCATGAGGGAGTCCACCAGCACCGCGTCTGTGTCTCCCGAGATGAGCGTGCAGGTCGTGGCGGGCCATGTCGCCTGCCAGGACTCTGGCCAGTCGGGCACGAGGCTCTGCACCGGCTTGTAGCCGCTGACGTAGACATCCAGGGAGAGGTTGCTGGCGGCCACGGACATCGAACCTCCGTTGGGTGGCTTGCTCGAGCGCGAGCCTCGCCGATCGGTAACGACGGGACATCGCACGGCCATCCTATCTCCTGCGCGCCCAGCAGCGCCGTTGTCGCTTCGCGCGAAAAGGACGCGCCGCCGCTGACGCCGCCGGTCACTTCCTAAGTGGCAACGAAGAGCCGCCGTAATCTTCCAACCGAACGGGTTTGGTTTTGCCTGACGGTGGTGTCAACCCGGCGCCACCCATAAGAAAGGACCTATGGCATGAGCGCGACCGCAACTTCCGCAGGCACCTTCAAGCTGGGCGGCGACATCGAAGTTACTCGTCTCGGCTTTGGCGCCATGCGGATCACTGGCGATGGCATTTGGGGCCCGCCGAAAGACCGCGACGCAGCGATCGCCGTCCTCAAGCGACTGCCGGAGCTTGGTGTCGATCTCATCGACACCGCCGACGCGTACGGACCGGAGGACTCCGAGAACCTCATCCACGAGGCCCTGCACCCCTTCGACGGCATCCACGTCGCGACGAAGGGTGGCTTTACGCGCCACGGCCCAGGTATCTGGGCAGAGGTCGGGCGCCCGGAGTACCTGCGCCAGTGTTGCCTCATGAGCCTGCGCCGGCTCGGTGTCGAGACCATCGACCTGTGGCAGCTGCACCGCATCGACCCTAAGGTTCCGCGCGAGGAGCAGTTCGGGCTCATGAAGGAACTCCAGGACGAGGGCAAGGTCCGCCATCTCGGTCTGTCTGAGGTCTCGGTCGAGGAGATCAAGGCAGCGCAGGAGGTCTTCGACG